>Ga0209165_10000179_pt1 | contig 27042 bp, 32 predicted proteins | sample tdAd001_FD_187122 | JGI IMG/M metagenome (GOLD analysis project Ga0209165, IMG submission 187122) | Marine sediment microbial communities from the Atlantic coast under amendment with organic carbon and nitrate - tdAd00.1 (SPAdes)... | ecosystem: Environmental > Aquatic > Marine > Coastal >... | reverse complement strand
CTCATCATGAACAGTCATTACAATGGGATAGTTACGAGCTTCGACTTTAAGCATCGCATCCCTAAGGACATCCCGCGCAACCGCTTGAGTTACGTTCTCCGCAAGCTTCCCCCCGAAGGTCGTAGACCTGCACCACTTCCCCTCTTTAACATTCATATAAGTTAGCGCGTTTTTAGTGGCACCCCACGACGTTTTAACTTTATCTATCCTAGGGTACGCATAGTGCAAGCAACGACCGGAAGGGAGCCTTGCGAGTAAAAACATCCCCGCGAATTTAAATTGTATGGCTCTTCTAGATTTAGACGTCTTAAACACTCTGCCTTTATTCTCTACGGCATTGACGGCGCACTCCTCAAGTTTACGCCAAAGTTTAACCAGCTTTTTATAGAGGGATCTGTATGTACCCACAATACCCTCAGAAGCTTCAAGGGTTAACGATATACCATACGATTCACAGTGCGCTACGAATCGCTTAGCCCCCATTTGATAGTTAAGTCCAAGGCACGCTACTTTGCCCATCGCCCGCTTAACCTCGGCGTCAGGGTCTTCAGCTAAGTAGGCTTTATATAAAGTCTTGTAATCCTCTTTGTAGATCGCTGCGGCGGTTTTGCAGTAGATACACCCATCTTCTCGAAATATCTCTAATGCTTCCTCGTCATGAGCTAGCCAAAAGATCACCCTCGCTTCTATAGCCGAATAATCCGCGCTTATGAAGTCATGTCCTGGGGCAGCCATAATCATAGACCTTATAGCACTCGCAGCAACTTCGAAAGCGTTCGGGTGGTGCGCTTCTACGACTTCCCGGCTCCCGGTTCGTAAGAGCTCGACAAATAAATTAGGGTTGTCTTTTGGGGGGTAGACTGTGGGTCTTGGTAGGTTCTGAACTTGGACACCTGCACCACCCCAGCGGCCAGTATGAGCTCGATGATATACCCCAACTTCGTGGATTCTGCCGTCTGAGGCTACTCTATCCAGCATCTTTTGGTACTTCTTGGTCGAGCTTTTGCCGAGGATCTGCCGTATCCTTAGCACTTCGCTAACGTCATGGGGTAAGTCCGTTTTGAGGGCTTCGGATATATGCGTAGCGGTATACCCCTCAAGCGGGGCACCTCTATCGGAGCACCACTTTAAAATTTTATCCCTCTGGCCAGACGTCTTGAAGGCTCCCCCGGAAAGCTCGACTATCCTGTCGGTTAAGTGATCAGTGTCATCGAGGATCTTAATAGCTCCCTCCACCGCAGATCTATCAATGTATATCCCACGATTATTAATCTTCTGGTCTAAAATCCATATGTCTACTTCCTCTTTAGGCATCTCCGGCATCATTGAGGCTATGGACATCTCTGTAAGTACATCAGTTTTATTATAAGCGTACATCTTTTGTAAAAGCCTTGGGTCATCGCAAAACTCGCCGGGGGTCTTGGGGTCAGGGTTGAGGAGCCCCAAAGATATGAAGTTATTGATAGCCTTTCTCTGTGTGGCTGATTTCTCCTCGACAGGACTACAAAGGACTTTAATTAGATCCGCCCCCGTTTTATCCTTCTGTATCTCAGATCGTAGGGCTTTCGCTACACCTTCGAGCGATCCCGGTAGGCCGTTACTCTGAGACTTAGCTTTACTACAACGCCACTGATTTAGGTCAAGGTCTGGCCAACCAAGTTTTTTATGGGCGATAAAATGCCAGGTACAGTATTCAAAATAAGAGTTTTGAGCCTCTATGAGACCCCCAAGCTCAACATGGGCGAGTAAGTCATCAGGGTCGGGGTCTCCCGGAACCCACAAATGGACTTCTTTAGACTCCGGGTCTAGACAGTATGCTATAGATATAAACTCCGTAGAAGGGTGCTCCGCGTATTTATATGTGCCAGCTGTTTTTAGGTTGACTCTCGAACGTGTCTCTACGTCTAGAGTGGGTAGTAGCATGAGGATCCCTCATCTTGCAGGCTTGCAAGCTTTTATGTTTTAATATGTAGTGGGTACGACCTGCGATCAGGTATATAGTCGCAGGTCATAGGTGCTATGTGTTATCAATCAAAGTCGTCAAAGTCGTCGATGTCCTCCGCAAGCACGCTATCCTCAAACTCCGCAAATTCGGTATCTACGTCAACAACGTCGCCTAAAGGATCCCCATCACGAAGGAAGAACACAGCCCTTAGCGATATAGATACGGTCGCAGGCATCGTTCTCTCTTTAGATTTGACAGCATCCATTGCATATGCGGAAATCGACAGAGCTACGTAGCACCCTCGGTACAGGATACCTGAGTCTTTAGTTATACGTGAGCACTTGCCTTGGTGCTTTAAAACTAGCGGGGGCTTATCTTTAGTTTTTGGGTTAATGAAAAGCTTGCCTAAAGTGTTCGGGTACTCTTCGTCATCCCCCTCACGCACACCCCAAATAGCTAAGCCTGAAGGCTTCTTTTTGCCCCACTTATCCGCTATCGCTTGGGCTATAATCGCATTCACTTTATCTTCCTGCCCCTCGTTTAGCAAGAGTAAAGCGTTATATCTCGCCTTAGATAAGACTTCATCTTCTGGCAAAGAGTGAAGGCTGCCCCCTAAAAGTCTACCTGTAACCGAAGTCTTAGCCTTAGCCTTAGGATTAGTTTTATTGCTCATTTTTAAAGTCTCTGTTTAGTTTTTATAGTTACTTATCTGCCTTGATATTGGCTTCAATTTCGGAGGCTATCGCTTCTAAACGAGCCTCGCTAGTTTCTTCATCTTCTAATACGACCAGAGGCCGTTTATCCGAAAGTGGCACCGCTACAAGTGCACCCTCCGGTTTTGTCACAACTTCAGACAAAACTCTTTTAGCTTCTTCAAGCTCTAGCGTAGACTTTAGAAGCTTTTCTAACTCCGTTAGTGTTATCGGTACGTCCTTAGATAAGGACTCCGCTGGTAAGTACTCAAGTAACGGACTCATATCTTTGTCTAGTGCGTCCGAGGTGAGCTTCCGGCGAGGTTTCGACCTAACGAGCTTTAAAGATCTTGAATAGTCCGAAGACCCCGCCCGCATTTCAGCTAAAACCTCGTTTTCAATAGCTTTTATGTGGGCTTTAAGGAGCTCCGCATTAGCTGCTACTTGCTCTTTATAGCCTCTAGATAGCTCTTTTATATTAAATAAATCTATGTCTGATAGCTTCATGCGGCACCTATCAGCTGAAGAAGTGGATTCATTAGTTTTTGATACTCCGGGCAGGCGGGTTTCGCTCGGCACCACTGACATGCCTCAGGTGACATAGTTAAACGCGCGTCGGGGCTTTTGGTTTCTTGAGCGCGAGGGATCAAAAAGTCTTCCGCCCAGCTCCACATATCTGAAAAACTCGTATCCCAGTGCGTGATCTTCTCGTCTTGCAAGCCTCTAGGCTGCACGATCGTAAGACGAATGTCCCAGGGTTCTAATTCATCAAGCTCCTCAGGTTTCGGCAGACTCTTGGAATCTGGGGTGTCTTGAAGTCGGCTGAGGCAGAAACCTAGCGCGTACTGCATAAGCTGCCAATTCTGACGCGGGGATATGACGTTGCGCACCCCGTTTTTAAAATCAACTACTTCTAAAGCCTTCCTATCTGTATCGAACGCGATAAAGTCACACGTTCCGCCACCGAGCCCGGGGACGTCTAACCTCTCTAGAGAATAGAATCTCTCAATCTCAAAATCAGAAAAGAGACTTTTTGATCCCCTAACATACGATAGATACATATTGACCGCAGCGATTAAGTCAGAGTCCGCATAATAAGAATACCCTTCGGCGGTTGTTACATTCCTCTTAATAAACTGATCCGTGGAGATACCTTCTAAAAAACAGCGCTCTACTATGTAGTGTGCGACAGTCCCTTGAAGCGCCGCAGGTTTTTCCGCCATATCTTCCGGTGGTAAATCTAGGGCTTCTATAAGTTGAGGCGACCCCGAGCAGTTTGCCCAGGTCTTCATGCCGCTAGGGCTTAGTTTCTCATGTCTCACGAAGTGACCCCCTTAGTCGCGTATATAAATAGCTTTTTAAGCTGCTCGTCTGTGCAATCTCTAAGCTCCGCAAGCCTCTCTACGCCTCCCTGAGACCTCATTAAGTCCTGTGTGACTTTACGACCTTTTGCTTTAACAAGCGCCCTTAGCGAGGTTTCTACTGAAGTAACAGACGGGACTGGGATATCTAAAACATCTGGCTCTGGCTCTGGCTCTGGCTCTGGCTCTGGCTCTGGCTCTGGCTCTGGCTCTGGCTCTGGCTCTGGCTCTGGCTCTGGCTCTGGCTCTGGTTCTGGTTCTGGCTCTGGCTCTGGCTCTGGTTCTGGCTCTGGCTCTGGCTCTGGTTCTGGTTCTGGCTTGGCTTCCGCAAGTTTAGCCGCTTTCTCTAATTCAGGAATTAGTCGGCTGTATTCGGCTTGCGGTATCGAGGCTAACATTTTGGTTATAGACGCGCAGCCCTTAACTCCGGCTTGGGAGAGCGTAAGTTTTAAATAGGGTGACCCCTCAGCGTCTATAATACGAGAGCATAGCGATTTAAACCTTGCCAGGGCTCTCGTTCTATCTTTCGGTTTCTCTGCCGGACGGACTGCAGGGGGTTCAAGAGAGGAGTTTTGTAAAATCTGTAATATCTTTAAAGCTCTTGGGTCTTCTGCATCTAGCGAAAACGTAAGGGAGTTTTTCATAGCTTTATGGCTCTATAGTTTATATTTTGGTCTCTAAGCCCGTCGGTTTAAGAGGAGCTGAAATCAGTATATGATAATAGAACCGTTAAGGCAAGTGTTTTTGTAAATATTTCTATAGATACTTGGGATTGCTTCACAACTACATGGACTAACTCGAAGTTTTGCGTTATAATAAGGACGCATTTGTTTGTGCTTAGATCTATGGCTTGGTTTCATCCTTCCAAGCCATAGATTATTTTACCCCTACATATCCGGCCGTAGCATGTCCCTTGTAAAGTGCAAGGATAGATTCGGATGATGCTCAATCATAACAACGCCTTTTTTACTTACTCGCCCTCGCGAACACCAGCCATGAACCACCATAGAATCAATATCTAGCATCTTCGCTAGATGCGCTTTAGTGCCCGCCGTGTTAATTAACGCCTGCAAGCCCTCTAGCTGAATTTCGCCTATCTGTGTTTTAGTCTTAGTTAACAAAGTACACCCCTTAAGATATTGCTTAAAATTTAAAAACTGATACTAATACGTACATGACGGCTACCGCTCCGACAAGCTGCAAAGTGCCATACCACCACGTCCGTTCTATATCTCTAGCCCGGGCTCTTCTAGCGTCTGCCCGCTCTTGCTTGATCTGGTGCTTATGATATGACTCGAAGCTGTTGCGGGAACACAGCTTAATTAAAACTATTATAAACACTACAAGGATAAGTAACTCAATCACGGTGCCTCCGGCGGTCTCGTAAGGTAATTAATGGATGTCGCACAGTATACGGCCGAAAGCTTACTATTTCAAGTGTAATATAGCTTATGCTACAAGTTTCTTGTGACGAAGTAGACAAAGCTATAAACGAATTTATAATTGCAAATATAAACGTATGCGCGTATAGTTCCGATGTCTTAGCAATATGCTGCTAGACTTTTAACTCTGTAAGTCAAACTTAGAAAAGTGAAAGCTGAAGGTGCTTAATGTCATGGCTCGAATGTGTGCTTAACATTTGGGTATTCTTGGCGATAGCTGCGGGGGCAAGCTTAATGATACTCATAAATGTAATAGAGGCTTATATACTAAAGCGCAAACTCAGGAGGCTGAAAGATGGGCTTAACATAATGTCCGATGTAGATACAATAAACTTGCAGGGGCTTAAAACTGCACGGCACGCCCGGGGCAAAAATAAGACTAAAAATAAGAATAAAAATAAAAGTGGGAACTAAAGAGACTTAACTTAATTTAAAAGCATAAGATAAAAAGGATACCTGATACATGACTAGAATGTATAAACTGGATGCGCTCGAAAAATATAGAGCCCTGGGTGCAACCTTAATACCTCTTCACAAGTGGGACGGCGTAAGGAAATCATCAAAAGGCAAGGATATACAGCTGGGTAAAGTCCCGAAAGATGCAAAATGGCAAATTAAACCTTTCGAGCAGTCCCGGGAGAATCATCTTAGTTGGACAGCTAAAGGCGAAAATTTAGGCTACCGGATACCTCCGGGCGAGGTTGTTATAGATATTGACCCCAGAAACTTTAAAAAAGGGGTTGATTCTTGCGATAAATTAGCTGAAATGCTCGGCTATTTTGACGTTGAGGAAATGCTAAGTGATAATTTGAGTGTAAAAACAGGAGGCGGTGGATTCCATATATACTGCACGATACCCCCCAGCCTAGCTGTGGATTGCGAAGTGCTCAGCAACGCACTGCCCGATGATGAGCTTCCTGGAGTCGAATTTAAGCGGAAGCAAGTTGTTGCTGCGGGGTCTAGGCACCCTGACGGGGACTATTATACCTGGTATGAGGGCTCACTGAATGGAAAAAGAGATCTAGACCCCGCGATAGTTAAAAAGCTAGTCAAGAAATACGACCCCGCCGACGGTGCAGAAAGCTCCGTCCTTACTCCGCAAGAGCTTGAAGACCTGGTCTTATCAAATCTAAATCCCGAAATAGAAAGATATTTAGAATACGAGCACTGGCGTAATCTGCTTTTTGCGTGCCACCACGCAACCGGGGGTCTTGGTGAGGACGAATTTGTTAAATGGAGCGCTCAGGCTGAAGGGTATGAAGATCATGAGGATACTGTCCGTGGCCTGTGGCAAGGCGCATCAGTCGAGAGACCGGGAAGTGTCACCGCTCGAACTTTAATATTTGAACTTCGAGAGAACGGTTTCAAGGCCGCAGCGAATATGCTAGATGGAGTCTTGGAATTTAACGCACTAGAAGTCCTATCCTCCGGGGGCTTGGAGACCTCAGAAGACCCAACCCAACGCAATACCATGCGAAGTGCATACGTAAACATGCGGAACCATTTCAAAAAAGACGCGGTCATTACTAGTCCTGGTGAAGCCATCAAGCTTGCTCAGGCCATGGGCAAAGACAGCACTGAAGAAGACTTTAAGCGATGCATCGAAGTTATTTCTTGTGCCGGAACGCTAGAACAAGCAGAGGCCTCAGCCATCCTGGCTAAAAACACGCCCCTATCAAAAGCTCAAGTAACTAAAAAAGTGGCGTCTTACGCTCTTGATAGGACGGATAGCATCGCTCTAACTATCGCTGACGCTGTGGCTACGTATCTGTTTAACGAAGGTCATCACGTCTTGCAAGAGCCGGGAGGCATATTATATCGATACTGTGGCACCCATTGGGTCACTGTACCTGAAGCCACAATCAAAAAACACGCACTTGCAGCTTTCGAGATCTATAAAAAGTCTACCGGACTCAAAGGAGTGCGCGAAATAGCCGTAGCTAACGACGCAACATCCTTGCTAAGCGCTAAAGCTTCTGACGCGCTGGGGGCTGCAAGGCTAAACACAAAAGCATACGTCGAAAACGGGGTATTAAACTGTACGAATGGTGAACTTTGGATAAACGAAGACGGGAGCTTTATTAGAAAAGACCACAACTATGCGAGCTATCAAGTCAACTGCCTCGATATCGAGTTTAACCCCGACGCCAAATGCCCTAAATTCATAGAAATGCTTAAAGGGATATTTTCTGACCTCGAAGACGATGTGCGGGACGACATGATCAGGCACATCTTTGAAATTTTCGGATACGTCATGCAGCCTAAAAAGTTCCTAGAAGCCTGGTTTATGTTTCATGGGAGAGGATCCAACGGAAAAAGCGGGATCATAAATGTATTCAAAAAAATACTAGGGAGCGCGAAGATGGAGCCTCCTATTAACATCCTAGACGCTGTGGCCGGAACCCAAAACTCCGACAAGCATTTAACTTTTTCTCTAGCCGGGAAAAACGCCATATTTTTTGACGATATAGACCCTCACGCTAAATTGAATAGTACAGGGCTTAAAAAGCTTTCCGCGCCGTATTCTTTTACCGCGAACCCGAAAGGTACAAAACACGAAGAAATTGAGTATACCGGCACTATGATCCTAAGCGGAAACGGATATTTCCCGGTACGAGAGCAAAGCTTGGGTTTCACTCGACGTATTAATGTCATCCCTTTTACTAAGTCTTTTGAAGTCGGTAAAGACGCAGATACAGGACTCTATGAGAGCATACTGAACGACCGTGGCGAGCTGTCAGGCATACTAAACCAGTGCCTAGATGGACTTAAGCGCATACGAGCCCGAGGGATGCTAAAGATACCCGAGCCTTGCGCCAAAGCTAAAGACCATTGGTTCAATGAGTCTAACTCCACAGCGCGATTTATAAATACAATGCTAGTTAAGCAAGCCGAAGGGTCGCAAACAAAAGTCAAAGACATCAAAGAAGTGTACCAAGCTTGGTGCGAAAGCGAGGATATCTTGATTAAACATAGGTTGCAGAGACAGAAACTAATAAACGCATTAAAAGATAGAGGGTTCCATGTCTCTGATAGCACAAAAGGAGGTCTGCAAAGGGTTACAAACGGGGGATTTACTCTAGAGGGGTATAAAATGCTTAAAGAAGACTGCTGTGTAGATATAGAACAGAGTACTAGCAAGCTGTTTGAATCTTAGCCCGAAGGTAGCCCCTTTGCCACTAAAGTCGAAGCTTTTAAGCACTTTTCGAGGTGTTTTTAAGGGCTTCGGCTTTTTTGGTTTGAGGTGTACATAAACTGAGCTTTTTGAAAAAAAATATTAACTTTTTCTTGACTTTTGAGCTGTTATGTGCATTGTTGGACAGTATATATACTATAAGGGTGAAAAAAACTTTTATTCTACACCTACCTCAAAGCTGAAAAGTGTAAAATATAAAATGTATTGTATATTATATGTACAATGACACATTTCATATAAGAGCTGAGTATAAAACAAAAGTTTTTTTCTCCCTTTTTGTACATTAAGTAGCCGATACCCCCTTTTAAGCCCGAATCCGTATACATATCGATCAAAAAGGCAAGTTTCACTGTACACTAGATATACAGTTTAGATAGAAAACGGAAATCAGGGGTTGAAAGCTTGATTTTTTGCCTAATTTGTGTTCTATTAAGGGTGAGAGACGATAACCCAAGGCAAATGGTCAAATGTCAACCCGATTAGAGCCAGCAGATTTACGCATAGCCATCGAGTCAAAAAACCTCGATGACCCGCTTGTGTTTTTAAATTCTATCATGCAAGGCCACGATCCCCGAGCACTATCTAAAACGTATCAAAAAGTCCTAGAGTTAGAACAGGTTCAGAACTTTGAAGAGCACGACCCCGTAGACCTCTGTCAAGAACTAATCGAATTGATCAAGCAAGATCTCAAATTTGAACCCGTAGGGGTCAGAGATTCGATAAATGCAGGCAAAATCCTCTCTGAGTACGTCCATGCGAAGAGAAAGAGTGTCGAGATAACCGAAGGTACCAGCCAGAGCAATGCGGCGCTTGTACCCCTATCAGAGGCCGAAATACAAGAGTTCAAAGAGATCTTTAACGATGAGTTTTGAAACCGAGGACGGCTTCGCATGGACAGCTAATCAACTTCGAATGTTACGATACATGCTCGAAGCTGATGGCATTCAGTTTATGCGCTATTTTTTTAGACTTCGGGAAGGTAGTAGGGCTCGGAGAAATTGGCACCATTATGTTATCCAATACGTCCTCGACGCGGTTTTAGCGGGTAAAATACACAAATTAATTATAAACCTAGCGCCAGGCTTTAATAAAACTGAGCTTGCAGTAATCAATTTTATAGCTAGAGGTTTAGCAATTAACCCAAGATCTAAGTATATTCACACATCGTATTCGGGTGATTTAGCTCAAGTGTCCTCTAGCTCTATAAAAACTACAGTGACAAGCCCAGCATATCAAGAGCTTTGGCCTATGGTCGTCAGACAAGACACCAAAGGAAAAAAGCGTTGGTTTACAGAACTCGGCGGGGGTATGATGACAGCACCCTCAGGTGGTCAAATCCTAGGCTTTAGAGCTGGAAGAATGGAGCCAGGATTTACAGGGGCATTCATAAATGATGACCCCCTGAAGCCCGATGATGCCTATTCGCAAGTGAAACGGTCAGCTATTAACAATAGATTTAATAACACAATGCGGTCAAGATTAGCTTTAGACGCCACCCCATTCATAAACATCATGCAGAGGCTCCACGAGGACGATCTGACGGCGTTTTTACTCTCAGGGGGTAGCGGGGATGTCTGGCATCATCTTTCACTGCCTGCGAAGCTCTCAGCTGACGTAATAGACACGCCATACCCGGAGAATTTCACCCACGGCATCCCAATTAATATAAATAAAATTCTTCTAGCTATGCACGGTGGGGCAGAGTATGAATTTTAGCGGACAAGCTATTCAGGACTTACCGAAGTTTATACCTGTCGATACCCCCTTGTGGTCTTTTAAGCTCGATTCTTATTCGATAGACAAGCTAAGTCAGGCGGATCCGTATACATTTAGCTCACAATATCAGCAGTGCCCAAGCCCCGCAGCTGGGGGAATGTTCAAAGACTCTTATTTTAAATACTATGACATCTTACCTGCGGACATTTCGGTAGTTAGAATCTACGGTGACACAGCTCAAAAAGTAGGCGAACATAATGACTTTTCAGTTTTCCAGTGCTGGGCGTATAGTCGAAATAGTGGTATATACCTCGTAGATCAGTGTAGGGGGAAATGGGAAGCGCCAGAGCTTGAACGAGCCCTTCTAGATTTCTGGGGCAAACATAAACCCTCAATTTATAAGCCAATGGGCGCACAATGTGTTAAAATTGAGGACAAATCTAGTGGATCTAGTCTTATACAATCGATTCAAAGAGACTATAATATACCCATCGACCCGATACAGAGACATCGCGATAAAGTCTTACGCGCTATGGGAGTCATAAAATATTTCAGCTCTGGGTACATACATCTGCCACAAGATGCGGACTTTTTACACGACTATAAGGACGAATTTAGGAAGTTTACGCCCACAATGACCCACAAACACGATGATCAAATTGATCCTACCATGGACGCCGTAGAAGATTTGCTCATACTAGACAATATGTGGAGCGATTCGGCACTAGCTTGATCATAATTTGAGGATTAGAAGATGGCATATCTAGAAGTTAATGGCGCAGATGACGGAGTTAAAACTTTGGTACCTAACTCGCTCTCAGGCTCCGAAATTGTAAAAGTGACTGGGGAATTTGGCGGCGCAACTATCGAAATAGGCTATCTAGATCATAGTGAGGACTTTGTTGTATATACTAAGTGTGACGGCCTCCCCGCAGCCTATACTGTAGGGTTTGAGGTAGAGATACGGTGCGGCAAAGCCGAAGACCTGACTTTAAATGTCACAAGCTCAACAGGTTCTACAGCTCTTCAGCTACTAGCTCGGAGTATTTAATATGTGCATAGTCGGCGGAGTCATAGGCGATCCCGGTCGAGTCTTGCGCTGGGATCCCGCTTACTACCCATACAAACAAGTCGGTGCTAACACTCAGGTCTATGATGCTGGGTGGACTCGTGTCTCTAATAAGCCAACTACAGAACGTGCGGCTATCCAACCTCGCGGAGAGCCTTTCTATGTATTTGATGGGACGTATGCAGATCAGCAATATGTAGCTAAGCAAGTTATCTTTGGTAATAGGTACACGCTCCCAGAAGATGGGTTTTTCAACGGTTACAGACTAGATGCAATTGCAGGAAATGAGTATTCAATATACTTAGTTCTTGACCCTTTGGGGGCTGGGCAAATTGATCTTATCCAGACAGTCACCGCGACAGAGAGCGGTATTTTACAGTTCGGTGTAGTACCGACCTTCATCACTGCAGGGGTATCCTTCGACTTAGCTGCAATAGTACGTGAGCCTGACCCAGTGCCGACAACGTTTAACGGCGATTGGGATTACGGCGTCCAAAATAACGTGTCTAGCGTATCAGCTGGACAGATCCGACAAGATGGCCAAGATCCTCAGCGCCTTCTAGTTCACAAGACAGATTCCAATTCTGGTGACAGAGGGGCAGAGCTTGCGACCCTTGATATAGGTGACACCATAGACGCGGTCAACGTGCGGTGGGCGATTCAGGCTAAAACCGATAACGGTACTTTTTTTACTTTCATTGTGGCTCCAGCGGTCACCGGTACACCTCAAGGTGTATCAAATTTCATCTTTGAAACCACCACAGCGGTGCCTATCACCGTGGCCAAAGCGGATGACTTCTGGATCTCGAACCCTAATGTTCAAGGTCTGCTAGGCGTAGACCAGCAATACAGCGACATTGTACCGGATCAAACCGCCTACGGACTTGATATCCGAGTTCAGTACGCAGAGGATTCAGACGATTGGGATACGGCAGGACCTTCAAGCAACTCTTCCGGATCTGGTGGGGTCACTCAGATTGGCGGATATTCTGGGAACGTCGAATATGTTGAGTACGGGCGCTTTATCTCTGAAGTTCAGCAGTCACCCACAGGGCTCGGTTTGTCTAACTCCATAGTAGTTACTTATGGTGACGGGGGTACTACGTCCGATGGGAGTTACACGGTTCTGCCCGTTGGTGATCCTAATGCAGGTAAGGTTATTTGTAACAAGGGTGAAGCCCAACGAGAATTTGGGTTAACCTTGCGTGTAGGTCGTCAAGGCGCTGGTGGAGAGTCTGAAGTCGTCGCGTGGTTGATGTACGCAGAAGACGGAATCGTTGCTAATGCGGTACAGCAAGGCTCTACATTTACCGAAGTGGTGGATAATGCAAGAATATTTTCACCCGTAAACTTTAAAAGTCAGCTGAGGCCAGCCACAGGATCTATATTGTGGATACAGTTAGCACGGAATAACGGGTCTAATGACTCTGGAGGGTTATATACCCTAGAGCTGTTGGGAGACTTGTCTACGCTGAACCCCTCACCCTCTGCGACGTTATCAATTGGACAATGGAGAAACGTTTAAATGGGTATAGTTAGTGATTGTGTAATAGGCTGCTGCGGCGCTGGGGGAGGTGGCGGAGGCTTCGACATCACCGATCTAGTGATAGTAGAGTCTGGTGATGATATAGCGCCCGATGTCGCAGGCGTTCGCACCATGGAAGACGGTAAACACTATTGGATCTCTGCGCCTGCATTCTCGGATTCTGCGGCTTGGCTGATCCCTGTTGATGGTTACGTGCGAATATCGTTTGCTTCACCGAGTGGTGAAGTTACCTATACTGGCACAGGTGGATTTATACGCGGCGTGGATTTCAACAGACTAGAGATATACAACGGTAACCTCTTTGGTGTGGACACTAACAACGCTTTTGACCTCACAGGCAAAGACGTGAATCCGTTGGATTCACAAGTATTTATCGGTGAAGCGCTATTTTCAAACTTTAGCACGGGTGTTGATATTACAAAATGTAAAGTCGTGATGGATGGTACACGTATTTATAATTCGTTCGCGCACGGTAAGACCCAAGATTGTAACTTGATATGTAAGACCGTGGAGACATTTAACCAGACCCCGATAGCAGGCAGCTTGCACCTCAATTACATCGTCTACGATACCACGTTAAAAGTCTCTTGCTCGTTAACAAGTAGTTGTAACTTCAATGCGTCCACCGGTGAGACAGGGCTTTATATTAGCCCAATCCAGGGTGACGAGTGTCGTTTCGTAGATGGCTCCGTTGCCATAGCAGGCGGTGATCCGTTCAGAGTAGGGACTACGGGGGCTATTCAGTCATTCAGTAACCCAGGAGGTGGCCAGACTAATGTACAGTCTATAGGTCACGGTCGGTCAGTTAACGACCAGTTGGTTTTCACCGGAGGCAATGACTACAATAGTTCGCACTATGTGGACCAAGTTATTGATGCGGACAACTTCAGAATTTTAAAGAACTTCGTCACTGCTGATAATGTAAGTTCTGAGTGGCGCGAAGGTAGTTTGCTCGGTAACACCAAAGGGCTTATTATCTCTAATGTTGATGAGATCGCGAGTACGAGACCTTTCGGTGAATGTAAAGTAAACGGCGATATCTTCGTTACGACAGGCGGCGCAGGTCAACCTGGATCAATGAGTCAAGGTGGCGCGTACTCTATCAATTTAGATTCAGAGCTTTACGCCATAAAAGACAGCGGCGTTATTGTGTACACAGGATTTAGACCTAGAGTGTCTAGGGTAATTCTGGTCGGGACGTTTAAAGACGAGACAGGCGCAAACGCAGGCATAGAGCCAACTATATTTATTAATGGTTTAGAGAACACTAGCGCCAGAGGTGCAAGGTCTGAAGGCGGTACAGGACTTAATAATAATTCGTGTAACCTGGATATAGTTCTGAATCCGGGCGACTTCATATACGGCGGGGTCATCGATGTGAGTAAAAACGGAAACATTCGAGTCGGTTCAAACACTAAGTTACTGGTATTTTGATATGCAACGTATAGTTAATAAAAATGATGGTAGTTTGATATATGAGAAAGACGTCGAAACTATGAAAGAGTGCGTTGAGTCGGCTGTCTTTGATGGTGTGGTTCTCTTGAGTGCCCGGTTGTCGTATGAAAATCTAGTAGGCGCCGTTCTAACAACTGCGGATTTTAGTCACTGCGACTTTTTCCGAGGGAACTGTACAAGTTCGGACTTCTCAAATTCTAATTTGATCGAGGCGAACTTTAGCCAGTGTAACTTGTTTGGTGTGGATTTTTCGGGCGCGGAGTTAACTAATGCTGATCTAACTAGAGCAAACCTTCAAGGGGTAGTTTTGACGGAGTCACAAGTAGACAGCTTAGGGGTTCCTCTTTCAGATCATCAGTTATCGCAAGTCATGATAGTAGTTACGGATTAAGGGGCGGGATTTTATAGATGACGGCTAAAGTAACGGTTGAAAAACCTACAGTTATGGACGGGCTGCTTAATGTAGTGTCAAACTTAGGCGGCGCGACGGGTAAGCGCTCGCACAGTAAGTTTGTGAATACTAGATCTTTGTCCATTGGTTCAGTAGATCCCGAGCTCTTAGCTATGTATCAAACGGACTGGGCTTCTGGGAAGCTCGTGGACATCATACCTAATGATATGACCAGGGAGTGGAGGGATTTTACCTCTGTTGACCATGATACTAAGAAGATTTTAGAAGCTGAAGAGCAACGATTGGGCTTGCAGAAAGCTTATAATCAATGTCACAAGTGGGCGAGGCTCATGGGTACGGGCTTTATCGTGCTCGCTGTTGACGACGGGCTGCTCCCAGACCAACCACTAGACATAACTACGGTTAGGCCAGGGCAGTTTAAGCACATCAAAGTTTTAGATCGGACTCGGGTTACTACTGCCGGGGTTATTCCCGTCATGGATCCGTTAGATCCGAGGTACGGGATGCCCGAGTATTACCGGTTTTCGGACTCAAGCACTCGGATACACCACTCTCGATTGATACGTTTAGAGGGCGTAGAGCTTCCCTACGAAGCGTTTAGGAACAACAATTACTTTAGCATGTCGGTATTAGATCGGCTATATGAGAGCATCACAAACTTTAATACAGCCACAGATAGCGCCGCTGAGATGGTCTATGAGGCTAACGTAAATATCCATAAGATTCAAGGCTTTAAAGGGTACCTCGAAAGCCCTGGCGGAGACGAGAAATTAATCAAGAGATTCACCTTGTCGAAGATGTTAAAGAGCTTTACCAACTGCGTAGTCGTGGATGAAAAAGACACAGTAGATTTACAGTCCAACTCATTCGCGGGACTCCCTGAGCTTATAGAGAAATATGGGCAAATCCTAGCGGCGGCGTCGGACATTCCTGGAACTCGGTTTATGGGTCGCAGCCCTGGGGGTTTAAGCTCCACGGGAGAGAGTGACTTAAGAAACTACGCGGATAACTTGAAAGCTCGGCAAGTTGTGGAGTATTCGCCAGGGCTGGACATAGTTGATCAGTTGATGGCTAAGAATATCGGGCTGCCCGAAGAGACTGATCTGGCATATGAGTTTAACCCTATATTTCAGCCTACGCAGAAAGAGACAGCGGATATTGAATTTGTTAATGCTCAGAGGGATGCAATTTATTTAGATCGTGGGGTAGTTGATGAGCCTGTGATAGCTAGAGAATTACAGCAAGAGGGTGTATACGTAAACCTCACAGACGAGCATATAGAAGACTTAGAGAGTATCGGGGACTTAGACGATGGCGATGATTTTGGCACCTTTGCAAACGCAGCTCAAGCCGGGGGAGACCCGGCCAAAATCAGGCCAGAAGACCCGGAAGGCTCCTAGAGTACATCCCCCAAAGAGCCCAGAAGTTAAGTACCGAAAGCAGTTGCTAGAGCTGGTAAAGAGAATGTCGGAGGCGGTAAACACTACCGTTGTGCCCGCCCTCCGATCTTTTGAGTATGCGTATGTCAATGATGCGTACTCGAATGCATTAGAGGCGGCACTTGATGCGCTTAGGCTTAGATTTGACTCCTTAACAAAGCAGTTTGGCAAAACTACGGCATCTAGCTTTGTTAGTGGGGTCGACTCCCAGAACAGCAAAAGATTCTATAAATCCATCGAGTCCGTTGTAGGCATAAATGTATCTAATATCATTGCCGACGAAGGCTTGACGGACATCCTAAACTCTTCAACTAGAGAAAATGTAAGCCTAATACGTTCGATCCCCGAGCAGTATTTCACGCAAATCGAGTCCTTGGTTTTTACCGGTACAAATCAAGGCATGGCAGCGGCGGCTATTGTTAAATTATTGAACGATACGAGTAGAAAAACAAGAAACCGCGCTAAACTTATATCAAGAGATCAGACGACCAAATTAAATTCGGCGATAACCCAGCAACGACAGCAGAACCTAGGTATCGAAGAATACGTGTGGGTGACGTCCAAAGACGATAGAGTTAGGCCAACGCATCGAGCCAATGACGGTAAAACTTTTAGGTGGGACGACCCGCCAAAAGCTACGGGACATCCGGGGCACGATATTAATTGTAGATGTATTGCGCAACCCGTGATAAAAATTTAGCCAGATAGGCACATAACGCTTGAAAATGCTTGCATTTTAAGCTATTCTGAGCGCATCAAATAGCTTAAAAGTTTCGATATGATATTAAACGACCGCATACCACTATCGAGTGATAGAACCTATACCGATGAAGGGTACTTAATCGTACCTGCCCGCATCGCTAGAACTGGGGTACAAGAATATTATGCTGGTGAAATGGGGCTTCAAGATAGGGAAGTTACTGACACAGTTAGAGTATATCGCCCAGCTTCTGAGGTCTTTTCTAGTGATTCTTTGGGTTCTTTTTCAAGCAAGCCTGTCACTGATAACCACCCTCCCGTTTTGTTGGATGCAAAAAATACTAAAACGTATGCCGTTGGCTTTTGTGAGCCTGACATAATTAAAGACGGGGATTACGTTAAAGCCGTGCTGCATATTACCGATAGTGCCGCGATAGAACGTGTAAAATCTGGTAAAGTAGAACTCTCGAACGGCTATACGTCTAAGATTGAATGGACTCCGGGGGTCACAAGCTCCGGGGAGGCCTACGATGCGATTCAAACAGACATTCGAGGTAATCATATTGCTATAGTAGACGCGGGGCGCTGTGGGGCGGCGTGTCGAATAGCTGACAGTAAACCAGAGGAAATAACAATGCAAACACTCACTCTAGAAGGTGTTGACTTTGAGGTCAATGATAAACAGCGTGAAGCTCTAGACAAGCTACAGTCTCAACTCGCAGACGCACAAAAAGAGGCGTCAAAGAAAGAAGCGGATGAGGAAAAGGCTAAGAAAGACGAGGAAGAGAAGGAAGAGAAGGAAGAGAAGGAAGAGAAGGAAGAAGAGGAGACCAAAAAAGAGACCTCGGACGCCCTTAAAAAAGTAGACGTCCTTCAAGCTAAACTTGATGATGCGGTGTCAAGGATTCCAAACGCGGAGATGTTGGATCAGTTGCTAGAGAATCGACTAGATACCCGTGATAGTGCGCTCAAGATCATGCCAAACTTTGACCATAAGGGCAAGGATTGCGAGACTATTAGATCCGAGGTCGTGGCGGCTAAATGCCCCACTGTAGACGCTTCTAAGGTCTCAACTGACTACATTCGTGCGCGGTTTGACATGCTCGCGGAGCAGACAAAAGACCTAACAAATGTGGATGCGGCTATTAACACGGCCTACATGTCAGATACAGAAAAAGCACCTGACCCAGTCGCGCAAGCCCGTGCAAAAGCAGTTAAGGCTCGTCGCGAGGCGTGGAAACCAAAAACAAATTAAGGGGAAATTTATGAGCGCTCAGACTTCATACGAGTTAGACATCGCGAAAGGCTTGCCAGGGCTTATCTATGCCTTAGCCCCTGCCGATGTGGTTACAAGAGCCGTAGAAACGTCTGCGGGAGTACCTTTTGGTGTGGCGGTATCTCAAGGTACTGGAGATAACCAGGCAGTATTAGGCGGCACGTCATTCTTAGGGGTATCGATTCGATCCCTAGATCAAGAAGGCGCAGCAAATACCGGAGCTATTCAATGGGATGAGCAGGAGGCTATGGGTATCCTTCGAACTGGCTATATCTATGTGACATGTCCTGCGGGTTGCGTACCTGGCGACCTTGTTAAGTATACAGATACAACTGGAGTGCTTGACGTTGGGGCAGCCGCTGTGGGTGAGACTCAATTAACAAATGCAGCTTGGCAAACTACTGCCGCAGCGGGTGAGCTTGGAGTTATCAAGATCGAAACTAGCGCAACTACAGCCGGAGCTTAGGGGATAGGATTATGATTTTAAAAGATAAAGAAGGTAAAGATTGCGTTTTAGACTCTGCAATAGCTAACGCTATCGGCATGGCTCCGCAGTTTGATGCTGATGGGGCTGTATTTTTCCAGCGTCAACTCGAATATATCAAGTCTAAAAGCTATGATGTTAAATACGCGGACTTAAAAGCCCGTGAAGTTTTTCCCGTGTCTAATGAAGCCGGTGCAGGTGTTACAAGCATTACATACCGCACATATGACCAAGTTGGCGATGCTAAGATTATTAATGGGTACGCTGATGACCTCCCCAGAGCGGACGCAGCTGGGAAAGAGACCACCATCCAGGTGTATTCTGTAGGTTCGAGCTATGCGTATAACATCGATGAGATTAACTCCTCACGACTGACAGGTGTCGCTCTTGACCAACGCCGCGCGAATGCTTCAATGCGAGCGGTCGAGCAATTTATTAATAAAGTTGCGTTTTATGGCGACTCTGATTATGGGCTGCCTGGGTTCTTTAGTAACCCGAACATTCCAACGGGTTCTGTAGTTGATCAAGGCTCGGGCACAGAGTGGGTTAATAAGTCCCCAGATGAGATCTTATTTGATATCAATGACGGAGCATCAGACATCTTTGAGTTGACTAAGATGGTTGAGAGACCTTCGAATTTATGGCTAGCTCCAGCTCAGTATTCGTATATCGCAAGCACCCCACGAAGTACTAACTCGGACATGACTATCTTGGCTTATATAGTTGCCAATTCGCCGTACTTGACGTCTATGGATCAAGTTAAGCCTTTGAACGAATGCGCCGCTGTTAATAACCCGCTGCTTTCAGAGGATGCCATGGTGTGGTATAATCTAGATCCTGATAAGCTCCAGCTTGAGGTTCCTTTAGAGGTGGAATATCTAGCCGCGCAAGTCCAAGGATTAGAGTTCACTGTCCCTGGGCGAGCTAGATTAGCAGGCTTAAATGTATACTATCCACTTTCTGCGAATATTTTGACCGGGATCTAATATTATGGCAGGCATTCAAAACAATAGCGAAAGGGTTTTTAACTTGAAGGGCATGAGCAAGGGCACTAGTGTCACTGTTCGTCTTCAGCCGGGTTTTAATGTAGTACCGGATGATGCCTGGAAAGCTTTACTTGACAGCCCAAACTCGAAGTATATCAATATGCTCCGTGATACTCGTGCTATCGACTTCGGTACCTCTTTAGTTGATAACAAAGAGCTAGACGCGACTAAAGAGCAAGAGGCTTCAGTTAGTACTAAGAAGGTCGTCAAGAAAAAGAAAGCTAAAGACGCTGAATAACTATGCAGATAGTAGAGTCTGAGGGCGGGAATGCGACTCATATTTCTGAGGCTCGGCTTTGGAAATCCTTGGACTCTATATCTACTCGGCTATCAAGTATCGAAGTACAACTATCTGAGGTTGTGCGACTAGAAGAGAAGCTAAACTCTCATACGTCAATCTTGCGCCGGCATGGTGATACGTTAAACGATTACGGTAGGCGCATACATGACTCGGAGATCTGGCAGGCTTCACAGGCTGACAAGGCTTCACTATCTAGAGATGTTGTAGGCGTACAGTCGGACATAAAGACTTTAGATATACGACTAGAAGCGCTGTCTAGAGGCCAGCAAGATATAAAAGCTATAGGCCAGAGGCTTGAGAAGCTTGAAAAGAATAGATTCGAAGTTGACGGCAAGACGATGGTTGGGGTTCAAGTGCTCAAGTGGGTTGTTGGCATTTTGGCATCTGTGATTGTTTTCATGTTAACTAAAGGCTTACATTCGTCATGAGCATAACCATACCAGAGTTTAGAGATAGATTCCCAGAGTTTTCGGATCCTGTAGAGTATCCAGACGAGCGTATCCAGATGTTTCTTAACGATGCGCTTTGTACAATTGGGTCAGACCCTAGCCGATGGTGTAGCGAATGCAAGTATGACTTAGCTTTGAGCTACTTGACTGCGCATTTGTTAGCTTTGGGTACGGGCTCAGAATCGGGGAATTCGGGGGCAGTTTCGGGAGCGCCTACGACTAAGACAGCCGGAGGGGTTTCGGTTAGTTACGCGTCTACGTCATCGGGAGATATGTCATACGGAGATCAGCTTTATTCAAGTACGATATACGGGCAAAGGTATTTACAAATTAGATCGAGTTGTTTTGTTAGCATATTAACCGCGAATCATTTGTAATGGGTTTTAAAGTAGGCATAAAGAAAAAACCTCGAAGGTTGGAGCAGGAATCTAAGAGGATACAGGATCTTCGGAAAGCCCCAAAAGAGGTTGTTGTGGGGCTTCCCAAAGGCTCTCTACCATATCCTGACGGTACTTCAGTTATTAGCGTTGGGGTAAAGCATGAGTTTGGATCGCCTGCCGAGCATATACCAGAGCGGAGCTTTTTACGGTCTACGGTTAAAGAGAAGCGTGAAAAGTATACGGCCTTGATGCCGAAGTTATTAGCTAAGGTTTGGGGCGGTCAAATATCAGAACTTGAGGCCTTTAGGCTTCTGGGTCAACAGCTTGAGAAAGATGTGAAACAGAAGATAACAGACCTAAAGACGCCGCCGTTAAAATATAGAGTTGGTAATCCTTTAGTAGACACGGGGCATATGAGACAGTCGATCCGGTACGAGGTGAGAAAGAAAAATGCCGATTAATGTATCTGAAGCTCTAGACATTGACACCGCTGAAGTGGTTACAGTTATTAGAACAGCCCCGGGCTCCTACGTAGATGGGCTATATGTAAAAGGTACTGAATCGACTTTTAAGGCTTTAGCTAGCGTCCAACAGCCTACACCAGATCAAGTTATGTTACTGCCAGAGGGCGAGAGAAACGATAACAACAAGCTTTTTATCTGTAATAAGCGAGTGTACGGCACAGAAGACCGAGAGTCTAATATATCTGACATGATCCTGTATAAGAGCAAAAGATACAAAGTTGTACAGCCGAAAGACTGGACAGCATATGGACACAGCACCGTTGTAGGGGTTCAAATTCAATGATTTTGGATGAGGATTTAAACAAACTCATTAGGCATAGCATTGACTTAATCTTAGACAGTCCTGGGTTTGCGATTAAAGCCAAGCAGAAAGACGCCCCTAGACCTCTTGGTGCGTATGCGACTGTAGACTTTTTGACTGATTTGAGTGTCGGCTGGGAAGAGTCAAACTATACTAATAGGACAGAAGACCCAGACCTAGACCAGAAGCTAGAAGGCTTTAGAGAGTACACAGTGTCGATTAATGTCTTTAGAGACTCCGCAAGGGACAACGCAAGACGAATAAGAACAGGATTAGTTAGGGATACAGTCATGGATCTGTTTTATAGCGTCGGTGCAGGCCTAGGAGTTCGGTCTAATGTTCGGGAGCTTTCAGACACAGTTAACGGGACGTGGGAAGACCGCGCACAGCTAGACGTGACACTGCACGCTATAGGGGCAGACGAGTCTATAACACGGTCGATTGAGGCTCTATCTATCGCCGGGGATTATCAAGTAGGTAGTCAAAGTACAGAAATTACAATCGAGGTTAATTAATTATGTCTAATATCCCAACTTCTTCGGTCGTGAATGTAGATATCGCCGTGGGCGCTACATTTCCGCCTAGATTCGGCTTTGGTGTCGCCAACTTAGTGACCAAAGAGGCCGGAAACATAGGAAGAGCCGAACGCATTCGAGAGTACCTTAACATAGATGGAGTTACGGAGGATTGGCCGGGAGACTCGGAAGTAGTCGCAGCGGCAACCGCGTACTATTCTCAGCAGCCTAAGCCTTTAGTGTTTAAAGTAGCTATGCGGTACGAGGATGACCAACCCGCAGAACTTCGCGGGGGCTCTGTCGCGGACACGCCTGAAAATCTAGCCCTATTTACAGCTATCACCGATGGATCTTTTGCAATAACCATTGACGGTGACGCCCAAGATATTACGACTTTAGACTTTTCTTCAGAGACTACTATGGCGGGGGTAGCTACGGTTATTGAAACCGCGCTGCAAGCTGTAGCTACTGGGGGCTATACGTTAGCAACGTGTACTTATAAAGATAACAGGTTTCGGATAGATCCAGGTGTTGCGGGTTCTGCGTCGACTATATCCTTTTTAACGCCGGTTGATCCTGTCACTGGGACAGACATATCTAGCTTGTTGCAGATGCAGCAGGGCGAAGGGACTACTATTCAAGGAATTGACGGGGAGACTATTACCGAGTCTTTAGATGCTATAGAGAATGTCAACTCCGCTTGGTACGGCTTCGGATTCACCAAAGAAGTTCGAGATGGTGTACAAGTTAACAGCGAGGGCGCCGTACAGGCCGCAGCAGCTTGGGCGCAGGCTCGCGTTAAAGTGTTTGCTACAACTTCGAATGACTTAGATTCTTACGATAGTGTGTCGACTACAGATATAGGTTACGTACTGTCGAATGCAGGGTATGACAGAACGATCACGACCTTTTGCTCTAAGCCAGACCTATACCCAGAGTTTTCGGTACTCGGCAGAGCCTTTACAGTTAACTTTAGCCAGCCCGATAGTACTATCACACTTAAATTTAAGCAGCTTCCAGGGATTACCCCAGAAGAGATTACCCAGAACCAAAAAGCCGTACTCGATACCAAGCGCATAAATGCGTACATCGTAGTCGGAAGCTCCCCAATGTATGCGGAGTCTTACATGGCTTCGGCAGGACAAAATAGATTCTTTGATGAAGTACACGGCATCGACTGGCTGACCAATGCAATTCAGACAAACGTATTTGGCTATACTTTAACTCGGCCTACTAAAGTGCAGTACACAGATAAGGGCGTAGCCGCTGAAGAGCAGCAAGTCATTAAAGCTTTAGACGAAGCGGTTTTTAATGGTTTTATCGCGCCGGGTACGACTATCGAGGGTGAATTCTTACCTCTAGGTTATAAGACCTTTGCCGTCCCTGTCGCTCTCGTAGATCAGAGTGCTAAGGAGGCTAGACAGTACAACGGTTTGAGCTTTACTGTCATCGGAGCCGGAGCCTTGCACGGCCTACAAATTAACGGTACTTTTGTAAGATAGGAAATAAGTATGAAAAATTACAGCTTTTTAAATACCGTTCTTTTAGTGAATGGCGTCGAAATTACAGGATGGGCTGAAGGTGATGACCTTATCACATTCAGCCGTCGTAATGACTCTATGACTGATGTAGTAGGTGCTTCGGGTGAAATGGCCGTGTCTAACATGGGCGATAGATCTGGGGAGCTTGTTTTTACCCTGCTTCAAACGTCAACGTCAAATACGTATATGGGTGGGTTGCTAGCTGCGCAAGAGAATGGTCTATTTGTCCCTACCTTTGTACTTTTAAAAGACACCCTCGGCGGGGAGATCGTTTCAGGGTCGCAGGGCTATATTAAAAAGCCTGCGGATTTCACGCTAGGTGCAGGGATCAATACGAGAGAGTGGACTATCGTACTAGAGCGTGGTGACGTGACCTATACGCAGCTATAAGACTAGCGAACGCTCTAAGGCGTGCATTCGTGTATGGTTCCCGGCTATGCGCTGCACGTTTTAGAGCCCCTAAAATCCGGGAACCGGGAGAATAAAAGTATGGCTTGTAAGATCGAAACAAAGAATATTAATGGGCATGAGTATACTGTTACTCAGTGGCCCGCTGAAAAAGCGTTATTGTTAAAATTTAAGCTCATGAAATACCTGGGCTCTAGCATATCCACGCTAGTAAGCTTAGATCAAAAGAAAGAGGGCTTGGACTCTAAGGTTTTAGGTTCTACTTTTCACGAGCTCTTTAAATCTTGCAGCCCTCAGGAGCTTGTAGATTTTCTAAAAGATCTTATTGTAGGTTGCTCGAGGGATGGGGTTAGGTTAGATTCGTCTAGCTTTACGACGCACTTTTCTGGGGAGTCGTTACTTGACATTTATCCGGTATCGCTGTTTATTCTAAGTGTGAATTATTCGTCTTTAATAAGCGGTCTTCGGGAGTCGGGACTAGTACAAAAGTTTCAAAAGGCTCCGAGCTCGATACCAGAAGATACCCAAGCATCATAGGATACTTGCACAGGCCGTTATTAGTTGATCCTCCTATGTGTACTCTAAGAGAACTACAAGACGGCACATATTCGATAGAAGACCTAGCGATGCTTAACGAGCTGCTAGACTTTAAACAAGATATGATAAAGCGACAGGGCGAAAATGGCCGTAATCGATGAGTTACTAGTCGGACTAGGGTTTGAGTACGACAGTAAAGAGCTGGACAAGTTTAAGAGTGACGTTGATAAAACGGTAACGTCTATTAAACAGTTTGCTACGGTTGTGATTTCTGCGACTGCGGCCTTGACTGCTTTTGTTGCGGCGTCGGCAAATGCTAGCGATGAACAGGGAAAACTCGCGGATGAGATAGGTGTATCCGTTGGCGAGATCGACGCTTTAGAATTTGCATTAAAACGAAGTGGTGGTACTGCGCAAGGAATGGCTGACGCGCTTCGACAGCTCTCGGTTAGAGCAGCGGAAACCGCCCGAGGTGTGGGGGAAGGGGTTGAGGCGTTCAGCCTCCTCGGTATCTCAGCTGAAGATACTCAGGGGAGTATTAGCAACCTGTTACTAGAAATAAGTGACAGGTTTAAAGACTTGAGCCAAACCCAGCAGATAGAACTAGCGGACAAGCTCGGCATTCGGGGGGCGCTACGCCTTTTGCAGCAGACCCCCGAAGGTATTCAGAAACTTATACAAGAAGCTAAAGAGCTTGGGGTAACAACTCGAAAGGATGCCGCAGTATCCGCAGAATTTAACGACTCTTTGACAGACTTTTGGCAAATTACTAAAGAGATATCTAGGGTGCTTACCCGATCTTTAGCCCCCGCACTCACAAAGTCAAACAAGATCATAGAAGATTGGTGGAAGCGAAATAAAGCCGTTATTGAGCTTAACATCCCCAAGTATGTCAACTTAGCCACTAAAGCCTTTAAAGCGTTAACTATAGCCGCAGCGGGTTTTATCACGTTTCAGGCGCTTAACCTCTTAGTGTCTATGGCTACGGCTATCCGAGGGGTTGCTGTAGCTGCGTTTTTAGCTGACGGAGCCCTAGCGGTCTTGCCTATAGCTTTAGCCCTCTTGGGGGTTGCTTTTGTAGCCGCAACAGAAGATGCGCACGGATTTTTCAAAGGTCAGCAATCCCTATTCGGAGACCTAGAGAAGAAGTACCCCGAATATAAGCGCACAATAGACGATATCGCGGCGGTGTTTGACACAATGGCTAATCTAACACTAATGATATTCAAGGGGTGGGGCGAGATCTTTAACCTCTTCGGCTCTAACGAGAAGACCATGAGCAAAGCTATGCCCGGCGCAGCTAAAGCCCCCGAACCTCTGACGGTTACAAGTGGGCTAGCAGCGATAGGCCGAGGAGTTCAGAGCGTAGGGGAGTTTGGGGGCAATGTTTTGGGCTTCTTAGGGGATGTTACGGGCATATCGCCCTTAGAGTCGAGAAGTCCAGATATTCTAGCTCCAACATCGAGCAATAGAACTTCAAACGTTAACGTGGATAGCGTAAGCATTAACGTAAATGCGAACTCCGCAGACCCCAAGGCCGTAGCCGATCAGGTTTCTAATATATTCACTCAGACGACAAACGACCTTAAAACTGCGGTGGATCAATAATGGCTTTCGAGAATCTTTTTATTAGAAAGAAAAATGACTTTCAGGGGGTAAAACTCGACGCTGTTATCCGTGAGGACTTTGCGGAGACTCTGGAGCTGACTAAGAACCCTATAGAAAACGGGGTTAATGTATCAGATCATGTTATTTATCAACCTAGGAAGTACACTATACAAGGCATAGTTACAGACACTCCTCTAGGGTTTGCAGCTTTCGGCGCTATCGTTGATACTGTCACGGGTTTTTTTAGCGCAAGTACATCTTCACATGATACAAGAAGCACAACGTCATATAAGGCTCTAGTGGCTCTAAAAGATGCTGCGGAGCCATTGACTATTCAAACAGGGCTCGGCGAGTATCAAGACATGGTTATCACTTCGATAACCACGAGTAAAGATAAAGCCTCCTTTAGGTCGGTTCCGTTACAGATGACGCTAGAGGAGGCAATAATAACAGAGTCTCAAGTCGTCCAAGTCCCTAAAAAGTTTTTAAGTGCTACGGGAGGCATAAAAGATAAAGCATCTAAAGCCATTGATGCGGGAAGAAAGGCTGTTACTGCGCCGATCGACTCCGCAGAGAAGACTATATCAAAGACTTTACTTGACTGGGCGCGGGGGTTTTAGAGATGATTGAAATACCTTTGACGAACGACTCCGCGCAGACTTTCACGATAGCCATAGAAGATGTGATATACAGCTTGCGA
>Ga0209165_10000178_pt1 | contig 27410 bp, 23 predicted proteins | sample tdAd001_FD_187122 | JGI IMG/M metagenome (GOLD analysis project Ga0209165, IMG submission 187122) | Marine sediment microbial communities from the Atlantic coast under amendment with organic carbon and nitrate - tdAd00.1 (SPAdes)... | ecosystem: Environmental > Aquatic > Marine > Coastal >... | reverse complement strand
CGTTCGAGATCCTGAACCGATTGTTGTGCAAACATCTTTTCGGTATTTTCGAGGCAGGCCGCGGCCATGCTACCGAAGATTGCGGTGCTGCCACCTTCGCGATCCATCTGCTGTAACCAGCGTACCCGGTCGGGTGACGAGCCAATGCCGCCACGTACAAAATCGCGAAAGCGTTCGCGCAATGCGTCGTAACCTTCAAAGCCCAGCTGACGGGCAAGGCGCACGAAGCTGTTTGGTTGAACCTCGGCGTTGGCAGCGAGCGTACGCATCGATTGCAACCCGATTTCGTGAGGATGGTCGATAATGTAACGCGCGCACAATTGCAATTGTCCCGGCAGGTCTTCGAAACCGTCGAGCAGGCGCGCAATCACTTCTTCCTGTGATTGTGGCAACACGCTCTCGGTCACTTTGAGCTCAGGTGAGATGTGTGACATTTGTGCTCTTGATTTAGTTAATGATACAAGTGTATCATTCGTCAATCTTTTAAAGCAACCAGAAACTCTGAAGCCGTTCAGAGGTTGAAGCAACATTGCGGAGTCAAATCGATGCAATCCAGGGCGAAAATCGTCATCATCGGCGGCGGGGTTATGGGCTGTTCGCTTGCTTATCACTTATGCAAGGAAGGCGAAAGCGATGTTCTGCTGCTGGAAAAGGCGGAGTTGACCAGCGGTTCGACCTGGCACGCTGCCGGGCAGATCACGCATTCGGTCAGCCATTACAGCCTAGCCAGAATGGCGGCTTACGGTACCGAGCTCTATCCACGGCTCGAAGATGAGACCGGGCAATCCTGTACCTGGCATGGTAGCGGCAGCTTGCGCATCGCCTACACCCAGGATGAAGTCGACTGGATCAGATACACCCTGTCGGTGGGCAAGGGGCTTGGACATGAAATGGAAATCGTCGCTCCCGAACGTATTGCCGAACTCCACCCTTTTTATAATCTCGACGGTGTCATGGCCGCGCTCTACACCCCGCACGACGGGCATGTCGACCCGGCCGGAGTCGCTTTCGCGATGGCGAAGGGTGCGCGCATGATGGGCGGCACCGTGATCCGGCACAACCGGGTCACCGGCGTAACCTCGACCGGAGATAGTTTCGTGGTGCATACCGAGCAGGGCGACATCGAGGCCGATATGGTGGTTAATGCAGGCGGAACCTACGCGCGTCAGATCGGCGCCTGGGTAGGTCTCGATCTGCCTATTGCAAATATGCTGCACCATTACCTGATTACGGACACGGTACCCGAATTCCAGAATCTCGAAAAAGAACTGCCGGTCATCCGCGACGATTCGCAGGTGTCGGGTTATATTCGTATGGAACAGAAATCCGGATTGATCGGGATCTACGAAAAGGCGAACGCGGCATCGGTCTGGGATGACGGCACTCCGTGGGAATCCGAGAACGAACTTTTTGAACCCGATTACGAGCGTATCATGCCCTGGCTTGAAAACGCGCTCGAACGCATGCCGATCCTGGCCGACAAGGGTATCAAGAGCGTCATCCATGGCGCGATCACCCATCCACCGGACGGTAACATGCTGCTCGGCCCGTCCGGATTGAAGAACTTCTGGCTTTGCTGCGGTTCACAGGTTGGCATCGCCTGGGGACCGGGTGCGGGTAAATACCTGGCGCAGTGGATGGTAAACGGTGCCGCCGATGTGTCGATGCGCAGCTTCGATCCACGCCGTTTCGGTGCGCGCATAGATGATGAGTACCGTATCAATAAGGCGAAGGAAGATTACCTGTTGCGTCACGAAATTCCTTATCCGCATCTGAACCGTCCCGACTTGCGACCATCGCATTCGAAGCTATCACCCTTGTATGAAACCTTGAAAGACAAGGGTGCGGTTTACGAAGACGTCTATGGCTGGGAGAGACCTTACTGGTACGCGCTCGATGGCGTCGAGCAAAAGCACATCGAAAGTTTTCGTCGTAGTGAATTGTTCGACATCATCGGCAATGAAGTGCGCGCTATGCGTGCCCATGCCGGTATTGCGGATCTGACTGCGTTTGCCAAGATCGAAATCAGTGGAGCCAGCGCCGAGTCATACCTCGATCGGATCCAGTCGAACAAGCTTCCGCAAAAAATCGGTAGCGTCTCACTTACTTACCTGATGATGGACAATGGCCGCATCGAAGGCGAGGCTACCATCGTCAAACTTGCTGATAATCACTATTACATGGTTTACGCGGCTGTGCGCGAGGCGGCCTTGCTGAACTGGATGGGAGGGGAAATCGAGGTCGGCGAAGCCGTCGAATTAAAAAATGTTTCAGAAGACTACGGCGTTATCATGCTCGCCGGCCCGGCATCGCGCAGAATCCTCGCCGAATGCACCGATACCGCGCTCGATAACACGAGTTTCCGCTGGCTTTCGACGCAACACATAACCGTCGCCGGGGTCGACAAGGTGCGTGCCTTGCGGGTGACTTACACTGGCGAACTTGGCTGGGAACTGCACGTGCCGATGGCGGGTATGCTCGATGTTTACAGTGCGCTGGTTGCTACTGATCATAGCCAGGCGATGGTTCATATCGGTTCGGCCACTCTAAACGCGGTGCGTATGGAAAAGGCCTATCGTTCCGGAGCCGAAATCACCAACGAGGTGACCATCACCGAGGCTGACGTGGCACGTTTCTCCCGTGACGGTAGATTTCAGGGTGCGACGCCGTCGCTCGAACCGGCGGAGCGCTGGGTACTTGCCTATCTACAGCTCGATGAGCCAGATGCGGATAGGGTACAGTGCGATCCGCTGGGCTCGGAATCGGTCTGGCATCAGGGTAACCCGGTGGGCCAGATCTCGTCAGGCGGCTACGCTTACGACCAGGGTAATTACCTTGCATTTGCCTATCTAAAGCCTGAGCTAAACCAGGTCGGTAACGAGTTCGAAGTGATGGTCATGGGTGAGCCGCGACGCGCGGTAATCGTTGAACAGTGCGTGTATGATCCACAGAACCTTTTGCCTCGTAGCGAAGATTAATAGTAACCTGCATTTTCCACGTGTGGTTTTATCATGGAACAACCTGAAAATTCTGTCATCCCGCGGCTTGACTGCGGGATCCAGAAGTAATGTGCGCTCTGCGTGCACGATAGTTAGACTGGATTCCGGCTTTCACCGGAATCACAATATGTATCGGAGATGAAGATGGATAACGATTTATTTGAAAAAGGCCTGGCCAAGCGCAAGGGTACGCTGGGCGCCGAGTATGTTGAAAACAACCTGGCCGCGGCTGACGATTTTACGCGTCCATTCCAGGAGGCGATGACCGCCTGGTGCTGGGGGTTCGGCTGGGGTGACGAAGTAATCGAGCCGAAGACGCGTTCGATGATGAACCTGGCGATGATCGGTGCGCTCGGCAAAATGCACGAGTGGGAAATTCACTGTCGTGGCGCGATCAGCAACGGCGTCAGCAAGGAAGAAATCCGTGCCATCATTCATGTAGTCGGTATCTATTGCGGCGTCCCGCAATCGCTGGAATGCTTTCGCGTCGCGCGCAAAGTGCTCGAAGAAGACGGGCAGTTGTAAGCTATCGTGGGTTAGTCCAGCGAAGCGATCCCGGCCTCGACGATGTCGAGTGCCTGGTCCAGTTGCTCACGATTTATCGTCATCGGCGGGCAAAGCGTCAACACAAAGCCGCCGCCGACCTTGTAACTGAGCCCGTTGGCCAGTGAGTGATAGAGCACGGTATCGGCTTCAGCACTGGCCGGTTGGCCATCACGGCGCAGTTCGATACCGAGATGCAAACCGAGTCCACGGACCTCGTGAATAATCGGACACTGGCGCTGCATCGCTTCGAGTCGTTGCAGCGCATGCTTACCCAGTGCAATCGAGTTTTGCATAAGCCCGTCTTCGATAACACAGTCGAGTGTGGCGAGTGCCGCCGCGCAACCCACCGAACTTTTTTCATGGGTGTAATGTCCGAGGGCACGATCACCGGCGATATCGAGTTCCTGGCGCGCGATAAGCGCTGCCATCGGGAATACGCCGCCGCCCAGTCCTTTACCGATAACGAGCATATCGGGCACTACATCGAAGTGTTCGCAAACAAACATTTTCCCGGTGCGCCCAATGGCCGACGGGATTTCATCAAAGATCAGTAAAACGCCGTAACGGTCACAGATCTCGCGGACTTTTTTCCAGTATCCCGGTGGCGGCAGTTCGACCGTGGTCCAGCGCATCGGCTCAGCGATCAGTGCGGCTACATCGCCCTGCATGTCGAGTACGTAGTCGAGATATTCAATACAACCCGTATGCTCATCGTCTGCACAATTAAACAGGCAATGACCACGAGTCGGTGGGGGTATGTGCTCGGTGCCCGGCAACAGCGGGCCAACATCCTTGCGAAACAGGGCTTCACCGCCGATCGAGATCGCATCCAGCGAGGCGCCGTGGAAACTGTCCCACATGGAGATTGTCTTGTGACGCCCGGTCGCGTAACGCGCCAGTTTCAAGGCCATGCCGATCGCCGAGGTCCCACCAGGCGAAAACAGGACCTTGTTCAGGTCTCCAGGTGCCAGGCCGATCAAGCGCTGTGCCAGCTCGATGGCGACCTGGTTGGTATAGCGACGAGGACAAAATGGCAGGGTATCGAGTTGTGCCTTGATTGCCTCGATTACACGCGGATGGCCGTGGCCGACCTGGTGCACGCTATTGCCGTGGAAGTCCATAATTTTTCGGCCCTGGGTATCTTCGAGGTAAATCCCGTGGCTCCCCTGTAGCGCATTCAGGCAGGGTGTCGACAATGACTGGTGCAAAAAGCAGCTGGCGTCTTCATCCAGCATCGCCGCGGTAGTTGCGTCGATATGTTCTGCCGCCCAGTCCTGGCGGCGTGGTGACAGGTTGACGTCGCCCTCGGAGCGTTCAGTTGACTGGTTTATTGAGTTGGACATATTTGGATTTCTTCCAGCTTGTTCATGATGTCATAACAGGGTTTTGCGCATGGCGCTCACCAGGGAATCGGAACCCAGTTCGTCGAGTTTGTCGATGACACCCTGATGATCCACGGCAGGGCGGTTCTGACTCAACTTGTATTTACACTGAATGTCTTCGATTTCGATTTCGACGCCAACGATTGCCTTCAGCATGGCCTCTCGGTACTGCGGTTCCCAGGGCGTCTCGAAACCTGATTCATAGCGCTGGCTGAGCGCTTCGACCAGGTTGGCCAATGGCTCCGGATCGTCGAACACGCGGCAGCGGCCATAAATATGAAGGGCCTGGTAGTTCCAGGTGGGCACGCCTGATGTCTGGTACCAGCTCGGCGAGATGTAATCATGCGCACCCAGAAATGTAACCAGCACCTGCTGGCCTTCCAGCTGCTGCCATTGGGGGTTTTGACGAGCCAGATGACAGCATAAATGTTTGCGATCTTCTGCAACCAGGAAGGGCAGATGCGCGGCCGTCAGCCGACTATCTTGCAGTGATATCAGTTGCCCGAATGCGTTGGCGTCGAGGAAGGCGTATATTTCTTCCGCTTCAGAGATTTCGAAATGTTTGGGTACATACATGATGATTGTTCTGTTGCTGGTCGACGCTTCTGCGAGGCTATACTACATGATCTTGTGATATCTGAAGAATCGATTTAAGGCATAGATAATATTTGTTTTACCGATCGGAAGCAGTGGGTTAAATTACCCCGCATGAAAATTAACAAGATTAGCGTCTGGCAGCTCGATCTGCCCTTGCACAAGCCTTACTGGCTATCGGGAGGCAGGCTCAAATTCGAACTACTTGATTCCACCATCCTGCGTATCGATACCGATGAAGGTGTTTCGGGCTGGGGTGAAGGTTGCCCCTGGGGTGTGACCTACCTGCCGGCATTCGGCAAGGGTATCCGTGCCGGCATCGACGAGCTGGCGCCATTGCTGATTGGTCAGGATCCACGCCAGCTCGATGCGGTCAATCGCCTTATGGACCTGGCGCTTCCGGGCCACCCCTACGTCAAGTCGGCCATCGATATTGCCTGCTGGGACATCGCCGGGAAATCCGCTGGTCTGCCGGTATGCGAACTACTCGGTTCACGTGAACCTGCTCCGGTGCCGATTGCATCGAGCGTATCGACCGGCAGCCCACAGGAAATGCTGGATGAAGTGCAGCGCTTTCGCGAGATGGGATATCGCGTTCATTCCTGCAAGGTAGGTGCGGATGTGGGTATGGACATTGAACGTATCAACCTGCTGGGTGCCAACGAACGCGAAGGCGAAATCATGTTTTACGATGCCAATCGCGCCTGGTTGCCGCGCGAGGCAATAACGGTTTTAAACGCGATCGACGGGGTCACTTCCTGGTTCGAACAACCCTGCGAAACGCTCGACGAAATTGCCCAGGTACGGCGTCAAACTTCTTACCCGATCTGTGTCGATGAGGGTCTGCACGGCTACGATGACCTGCTGCGGATTCAGCGCGATGGCATTGCTGAACTGGTCAACATCAAGATCAACCGGGTCGGTGGTCTGACCAGGGCCCGCCGCTTGCGCGACTTTTGTCTGGCCACCGGCATTACCATGCTGGTGATGGACACCGGTGGCACCGTGCTCTCTGATACCAGCGTCGCACATTTCGCACAGACCATTCCGGCACCATCCTGTCTCGGAGTCTGGTCCTGTCAGGAAATGGTCAGCGTCGATCCCGCACCGGAGCAGGGGGTACGCAACGTGGACGGTTGTTTCAGTGCACCTGAGTTGCCCGGGCTCGGCGTAGAGCCCATCAATGCCGTGTTGGGCGGGCCTGTCGCCATATACGATTGATAGCGATGCTGACAATGGGAGGGTGGCATGCCAGCCAGTGATATTAACCAGATCATCGACCTCGAGCGTTATCCGCTCGATCAACCGGATCATCCCACCTACGCACAGCTGCTGGCAGCAGGCCGCCGTTCTCTCGAGGATAAGGCGCTGTTTTCGATGGCGCAGTTTGTGCGTGCCGAAGCGATTGTAGCGATGGTAAAGGAACTGGAGGCGCTGCTGCCGTTGTCGTGCCGCTTCGATCAAGCGCGCGATGCATACACATATGCGCCCAGGGAAAGTGGCTGGCCGGAAAATCACCCGCGTCGCCAGGTCCATCAGTGCGCTTATAATCAGGTACTGAATTATCAGATTCCGAACGATTCTTCGTTACGGCAGATTTACTACTGGCAACCACTGGCGGATTTTTTGCGCATACTCTGCGGTTACGAAACCTTTTATCGCAGCGAGTGCCCGCATCTGGCGTTAACTTCGAAGATTGCCGGGGCCGGTGATACTGACGGCTGGCATTACGATAGCAATGATGTCGTATTTTCGCTGCTATTACAGCACCCGGAGGCAGGTGGTGAATTTGAGTATGCGCCTTATATTCGCTCACAAACCGATGAAAACTACGCGGGTATATCGGTTTTACTCGCCGACCCGGAACACAACGCCGAGCGACCGCCGATGGCGCTGGGTGATTTTAACGTCTTCATGGGTGACCTGTCGCTGCACCGGGTAACGCCGGTGGAGGGCACACGCAAGCGCATCGTTGCACTGTTTAGTTACGACCGGAACCCTGGCACTACTTTCGATCAGTGGTATATTAGGCAGCTCAGCCAGGGATTACTAAACTAGCCATGCACGCAGAAACCCAGGATCTCGACCAGATGCCGGTCGCTGAACAAAGCTCGATCCTCGAGCAGGTACCCATTATCGACGTCGCGCAGTTGTTTAGCGACATATCCGGCAGTGGCGCCAGCGATGCGATCGATCAAATCGCGCAGGCTTGCAAGACCTGGGGTTTTTTCCAGGTGATCAATCACGGCATTAGTAGCGATCAGATCGAAGCGGTCTGGCGGCAGACTCATGGTCTGTTCGCATTGCCGTTAGAAGAAAAGCTGCAGATCCTGCGCAGCCGGGAAAATCCGTGGGGGTTTTATAACAACGAGCTCACCAAGAATCAGCGTGACAAGAAAGAAGTTTTCGATTTTACCCGTGAGGGTGTCGACCTAATTTATGGTCAAAGTAATCGATGGCCACAAGGTCGAGAGAAATTCAGGGCCACCATGATGACTTACATGGATGCCTGTACCGATCTCTCACTGAAACTGCTCGAGGCTTTTTGTCTTGGGCTGGATCTGCCTGCCGATTTCATGCGCGGTGATTTTGCCGGCAATCACACCGGTTTCGTGCGTTTAAACTACTACCCGATCAAAGATCCAATGGCGGATTCAGGCGTTGATTATCAGGCTGATGCCGATCTTGGAATTCACCACCACACGGATGCGGGTGGACTCACTGTTTTGCTACAGGACCAGGTTAGCGGCCTCCAGGTTTACCGTGATGGATTCTGGTATGACATTCCCACGGTTGAGGGCGCAATGGTGATCAATACCGGTGACATGATGCAGGTCTGGTCCAACGATATCTATAAAGCCGCCATTCATCGGGTGCTGGCTATGGATTCCAGGGAACGCTATAGCATCCCGTTTTTCTTTAACCCTGCTGCAAACTGCAAAGTGAGTCCGTTACCCTCGGTGATTGACGAGCAAAATCCGAGTCGCTATCACGGTTTCGAGTGGGGCAGTTTTCGTGGCCAACGTTCTGATGGTGACTTTGCAGATTACGGTACCGAAGTACAGATTTCCCAGTACAGAAAATAGTCCCGATTCCCGGATCATCGAATTCTGCTGCTTTTATAATGAGTCGTTACCGCCCGCCCGCCGCCCGCAAATCGCCTTACATTACGCTAGCCGGAATGCGTGTGCTTGAGGCAGAGCAAAAATCGATCTGGCTTAAACGCCGGGAAGTTGTCGCCGCGTTGTCAGCCGCAGCCGCGGAAGGCGATCGTTCGGAAAACGCCGAGTATATTTATCGCAAGAAGGAATTACGCGAGCTCGACCGGCGGATCCGTTATCTGCAAAAGCGCCTGCCAGAGCTTAACGTCGTCGCTGAAAAACCAGCTGGTTCGGAGCGAGTTTTTTTCGGCGCAACGGTGAATCTCGAAGACGAGGATGAAGCGGTAGCAAGCTACCGCATCGTCGGCCCCGACGAGTTTGATCACGAGGAAAACTATATCAGTGTCGATTCGCCGCTGGCGCAGTCATTGTTGAAACGTGAACTCGGGGACGAGGTGCAAGTAGAGGTACCCAGCGGGCAGCTGGTTTACACTATTGTCGGTATTACCTACTGAGGCACTGATTGATTCAATGAAAATTACCCGCTTTAAAACCACACTGGTCGACGTTCCCCTGGAAAATCCGATCGCCACCGCCATCCATCAACTGAAATCGGTGGGTTACGTGTTGCTCGAACTCGAAACCGATCAGGGCCTGATTGGCGAAAGCTGTGTTCTCACCATGAACACGGTACGACTTAAAGCCTTGCATGAAATGCTGCTGAGCTTTGCGCACCAGGTCGAGGGGCGTGATCCACATTTCGTTGCCCGGATCTGGCAGGACATCTGGAATGAAATGAATTCGATCGGACACAAGGGTTTTTCAATCGCCGCGTTGACCGCCATCGATGTCGCCTGCTGGGATCTGGTGGGTAAGGCTGCCGGTTTACCGCTGCACAAGGTCTTTGGCGCCTGCCGCGAGCAGGTCAGCACCTATGCCAGTGGGGGCTTATGGTTATCGCAATCGATCGACAGCCTGGTTGGTGAGGCTGCCGGATTTATCGATGCCGGATTCCGCTCGATGAAAATTCGCCTTGGGAAGCCGACCATCAGCGAAGACGTCGAGCGCGTGCGCGCACTACGTGATGCCATTGGCCCTGAAATTGCGTTACTCGCCGACGCCAATCAGTCGCTCGCCGTAAAGCACGCCATTCGTCTCGGTCGTGAACTCGAACAGTTTAACCTGGACTGGTTCGAAGAACCCGTCATCTACCACAATCACCGCGGCTGTGCCGAAGTACGTGCCGCGCTCGATACTCCGATCGCGGCAGGAGAGACCGAATACACGCGCTACGGTATGCGCGATATTCTTGAAGCTGGCGCGGTTGATGTGCTCATGCCCGATTTGCAACGCATCGGTGGGCTCAGTGAAATGCGCCGAGTGGCGGCGCTCGCTTCCTGTTATGAAGTGCCGGTTTCGACGCATATCTTTACCGAGTACAGCTTGTGCATCGCGGGCTCTGAAGCTAATTGTATTTCGGTCGAACACATGCCCTGGAATGCGGCCTTGTTCAACGAATCGATGGAGCTCAAAGAAGGTATGATTGTGCTTTCCGATCGCCCCGGTACCGGTTTCAGTTTTGACAAGAGGGCAATAAAACGTTTTAGTGTCGCTTAATGACACTCTTATCAGGCAGTAATTTTACCCGCAAAGTTATCGTACAGCTCTTATTCGTCAGCATGGCGTTACTGTGCGTTAATCCTGCGCAGGCGTATCTAAACCGAACCTATAGCACGCTCGAAGCAGCAGCGGAGTTTAATGGTGACTTCATTGATATTCTGCAGCAGGGCAAGTTGCGCATATTATTAACGCGTGACTATTCCAAAGCGACCTACCTGCCAAGACAAGGTTCGCCGCTGGCAGAGCAGCAACGTATAGCCGAAGAATTCGCACTCTCGCATGGTTTGATTCCGGAACTGATCATGGTTGATAACTTTGCCAGGCTGCTGCCGGCGCTGGTTGCGGGTAAAGGTGATATTGCAATCAGCAACCTGACGATTAACGCGCATCGGCTCGAGACAATGGCCTTTTCGGTACCGCTAGCGCATGTCAATGAGCAGCTGGTGGTCGCCAAAGACAACAAGTCGATTCAGCGGGTGCGCGACCTCAATGGCAAGTCGGTTATGGTGAACCGTGATTCGACCTTCTGGCATTCGCTCAACTGGCTCAAGCAGAATCGTTACCCTGATATCGAAATCCTGGAAATTGCCGATGGTATGCAAACCGAAGAGCTGCTCGATTATCTGGCGGCCGGGAAGATCGACGCCACTATTCTCGATAGCAACCTGATGGATATATACCTGACCTACCGTGACGATCTTCGTGTCGCCACCAACTTCAGCGAGCAGCGCGATATCGGTTGGGCGGTGCGTAAGAATGCACCGCAACTGGTCAGTGAAATCAACCGCTTTCTGCAGCTTGAGCATATGGTTGCAGATCGCGGGCAACGTTATTTTGACGATTTTAAAGCCATCAAGAAACGGCGCGTGTTAAGAGTGTTACTGCGCAATAACGCAGCCTCCTACTTCCTCTATCGTGGTGAATTGATGGGTTTTGAATACGAACTTGCGCGCGAATTTGCGGACTATCACGGCCTTCGGCTGGAAGTAGTGGTGCCACCGAGTTATCGCGAACTGACCACCTGGTTGCTGGAAGGCAAGGCGGATATGGCGCTGGGTTTTATCGAACCCGAGCGGCAGCAGCGACGGCTCGGGGTCGCGTTTTCAGAGCCATATCATTACGCGCGTCAACATATCGTGGTGAATCAAAGTGATCCGGCAAGCTCGCTGGCCGAACTTGACCATCGAACCATATTTGTACGCCATCACAGCAGCTACTGGGAGCGACTCTCAAGATTGCAGGAAGATGGTGCACGCTTCAGTCTGCGCGCGACCGACGACGCAGTTGAAACCGAACAGCTGATCCAGATGGTGTCGCGTGGCAAATACAAGGCAACCATGGCCGATGAACATTTACTGGATATTGAACTGGCCAAATCGGTTCCAGTGCGCTCAGCCTACGCCTCGGAAGAACTGGTGCCGCATGCGATCGCGCTACGCAAACGTAATCCGCAACTGAAGCAGGCCCTGGATGCGTTTGTCAAAAGAATTTATAAAAGTGAGTTTTACAACCTTACTTATAACAAGTATTTCAAGAGCCGTCGCTCGGTACAGCGCCTGGCGCGTGGGCGGGTGGTCGATGCGCTCAAGGGACAGATATCTCCATATGACAAGCTGGTACGCAAGTATTCGGATCGTTATGGATTTGACTGGCGCCTGGTTACCGCGCAGATGTACCAGGAGAGTAAATTCAATCCGAAAGCGAAATCGCCTGTGGGCGCGCGCGGATTGATGCAATTGATGCCGCGTACCGCCAGGGCGATGGGGGTCAAAAATACCAGTGACCCTGCCAACAGCATTAAGGGAGGGGTCAAATACCTCGACTGGCTGCGTGATCGATTTGACGCCAAACTACCGATACCGGAGCGGCTCTGGTTCACGCTTGCCGCTTACAATGCCGGTGCCGGACATGTGCAAGACGCACGTCGCCTCGCTCGCAGGTTGGGGAGTGACCCTGATCGCTGGTTCGGGCACACCGAGGAAGCGATGCTATTGCTGTCGAAAAAGAGATACGCCAAGAATGCACGTTACGGTTATGTTAATGGCAAAGAGCCGGTTAACTATGTGCGTGATATCAGGCAGCGTTTCGAGGCTTACCTTGATCTGAGTCGGGATATTGCGCAGGTTCCTTCGAGTGGGTCTAAGTACGTTTATCGATCTAGAGCGGTCGGGGTCAGACCACGTTTTTCGCCAGACATGTCGATCCAGGCTCGGAAAGCACCGAAAACCGTGCTCTGACCCCTTCGCAGGGGGCCCGGGCCCGGTTTATCCCATCGTCAGGGCCTTGAGATCAGTCTCCGGATCGGCGACTTCCACGGGTGTTGGATTCTTGCCCGCCTCGATAATTTTCCTGCCGTAGGCGTATGATTTGGGTTCGTTCATGGCGTCGATTGCGAGCAGCTGGTCATCACGGTAATACCACACTGACAGGCTGTTGTCTTTCGTGCCAGGTCGAATCACGGTTTGGTTGTGTCCCTGATTGAGGCCTACGATCTGCAGCTTGCAATCGTACTGATCCGACCAGAACCAGGGCAAGGCGGTATAGGTGACTGCTTCCCCAGCCAAAACACGAGCAATGAGGTCACCCTGATCGGCTGCATTTTGTACCGATTCGAGACGAATTCGTTGCCCGTTGCGCACAAAATTGCTGCAGTCACCGGCAGCGTAGATATTAGCATCGGAGGTCTGGCAGGTTTCACTGACCCGGATACCATTGTCGCAGTCGAGGCCGGCCGCTTGCGCGAGCCCGGTATTCGGACTGCTACCGATACCAACCAGCACCAGATCAGCCTCGATAATCTCGCCTGATTCCAGCTCGGCGCCACAGACAGTCCCGTCATCCTCAAGCAGCCTGGTGATGCGCGCCGATTCCTGCAGAGCGACCCCATGCCCGCTATGCAAATGACGAAAGTAATCCGAAGTTGCCGCCGCGGCGACGCGCTGCAGGATTCGTTCGGCCATTTCCAGCAGCGTGACTTCCAGCCCAAGTTGGCGCCCTACTGCCGCCGCTTCGAGACCGATGTAGCCGCCACCGATAATCAGTAATTTACGCCTGGCCTGAAAGTCGGGCGACATCCTGTCGATATCGGCAATACTACGCAAGGTAAAGACCCCTTTCAGATCTCCCCCGATCTCGGCCGGCAGAGCGCGTGCACTGGAGCCGGTGCACAGCAACAGTTTGTCGTAGCTGATGTTTTCACCATCCGCGGTGATGACCTGCCTGCGGTCGCGATCTATCGCATCCACGCGGGTGTCGAAGCGCAGTTCGATGTTCTGCTGCTGGTACCACTCCAGCGGGCGAATGAACAGGCGTTCGCGCTCGAGTTGCCCAAGCAGGTATTTCTTGGAAAGCGGCGGGCGCTGGTAGGGCGGATGTGGTTCTTCACCGATCAGCAGTATTGGCTGCTCGCCGTCGAGCGCCACGTGTCGCGATATAAAAGAGGCTGCCGCCTGACCCGCACCAACAACAACGATTGGGGCGGCCATGATTTATTCTGGTTCGGGAACGTGCAAAACCAGGCCATCCAGTTCCGCTGACGCAATGATCTGGCAACTCAGACGGCTGTTGCCCTCGCGTTCGACATCGGTCATATCCAGCATGGTGTCTTCGATTTCGTCGATTTCGCCGGTTTTAGTCAACCATTCAGATTCCACGAAAACATGGCAGGTGGCACAGGAAAGACAACCGCCGCATTCGCCCTCGATATGCGGGACATTGTTAGCGGTCGCGGCTTCCATCAGGTTCAAGCCGTCTTTGATGTCGGCGGTAATTTCGCTGCCGTCTTCCATTTTCCAGGTGATGTTGGCCATAGTCTCGCGTTACAGGTAGTGGATATCAAAGTCGCGTAATGTATCCTTTTTTAAGCGCTATGTCTTTTGAAATTGACCCCTTTCAGCGGTCCGAATTTGTCTCGTTCACGCGCTGCTGAAGCATTGCCCATAGCTTTTCGATATGCTCGCGGGTGGTGGCTTCAACCCCGATCGATACCCGTACCATCCAGCGGTCATCGAGTTTCGACGGACTCATAAAAGCCTCCCCCGATTGGTTGATCGCATTGACCCAGGCGAGCGTGTGCCGATCGAGCGCATCGCCCTCGAGCCCCGGGGGTTGGTGAAGAATACAGACGGTTTGTAATTTGACTGGCGCCAGCACGTGCCAGTTTTCAGTTTGTGCGACCTCCCCGGCAAACCACTGGGCATTGTCGAGATCGCGCCGCAGGCGCGCGCGGATCGAGTCGATACCATCGATACTGAGGTGGTACCAGAGTTTCAATGCGCGAAAGCGACGCCCCAGCGGAATGCCCCAGTCGCGGTACTGATGGACTTCGTCATCCACGGTCGAGCGCAGGTAACTTGGATTGGTCGACATCACGCGCACCAGGTGCTGTACGTCGCGCAGGTACAATAACGAGCAGTCGAGTATCGTTCCCATCCACTTATGCGGATTCCAGGAGATCGAGTCTGCAGCTTCGACGCCGTGCCACAGGTGCCGGCACTCGGGCAGCAGCATCGCACTGCCGGCCATGGCGGCATCGACGTGCAGCCAGATATTATGACGGGCGGCTATTTCAGCGATATTGGCAACCGGGTCGAACGCGGTGATCCCGGTGGAACCGACCGACGCTACCACGGCCGCCGGTTTGCGCCCTGCCGCGATATCATTTTCAATCGCGATCGCCAGGCTGTGGGCCTGCATCGAACGATCTGTCGGATCCATCTCCACCAGGCGCAGGTTGTCGTTACCAAATCCCGCGAGTAAAGCGGCCTTGGCCACCGAGGAATGCGCCTCGGCGGTGGTATAGACTACCAGGGCTTGATCCTGTGCCTGCAAACCACCGTGATTCTGTGCGTAATCGCTGGCGTGCTCGCGGGCCAGTAGCAACGCGGTTAAACACGAGGTTGAAGCAGTGTCCTGGATGCAGCCTTCCCATGTGTCGGAAAGTCCAGTTAGTTGGCGCATCCAGTCGCATACAACTTCCTCGACCTCGGTCAGTGCCGGACAACTCTCCCAGGAAATCCCGAGCGTAGCGAGACCGGAGCTTGCGATATCGCCCAGTACCGATGCCAGTGACGCGTTGGACGGGAACCAGCCGTAGTGCATCGGATGTTGTACCTGGGTGATACCGGGCACTATATTCTGTTCCAGCTCGCGTAATAATTGTTCTGCTGCCATCGGGGCGGTGGGTGCGCTGGTAGCGAAATTGCGCTTTATATCACCGGGTTTTACCTGGGCTCTAACCGGTCGTTGTTCCAGGTTGGCACGATAGTCGGCAATCCAGTCGATCAGCTGGTGACCGGACTGGCGAAATTCTTCTGGTGTCATAGATTCACTCGAAACGCACAAGATGGGTTTTAAAAATAGAATTTTCAGGTATGGTTGGTTTTGGTGTCAATCAATATTCAACAGTAACAATGAAGCAGACGATCAAAATCGCAATTCTGGACGCGGTACCCGAGAGTTACTGGGCCGACGATCTCGGAATTACCGATGCGCAGAAATTTATCGATCTGTTGCAACCCCTCAACGCGGCTGCCCGCTTCGATGTTTATTTCACATCAAAGGACGAGTTTCCGCACAATATTGACCACTACGATGCCATCCTCGTCACCGGCAGTCCCTGCAGTGTGCATGATGATGACGCATGGATTGGCAAGCTGGTCGACATCATCAGGAACGCTGACAGCAAGGGATTGCGGGTAATCGGCTCCTGTTTTGGTCATCAGCTGGTTGCGCGCGCTTTTGGTGGGGACGTCGGTTACAACGAGAATGGCTGGGCGATCGGTAACTACGCGGTGCATATTGACAGGGCTTACCACTGGATGCAGCCGAGTGCAAACAAGACCGGACTGTATCATTTTAACCAGGAGCGCGTGACTCGGTTACCGGATAACGCGGTTTCGTTTGCGCGTACCGACGAGTATGCTGATTACGGTTACACGCTGGGGGACAATATAATGTGTTTCCAGGGGCATCCCGAACAACCGCGGCGAGCGATGATTAATTTCCTACAAACTACCGATAGCCTGACACCGGACGAACATGCGAAGGCCACCCGCTTTATCGATAAGGAAGATCCTGATTCGCATATCTGGGGTGAATGGATGATGCGTTTTTTTCTGTCCCGGGCGTGATAACCGACTAGCTGGAGATTACTATGAGACTTTTCTATTTTTCGTTAATTGCACTCTTTCACGTTAGCTCAGTGCAAGCTGCCGATATCGACAACGGCGATGATCTGCATTTTGAAAACTGCACTGGCTGCCATGATTCGACGGCATATACCCGTGACAACCGTGTAGTGCAATCGTTGGCTCGCCTGGGTACCCAGGTGCGTTTTTGCAAGGACAGCCTTGGTTTAACCTGGTTCGACGATGAGGTGGATGACGTAATTAGTTATCTGAACAAGGAGTACTACCATTTTTAGATACCAGTGCTATCGATATAACAATGAACAAAACAAAGGAGACTAGTTATGCATAAGTATGGTGCCGAGTTTTTTGGAACCTTCTGGCTGGTGTTAGGTGGCTGTGGCAGTGCGGTTTTAGCTGCGGCCTTCCCGGATGTCGGCATTGGCCTGCTGGGCGTGTCACTGGCATTTGGCCTGACGGTACTGACCATGGCCTACGCCATCGGGCACATTTCCGGCTGCCACCTCAACCCGGCGGTATCTATTGGGCTGTGGGCCGGTGGTCGTTTCCCGGCCAATGAACTGCTGCCCTATATTGTCGCGCAGGTCCTCGGTGGGATTGTCGGCGGTGGGATTCTTTATCTGATTGCAACCGGCCAGGCCGGCTTTGATGTATCCGCGGGATTCGCTTCGAATGGCTACGGAGAGCATTCGCCGGGTGGGTACAGCTTGCTGGCTGCATTGATTGCTGAAGTGGTAATGACGATGATGTTCCTGCTGGTCATTCTCGGCGCCACTGATGCAAGGGCGCCAGCGGGGTTCGCGCCGATCGCAATTGGCTTGTGTCTGACCCTTATTCATTTGATCAGCATCCCGGTCACAAATACTTCGGTGAACCCTGCTCGTAGTACTGCTGTTGCGGTGTTTGTCGGCGACTGGGCTGTTTCACAACTTTGGCTTTTCTGGGTGGCCCCGATCGTTGGTGGGTTACTCGGCGCCGTGGCCTATCGCTTTATCAGCGGCGAAAAGAGCTAACCAGGGGTATCAGTTTTTAGTTACAAGGAAGGTCTTGCGCGTCGCGGGATCGCCAGTGCCAGCAGGAATGCAAATACGTAGGCACCGATGTATATGCTGAAGCAGAGTTTGTTCTGACGCAAAATCCCGGCAGGGTCGGTATCGATGAGCAGCGTCGAGATAATGGTGATTCCCGCAATTCCACCAAGATAGCGCATCGTCGATAAAATGCCTGCAGCCACACCGCTTTGCCCAGGTGGCACGGACGACAGTGCGGCAGCTTGCGCGGGACCTGACACCAGGCCGATACCGCTGCCGACCAGCGCCAGTGAAATCGGCATCCATAATAGCGCTGTGGAACCGGTGGCGCCCAGCAGTATGATCAAGCCTGCAATGCTGACGCCTAAGCCGATCAAAACAGTGTTACGGACACCAAGACTGTCACCCATGCGTCCACCTACCGGTGACAGGAAAACCATGAAAATCATCATCACCAGCAGAATCTGTCCGGTTTCCACCACATTCAGCTGGTGCCATTCCCGCAGTAGAAAAGGGAGCTGGAACAACAGTGCATACATGCCGAGATTTTGCAGGCCGTAAACAGCGCCGCCGATCATGAACGGACCGCGTCGAAACAATTCAATATCGATGAGTGGATGTTGCGTAAATCTTTCCCAGCGAGTAAATACGACCAGGCCGAGGCCACCGAGCAGGACTGCGATCAGTGGCGAGAACTGGTCGCTCCTCAGACCAATTATCAGGATACCGAGACTGATAGCCAGCAATCCCATGCCGATGATATCAAATCCGAGTCCCGCCGCGTGGCTATCCCGAGGAGGGCGAACATAAGATGTGTCGCTTTTAACCAGTACCCAGGAGAGCAGCAGCAGTGGCAGATTAACCAGAAAAATTGCCTTCCAGCCAAAGTATTCGGTCAGTATGCCCCCAATCATCGGTCCAGCCGCGGCCGAGGCTCCCAGTATTGCGCCAAAATATCCAAATGCGCTCGACCGTTTGTGTTCGGGAATGACATTGCGCAATAGCGCCATCGCGTTCGGGATCAGCATTGCGCCACCCGCCGCCATGAGGACACGAGACGCCGCGACCACCGGTAAATAGGGTGCCAGGGTGGCAATCAGCGCACCGAGCGCAAACAGGCTCAGGCCAATCATGAATGTGCGTCGCCTGCCTACAATGTCGCCGAGCTTTCCGGCGGGGCTTTGTAGAATAATATTGACCAGCAGGTAGGAAGAAACCAGCCAGGTTGTCAGCTCGCTGGAACTGACCTGGAAACTGTCACCCATCGCTGGTAAAGCGACCGCAATCATCGTCGAATTGAGCGGGGTTAGTGTCGCGCCGAGTACCAGCGCGACGATAAACCGGGTTGCGGGTGTCTGGAGATGATCAGAATTCAATTGCTGACGGGTTCTCTAGGGCCGGGTGGTGATAGCCCGACACTGGAGTAAAACGAGGCGACCATCGGCCAGTCCCCATTCCATGTCGAGGTCATTGCCATAAACTGATTCGCATAGCAGCGCCAGCTGGTGCATGTTTTGCAAATCGTCGCCGTCGAGTATCCTGGCATTGGCCTTGTCCGCCGCAACTTCAACCTCTTCGGTTCCACCCTCGGCCAGCAGACGCAGGGCGATGTCCTTGTCGCCAACCCGGCACTCGAGAACTTCGCCTGTGGGGCTGAGTCGGTAATAGTCGGGAATGACCAGTCCGGCGACCACGACTTCTCCCAGGCCCCAGGCAGCTTCGATCACACGTTCTTCCACACCATTGAGCGGATTACGGGTGAACATTACGCCGGCTGCTTCAGGAGCGAAGAGTTCCTGCAGCACCACGCCCATGCAGGGCGCGCCCACTACCCCCCGCTTTTCCCGATACGACATAGCCGATGGACTTAGCGCGGACTGCACGACTTCGGCAATGGCTGAAGTTAACTGGGAGAATGTCATCACGTTCAGCACCGTGGCGTGCTGGCCCGCAAAACTCGCCGCTTCCGAATCTTCGCCTACCGCCGAAGAACGCACCGCGATTGGCTTTTTCATTTGTGCAAAGGCGGCTTCCAGCTGGGCGAGTACGATTGCATCGTTGCGCATCACCGCTTCTACCCATTCGAAACTCAACGCGTACCCATTGGGGACGTCGAGACCGGCGCGCAATGCCGTGGCCAGGTGTACAGCCTTGCCGCCGAACTCCGACTCGCGCTGTGCTTCTTTTAACGGCAGTAGTTCTATGAGAGCACCTCGACTGTTCCGGCCACACCGTCGACGCGTACCCTGGCACCGTCGGCAATCATCTTTGTTGCGTTGCCGGTGCCCACCAGTGCCGGGATGCCGTATTCCCGCGCAATTATGGCGGCATGCGAGAGTTGCCCGCCGCGATCGGTGACGATGGCCCCCAGCATCGGCAGGACGACGTTAAAGGTCGCCGAGGTGTTTTTGGTAATCAGCACGTCGCCCTGTTGCAAGCGCTGAAAATCCGCCGGGCTTTGAATCAGCCGCGCGATTCCCTCGTAGCTGCCGGCGCTGACAGGATGTCCCCTGACGACCGGTTCCGGACTTGCTGCTGCAATCGGTGGCGCGGCTAAATTACCAAAGGCGGCGCCGATTGCGGCTTCACCAGGACGCGCATCTTCGGGCAAGGTTTCCAGCGGTGGCGGTGGCTCGGGCGGTGGCCCGAGGAACGCTGGTACATCGTCGGTGGTTTTGTTGTTGTACCAGTTTTCACGCTCCTGCAGTTGCTCGACCGTGGGGCCGCTTTTTCCTCTTAGTAGCGAGAGCATTTCCTCATGGGATGCGTGCAGAAGGGTCGCCGCTTGCGGCAGACGCCCTTCGGCGTGCAGGCGTTTTCCCGCTTCCAGCACCGCGCGGCGAGATAAACCGAAGGCCCGGGCTTCGTTATAGACACCGCGTTCATCACGTAGACGGTTGATGAAGCATGCTTCGTCGAGCAACGAATTGAACTCGTCGCGGTATTCAGCCGGAACCTTGAGACGCATTGCCTGCCGGGCTGCTTCATCTGCAGCCTGATTCTCGTCGGCCGTGTTGCCGGCCAGCGCGCTCCAGATATTGCCGACCAGGAGTTCCGGCATTTCCAGGGCGTAACGTTCGGTAATGTCGTAGCCGGAAGTGAGTTGCATGCCGACGATGTGTAAATAGTTCTCGATGGCCGTATCGATGTTTCCATTGCGCGAACGTAACGTATGCAGCACCTCTACCGGGGGCATCCCACGAAATTGATCGGCGTCGATACCTTCTTGTCGTAAAAGCAGAACGATCTCCTCGAGTTCGGCGACAGCGATTCCCTTCGATACGGGTGAAGAGCCTTTTAGCAGGCTGAGTACTTCACCGGGCGTGGCGCCGGTCCATTGACAAACTTTGTCAAGATATAAACCGACGGGGATAATCGACGGAATGGTAAAGATATGATGGCGGTAAATCATCTCGCTGGCATTTTCATAGCAGTCGATCATATGCTTTACCAACCCTTCGTTATCCAGGGACCCGGGGTTGATCGCCTGCAGTTCCAGGTTGCGGCGGATCGAATCAGGCTTTACCTCTTCGTCCCAGCGTTTGAGGTCTTCGTGCCACAGCTTATTTTCGATGGCCTTTTTTCCATTCTGCAGACGTGCCAGCAGTTCCGGTTGCTCGAAATATCCTGCTGGCGGTGGCCCGGGCGGCGCATCTTCGGGGGCAAAGGCAAGTACCGGTTTGCTATATGCAAAGCCGTGGATATAGGCGGACTCGAGGTGGCTCATCAACAACCCATAGCGCTCGGTTCCTACCTTGATTCCACGTACGAAGGAATCGCTCATAAAACCGGCGGCATAGTCGGATAGAGGTTTTGAAAAATGAGTCGCATCCAGTTCCCAGGTTCCAGGACCCGGTGCTTCGAAAACTCTGGCAGTCATATTGTGCTCCTCCCCAGGAAAATAACTCCTTATAATTTATTAGTTATTCTGACAGTAGCATGAGCCGTTTTTTTACGACTGGAATCATAAAATGACCTGCCAGGCAGCCCATTGTATCCCTAAAATTTCGAACTCGGAGAACTTTGCTATATACCCGTGAGAACAGCATAGCGGGTCTGGATACTCAGCCCCGGTCGATAAAATGGCAGGAATAAGCACCTTTTTCCATCGGCTCTACCGTATAGTCCAGGCCATACTTCTGTTTCCATTGCGCTACAATTTCTTTCTCCGCGGGGCGCGCGCCATCGTCAAGCAGCACGATGGAATTTTCGTGTAGCTTGTCGATAAGTATTGGAATGGCCGGGTACCTGGCATCCGCAGCTATGTTTCTCGGCGGGCCATCCACGACCAACAAATCGATGCGACCGAGAGCCTCGAGCCCGGTGTTGTCATACCAGGGATACTTTTTGTCGTCGATTTCATACTCCTTGATTGGTGCATACCGCACCTCTGCGAATTTATCCAGGCCGTGGGATTTGATCGTTTGCCGACTAATATCCGCGTACTTTTCAAGGTGGTCGAGGGAGATAATTTTACCGCGGCCGAGTTTCTTCAGGCAGTAAGCAGCAACCAGGGTTGAAGTTCCGCTTCCCGCTTCAACAATGAACTCGGGCTGAACACGGAATATCTCGCGGGCCAGTAAATGCAGGAAGTCCGGTGAAGCCGCGCGATGGCGGGTAGTTGGCAACGGATGCTGTATATCCAGCGTATTATAAAGACCGGCAAGCGCCTCGGTTTGACGGAAAACCTTGAACTGCTGAATTTCGATTTGCCGATGCAGGGCCCGGTACAGACGCCAGCTGAGTGCCGTAATGGCCAGCGAGGCAGTCGTCAGGATGACGACCAGTGATGGCAGGTATTGCACCCCGATGAGCGTAAATACGATGAACAGTATTGCTATGACGAGCGAATGTAACTTCAGGGTCTGGTAAGGTTTCATTGACTACTTTCTTCGATTTAGTGGGTGTGGCACATGCCGGAGAAGGGCGCAATGTTAGCCGCTAAGCAGAACCTTAGCAATTTACCGTGATGGCCTGAAAGCAGGTGGCCGCTTCCGTCTGTTCGGGATGACGCAGTCGTTACCACCGGCCGATGACGATACCCTGTGCTTCGGCCTGCTCGGAACCCATGCTGGCGAGGTTTTCATAGGGCACCCCGACACGTGGCTTTAAGCGGCGTCGCGACTCAATCACCAGTTGCTGCATGTTAGTACAAACCTTCGCGTAGGCTGGATCGTCGCCGAGGTCGAGCAGTTCCCGCGGGTCTTTTTGCATATCGAATAATTGCGCGCGAAACAGGTTATGGTGAATGTATTTCCAGCGTTTGTTGCGAACCATCAGTGCACGGCAATCGTAAGGTGCCAGGTTTAGCAAACTACAGACTCCACGATCGGAATAATCGATTTCGCTGAGTGCAAACCGACGCCAGTCGCCGGGCATGATACTCGAACGTAACAACGGCATCAGCGACTTTCCCTCGATACGCTCGTGGTTGATGATGCCGCCGGCGTACTCGACGAATGTCGGCAGCAGGTCGACCGCCTCGACCATTTCACCGCACACGCTGCCGCGGGTATCATCGGCGGTGGCGTTCGGATTGACGATAATCAGGGGGATTTTGGCCGAGGCTTCGTGGAACAAATCTTTCTCACCAAGCCAGTGGTCGCCAAGGTAATCGCCGTGATCGCTGGTAAACACAATCATGGTTTGCTCAAACATCTCGCTTTGTTTCATGTACTCGAACAGGCGTCCAAGCTGATCATCGATTTGTCGGACCAGTCCCATGTAAACCGGGATTACGCGTTCGCGTACATCGTCGCGGGCGAAACTTTCGCTGTATTCCTGTTCCATAAAGGCCGCGTAAACCGGGTGAGGGTTGTCGAGTTCCCGTTTGGAACGTTGTACCGGCTGAATGTCCGCGGCGTTATACAGGTCGTGATAGGGTGCGGGGGCGATCAATGGCCAGTGCGGTTTGATGTATGAAAGATGCAGGCACCAGGGCTTGTCGCCTTCCTGCTGGTCCAGGAATTCGATCGCGCGGTTGGTCAGATAAGCCGTTTCCGAATGTTCTTCGGCGACACGTGCCGGGTAAACCGAATTTCGTAGCCGCCAGCCGGAGCGAATGTTGCCATCCCTGTCTTCACCACTGTTGGCGTATTCCTGCCAGGGGTTACTGCCCGCATAACCCTGGCTGTTGAGGTAGGCGGTATAGCCATTGTTCTCTGGTGCGCTTGTGCCTGGATACAGGCCGTCGTGGAGCTCGAAGGGTTCGAAGCCACCGCTGCCGGCGCAACGCGTGTAATCCGAGTCGGATTTGATGCCGAGCGCACGCATTGCCGTGCGGCTTTTGCGATTGTGGGTTTTACCCACCAGTGCGCTACGATATCCCGAGGGTTTCAGGTAATCGGGGATGGTCAGTTCATCGACCCGAGTCGGATCCTGGTTCGCCATCACGCCATGGCTAGACATATAACGCCCGGTATAAAAGCTGGCACGTGACGGACCGCATAACGGTGACTGGCAGTAAGCGTTGTCAAAGCGCACCCCGCGCGTAGCCAGTGCGTCGATGTTCGGCGTATTGAGTTTCAAATGCCCATAACAGGACAGGTAGTCCCAGCGCAGCTGGTCACACATGATGAAGAGAATGTTTCTTGGCATATTAGAGATGTAAAATTAAACAGGACTGCTAGTAAACCGCTACTTCTCCGAGCAACCAGTCAACTTTGTCGTCTCCCTCGATACTTAAACGTTTGCGCGTTTGATAATTGAGCTGAGGGGTCTTTTTAAGTAGCTGAAGGTAGGCCGTGGCTTCCACCGAGATCAATCCACAATCGGTGGTTGCGGTCATTTCAACCGCCTGGCTATCGGTGTAGGGGCGCCAGCCGAGCTCTTCGCCGTTGACAATTTTTTCTTCGCCGCCCTCGGCATCGATGATCGAGCCGAAACCTTCGACAAAAATATACATATGCGAGTTGTCCAACCACATGGTTTTGCCGCCCTCGACCACCTTCCACTCGGCAATACGTGAAACCTTGTCGGTTACCGTAGACGACAATTCGGCGAACTGGGGTAACAGCTTGATCACCGGGCGTAGCAGCCAGCGATTTTCGAGCACGTCCTGCAAACCGCTGTAACGGATGAAATTACGAAAGGTTTCTTCGGCAAAAACGCAGACCGTAACCGGGGTCCTGGCAACGACGCTGGCATTGCGAATTCCGGAACCGGTGAGTACCGCCATTTCGCCGATAATATCGCCGGCCTGCAGCATTGCCACCGTCTCGCGTTTACCGTCTTCGACCCGCACTACTTCACAATAGCCGGTCAGGATCAGGTAAACCGAACCATGGGTCGCTGCTTCCTGCACGATAATGACGTCCTCGGTGTTATAGCGATAAATTTCCTGCTCTGCGAGCAGGTTGCGCATCCAGCGATTGGGGAATGGCTGCCCCAGCCAGAGCGTCAGGTAGTGGTTGATTTGCGAGGTGTAAATCATGCTGTCGCCTTCCAGCAAGGTGTAGCGTTTGCCGGAGCTTGCGAGTGAAAAAGTTGTCTGCAGCGCGATCGGCATTTTATCGACATGTACGAACACGACCCGTTCGGCTTCGGATTGCAATGCGTCGGTAGGGTCACCGTGGATTTCGCCGGCACCGCCGTCGGCGATCAACAGGTGGAAATCCTGCTTGTACAGGCGTTCCAGGTTTTCGATGGTTTCAGCACGCACGATACCGGATTTACCCATGTCCCGCACCGCGGCCATATTCTGGTTGTCACCGACGATGCAAACATCACGAAACTGGCCTTTGTGGATGGTTGAGAAGGTGGCGCCGATGGTCGGGATGCTGTGCACTGTGTTATGGATCTCAATAGTGAGTCCGTAGTAATTAATGGTGTCACCGGGTTTGATCCGGATCAACTCAAAGTGCTCTGCCACTGTGGCGAGGTTCCAGCCGAGGCTGCAACTCAGCTTTTCCATCGCCATGTTAAAGATTTCTTCGGTGGTGATGACTTCGACCCGATGCGGCATTTCCATTAGCGGAAACATCGAACAGTGATCGTCATGCAAGTGGGTTAAAAATACCGCGGATACCTGGTTCTTGGAAATGCCACGCGCAAACAGGTGCTGATCGAGGAACGGGATCGAATCTATCAACAGGTAATCGCCGTTGTAGCAAAGCGCGAGACCGGTGCAAGGCTCCTCGGTGGAAAATCCGGATGCGCCGCCAAGTATCTCGATTCCCAGTTTGGCCAGGCCACCGGGGACATAATCGATAGGCACCGGGTAACTTGGAACGACTTCGACGTCATCGTTCAGGTCAACGAAAACATCGCCACCGCGATTGGTTACCAGGTAGCGATCGATACCCTTGTGTTCAATGACAAAATCTCCGGCGATGGCTTCGTTATTTTCAAATGGGATGAGGTTAAAGAAGTCTTCGACCTTCATTGCCTTACCGGCGTCGTTTTTGATGGCTATCGTCTCGGATACGCCAAGCCATTCGTTTTTAAGCCCGTCCTCCGTGCGCCATTTGTCGAGTTCCGCGCGCGTGGGACCGAGCAGGGTATAACGCAGTAAACGTAACGCATGGCTGATTGATTCGGTGTCGCCCACCAGGTTGAGTTTGCGCTTTTCGGCGAGACCTTTGGCGAAGAACAGAAAAAAGTACAGCGGGAATTCGAGATTATTGAGCAGCGAGCTGCTCTTTTCGCGAATATCGGTAAGCACCAGGGTGTCGAAGCGGGTAACGCCCTCGCGTAACAAACCCTTCAATACTTCCGGCGGTTGTCCAAACAGAATAACTTCGGAATCATCGGTAACGATTCTGCTGCCAGTCGCAGGGATTATAATTTGTGGTTCAGCCATTTACCTGATCATTGATTGCTGAACTTTCGAGTGTACCCTGACCGGCACAGCGACGAAAGACGAAATAGGGTTAGAAAGTATGAATTAGTTCGTCTTGCAAATTCGAGGTTTGAAACTAGGGCTTTAAACGGTGCTGGTACAGTTCTTCGTAATACGGGCGTGCCTGCAGTACAATTTTTCGATCTTTTGTTGAAAGTTGATAGCTCTTTTCGTGGTAGGCCGCGAATCCGGTCGAATTCCAGACCGAGTCATACCAGTGCTTCGCCCACACCCCGTCGCTGTCGCGCTCGCCTTTGGGCCAGCTCAGCATAGCGGGAACAAATTCAATGCCGAGCCTGGCGCAAATCGCTTCGAGCATCGCTCGCGGATCGAGCAGGAACTCGCGGCTGTCGATGACCAAAGGGATTTCTCCGCTGATGCGCCGTACATAATCAAATAATTCGGCTTGCTGGGTGAAACCAATATCTTCGAGGGTAGCGTCGCTGCGTACCGCGGCATAAGAAGCGATCACGGCCTCGGGTTCGCGGATCAGGAAGCAGTTCACCAGCGAGGCTAACCAGGTACGATCGAGTTCCGGCAGCAAATGCAGGGTCATGTGTTTCTGGTAAAAGATATCTTTGCCATCCGGGACATCACCGATACAACGCGCGATGATCGCATTTGCATCGATGTCCTGGTCGGCGATCACTTCCGCCGCTCCCGGGTGCGAGATTCCGGTGGCATCGAGGTAGTAGCCATAAAGCGGCTCATCCCAGACTATGCAATCGGCACGATTTTCCCAGGCACGCATCATCGCTGTCGAAATGTTGCGTGGTCCCGACCACATCGCGATACGCAAGGGGTTTACGCGCATTCCCGTGCGAGCATTTCGAGGTATAGCTGCTGTAGTTTCTCGACCATCGGGCCACGCTCGCCGGCACCGATAATGCGGCCGTCGACTTCGCGTACCGGCGCCAGTCCGGCAAAGGTGCCGGTAACGAAAGCCTCGTCGGCGCCGTAAACATCGATCAGGCTGAAATTTTTCTGCTGTACGGGAATCTGGTTTTGTTCGCATAAGGCGATGACGTTGCCGCGGGTGATCCCGCCGAGGCAATAGTCGCCGCTCGAAGTCCAGACTTGACCCTTGCGCACGATGAAAAAATGAGTTGAATTACAGGTTGCAACAAAGCCATGCGGATCGAGCATCAG
>Ga0209165_10000176_pt1 | contig 27651 bp, 22 predicted proteins | sample tdAd001_FD_187122 | JGI IMG/M metagenome (GOLD analysis project Ga0209165, IMG submission 187122) | Marine sediment microbial communities from the Atlantic coast under amendment with organic carbon and nitrate - tdAd00.1 (SPAdes)... | ecosystem: Environmental > Aquatic > Marine > Coastal >... | reverse complement strand
AGCTGCTCACGCCAGTAGCGATTGATCGTACCGACCAGGCGGTTACCAATTTCCGCGGCCACAGTATTGTCACGCGTAGCATTCAATGCAACGAAAACCGAATCGGTGTCGCCATAAATGACTTCGTAGCCCTGCTCTTCGATGAGCTTGACAGTCTGAATTATGATGTCGTGCCCTCGTTTGGTGATCGAACTGGTCAGGCGGGAGTCGTGCACCCGGCATCCAGCGGTGCCGAGCACGCCATAAAAGGAGTTCATAATGATTTTGATCGCCTGTGACAAGGCAGCATTGCCGTCACGCTTGGCCTGGTCGCGCGCCGCCCACAGGTTTTCGATTATTTTCGGCAAGATGTATTCATGCTTGTGGAAGCTCGCACCGTCGTATCCCGGAATTACGTCCCGCGGCTGCGCCCCTTTGGCGGCAATCCGTGCATACGGATCAACACGGAAGGTACGGATGATGCTCGGGTATAGACTCTTGTAGTCAAGCACCAGCACCGAATCCTGCAAGCCCGGTTTCGAATCCATCACGTATCCTCCCGGCGCGCTCAACTCTCCCTGGTAGTCACCGATATTCGGCGCGATATAGCCCTTTCGATGCAGACGGGGCAGATAAAGATTATCGAAAGCGGCAACCGAACCGCCTGAGCGATCCATTTCCAGACCGGTGAGCCTGGCGCGTTCGATGGAAAAATTAATCAGCTCGGCTTTATCGAATATTTCCCGGACCAACTGGCAGTCTTCCAGGTTATAGGCCGCCAGGGTTTCTTTCTCCTGGTGAAACTGCCGCTTGATTTCCTTAGCCTTGTAAAGAGGGTCGGAGTGACTGGCGGCATAAATCAGCTTACCTCTGCCAAGCAGTTCCCGGGCCACAGACTCGAGCGAAAAACTGGGGAAGTTAAAGGTGGCTGAGCGCAGGGTATCGATACCGTCAAGCACCACCCGTCCGGGGATCAACACGAAGTGATGGCTACTATCGGCCTTCGACTGCCGCCAGACCGGTAGCGCGGCCATACGCCCGATGGCAAGGGGTAAACCAAGAGCCCGCGCTCTTTTGTATATTAATCTAAGATCAAAATTAACCACGTTCCAGCCGATCAGAATATCGGGATCGATGCGCTCAATCCATTCCATCCAGCGCAACAACAGGCAGCGCTCATCGGTCACGTATTCGATAAAGTCATTATCTACCCCGTCACCAATCATCAATACCCGCTTGACCTCGGAAGCAACAAAGGCAATCGAAAACAGCGTATCGTTTTCATAGTCTGATTCGATGTCGAGCGACATGACTTCAAAATCAGGAGTGTAATCACCGGGCTGCAATCGTACGTTGTGCAAAACATCGCTGCTATAATCTGCATCGACATCGACTGACGCTGTTATAAAACGCTCACACAGGAATCTCTCGCTGGGGCGGATATCCGCTTCGAAGCAGCCAATGCCATTTTGTGCCAACCGGTCGCGCGCGCGATAGAGCTGCTGCTGAGAATCAAAGTAAACCGCGCTCACCGGATGTTGCGAAAAAGTTTTCAACTGCAGCGGTTTCACCGATACACCGCGGATGTTCCCAAGCAATTCTTTTACTGTCATTTGGTCGCTTTGACGAACAAAGAACAGCGCTCGTTGCTGATGAATCGAAACCGCCTGGGGACCATGCGAAGTTGTAAACCACAGATCGAGCCGAACCCCATCCTTGTCATCGGTCCATTGCCGGGTTAACAGGAATCCAGGAATCACAGTAAATAATCCATCGCCGCGATCACATCGCCGACCTTTGCGGCAAGCTCCTCGTCCCGGTAATAGAGCACGATATCCAGTTCTATTTCTCCAAGCTCAGCGGCATATGAAACGACCTTGTTCTCCTCCAATTCCTGCTTGATAAGCGCCCCCGCGAGCCAGGCAATGCCCATATCGGCAAGCACCATTTCCTTAAGACTTGCCGAGAAGGCAGACTCACATATCGACTCGACACGATATTCCCTGATCACATCGGACAAACAACCAGCCGCCAGGGCCTCTGCCAGAAATCCACCCTTTTGATACATCAACAGTGGAATGGTCATGCCAGGGGAAACCTGGCCCAGTTGGTCAGCCAGTTGTTTCGCTGCTACCGGGATTAGTCGATCCTTACCGAGATATAGCTTGCGCACGGTTTTATGAGAGAAATCGAAATGACGCTGCGGACTCTGATAACACAGTAAAAAATCTGCTTCATTATAAAACAGCGCCTCGCATTGATCGTAGTTTGCCGGGACAACCCGGTAGCCAGGATCCGGCAGCTGCACTTTCACCTCGCGGATCAGAGCCGGGAATATGGAAATAGCCAACGTGTGTTGCGCAACAAAAGTAACCCGCTCCCTGGTTTCATGCACCCTGTTACGCAGTGCATAAAATCGATTGACGAGATCCCGAACCCCATCCTCCAGCGCCAGGCCGGTGGCACGGATTTTGATCGGCTTGGTGCTCCGATCGACCAGTTCGACTCCCAACCATTGCTCCAGCTGGCGGATTCTACGTGAATATGCGGGCTGTGTAACATGCCGGCGTTGCGCCGCACGCGAGATCGACTTCTCTTCGAGCAGCACTAAAAGATCTTCAAGCCACTTAAGTTCCATGCGCTACTCCCACCATTAACATTACAATTATTAATTTTACATAAAAATAATTGCATTATTAACCCTTTACTAACTATGCAATCATGCAGTTTGTTAATTTTGGAGAAAATCATGCACCTTGCCCGCTACCCACGACTACATTTCGCCCATCTGCCCACCCCGCTCGAACCGTTAGAACGAATATCCAGAGAACTCGGCGGCCCCAACATCTGGATCAAGCGCGACGATTGCACTGGCCTGTCCACCGGTGGCAACAAGACACGCAAGCTCGAGTTCCTGATGGCAGACGCGGTAGCTCATGACGCCGATACGATCATCACCCAGGGAGCTACCCAGTCAAATCACGCTCGTCAGACCTGTGCAGCCGCAGCCAAACTCGGTTTAGAATGTCATATCCTGCTCGAAGATCGCACCGGTTACCACGACGAAGCCCACGCCCATAACGGTAATGTTTTACTCGATCAGCTGCATGGCGCAACAATTTCGGTTCGTCCAGCCGGCAGCGATATGAACGCGGAAATGGAGCAACTTGCCCAGCAATTGCGTGACGATAGTAAAAAGCCTTACATCATTCCTGGAGGCGGCTCGAACGAGATCGGCGCACTAGGTTATGTCAACGCAGCTCTCGAATTGATTCACCAGGCGAACGAACGCTCACTGCGTATCGATCACCTGCTGCATGCGACTGGCAGCACCGGTACCCAGGCCGGCCTGGTTGTGGGCATGGAAGCAATGAATAGCGCTATCCCGGTGTATGGCGTCAGCGTTCGCGCCGCCAAACAGGCTCAGGAAGACAATGTCTATGCGTTGGTGCAACGCACCTGCGAGTTCATGGGTTTGAGTCCCGAGCTGGTGGCACGGGAAAAAATCGTCGCCAATAGCGATTACGTCGGTGACGGCTACGGCCTGCCGACTGACTCCATGGTCGAAGCAGTCAAGATGTTGGCGAGTTTCGAAGGTATTCTGCTGGATCCGGTTTACTCAGGTAAGGGCTTCGCCGGTTTGATCGACCTGATCCGCAAGGGTCATTTCAAACAAGGTGAAAACGTCGTCTTTCTGCACACCGGCGGTAGCGTGTCATTATTTGCCTACCCGCAAGTTTTCAATCTGCCGGGATATCGCTGAGATTTCGACATGCTGCATTTGAAAAAGCCAGCACTTGCATCGAAGGAAACAGATCGTCACGCGCGTGCTTTTGACTGTCGCCTGCGCATATACTTCCCTGAAAAAGAATCGGGCGCCGAGGTTTATGATCAGGCAAAATACTGATTCGGTCCGCCACATCGGAACGACAGTCGATGAAAAAAACAGTTTTCTCCAAACCCTTCACCCAGCAGGAAGCCATCCCCGACGCCGGCATCGAAGCTGCAGTCGAAGTGTTGCGCAGCGGTCGCCTGCATCGCTATAACACCCTCGAGGGTGAAACTGCCGCCGCCGCGCTACTGGAACAGGAATATGCCGCCTACATGGGCCAGCGCTATTGTCTCGCCTGTACTTCGGGAGGGTATTCACTACATATCGCGTTAAAAGCGGCCGGCATTCAGCCGGGCGAAGCGGTACTCAGTAACGCGTTTACGCTGGCGCCGGTACCGGGCGCAATCGACAACGCCGGCGGCAGACCGGTACTGGTCGAGATAGATCGCAACTATTGTGTCGATCTCACCCATCTCGAAACCATGATGCAGCAGTCGAACGCGCGCTTCTTCATGCTTTCACATATGCGCGGCCACATTGCCGATATGCACGCCGTGGTCGATCTTTGCATCCGCTACAACGTAACCCTGATCGAGGATTGCGCACATACCATGGGCGCCAGCTGGAACGGAAAAAAATCGGGTAGCTTCGGCAAGCTGGCCTGTTTCAGTACGCAAACCTACAAGCACCTCAATTCAGGGGAAGGTGGATTGCTGACCACCGATGACGATGAAATCATGGCACGCGCAATCATCTACTCCGGATCCTACATGCTTTATCAGCGCCACGGGACTTTGCCCGACCTCGACGTATTTGCCGACATCAAGTTCGATACCCCCAACTATAGTGGCCGCATGGATAACCTGCGCGCGGCGATACTTCGTTCTCAACTACCCGGGCTTGAGCACAATTGCGCACGCTGGAACGCCCGCTACCGGGCGCTGCATAACCGCCTCGCGGAAAACCCGCGAATTCAGCTCCCGCAGAGATCTGAACAGGAAGCCTTTGTCGGCAGTTCATTACAGTTTCGTGTCGAACAGCTCGACCAGGATCAGGTGCCCGCATTCATTTCCGCTTGCGCGGAACGTGGCGTGGAACTGAAGTGGTTCGGTGGCGCCGAGCCGCAGGGCTTTACCAGTCGCTACGACAGCTGGCGATACATCGATGGGCTGCAGCCATTGCCGAAAACCCTCGAAATTCTTGCCACCACCTTCGACCTGCGCATTCCGCTGACCTTCTCGGTGGAAGACATGGACATCATCGGCAGCATCATCGCTGACGAAGCCAGCGGTTTGCCTGGCTAGATTTTCGGTAGTGGCTCGGGAGCGGCGATGAAGTGATTACTGTTGCTGTTGTTGCAACTGCTCCATCATTTGCTTCATCTGCTGCTGCATCTCTTCGGTCATCTGCCCGCCGCCTTGTTGCATTTGCTTCATCATCTCATCCATATCCGGCATATTTTCCATCATCTGCTGGGTTTGCTGTGCGCTCTGATTCATTTTTTCAGTCATCTCAACGACCTCCATGCCGCCCGGTAGAGCATAGTGATTGCTATCAAATTTTTTATCGGTGTCGACCGCAAGTACCTCCGATAACAGCTTGCCCCCTTTATCGACTAGGCGTAGCGGCGCACCACTCGATTCAATTACTTCGGCTAACTGCATGTTGGCGCGTTGACATACAGGCATGGTGTGGCTCATACCTCACATCATGCCACGCGAGAATTGCTGCATGTTGCGCATCGACTCGAAGATCGCACGTACATTTTTATCCTTAAGCAATTGTCTCGAGGCATAAACACTACCACAGCGCTCCCCATCCGCGATCAATTCAAATTTGCGCGTGGAGTATCCTGCAATCTTCTGTCCACCACCCTTGTCTTTAAGACTTATGCTGACTGGTGCGGCAGCATTAGTTGCATCCACCTTGTCAAGGCTGGTCTTCATTATTTCGTTACGCTTCGAATCGACCATGAAAAATTCACCTTTGGCATAATCGATGATTATAAAACCATGCATTTTCTGGCTGTCGATTCGTACCAATTGACCGTTGCTGCTAAAAGTACTGTTGCCGCCAAAACCGTCCTTGACCTTCAACTGCACGTCGGCAGAGACGTTAGCAAACAGCGCTAAAGCAATCAGCGTAAATACAATTCTTTTCATGTCTGATCTCCATGTAACCGACAATCTGTGCAGGTGAAATACTCGCACCTGGCAATTATAAATACTTTCCGGCAGATTTCAGGCACTGTCAATCAGCCATTGGCGTAGTTCGAGGGCTTTCTGACTCACATAGCGGCCCGGTGAGGTTTGAATAGCGTAACCGTAACCTTCGAGTCTATGCCGAAATGGCGCCACCAGGGTGCCAGCGTCCAGTTCCGGCAGCATCAGCGCGTCGGCCATGGTCCAGCCCTGACCATCGACGGCAGCCTGGGTGCGTACATTGGCATCGGCGATGATCCGTCGCGGATTTAGCAGCGATTGCTGCTCTTGTCCGTACCATGCTTGCCACAGATCCAGCGAACGATCCTCACATAGCAGCGGGATAGAATTCAAAGGCGGGCTGCTCAAAGCCTTCTGCTTGAGTTTCGTGTTAGCTGGCAGCTCAACATGGCGTTGCAGCAAGTCGGGGCTGCAAACCGGAAACAGGGGCATCGGTAATTCAAGCACACGATAGCGATCTTTCGGTCCTTCCATCTGACACCAGAGAATCGCAAAATCAACTTCCTGAACGCTGAAATCTTCCGCGTTTACAGAGTGCTGTAACAGGATCGAGATTTCCGGACTACGCTCGCTGAAACCGGATATTCGCGGCGACAACCAGCGCAACGCTACGTAAGTGGTAGCGCCAACCAGCACATCGTGCGCCGAATCACCCGGGCTGATTTTGTGCAAGGTACTGGTTAACTGGGCAAACAATCGTTGCGTGGTTTGTAGCAGTTGCTGGCCAGCATTGGTCAGGTATACCTGGCGCACAGCGCGCCTGAACAACGCGCAGTCGAGACCTTCCTCGAGTCTCCGTATCTGGTAACTCACGGCACCTTTGGTTATGCAGAGCTCCTGCGCGGCCAGGCTGAAACTTAATTGTCGCGCGGCAGATTCAAAAACTTTAAGCGCATCCAGCGGCGGCAAATGATGTTTCATAGCTCGATATAGATCATATAATTTCAGTTTCTAAACGCTGAAAGCAAGCACTAAATTGATTTATAGTTTAATAATATTGAACTATGCCAAATAATTTTCGATTGTCAAATAGCTTTAAATGGGCATTATTGAGGGAACTAGCGAGAACCAGGCTCTATGACCAACAACAGCGTAAAATCTCAAGCCCGTGTCGTCGTAATCGGCGGAGGCATCGCCGGCTGCTCAACGCTTTATCACCTGACCCGTGAAGGCTGGACCGATGTTGTACTGCTGGAACGCGATGAACTGACCTCGGGCTCGACCTGGCATGCGGCCGCGCAGGTTACCCAGTTTGGCGGTAATCAAACCATGGTTGCGCTCAAACGCCACAGTATCGATCTTTACCGCAAGCTCGCGGCAGACCCCGATAACCCGATTTCCTACCATATCACCGGCGGCATGCGCCTGGCGCATACCCCTGATCAGGTCGATACTTATAAACACTTCATAGGTATGGCCGCCGGCATGGGTGTCGATATGGAGTTCATCGACGCCGCCGAGGTCGGCAGACGACACCCGCTGATCACTACCGATGGTTTACTCGGTGCATGGTGGGACCCGCTCGATGGCGATATCGATCCGGCCGGGATTACCTTTGCGTTGGCACGGGAAGCTCGCCACGCCGGCGCCGAAGTGTCTCGTTTCAATCCAGTGGAAAGCATCACCCGCAAAACCAACGGCGAATTCATCGTGCATAGTAAGCATGGCGACATCACTTGCGAGAAAGTCGTCAACGCCAGCGGTTATCGCGTCAATGAAGTAGGTAACATGCTCGGCGTAAACCATCCGGTGACGTCGATGGAACATATGTATTTTTTGACCGACACCATGCCCGAGCTCGAGGCGCTTGATTTTCGGGTACCCATCATCCGCGACCCCGGCGATGATTTTTACAGCCGTCAGGAAAAACATGGCTTGCTGGTGGGAGTTTACGAGCAAGGTTGCCAGACTTTCGGCATGCATGGTATCGACCCCGATTTTACCCAGTCGCTATGCCCTTCCGATCTCGATCGATGCCTCGACAACATGGAGCGCATTTTCGAACGCCTGCCGGCACTTACCGAAGCCGGAATCCACACCGTAATCAACGGGCCGATAACCTATACCATCGATGGCGCGCCGCTGATCGGGCCGATTCCCGGTGTCGAAAACGCTTACTGCGCGATCGGTCTGCGCGCCGGTATCGGCGAGTCTGGTGGTCACGGCAAATTGCTGGCCGAAATAATCGTACACGGCGAATGCGAATGGGATGCCTGGTTTCTCGACCCACGCCGATTCACCCGGTACGCCAACACCGAGCACACCTGCCTGAAGGCAGTCGAAGACTATCAAAACGAATTTCATTATCACCTGCCGCACGAGCATCGCTCGGCATCGCGACTGGCACGCACCACTCCGTTATATGCCGTGCTGGATCAAATGAATTGCGAATGGGGTGTTGTAAACGGCTGGGAAAGGGGCCTGTTTTTCAAGCCAGATGCGGAGTTTGTCGATCAACCTGGCTTCCGTTTTACACCGACCAAAGCGTTGGTCGCAAAAGAGGTTGAACATCTGCAACAGCAAGTCAGCATGATGGAAGTCTCCGGTTTCAACCGTTATGAAATCAGCGGTGCCGGAGTAGAAGAATTCCTCGAGCGGATGATTTGCGGCAGGCTTCCTACCGAGATCGGTAAACTGAGCCTGTGTTACCTGCTTACCGAAAAAGGCAATGTTTTAAGCGAAGCTACGCTGGTCATGCTTGGCGAAAACCGTTACTGGTGGGGATCCGCTGCCGCCGCTGAATGGCACGATCGCGACTGGTTGAATCGATTCAAACCGGACCCGGTGACGATAACCGAAATGGCAGGCAGCCACACCATCCTGGTCGTCGCCGGACCAAAATCGCGCGATCTGTTACAGTCGGTGTCACCACGCAGCGACTGGTCGAAAGCGGCATTCCCCTGGTTACGCTGCCAACCGATGTTTATCGGTCACGCCGAGGTAACCGCGATGAGCGTCAGTTTTTCAGGTGAACTTGCCTATGAGCTACACGTGCCGAACGAACAGCTTTACCTGGTCTGGCAAATCTTGAGCCAGGCTGGTAAAGCTTTCGGCCTTGGATTTTTCGGCCTCTATGCCACCGAATCAATGCGCCTGGAAAAAGGCTACCTGCACTGGAAAGCGGATTTGATTTATGAACACAACCCGTTTGAAGCGCGGCTCGATCGCTTCGTTAAACTCGACAAACCCGGTTTTATAGGCAAGCAGGCTTTGCTCGAACAGGTTAAACGCGGACCACGCAAATTGCTGGTGTCGATGACCGTCGACTGCGACATCGCCAACGCGCACGGCGGTGGCCCGGTATTCTCGGGCGAGCAGCAGGTAGGCTCGGTCACCTCGGCGGGATATGGTCATCGCGTGCAGAGAAATATCGCCTACGCCTACGTCGACCCCGACGTGGCCGAGGTCGGCACCGAGCTCAAGCTTGGCATACTCGGCGATAGATACGCCGCGGTTGTGGTCGAACCGATTCTTTACGATCCCGAAAACCTGCTGGTACAGGCATGAGCGATTCGATCAGGTCAAGGCGACGCAGAGGCGGCAGCCGCGCGGCGATGCTGGAAAAACGCAGCAAGCCCCCGGCGATAAATCCGGCTCCAGCCGGTCCAGCCGGGGGGCAGTACAGGCCGCTAACCGATACCCAGGTCGAGCAGATTTACGCGACTTCGATACGCATGCTGGCCGAACTGGGTATGGGCGACGCGCCGCAGGCTTTAGTAGACCAGGCGCTAAAATGCGGTGCCACCATCAACGATCTGGGACGCCTGTGCTTTTCCAGGAGTATGGTCGAAGACATTATCGACGGTGCCTGCAAATCCTTCGTCTTGCACGGACGTGACGAAAAGTACAGTTTCGAAGTCGGCGGCGATCGCGTCTACTTCGGCACCGGCGGTGCCGCGGTACAAACCCTGGATCTCGACTCGCATATATACCGCCCGTCGACACTGGAAGATTTATTTGCTTTTACCCGCCTTGCCGATACGCTGGCCAACATATCCTGGTTTACCCGCTGCTGTGTAGCTACCGACGTACCCGACATCCTTGAGCTCGATGTCAATACTGCTTATTGCCTGATGCGCGGCACACAAAAACCGGTGGGCACCAATTTTACCATCGGTGAGCATGTCGATCCGATCGTCGCTATGTTTGACCGGGTCGCCGGTGGTAGCGGCAAGTTTGCCGAAAAACCTTTTTGCAAGGCGCATATCAGCCCGATAATCTCACCGATGCGCTACGGTGAAGATGCGTTCGATGTCGTCATGGCCTGTATTCGATGCGGCATGCCGATAAACACAATCGTTGCGGCGATGTCGGGAGCGACTTCACCGGCAACCATCGACGGTATGCTCGCAGCCTCGTTTGCAGAAGCCCTGGCAGCGCTGGTGATGGTCAATATATTTGCCCCCGGGTTCCCGATGATATTTTCCAACTGGCCATTCGTCATCGACCTTCGCACCGGTGCGTTTTGCGGTGGTGGCGGCGAAATTTCGATTCTTAACGCGGGCGCCGCACAGCTGGCCAATCATATCGGAGTACCATCAGGGGTGGCCTCGAGCATGTCCGATGCAAAGGCCGTGGATGCGCAAATGGGGATGGAAAAAGCTTTGTCCGCGCTCGCCTGCGGCTTATCCGGCGCCAATATGGTTTACGAATCCTCGGGCATGATGGCAAGCCTGCTCGGGGTTTCATTCGAGGCTTTCCTGCTCGACAATGAAATGCTTTCGCATGTATACCGTATGATTCGCGGTGTTGAAGTAACCGAGGAAACGCTTGCCTTTGAGGCGATGAAAAACGTGATAACCGGGGCAGGACATTTCATCGGTGAAACCCAGACCATGGAAGCGATGGAACGTGATTATTTCTATCCAAAGCTCGGAGATCGCCTCGAACCGACCACCTGGGCCGAGGCTGGCGCAGAGGATGCCGCCCAAAGAGCCAACCAGGAGGTGCGCAAAATCCTGGCGCAACACCAACCGAACTACATCGACGCCAGCGTCGACGCCTGGATCAGGGACAAGTTTAAGATACTGTTAGCCTGACATCACCCCGGCACGGTGGCTTCGAGGGGGTCAGAGCACGGTTTTCGGTACTTTCCGAACCTGGATTGGCATGGTTGGCGAAAACGTGGTCTGACCCCGAGCGTCATGGCCTGGGAAAGTCAGGGGTCAGAAGGTGCTATTTCTTTATATGCACCAACGGTGGAAATAGTTCGAATTCACGCAAGCTTTCGGCCAGGATCGCGGTAAAACTGTTTTTCAACCCCTGCTCGGAAAACACGTTCTGAATGTCCATCACGTCGAAGTAGCGATGCTTTGCGTAACTGGGATTCCATAGAATGAGCGGACATTCCTGCTTGGAGTAAATTGCGGTACCCATGCCCTTATGGATCGAGCGCACTTCAATCTCACCGGAGTCGTGATTTTCATTCAGATAAAGGCAGGAATTGACTTCGACTTCAATAATCTTTTCCACCGCGGAGCGTGGATGGATTTCGCCGATTACATGCACCATGCGGGTAACATCCGCATCCGGATCAACCAGGTTGAACGGGCCCTTAACATCATCGCGGATAAAACTGTAACCGTCATCGAGGTAAACAATCTTACCGATGGTCAAAATGTTTTCCACGATGTTGGCCGCGTAGTATTTAGAAATATCGTTGAAAATGTCTTCCATTCAAATCAGATCCCGATTATCGCAGGCGCAAACCTACCTGCCATTACAGCGTAAAGATAACACTTGGGAGTATAGAAGAACTCCATTTTTTAACCGCTAAAAAAAATAGATCCGCTGCACGGCCAGTTTGTACCGTTCATTGCACACAACGCCGACAGTTGCTAGATTCCTTTGTTCAGTCGATCGGAGCTTGTCATGCCATACGAGAAAAATAGTTTATGCCAGTCACACGGCATAAAACCTGGCGCAGTTTTCGAACCGGTTTCACCGGTGGAGCATGGCTGTGTCGATGCCTGATTTTTTCGCTGGTCGTGTAACCGACTCCGATCCACTGATCGGCGATGCACTGGCGGGCGAACTACAGCGCCAGCAAACGCGGATCGAGCTGATTGCCTCGGAGAATATCGTCAGTCGCGCGGTGCTCGACGCGCTTGGCCACCCGATGACCAACAAAACCCTCGAAGGCTACCCGGGTCATCGCTTCCACGGCGGTGGCGAGTTCGTCGATATTGTCGAACAGGCAGCGATAGATAGAGCCAGGGAATTGTTTGCCTGCGAATACGTCAACGCACAGCCACACTCCGGCACCCAGGCCAACCAGGCGGTGTTTTTCGCCACCGTCAAACCTGGCGACAAAATCCTGAGCCTCAATCTTGCCGCCGGCGGGCATCTCAGCCACGGCGCAAGTCCAAACCTGTCGGGACGCTGGTTCGATGCGCAGCATTACGGTGTCGACAGGGAAACCGGTTTGATTGATTACGACATGGTCGCTCGCATGACCAAAGAAATTCGCCCGGCGTTATTGATTGCCGGTGGCTCGGCCTACCCTCGCGATATCGATTTTGAGCGTATGCGTCAAATCGCCGATTCAGTCGGTGCGCTTTATCTCGTCGATATGGCCCACTTTGCCGGACTGGTGGCCGCAGGCGTGCACCCTTCTCCGCTGCCCCATGCGGACATCGTAACCTGCACCACGACCAAGACAATGCGCGGCCCGCGTGGCGGGCTGATCCTTTCACGCGATTCGAACTGGGCAAAACAACTGCAGTCGGCAATATTCCCCGGGGTACAGGGCAGCCTGCACAGCCAGATCATCGCCGCCAAGGCCGTTTGTCTCGGCGAAGCACTGAGCGATGAATTCAAACAGTATGGCAAACGGGTTGTTGACAATGCGCGCATGCTGGGCCAGTCGCTGACCGAGCATGGCATCAAGCTGGTCAGTGGCGGTACCGACACGCATATGCTGCTCCTCGATTTTTCCAGCCACGGTTTATCGGGCCAACAGGTGCAGGATCGTCTCGCCAGGATCAATCTCACCTCGAACAAGAATCCGATCCCTTTCGATTCAGTAAACCCTTCGCAATGGGTGGGGTTGCGCCTGGGCGTCGCCGCGGCGACCACGCGTGGATTGCAACGCGACGATTTCAAATTACTCGGAGAGATTATTGCGCGGACGATCGAGCACTGTGCGGATGACGTGGAAAACCTGCTACAGGATGACCGGCACAGAGTGCTACAACTCTGTGAACGTTTTCCGATATATGCTTAAGACCAGGTTCCGTGTTTGGAAAACTGTGATTTCAGGAAATCCATTTGATCGGCGAGAATATTCTTGTTTGCAAGATAGAAAAACTCGTAACGATTCGGTACGAATGGAACCGCAAGTAGCTGCATCCCCGCCTCTTCCGGAGTCTGATTTGCCTTGCGATGATTGCAGCGTTTGCAGGCGGTGACTACATTGGTCCAGTTGTCGGTGCCGCTGCGCGATACCGGCAAAATATGATCGCGCGATAATTTATCCGTCGTGAACTCGCCACCGCAATACATGCACAGAAAATGATCGCGGCGAAACAGGTAACTGTTGACCAGCGGTGGTACGAAGTCGCTAAGCTTGACGCTACCGTCGCTGGCCAGAATGCTGGGTAACGACAGTACCGATTGCTGACCCAGCCGATTAATACCGCCACGAATTTCAAATGCATCTTCCCCCAGGGCCCAGACAACCTGGTCTTTTACTATCAGGGTTGCGGCTTCTTCACGCGTAATCCAGTCAATCGGCGTTCCCGCTTTGTTTAGTCTCAGGATTTTTGCATTCATAATGGTTTTTATTATGCCTTACAAAATCGACAGGTAAACCTCTGATTTAATTGAATACACTCAATGATAGTTAACTATTGCCCATTCACAACCGCAGTTCGACAGGCCCGGGCTGAATTTCGATGATGAAATGACTGCCAATATTGCTGCCTAATATCACTACTGGCCCGGATTGACTGCGCCCGGTTGCAGTGCTACGGTTTCACCCGTCTCGCAGCCTTGACCTTGATACCATGCACTCGATATTGCTTCGCGGTAGAAGACACGAAAAATCAGATCTCGTGGTTTGACGCACGCCCGACATGGTCAGCCTGAAGGCTGACTCCCCCGGGCTGACTCCGCGCCAGAAACCACCCTCGCACGGATTTAGTCATTCACAAATGGCTCGCTAGCGGTACCTTGCTACCAGCTGGCTCTGCTGCGAAGAGATCAGAATGAACACTACAGATCAAGCAAGAGTCGCCGTCGATATCGGCGGCACTTTCACCGACATTGCCCTCGACAACGGGACATCCCTTTACACCGCGAAAACCCTGACCACGCCGGATGATCCCGTACGTGGGGTCATCGATGTTGTTCGCATTGCGTGCGGTAACGCTGCCTGCGCGGTCAAATCGATAAGCTCGGTCATCCACGGCACTACACTTGCCACCAACGCGTTGATCGAACGCAAGGGCGCTCGCGTCGGCCTGATCACGACCGAGGGTTTTCGCGACATCATCGAGATTGCCTACGAGCGTCGCTACGACCAGTACGATATTTTTATCGACAAGCCCGATCTGCTGGTTACCCGGGAGGACTGCTGGACCGTGCCCGAACGCATCGATGCTGACGGCAATGTTTTACAGGCGCTGGACACCGACAAGTTGAATGTGTTGTTGAAGGCCATCGACAAGCGCGGCACCCAAAGTATCGCCATCTGCCTGTTACACAGCTATGCCAACCCGGCGCACGAAATTGCGCTGCGGGACCTGATCCAGGCACGACGTCCGCGCTTGTCAATTACGCTGTCGTCTGAAGTTTGCCCGGAGATTCGAGAGTTCGACCGCGCCTGCACTGCACTCGCCAACGCGTATATAAAGCCCTTGATGGCGCGCTACCTGAACGAATTATCGACAGCGTTGATCGACGAGGGAATCACCGCCCCGTTGTTTATCGTAACCTCGGGCGGTGGCATGACCACGCTTGAAACCGCGACTCGATTTCCAATACGCCTGGTCGAGTCCGGCCCCAGCGGCGGTGCCGTGCTCGCGGCGAAAATCGCAACCGAGTGCAAGGTCGACAGCGCCTTGTCATTTGACATGGGCGGCACCACCGCCAAGCTTTGCCTGATCGATCAGGGAGTACCACAACGCTCGCGCCAGTTCGAAATCGGGCGCGCCGAGCGTTTCGTCAAGGGCAGCGGCCTGCCAGTGCGTATACCGGTCGTGGAAATGATCGAAATCGGCGCCGGTGGTGGCTCGATCTCTCGCGTGGATAATTTACAGCGCCTTATGGTTGGCCCCGAAAGTGCCGGTTCCGACCCCGGCCCCGCCTGTTACGGACTTGGCGGAGAGCAGCCGACGGTTACCGATGCCGATGTCGCGCTCGGTTTCATTGATCCGAAAGCCTTCGCAGAGGGCCGCGTTAAACTGACGCCGAAATCTGCAAACACCGCGATCAGGTCCATAATTGGCTCGGTATTAAATCTGAGCACTAACCAGGCGGCCTACGGTATTTCGCAAATGGTCGATGAAAACATGTCGAACGCCGCGCGCGTGCATGCGGTCGAGCACGGCAAGGAGGTATCGGCACGCACCATGATCGCGTTTGGCGGCAACGGACCGCTGCATGCCACTCGCATCGCCGAAAAAATCGGTGTCAGCAAAGTGATCATCCCACGTAACCCCGGCGTGGGTTCCGCGGTCGGCTTCTTAAGCGCCCCCATTTCTTATGAAATCATTCGCAGTCTGTACATGCGCGGAGAGGATTTTGACAGCGGCGCGATAACCCGTTTATTTACTGAAATGGAGCACGAGGGGCGTGCCGTGGTAAAGGCCGGCGCAAGCAGGACAAAACTTATTGAAAAGCGCTTCGCCTTCATGCGCTACCAGGGTCAGGGGCACGAAATCGAGATTGAACTGCCAACCGGCAGGTTCGGCGCAGAACTAGGCAAGGAAGTTCGCAAGCGCTTCGATGCGCTTTACCAACAACAGTATGGTCGCACCATACCCAATGTGGACGTAGAAATCATCAATTGGGCGTTTGTGGTTGCAACACCGGGCAAGCAACCACGCAAAGTGGCCGCTCCAAGCAAAATCAGGTCGGTTCGGCCCACGGCAAAACGCAAGATCTACTGGGGACAACTACGAAAATCACTCGAGTTTCACTGCTATCAGCGGGATAATCTGCAGGCCGGCGATTACATCAACGGACCCGCTCTGATTATAGAGGCACAAACGACGACACTGGTGAGCCCGTTTTTCAATGCGATCATCGACAAAGTTGGCAACATCATCTTGAACGCGACCAGGCAGGGGAGGAAAAACTGATGGCAATTAGAATTTCTACGGTTGAGCTGCAGGTGATGTGGAACCGGTTGATAGCAGTGGTCGATGAACAGGCACAGGCTTTGATGCATACCGCGTTCAGCCCGATCGTGCGTGAAAGCGGCGACATTTCGGCCGGCGTATTCGATGTCGACGGCAACATGCTGGCACAGGCAGTAACCGGTACGCCAGGGCATATCAACACCATGGCCGAGTCGGTCAAACATTTCCTCAGCATTATCCCCGGCAACACGATGCGCCCGGGCGACACCTACATGACCAACGATCCCTGGCTCGGTTCAGGTCATTTGAACGACTTCGTGCTGGTACAGCCCTGTTTTCACCAGCGTAAGCTGGTGGGACTGGTGTCATGCACCTCGCATTTGATCGATCTTGGCGGCCTGGGCATGGGTCCCGACGGATCTGATGTCTACGACGAGGGTCTGATCATTCCGCCGATCCGCCTGGTTGAGCGGGGTACCATCAACGCAACCCTGATGTCACTGATCAAGTACAACTCACGCACACCGTTTCAGAATGAAGGCGATATTTACGCCCTGATCGCCTGCTGCGATATCGCGCATGCGCGGCTTGATGAAATGATGAGCGAATTCGGCGTGACCAGCCTGTCGCCTGTCGGCAGGTACATCCACGAGGTTTCGCGTAAGGCGACTATCGCCGCGATCAACGCCGCCCCGCAGGGGACTTATCATAATCGCATGATGATCGACGGTTATGATTTCGAGATTGAGCTGGTTGCGAAGCTGACTATCGGCGACGCTAAAATCCGGGTTGATTTTGACGGCTCGTCAACCTGCTCAAAGTTCGGCATCAACGTACCGCTGAATTACGCCACCGCTTACAGCGTGTTCGGCCTGCGCTGTATCTTCGCCCCGGAAGTACCTAACAATGCCGGTTCGCTGGAGCCGTTTGAGATTTCCGCACCGTTGGGTTGCATTGTCAACGCACCGCGCCCGGTACCGGTGGCGCAACGGCATATTATCGGCCAGCTACTGCCCGACGTCGTCCTCGGTTGCCTGCGCAAAGCGATGCCGAAACAGATTCCAGCGGAAGGTTCGTCGTGCATGTACGACCTGCCAATGCGTGGCGGTTTCGACGCCACCTCAAGTAAGAACGCGACCCGGTTTGCGGTTGAATTGACGCACAACGGCGGTACCGGTGCGCGTCCGGGTAAAGACGGTCTTTCGGTAACCGCATTTCCGAGCGGTGTTTACGGCTCGCAGGTCGAAGTCACCGAGAGTACTTCACCACTACTGGTGCGTCGCCGCGAGCTGCGTCCGGATTCCGGCGGAGCCGGTAAGTATCGCGGTGGCCTCGGCCAGATCATCGAAATTGAAAACCGTGAGCACATGCCATTCGACTTCTTTGGCACCGTGGATCGGATCAAGTACCCTGCACGGGGTTGTTTCGGTGGCCACGACGGTTCCTGTGGACACCTGGCGTTGAAATCCGGTCAGTTAATCAAGGGCAAGGGCAAGCAAGAAATCCCTGCCGGCGAGACGCTGGTTTTCCAAACTCCCGGTGGGGCCGGTTACGGCGATCCGCGCAAACGCGCTCCAACCCTGGTGGCGAAGGACTATGCCGCTGGACTAATCACCCGATCCGCGGTTAAACGTAACTATGGAGTCATCCTGAAGCGTGACGGCAGTGTCGATACCAAAGCAACCCGGGCACAACGCAAGCTATGAATTCGTTTCCATTTGCCCTCTACGACGCATTTTCTGAGACTGCATTCGGTGGTAGCCAGGCCGCGGTAATCACAAATGCAACTGATATAAATCCAGCGCAACGGCAACGTATCGCGCGCGAAACAGGCATGCCCGCAACCGCCTTTGTCGATGACCACGGTGAAGACTGGATAAAGGTGCAATTCATGTCCACCGTGATGGAATTACCTATGTGCGGACATGGCACCATCTGTCTGCTGACACATATGCTGGAAACGGAATTAATAAAGATAACCCGGCCGGACCACGAGGTAGAACTACGCCTGCCGAAATCAGTTGCCACAGTTTCGCTGAACGAAAACGACGCTGGTCGTTACCAGGTCATGCTCGACATTACCGTGCCTGAATTTGAGCCACCGCCACCACATACCGGGAGCTTACTCAAGGTGCTCGGTCTCACAGCCGATGCACTGTCAGTCGAACTACCGCTCGAAATCGCGCGTGGCGATTTCATCCATCTCGTGGTGCCGCTGTCCGGGCTCGACGCGATGCGCGCGATCGAACCCGATTTCAGCGGGATGATCGACTTTTGCCATGCTTACGGTATCGAAACGATCGCCGTATTCTGCACCGAGGTAGAAAATGCGCTTAACACGATTCATGTGCGCGACTTTTGCCCGGCAGTCGGGGTCAGCGAATCCGCCGCCGCGGGAACCACCAACGCGGCGCTGACAAGTTACCTGGTCCGACACGGCCTGGTGCCGACAAATCAGGACGAGATCACCGTTCATGCCGAACAGGGGCTCGAGCTCGGGCGCCCGAGTTCGATACAATCGGTGGTAACTCTTTCCGCTGAAACCATCCTGCGCCTGCAGGTCGGAGGGATCGCAACACGGGTCATGGATGGCCAAGTTTATCTATAGGTGGTGAATCATGCATGAAAATACTGAAAAGCTGTACCGGGAAGCACTGGTCTGGGACGCGCACGCCGGTGTCTTCCCAAGTTCCGAAGTTGATTTAAATTTGCTCGATGAATGGCCAGCGCTCGGCGTCAGCTATCTCAGCCTCAACGTCGGCTTCGACGTCATGGATTGGCAGGAAACGCTTGCCACGCTGGCCGCCTATCGCCGCTGGGTAGTCGAGCATGCCGAGCGCTTTGTACTGGTCAGCGAGGTGCAGGACATCGATCGTGCCAGGGCTGAAAACAAGTTCGCGCTGAGCTTTGATATCGAAGGTATGAACGCGCTAAACGGCGATATCAACATGGTCAGCGTCTATCACGCGCTCGGGGTGCGGCAAATGCTGTTTGCCTATAACCTGAATAATGCCGCGGCCGGGGGTTGCCACGACGAGGACACCGGCCTGACCGAATTCGGCAGGCAGGTGGTAGATGAAATGAACCGTGTCGGCATGATCGTCGACTGTTCGCACGCGGCCTACACCACGACCATGGACATCATGCATGAATCGAGCAAACCGGTCGTGTTTTCACATTCGAATCCAGCCGTTGTGTGGGGTCACCAGCGGAATATCACGGATGATCAGATCAGGGCCTGTGCTGCGACAGGCGGCGTCATCGGCCTCAACGGTTTGGGCATTTTCCTCGGTGACAACGATATCAGCGTCGATACGATGCTGAAACATGTACGTTATGTCAGCGACCTGTCCGGCACCGGGCACATCGGCTTCGGCTTCGACTATTCACCCGACATCGACGTCGACATCGGCGACATCTTGCGTAGTCGCCCTGACTACTGGCCCGCGGGACAGCAGTACGATACCCGGGACATCAGGCATGCGAGCCCACAGCAACTACCGCAGCTCATCGACGCCCTCGCCGATTCCGGTTTTGACGATACGGATATTCATGGCTTTCTCGGCGAAAATTTCCGCCGGGTCGCCACTTCGGCCTGGCAAAGAGGATAGGTCCCGCACTTTGCAATATGCGCTCAATCCGCTAACGGCGTTTGCTCGATTTCCGGTATCGGTTTTAACAGTTGCTTTAACTCGGCGATTTCCTGCCGCAAGGCAGATCAAGCGCAAATTCACCGCAAAGTTTTGCTTCGACGTCACATTGAGACCCGAAAAGAGATAGGAAATCAACCAGCAGGGTAACATTCATTGATCCAAAGTTATATTTGGAAAATGGTGGCTACGCCCTGATTTGAACGAGGGACCCCATCATTATGAGCAAGACGAGGCAATTTAAATTATATATTTATCAATGGCTTACCGGGGCACTCGTTGCAAGATTATCCCCACAGAGCATAACAAAGCACGACTGATAACCACAAAATGTCCGCAGTTAGCAAAAATAGCCAATCAATATCAAGTCGCAGTCAGCCCATGCAAAATCAAAGACCTGGCCCTGTTTCTCATGGTCCTTATGTTGTCCTTTCCTGGTCCCCAGTGTCACCAAAACCATCAAATGCATCCTCAATAATCTTTTCCAACCCATCAACTTCGTCATCCGACAGGGCAGAAAATTCCTTTTCGCGCTTCCTTTTGGATAGCGCACCGTTATTCTGGCGAATGAACAGGATTAGGTTCTGTACCAGTCGATCCGGCATCTCGATCATCTCCATGATTCTGGACATAGCTTCATCATGCCGTCGGAGATAATCAATCTCTCTGGGTAGATCGTGCTCAACTGTGCGCTGGACACAGGCATAGAGAAATTCCGCCGCCTGGGTGCAATCGAAATAACGGTAAAGATCGGCTGTATCGTTTAGTACCTCGACGTTACGCTCAGCCGTGGGACGCCATTCGATAAAATCCATCAAGGGTGCTGAATGTGCCTGCAACGTTTTGCGGTAATTATCAATCCAATCCAGCATGACAGAAGAAACGGGGAAGACCATGCCCGGTGGTGTGTACTTGCGCGCTGCCAGCACATGATGAATCAGGCAACGGTGCACGCGTCCGTTGCCATCCTGAAACGGGTGAGCGTAGATAAAGCCAAATGCGGTCGCCGTTGCCTGCAGGATGGGATCAAGCCCGTCATTCCGCATCCGGTTATTGGCAATCAGCATGCCATCGCACAGATCCTCGAGGTCCTCCGGACGAGCGCCAATAAATTCCGGCAAAGGATCACCGACATGATCCCGCTCACCAAGGAACACGCCATCAGGGCGCAAATCCGGGAAGACAAACCGTGTATCCTTGATCAGGACACTGTGAAGTCGAACGATTTCTTCGAGCGTGAGTTCGTTTTTCCCAGCCTGGAGAACAGCCTTCCCCCAACGTTCCAGCCGGTTACGCGGCGCGCGTTCACCTTCGATCTCGAAGCTTGCACGACTGTCAGCCAGTAGCAGAAAACTGGCAGCCCGCGTGACGAGGTGTTGGCCTGTGCGACCAACAGTCTCCGCGGCGTGTTCTGCCAATTCCAGTGCGGCGAAGGCTTCAAGTTGCTTCGTTCTGCGTATGACCGGACACCAGTCACCGCTGCCAAGCAAATTATCTCGCACTTTGTGACGGCTGGAGAGTTTCGCCTTTCCAGTGAAATAGACCTTTGGATCCAGTGCATCGACGGCCTTAACATTGGGGGCATCATCAATATCCAGCGTCTTCCCGGTCAGGGTTTCATAGAAGAACCAGGCACGCCGCGTATGCCTACCCGTTGGGGTGGCCCTGACATACTCTTCCAGCGCTGTTTTGGGTACTGCCTCAAGGGCGCGCTTCAATATCAGCAGATCGATATTTTCGTGGCGCAACGCGAAGGTCAGATGATCGGTAAACTGGTCACCGGGCTGATAGCGCTTGTCGAAAACACGAAAACCACCTTCCTCACGCTGGCTGCCCAGAATATGTTTCTCCGAAACACAGCTGGGTTGCCGGACCGACGACTGAAGACCGAGCGTCTGGACAAGCGCAGCCCAACCGGCAAGCTGCACTCCCTTTGGAACGGTCTCATCCTGAAAGGTGGCTGGTGTTTTCAATTTCAGGCGCATTGATCGAAAACCTGTCACATAGGTCGAAAATATGTCGAAATGTAGCAGCTATATCGAATAATACACATGCCCTTTATCGAAAAATCCTCATTAGGATCGAAATATACACCATATTTGCGAATCATATCGAATAATAATCTACTTTGTGGCCGTAACCACTATCCAGCCTTAGAGCCATCTCAAATCTCAATAACCCAATCCAGCCTGAAACCCGGATTCTGCGCCTCCGGCGCATAGCCGCGTGGATTACAGACCACTCGAGTACCATAGACCCCGTAGTCAAACGATTCATGCATGTGGCCATGGACTACAACGCTGCTCGGTCCTCCACCATGAGATCCTCCAGGTTGCTGGCAAAGGCTGGGGTCAACAAGTCACGAGCATACCCTGGATGCACCGATTGCGATGACGGGGCATGGTGGGTGGCCACCACGGTCTTGCCGTTGAAGAAAAGGTTACGGAGGGATTAACAAATAGTCCCTCCGTAACCTTATTTTTCATTGTTAGAATTGGATATGCCTATATAGATGCTTGGGATTTAATGCCTTTCTGTAAAAAATGGTGGCTACGCCCTGATTTGAACAGGGCGCCCCATCATTATGAGTATGACAAGGCGCCAATAAACACATATTAATCAATAACTTACCGATACACCCGGTGCGCCACTTTCACAACAATGCATAACAGAGCATAACTGATTCCTACAAATCTCCGAAAAAGGAGTACGGCCAGTTGCCAAAAAAGCAGACACTCAGAATGTATTGATCAGCGGTAGCTAACGACCTATTCTGTTGAAAAACTCTTTTTTTGGTGGTCGAAAAAATCCCCGCCACTGTGGCGAGTTTTGTTCAATTTGATACCAGGAGATATATGGGATCTATAAGCTCTCGGCACAGACCATCTCATCACCCCCTGGATAAGTATTAAGCAGCTTCTTTGGAGAAAATTAATTCCAGCGAAAATCTTGCCTTATTGATTTTTCGAGTTTTTCAACAGAATAGACCCAATATAGATACTCATACCCTTGCTCAACTTCTCGCGTAGCGGGCACTTTGTCCAAAGGAGACGCTGGTAATCGCCACCTGGGTTTCTCAGTACGGCCAGGAGCGGCCGTTGATATAAAAAGGAATGCGTGGGAATATACTGAAAACAAAGTGCGGCATATCACAATAATCGAGCCAGTCACATAGTCACCTGTTCGGCGACTTCCATACTGATACGAAAATGCAAATTCGAAACGCAGATAGTGACGATTACGATCAGCTCGTAGAATACATGCTATGGGTTCAGGACCTCCACATAGAAGCGCTTCCGGATTATTACAGGTGCTTCGATGTAAACGACGCGAAATCTTTTCTAACAAAATATGCCGAGTCTAAAACATCTTACATTCGAGTAGCGGACAATAAAGGAAATATTGTTGGTGTTTCATTTATCGAATTTTATGAATTAGGAGAAACCTTTCTTAGAAAATCGCGCAAGTTCGCATATCTCGACTTACTTGCAGTGGGTTCTCAATATCAGCGCAGCGGCGTCGGTTCGAATATGTTAAAAGATGCAAAGAATGTTGCTAAGTCTCATGGCGTCACAAGAATTGAACTGGACGTTATGGGACTGAATGAACCAGCGCGCCGATTCTATATCAGCCAAGGCTTCAGTACACTCGCACATCGTATGTACCTTGAAGAATCTATCACCTAACAAGGACATCAAGGCACTCCCGTTGGTCGCTCGGACCCCTAAAAGCGGGGCATCGCGCCCCATCAGGGCCGCTTATGGCGGCGTTAAATGTCGCCTTCGGATCGTCTCTCACCACTAGCTCATCTAGTTTGAGCAGCAACTTTCTCCATAAGAGACACTCGTAAGCGTGAGTTGGGCTTCTCGATTCGGCCAACAAGAGACGCTCAGCAATAACAAAAAAACCCCGTCACTGTGCGGGGTTTCGTATTAAGTTTAATGCCTGAAACTAGCTTACTTTTCTCCTTCTGGACATGCCAACAAAACCTATCAAAGCTGTACCGAATAGCCAGAAGGCTGCGGGTACGGGAATGACGCCAACCGCGAGATCTGTCTTGAGGAGCGGTTCCTCGGGTGACAGAAGGGCGAAGCCCAAGCTCCAATCATGAGAGCCTTATTTTAATGCAAAGCGTTCGCAATATTATTAGTGACGATGAACAATATCGTTATAATAATAATACTCCAGATATAAAAATCGAAATGAATATGATTGTCATGCCCGTCAACATTTCTTTAAATGGGAAAGGCGGTAATGGAGCCCTTTTTGCTTTTTTTGTTTTCCACACCTGAATTTCCTCAATATTATCGAGTTGAACCTCGACAATAATACCTGCCACATCATCGTATCCATAGCCTTCCTCTCCAGATGCATTTTCTACTCTGCCCTTTACTCTTGATGTATTCGCATCATCTAATACCATCCTCACCCAATTTACGTTTCTTGACGAAACGCCAATTTTCTCTTTTGTAGTTATGATAAGTATGTCACCTCTATTTAGAGGCAACATTGAACCTGAAGGGTCTTCCACAATAGCCTGTATCGAATCAGATTCAATAGTCTGATCATGATATTCGATAGGGTAGGTTGCACATCCGCTGAATGCGATGCCTACAAAAAAGTAGATTATCAGAAAGGATATTTTTCTATATAACATATTCAAATCATTGAAACACATAGGGCATTGACAAGTATTGATTTGAATCACGCCTATGGCTAAGAAGTTTGATCGTGACATTTCCAACACCTCATCTTTTCATCTAAAGATAAAGTGTTGCGTCGATCAGTTGAACTCACCGCCAACAACGGACGCTCAGATAAACCCAGGAAAATCAGGTACACACGTAAATTGTGTTGACGTTATGATCTCGTTCATGATTCAAATCAATACTGCTGCACTACTTCTATGAAAAAGTAATGGAATGGGTGGTTTTTTCGATTTTAAGTATTTTTCTATCTCTGCAATAATCTGTTTGATATTCTTATCTAATGGCCGTGCAGGTTGGGTAGGTGATGTTGGCTTTATAAGTTCGACAGCTACGATAAGCGCCGTCGTGTCTCAGGTTGCGGAAACTACCGCTGATGCTATCGAGAGCAATAAAAAGCAACAATTAGCTTTCGTCGAAGTTAATCATAATAATCTCATCATGGATATGGCTCGTGGCGAAGGCGAACACCTATCAGCGTTAGCTTATTTGTATGGATGCCCTATTGAAGTCCGCGAAGAATACGCTCAAATGGCTCAGCGCAACTTCAAGCAAATATTCCCCAGCTACCAAATGGAATCGGTAAATATACTGTCTAATCTCGAATCGGAGATTGTGAAAAACCCTCTTCTAGCAAAGGAATGTAAATGGGTTTCATGAGAATGTGAATGTATTACCTGCTTGGTTCGTTTCAATATTTTTCCTTTGTACTGTTGTTACTCATGAGAGCCAGGCCTCCGAAACCACATCATCTGGACGGCAGGAATATCTTAATTCACTCATCAGCATCAGCAGCGAAAGCGGGCTAGCCAATAAACGTACCTGGCAGGTACTACTGCATTATCGTTCTTATCAGTTTGGATCAGGAGTTACTTCAGAAATTGATGGTGCTGAGTTCTTTTTTGCGAGTACTGGAAAAACAAATCCCAATGCAGAATTGGAAGCGACATTAAGAGCGTTTTTTTTCAACAAAAAAATTGGCAAAGATAAACTAGTTTCACAATGTGCGTTTCCCGCTCGTTACAAGTGGCTTAACTCGCAACTTGAATTTGACACTAGATTCATGCCATTACAGAAATGCGAACCGGTTGACCTATGGCTGGAAAGAGTTAATGCTGAATCTGTTAGCCTTATATTTTCATCCTATTATTTTACCAATCCGGTGAGCATGTTCGGGCATACGTTACTGCGTATAAATAGTGCTGAGGAAGCAAGATCAAGCTTGCTCGATAGTGCAATTAATTACGCAGCCATAATCGACGATGCCGATGATTTTTTCGTTTATGCATGGAATGGATTAACCGGGAACTTTGAGGGTCGATTTTCAGTTTTTCCCTACTACGAAATAGTGAAACGCTATAACGATCTCGAGAATCGCGATCTTTGGGAGTACCAACTTAACCTCTCGAAAAAACAAATTGATTTCATGCTTTTGCATATCTGGGAACTGTCATATGCCAAATTCGATTTTTTCTTCATGCGGGAGAACTGCTCTTACCAATTGCTTTCCCTTCTGGAAGTAGCCGATCCTGAACTTTACCTGAGAGATCAATATTGGACATGGACTCTTCCCACAGAGACAATTAAGCAAATTAACAATCAACCGGGTCTGGTCGAAAGTATCGTTCACCGTCCATCACTTGGATCACAGCTTGACCATCGTTTAACACTATTGAACGGCCGGGAAAAAGATATCGTTAAGCAGTTAATCGACATAACCAAAAATGTAAACCCGGCAGAGTTCGATTCGATAATAGCCAGCAGGCAGGCACTTATCCTGGATGCCGCTATCAATTTCATCCAGTATGAGATCAGTGCAAATAGAGATACATCCAAAGATCAAAAAGAAAATTTGTATAGCTTGCTGATACAACGCAGCCAACTATCGGCTGGCAGCAATTTTAATCAGAATTTCAACCCGAAAACTTTGGTTTCGCCAGACTTGGGTCATGATCCTGCGAGATTCGAGATATCAGGCGGTAGGTTTGATCGGGGGGAAAAGAGATCTGGGTTTGACGAAGAATCATTCGTAGAGTTTTCAATTCGACCAGGATTTCACGATCTGCTTTCATTGGAAGATGGACATGCACCAAATTCGCAAATCAATTTTCTTGATCTCAGAGCGCGCTACGAAACGAAAAGTGCCGAATGGCAGTTACAAAAATTTACCTTGTTGGATATTGTCTCGTTATATCCGTTAAGCTCCTTCATCAAGGAACCTTCATGGAAAATTAATATTGGATGGGAAGTTAATCAGGACAACGCCTGCGAAGATTGTACTCCATTTATCTTGAATCCCGGTGTTGGTCTGGCATTCCAATCAAATTTTCATCGTAAGGAAATATATTTTGCTTTCATCGAAGCCGACCTCGAGCTCGACCATGAATTTGATTCCGATTATCGCGGTGGCTTTGGGGCTACCGTAGGGCTATTGCTTAATGCTAGTGACTCATGGCGTATGGCAGTAACAGCTAACCGTACACATTATACTGTCGGGCAGAGGGATTACGTCAGCGAAATCGAGTTTAAAAATAGATTTTACCTTTCCCGTAATCTTGAGATCATCTTTGATTTAAAAGACGTGGAGGAGTACCGCGAGGCCAAGTTAGGTTTTGGTTACTACTTTTAGTTTTTCCCCTGGGTCTGCTTTGGTTAAGGGTTGTCAGATGTCTGCCCATATAGCCAGGGTCTGACAGGATGGCATGTGGATCAACGGGCAGGCGTCGGACAGGCCCCCAGGGACGAAACCGCGGGGCGTAGGCAGGATGTTTCAGTGTGGCTGGATACTATGGGGATTTGAATAATCTTGCTGGTGTAACTACCTGTAATCAATCGACCGTTTTCATCCTGATGCCAATTTCCATAGCCTTCCGAAGCCAGGGCAGACCCTTCCTGGGAGCTGATCACGGCGATAAAACTGCCATTTTGGCTGGATCGACCAAGACGGCCCGTTACCGC
>Ga0209165_10000173_pt1 | contig 27779 bp, 23 predicted proteins | sample tdAd001_FD_187122 | JGI IMG/M metagenome (GOLD analysis project Ga0209165, IMG submission 187122) | Marine sediment microbial communities from the Atlantic coast under amendment with organic carbon and nitrate - tdAd00.1 (SPAdes)... | ecosystem: Environmental > Aquatic > Marine > Coastal >... | reverse complement strand
CCCTTATCCGCTAGTCGGAGTACACGCAAACCGTTTTTTCGGCCAGCGCTTCGCGTTGATCGGCGATGCGGCAGTTGGCATGCACCCGGTTACCGCGCATGGCTTCAATCTCGGCTTGAGCGGGCAGGATTTACTGGCCAACGAAATGTTGACAGCGATTTCACGGGGCCGGGATTTCTGGTATGCGGATGTGCTATCCCGGTATCAAAGACAACACATGCTATCGTCACGCCCGCTTTACCATGGCACCAATTCAATCGTGTCGCTGTTCACCAATGACAGTCTGCCGGCCACATTATTACGCAAAGCCGTATTACGCCTGAGTAACAATTTGCCGCCGGTCAAATGGGCGATAACACAGAAACTGATGGCAAAAAAACAGATCAAGTCATTCTTACCTGCGATTCCCGGTCGCTAGCGCTTATCTTCTATAACGAGGACAGTTTACTGTTCCCTCGATTACACATTAACGGCTCTACCCCGGCCGGAAACTGGGCTATGATCGCGGGATGAACACAAGGCTCCAGTCGAAATCTTATTCTGCCAATGCGCGGGGCATCCTGATGGTAGTGGTAGGACTGTCGATCGCGGCTTTTGCCGGCGTCATAATGAAGAAACTGGGTAGCCAGATATCTCCCTACCAGGTTGCATGGTTTCGTTTTTCCGGCATGACTCTGATCTTGTTGCCATATCTCGTGCGGCGTTACGGTCTGGCCGGGTTGAGACCTGCTCGACCGTTCATTCAGATGGTGCGCGGCCTGACCATGGCGGGCGGCACCACGGCGTTTGTTATCGGTGTGCAAACGGTCGATTTCGCGGATGCAATCGCCATTCTGTATGCCTATCCTTTTCTGCTGGTGATTATCGCGGTGGTATTTCTTGGCGAGCACGCCAACTGGTCAGTATGGATTGGTGTCATCAGCGGATTCATCGGCGTACTGCTGGTCATGCGCCCCGAGTTCGACCAAATCGACACCGGCACTCTCTACATCTTCGCCTGTGCCGTGGTCATCAGTATACAGTTGGCGCTGAATCGAAAGCTGAGCATCGTCTCCCCGCCGTTGGTGACATCCTTTGCCGGTGCGTTGGTCGCCGCTACTGTACTGACCCTGCTGCTACCTGGATCCTGGCAACCGATTCCCGACGATGCATGGTGGCTTATCGGCCTGCTGGTACTAGCCGGCACCATCAATCAGACCCTGCTGGTGTTCGCCTTCGCGCATGCCGATGCTTCTACGCTGGCCCCTTTTACTTACTCCGAAATAGTTTCCGCTGTTATTTTTGGTTACCTGTTCTTCGGCAGTTTGCCATCACTGTTATCCTGGGTCGGAATTTTGTTGATCACCGGGGGAGGCATCTACGTGGCGCGAGCATTACATGTCAGAAACATTTCGCGGCGAGTGCCCAAGTTCTGATCTGCTTTATCGAAGTTAAAAGCGATATCTTAGACAGTCGTGCCGGAGACTAACCACTCCAGTATGTCGTCTCGCTGGAAGGATTCGGATGGCTCACCCAATAGCATGACGTCTACGCCTTCATAGTAGGCGACGCCCCAACCGTCCGGGTTACCCCCTGTTGAGAGTCTCGCATCGCAAAAGACTCCCAGTTGAAGGTCAACTGAATGGGATCAGACGATGATAAACCGAGTAGTTGGCACATGAATTATGGTTAATTGCGGCGAGTGAGTTTTGATAAGCAATAAATTAACATCATCTGCGGCGAAAAATTATCTACGGCGGAAATTACACAATTAAAATGCCTCGTTCGGAGGCGGTGAAACTTCGGTAGTAATTTATGCTTCCCACTTTATAATCGATTATTCTTGCGGTAGCGAAAATTACAGACCAAAACAATCAAGCTACTGCTCCTCTTTTTAAGCATGTGGGGCTTGCTTCTTGATAGAGGTTTGATCCACAGAGCGGGTTAAGGAATTAATACACCATGGATTTCGAATGGGTTGCCATAGCACTGGGTGATGTTACCTGGATAACGCTGGCTTTTGCGCTGGGGTTTCTGGCAAAACAGATTAACCTGCCGCCAATGGTCGGGTTTCTAGCGACCGGTTTCCTGCTCAATTACCTGGGTTACACCAGTGGCGAAACCTTGCAGAAACTTGCCGATCTGGGTATCACTCTGCTGTTGTTTGTCGTCGGTCTGAAGCTGAATATAACGGTATTGATACGACCGCAGGTCTGGTCGGTAACCGTGATCCATATCAACCTTCTTATTGCCCTGTTTGGAGTGGCTATCTTTGCCCTGGCCATGATTAATGTGCCGCTCTTCGATGATCTGGATCTCAAGCTGTCATTATTTATTGCCTTTGCCCTGAGCTTTTCCAGCACTGTCTTTGTGGTCAAGTCGCTGGAAGACAAGGGTGAGATGAAATCCGTACATGGGCGAATCGCCATCGGTATTCTGATTATGCAGGACGTGGCCGCGGTGATTTTTATAGCAGCGTCCGCGGGTAAACTGCCTTCGCCCTGGGCGTTACTGTTGCTTCTACTGATTCCGCTACGACCCGTGTTTCACCACCTGTTGAAAAAAAGCGGGCATGGTGAGTTGCTCATTCTGTATGGTCTGGTGCTGGCATTGGGTGGGGCCGAGTTATTCGAACTGGGTGGTATAAAAGACGACCTGGGAGCACTCATCATGGGTGTGTTGATATCGACTCATGCCAAATCATCCGAGATGGCCAAATCGATGCTGGGTTTCAAGAATCTGTTCCTTGTGGGCTTCTTCCTCGCCATCGGTATGACAGGTGATCTCTCGCTGGAAGCATTGATCATCGGGCTCCTGCTGGTGCCATTTGTCTTCGTGAAATCCGCGTTTTATTTCGCGTTGCTGACCCGTTTTAAACTGCGCGCCCGGACGGCCCTGCTCGCGACTCTGAACCTGACTAACTACAGTGAATTCGGATTGATCGTGGTGGCCATTGGCGTCGCCAATGGCTGGGTAGATGGTGAATGGCTGGTGGTTGTCGCCATCGCGCTTTCGGCCTCTTTTATTATTGCCTCGTGGTTAAACGACCGGGATGATAAAATCTACAGCTCGTACAGACATTTCTGGTGCAGGTTTCAACGTAAAGACAGGCTTGCGGATGACCTGCTGCTTGATACACTCGGCGCAACCATCGTCGTCTTCGGTATGGGCAGAGTCGGCAGCGGAGCCTATGACAGGATGCGTGAGTTCCATGGGGAAACTGTGATCGGTGTGGACTTTGATGCCGAGTTGATCAAACATCACCGGTCAATGGGGCGCAAGGTGTTACAGGGTGATCCCAGCGACGCGGATTTTTGGGACCTGATAGAGCAAGACCACAGTTTCAAACTCGTCATGCTGGCCCTGCCGAATCTGCAGGCTAATCTGGATGCCCTGGCGGAGCTACAGGCCATATCTTTTCCCGGCCGTATCGCTGCAATAGCAAAGTTTCCAGACGAAATGACCAGATTGCAACAAGCGGGGGCGACTGCCGTGTTCAATTTCTACACTGAAGCGGGGGCAGGTTTTGCCGAGCATGTTGAGGCTGAAGTCGGACTCTCATGAAACCTGAAATGGAGAACTAACCGGTCACCGGTCACCAGTGGTATCTGTCGGTTTGCTCACCAGGTAGAGCCAGATGAAACCTGCCACTCCTGCCAGCAGGGAAGCGAAAAGAATGCCAGTCTTGGCCATAAGTAACAGTTCTTCATTGTGTGCAAAACCAAGTTGGGCGACAAATATAGACATCGTGAAACCGATTCCGGCCAGCAGCGAAACACCAGCAATCTGGGTAAAGCGGGTATCTTTCGGCAACTCTGTTACGCCTAATTTTAGTACCAGCCAGCTAAATCCGGTGATGCCGACAAATTTTCCCAGTATCAGGCCCATCGTCACACCGAGCGTGACCGGATGGGCCAGGGCATCACCCAATGAGCCGATTTCCAGCGGAATTCCCGCGTTGACCAGAGCGAAGACAGGAATCACCAGGTAAGCCACGGGCATATGCCAAATATGTTCCAGCCGTTGTAACGGGGCTTCAACACTGCGTACACCGTTATCGAGAGTTTGTACTACGGCACGTAACGCGTCATTGGTCATGATGCTCTTGCCCGGCTCGTGGCTTGCTTCAAAACGGCGCATCAGCTCGGCAACGTGCTCGCTGAAACGTTCCGGGTTGTACTTTGGTGTCGCCGGCACCGTCATGGCCCCCAGGATACCCGCCAGAGTGGCATGCACACCGGATTGCAACAAGGCGTACCACAGCAGCACCGCGATAATAAAATAGGGCAGGGTTTTACGGATGCCGCTTACATTGAATACTATGAGTAGCGCGAACAACGCGCCGGTCACGGCTAATGGGCCCAGTGCGATGGTATCGGTATAAAATACTGCGATCACCATTACCGCGCCCAGGTCATCGACGATCGCGAGCGCCACCAGAAAGGTGATTAATGCCTTGGGTACCCGGCTCGCCAGCAAGGCCAGGGCACCGATGGCAAAGGCGATGTCGGTGGCCATGGGGATACCCCAGCCGAGAGCCGCGTCACCGTCTGGATTGATGGCAAAATAAACTAAAGCGGGCACTACCATGCCGCCTATCGCTGCCGCTATCGGCAGGATGGCATTACGCAGGTTCGCCAACTCTCCGACCAGAAATTCACGTTTCAACTCCAGGCCGACGACGAAGAAAAACAGTGCCATCAAACCGTCATTGATCCAGTGATGCAGTGTCATTTTCAGCGTCCAGTCACCAAAATCAAGACCGACCAATGTGTGTATGGCATGATTGTAAGCGGAAGACACTGGCCCACTAGCATTAGCCAGAATCAGCGCTACTACTGCCGTAATCATCAGCAGCAAACCACTGGTGGTCTGACGGTGAATGAATTCTTCAAAAGGCGTGAGGATCTTGTCGAAACTCTTTTCCCAGGGGGCGTGGTACTCACTCGCTTTTGAATGTGAGTTGGAACCCATGTCTTTCAAATCCATACTATTTCCTAACCTTGCTATTAATCGGTAAACAGCGACCCGTGAGCCTTATCCGCCACGGCAACAACAGGGTGCTTGATCTTGCGCTCAATGGATATCGCGTAAAATTACTCTTTGACCTAATCTCGGCAATAGTAATGGTGCACCATTCAAACAACAAGGATGTTCTCTCCGTGCTCATGATGGTCAACGGAATTAACGCCCGGGTAGATTCGCACCACAGCGAATTACACGCGGTTAGTGGTTGTTCTTTACTATCCCATTGAGCCTGATCAAGTTATTCTGCACGCAACAAATTTGAACTGATGCCCGAATAACAACATGATGACCCTCGCACTTCATCAAGTCGTAGGTGACCTGCTTGCTGGAATGGCTTCAGTATGCAGATGCGCTACTCGTAAATGGAGCAGAATGAATCGAACACCGATATCCCATCGATAAATGCAACAATCCAGGTTTTCCAAATCTCCAGGGAGTAATTAATGACTGAAATACGAAGTAATGAAGCAGTTTTGAACGAGGCCCTCGACCTGAAGGGTCTTCGAGTACTCGACATAGGATCGGGTGCCGGAGAAAAGGTGCGCTATATGACTCGTCAGGGTGCCAGTGTGACAGGCCTGGAATGCGGCGAACTGCAATTGGCGAAAGCCAGGTCTTTTCCACCTGAAGGCGATGAAGTTTACCTTGAGGGTGTCGGTCAGGAACCGCCGTTTGATGATGGCAGCTTCGATGTGGTCACTTTTTTCAATTCCCTGCACCATGTTCCGGTGGAATATATGGGGGGTGCGCTGGCCGAGGCAATGCGCGTGGTCAAACCTGCCGGTACGGTTTATGTGGCGGAACCCATCGCCTCCGGCAGAGGATTTGAGTTGCATGCCCCTATCGACGATGAAACTTCGGTTCGATCTTCCGCGTATGAAGCGATTCGAAATGCAGCTATTCATGGCCTCACACAGGTGCAGGAAATTTTCTACGATACCGTCTACCACTATGAAAATTTTGCTGCCTTCAAAGACGAGATGATCCGCATCGATCCTACGCGTCGCGCTCCCTTCGAGGCAATCGAGGATGATCTTCGAAGTGTCTTTGAACGACTCGGCATTGTGGATGAAGAGGGTATTCGTTTCGATCAACCTATGCGCGTGAACGTATTGCGGAAGGGTTGACGGTGGATTTGCCGGAATGATCAGCTAGCCGTTTTTGCTTACACCGCTTTTAGTTGAGCCGTTGCCGTGGATTCAATATTTACGCCGGCTCGGCTGACTGCGTTCAATACTGCTCGCAGCGAGGCACCGACGATATCTTCGCTACAGCCGGCACCACAAAATCGCATTCCATTGATGTTTAATTGTACGTAGGCCATGGCTTCCGATTGCTCGTTATCACCGAGCGTATGCTCGCTATAGTCAACCAGTACTAGCCGCGAATCCAGTTTGCTGTTGATTGCACTGACGAAGGCGTCGAGGATTCCTTTGCCTTCACTGGAGATTTCTACTCGCCCGTTTTGCGTTACCAGCATCGCGGTTAACTGGTCAGATCCTTTGGCTCTTGAAGCCTGGTAGCTTTCAACGCTAATCGGCTTGCCGACATCGATATAGGTATTCTGGAAAATTTGCCGTATTTGCTGTGTTGAAACTTCGGTTTCACTTTGCTCGGCAAACCGCTGTACATGTGGACTGAAATCGACCTGTAACCAGCGCGGTAAAATCAGGCCGTAGTCCTGCTCGAGTACATAGGCGACCCCACCTTTGCCGGACTGACTGTTGATGCGGATCACTTCCTGGTAAGTTCTGCCGACATCGCGTGGATCGATCGGCAGGTAAGCGACTTTCCAGTGTGTATCGGGGCCCTTGAGCTGGCGTTCCTGTTCATCGATTGCCAGGCACTTGTTGATCGCATCCTGATGGCTGCCAGAAAAGGCCGCAAACACTAATTCACCTGCGTAGGGGTGTCGTGGATGCACGGCGAGTTGGGTACAGGCCTCAACCACATTGATAATGCGGTCCATATCCGAAAAATCTAACTCAGGATCGATGCCCTGGCTGTATATATTCATCGCCATGCTGACTATATCCATATTACCAGTGCGTTCACCGTTGCCAAGCAGGGTACCCTCAATGCGATCGGCGCCCGCCATCACCCCGAGCTCAGCGGCCGCAATGCCGCAGCCCCTGTCGTTGTGCGTATGTAAACTGATTGTTACGCAATCGCGATGACTGATCTGGTCGCAGATAGTTTCAATCTGATCTGCATAAACGTTGGGAGTCGCAACCTCAACGGTTGCCGGTAGATTGATGATCGTTTTATTTTGTGGCGTCGGCTGCCATACCTCGATAACCGCATCGCAAATTTCAACTGCGAAATCCATTTCCGTATTGGTGAAACTCTCGGGTGAATACTGAAATTGCCATTTCGTTTCCGGCTGTGACGCTGCGTAGTCGCGAACCCAGATTGCACCCTGAACCGAAATGCCTTTGATTTCATCCCGCGACATTCTGAATACCTGCTCGCGTTGCACGGTCGAGGTTGAATTGTATAAATGCATGATGGCTCTACGCGCACCCTTCAAGGCTTCAAAACTGCGGGCAATCAGGGACTCTCTCGCCTGGGTCAATACCTGGATGGTGACATCATCGGGAATCAGGTTCTGTTCGATCAGTTGACGCACAAAATCGAAATCCGGTTGCGATGCGGCGGGAAAACCGACCTCTATTTCCTTGAAACCCACGTCGACCAATAATTGAAACATGGAGAGCTTCTGGCCCGGTGTCATCGGTTCGATAAGCGCCTGGTTGCCGTCACGCAAATCAACACTACACCAGTTTGGTGCTTGCTCTATGACACGGTCAGGCCAACGCCTGTCGGTTTTCGCAATGGGTGGAAACGGGCGATATTTTTTATGATTAAACTGTGACACGGTGATTTCCTGCCGGATTGCGGTTGTATTGAAAGTGGTAACTTTAGTTGAAATTCACTAGGCAATGATTGCGTTTTTATCTTTCTATGCTTATAAATTAGCGATAAATAGCTAATAATTATATTAAACATAGTTATAATAACTAATTAACCCAAAATTTGGAGAGATCATGGGTATAGCTCTCGATCGTATCGATAAGCGCATATTGAAGCTCATGCAAACCAATGCTCGAATCAGCAACCTGGAGCTTGCTGAGCAGGTAGGGCTGTCTCCGACTCCTTGCTCGCGACGGGTCAAGCGACTGGAAGACTCCGGTTTAATCGCCGGCCATGTCACTCTGCTGAACCCGGAAGCATTGGGACTAGATTTGACCGCGATTATCGGGATTTCAATGGACCGGCATACACCGGACCGGTTTGAGGATTTCGAAAAGGCGATTACTAGCATGCCCGAAGTGATCGAATGCAGTATTGTCACTGGCCAGGCCGCTGATTTTCTGCTCAAGGTGGTGGTCAAGGATATGCACCACTATGAAAAATTTCTACTCGGTCATTTGACCCGGGTTAGCGGTGTTACCGGCGTACATTCCAGTTTTGTGCTGCGACACCTGGTCAAGAAAACTGAATTGCCGGTTGAATAAGGGTCGTTGGACGGTACCCGAACTTACTTATCAGGATTGACTGGCCCCGATCGCGGCCTGATTTCTTTCCATCGGTGGCGATCTCTTTTTCGGTCGTATTCATAACTCTCGCCGACAAGCTCTTCTTCGGTTTCCCGATTTATCGGTTCGGCTGGCTTGGGTTGAGGTTTGGGTGGCGGAACATACTCGGGCACTTCGACTGGATCGGCTAAATTGGGTTCAGGTATTCCAACTTCCTCGCTATCAGCGGCAGGTGTATCGCTGAAAATAACGTTACCGTCGGCATCGGTAGATTTGTAAACCTGTGCCTGTAGAGTGCAACTCAAGCCCAGCATTGCCGGGAAAAGGAACTGTCGAAGCGTCATCATATCGATCATTATAGTGACTTGAGTCTGGTATTTTCACAGATTCCTGAGCCGACCACAATAAACCAATAGAGTTCCCGGTGATTGTCGATCCGGGATGGGAATGTTGACCAGTTTTGACCCCCCGGGCTATCAGGGCTTAGTGTCAATTAGGCCACTGCTAGCAAGGTTCTCGATTGTTAACTGTATCAGTTTCTTGATGATTACCTGGGGCTTATCGTTGGCCGTCGCTCCGGAGTGCATCGACCAGATCATTTTCCCTGATTCGGTGTCGAATAATCTGGATTCCAGTATTAGCAATTTTTCATCCGCGTAATATCCCTTGTTGGTCTCCTGCAAGGCAATATCGTAGTAGCCATCATCGCTGGCCTCGTAATCATAGCCGTCTGGTAAGTGGTAGGTCTCCTTTTCTTTTGTGCCTGCCACGCGCGTGATCAGTACGGCGCCTACTTGCTGCCCTTCGATTGCCTTTTCGACAATCTCTCGCCTCAGATTAATGCTGGTTCTGAGTATATCCCGGCTTGGTATGGCCCTGGTATTGTTGGCCGCAAGTGCCTCAACAAAACTGGTTTCGAAAGTGTAACGCCGATCGGCATTCGAGCTGACACCGATAATCAGGATATTATCTACCTTGCCGCTAAAGCTTTCGCTGCGCCACTGCGTGACCGGCGGACTGCTAGCGCAAGCAGTTAGAGTAAGTGCCGTGAGGATAAGAGTAATAGAGCGTAATAACTTTGCTTGCTTCATTTCTGGTTTCCGTATTGTCTGTGCAGTTAGGTTATGGCATTGTCGATCGATGATCAACGCCGTCAGGTCATCTATTTGCCTGTCAATCTGTCAGAGTAAAACTCTGCCAGCGATGGGGTGAGCATCTTGAAATATCGGGCGTTGGTAGTTTTAGGTAAAAAATTAATGTTAACTTCATGGAAAACAGTTTAGTGAACTCAGTCTCGGATCAACCAGCGCGAATATTTTTCATTGAAATGATGGGGGTACCCGGTAGCTACGATGCTTCGGTCTATGATCATTTCGAAGATAAGGACGACGAGGGACAGTGGTTCGTGAAACGCTATGCCCACGTACCCGGTACCACCATCTCAACACGTAATGTCTGTCGCGATGAATCACTGCCGCAACCGACGGAAGTAGATGGTCTGGTGCTGGCGGGAAGTTACAATTCCGTGCATGACCACACTGACTGGCAACAGGCGATTCGAGCCTGGCTGCCCGGGATGCGCGAACGCAGGATACCGATTCTCGGCATATGCGGTTCGCACCAGTTGATCGCCCATGCCGAGGGTGCCGATGTTGTTCCGCTGGCAGAAGGACCTTTTGCCGGAACCTTTCCGATTCGTTTAACGACGGCGGGAAAATCATCTCGAATCATGCGTGATATTGTCGATGGGGACTGTTTTCATTATGCCAATAGTGAGCAGGTCGAAAATATTCCCACTGGCGGTACCCTGCTGGCGAGTAGTAGCAGAGTACCGGTTACCGCCCTTGATTTCGGGGATCATTGCTATACCACACAGTTCCATCCAGAGGCTACCGATGAAACCCTGGGCACTATATGGCAGCATAAAGCGCCCGAATTAAGGCTTAACTATCATACCCGGGAAAAAGGCGACCAGTTGGTAGAGAACTTCCTGAACCTGGTAAAGGAATTGTTATCAGTTAATGAGTCATCCCCGCGCAAGCAGGGATGACATCAGGTTTGTTCTAGCGGACTACGAGTACCGAGCAGGCGGCGTGCCGCACCACTTTGGCAGCGGTTGAACCGAGAAAGTAGTCCCGCAAACCAGGACGATGCGAAGCGATGATGATCAGGTCGGCGTTCTTTGCTTCGGCTACGTCGAGAATCGTGTTGTAGGAATGACCGGTACGTACTTCCACCTTCACCTTCATGCCAGCTGCCGCGGCGATAGCCTCGAGTTCGGACTGAGAAGCTTCAAGCGATCTGTCGAGCAAGCCGGTGGGCAGTTCGACCGCAGCCCAGTTTGGGATGTCTTCGACAACATTCAGCAAAATGATGTCCGCACCTGCAGCGGCGTGTTGTGCTGCGAGATCGATATTCGCTTTGCCTTCCGCCACGTGCGACATATCGATGGGTACCAGGATGGTCTTGTACATATTGTTTTTCCCTCTTAAGCGGTTAGGCAAATCTGCCTTGAAAAAAGTATATTAACCTTGAAGCTAGCAGGCGGTCTATACCTTGTTCCATATCAAGCATCGCCTAATTGTCGTCGATACTTATATTTACCGGTAAACCTGCAGCAAGCTTACCATCGGTTGCAAACTTGATAAGCAATGTAACTGCAGGGTGATTGTTGTTGCCGACAGTTACCTGCTTGCTGACGCCGACGACTTTACCCTGATAGCTTTGTTGTTGAAAGCTGACCTGTGCCGGCTTACCCATCAATGACTCTTTCCAGAGTTCCAGGGGGAACAGCAACTGCACCGTCATCGATGAATTATCGGCCACCGTAAGCAAGGTTTGATTGTTTACCGCGGTATTAACAAATTGCCCGTTGAAAGTTTCGATGCTGAGCACGATTCCGTTTATCGGGGATCGAATTTCGGCCTGCGACAAGTGGTAGCGGGCCCGTGCCAGTCGCGCCTGTGCACCCGCCAGGTTTGCCTGCGCGATGGCGTGGTTTTGTTCAGCAATTTGCAGGTCAACCAACGCAAGTGAGTCTCGGTCGAATAGTTCCTGCGCCTTCTCCATTTCGGCCAGCATCCTGTCTAGCGCTGGCGCCAGTGAATTTACCCGGGCCTCGGCGATGGCGGCGTTGGCCTGCAGACCGGTTGTCACCAGGCTGAGGAGTACCTCGCCCGCCGCCACCTGCTGCCCAACCGCGACATTAATCACTTTGACCCTGCCGCTGATACTGCTATTCAGCGCCAGGCGCTGGGCGAATTCGGTTTGCCCGTTGATATCGATGGCCAGCACCCGGGCTGACCCGAGGCAAAGCAAAATGGCTAACAAAAAACGCATGTTGATCTCCATTTATTGAGGTACGGCAAACTGGTTCAGGAAATCGGCGCCTACCAGTGCGGATAGCCGTTGGTAGGCTAGTTCGAATGCATAAAGTGCCTGCAGGCGCTCGGCTCTACTGCGCGAGTACAGGACCATCGAATCGCCGAGGTCAGTTTTAAACTCGAGCTCGTATTCTGCGCGGCTGCGATCCAGGTACTTGTCGCGGTAATCCTGCTCGATAGATCTACCTTGAATCTCCAGTTTTAGTTGCTGAATCCGTTGCCATAGTTCGAGCACTTCGAGGCGTAGATGCGACTGTATCTGCTGCTGATCGGCCAGTGCCTGTTTGTGCCTGGCCACTGCCAGGTTAACCCTGGCTGGAGATGATCCCGAGTAAAGCGGTATCTCGAGGTAGAGACCGGCGCGCCAGTCGTCACGTGTCCTGGTTTCTCTTTGGTAACTGGAGACTTCAAGTTGTAAATCCAGGCTGGGATTATCGGTTGCTTCGGCGATTCCGATTGCCGCCTGGGCTGCCTGGGTGTTGGCATGCGCCGCGTAAGCCTCAGGACTGTTCAGCAACGCACGGTTGACCAGCATATCAAAATCATCGGGCAGTGCGCGTGCCGGCTCAATCTCTGGAACTTCAAGTTCGGATGGTAACTGTTCGGGATGCCCCATGGCTTCCGCCAGGATTGCCCGGGTCAGGCGCTGTTGTTGCTCGGCGAGGTAGCGTTTTTGCCGAATGATCTCGTATTCAGTCTGTAATCGCAGCACTTCGATTTCTGCTACCAGACCTAGTTCCTGATCCTGTACCGCATTGTCATAGTGAATAAATCCCATCGCCAGGGCTTCGTTTTCACTGATGAAAAAATTATCCGCTGTCAGTACCGCAAAGTACTTTTCCATGATCTCCAGTCGTCGTTGCTCGATCAGCAGGTATTTCTGATGTTCGAGCGCCTGCAGCTGCAGAGCGAACTGGTTCTCGCGTGAATCCTGCAAGCCGAAATCGTATATTGGCCGGGACAGAATCAGGCTTGCCGCGTTGTCATCGCCGTCATCACCGTCTTCGCGGTCTCGCGCGGGCTCGGATAAACCTACCTGGCGGACGCGCCCGATAAAGTCGAGACTGAAACCATTGTTGCCTTGCTCGATGCCGAGCTCGGCCCTGATCGTCTGCAGACGCTGATCGATCGCCACCAGGTCATAGTGTGTCTCGTTGCGTGCGGTCTCTAGCGCGGCGGCCAGGGTCAGCGGCTCTGGCAGCGGGGCAGCCAGCGATACCAGCGGTAGCATGGCGATCAGCCAGCACCAACGCGCTCGAGTTAAAGCTTTTGATATCACGGTCCCGATTAATTTCCAGCTCGTTGAAGCACAGCAAAAATGCGCTGGCTGTGGATTTATATTAAATGTTTACAGGGTTTTGTTCTTCTTCATTTTTTTGTAACGCGCGAAACGGATATTACGCCCGGAAGCGTCTTTTTGCAGGTAAACCTGATTCACAATATATTCGCCCATCCACATGAATTCCTGTACTCCGGAAGCTGCGCCGGTGTATTTGAAGATTTGATTACCCTGCAGGTCGTAAAATGCCATCATCGGTGTGGCGCGGACCCGGCTCTTGCGGGCGAATTCTTTCTGCGTGGTATCGGTGCCGGTGAAATCGACAATGTCAATGTCACCCTCGATATCCATTGTCAACGAATGAAAGTGCTGGCGGAAATATTCCTGGACTTCGAGCTGATTGAGCACGGTCTGTTTCATGCGGTGGCAGAACGGACATTCATCCATCTCGAAAAATACGAAAACACCCTGTTTACCTTGTTCACGGGCAATTTCGAGTTCTTCGGTCAGGTCACCCAGGGTTTGTTCGAAAAAATACTGGTAGGGATCCCGTGGAGTTGATGCGTGGAGCAGAGCGGGTAAGACCCAGAGTAGAAGTGCGAATGCGGGAAGCTTGTTAGCCATCGTCAAATTATACTCAATTCAGGCTTCCGAGCTTCCCTTTTTGCATTCACATTTGATCTATATCACGACTACTGCTGTGCGGGCTGCTCTGGTTGAGCCTGAGCTTGAGCCTGAGCTGGAGTCTGGGGAGCCATCATGCCAGTCCAGGCATTCGGATCGAACATGTTCATACCTGCGTTCGGGGCGGTGTAGGCCGCTGTGCTGGCGCCATTCATGTTGTAAGAAGCAGGATTCATCCATTGCATGTAGGTGTTCGGGTTCATGAAGGCCTGGTAGCTGGCTGGATTCATGCCTTGCATGTAGGTGCCGGGATTCATGAATTGCATGTATGCCATCGGATTCATCATCTGCATATAGCTAGCAGGATTCATGTATGCGCTGTATGCATTAGGGTTCATCCACGCCATCATGTTGTTTGGATCGGTAAACTGCATGTAAAACTGTGGTGACATGAACTGACCGTAAGTGGCGGGGTTCATGAACTGACCGTAGTTCATCGGATTCATGAATGCCTGGTAGCCTTCCGGACGCGCCAGGTTCATTTGCTGCGCGTTGGGTGCACCTGCGTTCATGCCCATAAATGCCATCGGGTTGAACATTTCTGCCGGTTGAGCCGCAGTGGTAGCCGGAGTTTCGGTGGCGAGGGCGGCTGCGCTGCCGAGGCCCAAAGCTAATACTAATGGTGCAATAATCTTTTTGATCATGGTTAGATCTCCTCAAAAGTGAGCCGTCATTATATTAGTAAAATCTAATATACGAATATATATTCTGGGATATAGGGTAGGGGTATTGGTTATATACCCTCGTAACGGATGGCCTGGTCCGGCAAGACCTGGCCCTATTGTTGTTTTTGCAGGCTAGCTCGCGTTGCTCACTCGCAGCATGATAAAGCTACCGTAGAAGTAGGGTGAATCGAGCATTTCCCGGGTCACGCGCTGTAACATGGCGGTGGCACTGTCGCGCACAGCCGGGTCCAGTCCCGGGACTTCGAGAGCGACTTCAAGCCACAGCGTCATTGGCGAATACAACACCATGTCTGGAATAATCCATTTTCCCTGGGCTATCGGAATCAGGGGATTTGCCTTTTCCTGCCAGCGACCATCCTTGAGAAACAGACTATGCGCGCGTTGGATCAACTGTCGAGAGTAGGCGATGGCATCATCGTTGGAAAATTTTCGACCATAGTTAAAGAAGGCCTCGGCAACCTGGGCATAGTCTTCGAGTACTGCATCGGCGATTGTTGCATTGCCGGCGAATCGTATCAATGAGCCAGCGCGATAAAAATTGTTGTGCATGTTATGGAACAGGTCGCGGGCCCTGTCAGCAAATCGGGGGTCGATGTCCGCCGCCGCGGTTAAAGCGCTTAGCATCATCGCGTTCCAACTGGCCAGGCGCTTGTCATCGGCGGGCATGCTCGCACTACCTCGTGCCTGTAATTTATGTAGCAGGGTCAAATTTCTGCCTGGCTCGCCGTTTGCTCCCAGGCCGATCAATGGTGCGATCAGGAATTCACTGGGGACTGGTGGCGCAGGTCCGAGTTCCAGCAGGTACGCCAGTTCATCTTCATCGAGCATGGCGGCCAGTTGTTCGCGGCTCCACAAGTAAGCCCCGCCTTCCTTGTTGTCCTTATCAACCGCGGACAGACTCGACATATAGCCGCCATCCGCATGTTTCAGGTTGGCTTCGACAAAATCAAGGGTGCGTTCGGCGACTTCCGCATATCCCTGCCCGGGCCATAGCTGTTCCGCTTTCAGGTAAAGCATGGACAGTTGGGCGTTGTCATAGAGCATTTTTTCATAATGCGGGGTTTGCCAGTCAGGGTCGGTGGTATAGCGGAAAAAACCGCCGTTGACATGATCCTGCAGATTTTTCGATGCCATTGCCCGCAGCGTTAGATGAACAAAGTTAACTACATCCTGATCAAGATCCCCGTGTTGTCTGATCGCATCGAATAATGCATTGAACTGGGGTACGTTGGGGAACTTGCTGGTATTGCCGATACCACCCTGCAGTTCGTCCGCTGCCATCATGGCCTGTGAGACAAACGCGTCGATCAGTTTCTCGGCCGGTATGTCCGGGGCTAATAATGCCTGGTTTTCCCAGTCCTGCATCCGGGTTTGAAAAAATTCACTCGCCGCGGTGGACAGTGAAACATGGTTTTGCCGCCATTCCTCATCAAGCCCCTCCAGCACGCGGGCAAAATCATCGCGCGGCAGGTAGGTAAACCCGGTAACCGGGTAACCGTCCGGAGTCAGGAATACGTTTAGCGGCCATCCGGCAGAGCCACGGGTTTTTTCGACGAAATCAATCAGGCGCCGGTCCAGGTCCGGATCGAGTTCGCGGTCAACCTTAACCGCGATGTACCTGTCGTTGAGGATTTTTGCTATGTCGGCATCCTGGTAACTTTCCTGCTGCATGACGTGGCACCAGTGACAGGAAAAGTAGCCAACCGATACGAACACAAGTCGGTTGTTTGCTTTAGCATTGTCGAACACGTCTGCGTTCCATGAGCGCCAATCGACTGGATCCTCGGCGTGTAAAGCAAGATAGGGTGATGGGTGACCGACAAGTTGATTTGACGCAACTGCGTGAGTGGAGACGATATCGATGATCAGTAACACTAATGTCAGCCGTAAGGCTCGGTAATTCAGCATCAGTTGTCCGCTATCATAAAGAGGTTTATACAATCCGGAATACTACCTCCAGGGTGGCATTGAATCTATTTTAGTAGATATCAATATACGTTTATTAACATATAGCTGCTATGGGCTTCGAAGGGGTCAGACCACGTTTTCGCCAACCATGTCAATCCATGCTCGGAAAGCGCCGAAAACCGTGCTCTGACCCCCTCGAAGCCACCCAGCTCCGATCCCTCTCCCTTCGAAGCCACCCAGCTCCGATCCCTCTCCCTTCGAAGCCACCCAGCTTCGATCTCTCTCCCCTCGAAGCCCTCAGGGCAGGTAGTGTTTGCCGTTGCGGGCGATGAAGTTCCATAGCGCCTGGGCCGAGGGCAGGAAACGCTTGTTGGCATGCTTGACCACGAACCACTTTCGATTGATTGGCAGGCCTTTCACATCGAGCGAGACTAAACGCTTTTCCTTCAGCTCGGCGGCGACGGTGTGGGCCGATATTAGCGCGATTCCCATGCCTACCATGACGGCCTGTTTAATAGTCTCGTTACTACCAAATTCGAGAGCGGAGCCGGGCAGATTTTTGTTGCTCGCGAAGAGCTTGTCGGAAACCGTTCGCGTGCCGGATCCAGGTTCGCGCAAAAGAAAGGTTTCCTGTTCCAGTTCCGACAATGGATTTTTTTTCTTTTTAGCCAGCCGATGATCCGGTGCAGCAATGATGATTTGCGGGTGCTTACTGATAAACTCTTTTTCTACGCCGAAATGATCGGGGGGCAGGCCGGTAATTGCAAAATCAAGTTCCATGGCCTCCAGTTTTGCCATCGTCGTTTCACGGTTTCCAACCAGTAGCTGGATCTTTACCTCGGGATAAATTTTCATGAACTCGGCCAACACGGTGGGAGCGAAGTAACGCGCCGTACTCACCACGCCGACTGCGACGATGCCATGATCCACTCCCTTCAAATCGTCGATGGCTTCCCCGAATCGAGTCAATGAATTCTGAATACTGTTGCTTAGTTCAAATAATTCCTGTCCGGCAAGTGTTGTGATCAACCCGGATTCGTTGCGCTCGAGCAACGGTAATCCGATGGCTTCTTCCAGATCTCGCAGCTGCAATGATATTGCCGGTGGGGTCAAATGCAGTTCCCTTGCCGCTGCCGACGCACTGCCAGTATTGACTGCCGCAGTAAAGCCGCGCATTTGCCTGAGGGTAATCTGGCGTAACCAGGGGTTAAGATTTTCTTTCATAATCGTAAAGTTTATTAAACTTTACTAAATAATCAAGTCTGCTCAGAATGACGCCTTATCAATAATCAGCATAACGAACAGGGTCACATGGCATCAACCCGGACACTGGATCAATTTCTTGGTTCGTCAGCGCAGAGAGATCCCGCACTCGAACAGCTCGTGCCAATCTTGCAGGGCATTGCCAGCGCTGGTGTCTCACTGTCGAATCTAATTTCCCGTTATGGTCTGTTTGATCTGACAAAATACACCGCTGCAGAAAATTCCGCCGCAGGTATGCAATCGCCACTTGATGCTATGGCGCACAATGTTTTCGAGGAAGCACTGCGTAAGTTACCGGTCTCTTTCCTGGCACTGGAAGAATGTGCCGAGTTACTGGAAATTGACTCTCGTGCTACCTATGGGGTAGCCCTCGACCCGCTCGACGGTTCTTCCAATATTGAAACCAATGCGTCTATCGGTACCATTTTCTCGGTTTTGGCATGTAGTGCCGAAGATTTACTGGATCAGTATCCGGGTGAAATTCAAAAAGCCGCCGGATTCCTGGTTTACGGGCCACAGACCCGGTTGGTGCTGACCTGCGGAGAAGGATGCTTCAGTTTCCTGCTGGAACCTGATGAGCAGCAATTCTACCAGGTTGGCGAAGCGATTACGGTCCCCCCGAAGCAACGTGAGTTTGCCATCAATACCTCGAATTATCGCTACTGGGATGAAAGCGTGCGGCAATTTATCGATGACTGCATCGCCGGCGAGGATGGCCCCCTGGGCGAGAATTTCAACATGCGCTGGAATGCCTCATTGGTTGTCGAGGCTTATCGTATCCTGTTTCGAGGTGGTATTTTTCTGTATCCGGGAGACTCACGGACAGAGTATCAAAATGGCCGCTTACCCCTGTTGTACAAGGCGATACCGCTAGCCTTCGTGGTGGAGCAGGCCGCAGGCATGGCCAGTGATGGTAGTCAGAGGATTCTGGCGTCGAAGCTGGTGTCGCTAAAGCAGCGAGTGCCGTTGATTTTCGGCTCCAGCGACAGGGTTGAGGACGTAATCGATTACATCAGTGGTAAAGCAGTAGAAAACACGCGTTTTCCGCTCTTCGGAAACCGTGGCTTATTCAGGAATTAAGGGTCAGTTTATGTCTAGAAAACATCCCATCTTATCGATTACCGGCTCTTCGGGCGCCGGCACATCAACCGTCAAAAGTACCTTTGAACAGATATTCTTTCGTGAAAATATAAGCGCCTGTTTCATCGAGGGTGACGCCTTTCATCGTTTTACGCGCAAGCAAATGAAGGCTGCAATGGTGGAAGCCGAAGAAGCGGGCAACAAAAACTTCAGTCACTTCGGACCAAAGGCCAACCTGTTCTCAGAACTTGAAGAGGTGTTTCGCGTATACAGCGAAACCGGCGCCGGTAAAACCCGGCATTACGTGCATGATGAGATCGAAAGCGAACTTTACGGGGTCGATCCGGGCGAGTTCAGCGAATGGGAATCCTTCCCTGAAGGTACCGACCTGCTGTTTTACGAGGGACTGCACGGCGCGGTAAATACCGATCAGGCCAACGTTGCCCAGTATGCCGACCTCAAGGTCGGGGTGGTTCCGGTCACCAATCTCGAATGGATTCAAAAGATCCATCGCGACAAGGTCGCACGGGGTTATTCGGCGGAAGCGATCACCGATACCATACTGCGACGTATGCCGGATTACATCGAGTACATATGCCCGCAATTTACCAACACCGATATCAATTTTCAGCGCGTACCGATTGTCGATACCTCGAACCCGTTCATCGCGCGCTGGATTCCGACCGCGGACGAATCGATGGTGGTGATTCGGTTCGCCAATCCGCGCGGCATCGATTTCCAGTACCTGTTAACCATGATTCACAACAGCTTCATGTCACGACCGAATGTCATCGTGATTCCAGGTGGTAAGATCGATCTTGCGATGCAGCTCATATTTACCCCTCTGGTCATGCAGATGGTCGAGCGCAAGCGTCGCGCCGCCTAGCAATGGGCCGTTTACTTCACAACTAATCGATAGAGGATTTACAAAATGGCACGAATCACACTCAGACAATTGCTCGACCATGCAGCCGAATACGGTTACGGGGTGCCCGCGTTCAATATCAATAACATGGAGCAGGTGCTGGCAATCATGAATGCGGCCAGGGCGGTAGATGCGCCCGTCATCCTGCAGGCCAGTCGCGGTGCGCGCAGCTACGCAGGCGATATCATGATTCGCAAAATGGTCGAAGCCGCGGAAGAAATTTACCCACAGATTCCGATTTGCCTGCACCAGGATCATGGCAATGACCGCGCCACCTGCGTGTCGGCAATGCAGGCGAGTTTCACCTCGGTGATGATGGACGGTTCGCTCGAAGCCGATGCAGCAACACCTGCCAGCTATGAATACAACCTCGACATTACCGCTGAAGTCACGCGAATTGCGCACGATATCGGCGTTTCAGTCGAAGGCGAACTGGGTTGCCTCGGCTCGCTTGAAACCGGTGAAGGCGAGAAAGAGGATGGCCACGGTTTCGAAGGCAGCCTGAGCATGGATCAACTGTTAACCGATCCGGAACAGGCGGTGGATTTCGTCACCCGTACCCGGGTTGACGCGCTTGCCATCGCGATGGGTACCTCGCATGGCGCCTACAAGTTCAGCCGCAAACCCGATGGCGATATCCTGGCGATGAACGTAGTGAAAGATATCAATGCAAGATTACCTTCGCTGCATCTTGTCATGCATGGATCATCATCGGTTCCACAGGAGCTGCAGGACATATTCAACGAATTCGGCGGTGCCATGCCTCAAACCTATGGTGTCCCTGTCGAGGAAATCGAACGCGGTATAAAATTCGGCGTGCGCAAGGTCAACATCGATACCGATTGTCGATTGGCGATGACTGGAGAATTTCGCAGAATCGCGCAACAGGACGCCACGCAATTTGATCCGCGAAAGTTCCTGGTGCCGGCACTGGCGGCAATGGAAACCCTCTGCAGGGATCGTTTCGAACGATTTGGAACCGCAGGCAATGCTTCCAGAATCACACCGATCAGTGTTGCCGAAATGGCCAGGCAATACGCAAGCGGAGCGCTAGACCCTAAACTGCCTGCCAATGTAAGCGCAGCCTAAATTATTCAGGAGACAGAATTATGAGTTCCAGAAAAACCTATGACGCGGGTGTTAAAGATTACCGTGAAACTTATTGGGAACCCGATTACGAGCCCAAGGCAACCGACCTTTTAGCTTGTTTTAAGATAACCCCTCAGGCCGGTATTCCAAGAGAAGAGGTCGCAGCCGCGGTTGCTGCCGAATCGTCTACCGGCACCTGGACAACGGTGTGGACGGATTTGCTGACCGACCTGGATTACTACAAGGGGCGTGCCTACGCGATTGAAGATGTGCCCGGCGACGATACCTGCTTCTATGCTTTCATTGCTTATCCCATTGATTTGTTCGAGGAAGGCTCGGTGGTTAACGTTCTCACTTCACTTGTTGGCAACGTATTTGGATTCAAGGCCTTACGTGCGTTACGCCTGGAGGATATCCGTTTCCCCATCGCCTATGTGTTGACTTGTAACGGGCCGCCACAGGGCATCCAGGTCGAACGTGACATCATGAATAAATATGGGCGTCCGTTACTGGGCTGTACCATCAAACCCAAACTCGGTCTCTCGGCAAAAAATTATGGTCGCGCCTGTTATGAGGGTTTACGCGGCGGTCTCGATTTCACCAAGGATGATGAAAACGTCAACTCCCAGCCATTCATGCGCTGGCGTCATCGTTTTGATTTTGTCATGGAAGCGATTCATAAAGCCGAGGCAGAAACGGGTGAACGTAAAGGCCATTACCTCAATGTGACCGCGCCGACACCCGATGAAATGATGCGACGGGCGGAATATGCCAAGGAAATCGGCGCACCAATTATCATGCATGACTATTTAACCGGCGGGCTTTGTGCCAATACCGGTCTGGCGCAATGGTGCCAGAACAACGGCATGCTGTTGCATATTCACCGCGCCATGCATGCGGTTCTCGACAGGGACCCGCATCATGGTATTCACTTTCGTGTCCTGGCCAAAGTTCTACGGCTGTCGGGTGGTGACCATCTGCATACCGGCACCGTGGTCGGAAAACTCGAAGGCGATCGGGACGCCACCCTGGGGTGGATCGATTTGCTGCGCGAATCCTACATCAAGGAAGACCGCTCGCGCGGAATATTCTTCGACCAGGACTGGGGTTCGATGCCGGGTGTGTTTGCGGTCGCATCAGGTGGCATCCATGTCTGGCACATGCCGGCGTTGGTGAACATCTTTGGAGACGATTCGGTGTTGCAGTTTGGCGGTGGAACACTCGGACATCCCTGGGGTAACGCTGCGGGAGCGTCTGCCAACCGGGTCGCAGTTGAAGCCTGCGTAGAAGCCCGTAATCAGGGTCGGGAGCTTGAGAAAGAAGGCAAGGATATTCTGACCAGTGCGGCAAAATCGAGTCCTGAACTTGCGGCTGCGATGGAAACCTGGAAAGAAATCAAATTTGAGTTTGATACCGTCGACAAGCTCGACGTTGCCCACCGCTAGGCCACCAGTATTTTTAGCATAGAGAATTTATAGAGGAATTGACTATGAGCGATGTACAAGATTACGCATCCAGTTTGACCGATACTTCGAGTCGGAAATTTGAGACTTTCTCCTACCTGCCTGCGATGAATGCAGAACAGATTCGCCAGCAGGTGGAATATATTGTGAAGAAAGGCTGGAATCCGGCCGTTGAACACACCGAGCCGGAGAATGCTTTCGGCTCTTACTGGTATATGTGGAAATTACCGATGTTCGGTGAAACCGACGTCGATATAATTTTGACCGAAGTCGACGCTTGTCACGCCGCACACCCCGATAATCATGTTCGCCTGGTCGGGTTTGACAATTTCTCCCAATCCAAGGGCACTGAAATGGTCATCTATCGTGGCAAATCTGTTTAAATCATTCCCGGGTTATTAGAATGAGTGAACTCGATAGAGATCAATATCTCATCGAAGATGAGCCTTACTACCTTGCGGTTGATAGTGAGGTGGAAATCTATGCAGCGGCTTACGACGTACGCATGCCGGTCATGCTTAAAGGTCCGACCGGTTGCGGTAAAACCCGCTTCGTCGAATACATGGCATGGAAGCTAGAACGACCATTGATTACGGTGGCCTGCAACGAAGACATGACGGCATCCGACCTGGTTGGCCGTTTTCTGCTCGATATCGATGGCACCAGGTGGCAGGACGGACCGCTTACGGTCGCCGCCCGAATTGGCGCGATATGCTACCTCGATGAAGTGGTCGAAGCGCGTCAGGACACCACCGTGGTGATCCATCCGCTGACAGATCATCGTCGTGAATTGCCCCTCGAGAAGAAGGGTGAACTGGTAAAAGCGCATGACGATTTTCAAATCGTGATTTCGTACAACCCCGGTTATCAGTCCTTGATGAAAGACCTCAAGCAATCAACCAAGCAACGTTTTGGCGGTATCGACTTTCATTACCCTGAAGCCGAAACCGAGGTCGAAATCGTCAGGCATGAAGGCGGAGTCGAAAATGAGATCGCTGAAAAACTGGTGCAGGTCGCGCATCGATCGCGCAACTTGAAAGGGCATGGTCTCGACGAAGGCATGTCGACTCGCTTGCTCATTTATGCCGCGCAACTGATTTCAAAAGGAATCGACCCCGAGCAGGCCTGCAAAATGGCGCTGGTGACGCCGTTAACGGATGATCCGGATATGCGCGATACACTCGTAGCTGCGGTCAATACCTTTTTCTAGTGAACCTATCGCCATGTCGATCGATTTTTCAGAATATCTCAATTTCATGGATGAGGACGATAGTTCAGATCGTCAAACACTAGAATCTTCATACCACGAAGCCGCACGTGTGATGTCGCCACAGGGCTTGAACAATTATCTGGAAGGCATGCGTGCGATCTACACGCTGGGAAAAAACAGGGATTTGGTGCTTACCTATGTGCAGGAGATTCCTGACGTCGCCAGGGAAATTGGCGAAGATATTGTGCCGGATATTGTTCACGCGATGATGAAGTTGTCGTCGCACACCTCGGCTAGCGTTATTATCCTGATACTGTCTGAAATGCCGCTAGCGGCTCGCCGCTTCGGCGATGCAGATGTCGTTCGTGGTTATCTCAAATTGCTTCACAATCTTGCAGGCAAAGCTCCCCGCGGATTACGGCCGATGATGGAGCACCTCGATGAATTGCTTAATAAACTGACTTTGGGTGGTTTAAGGCGTTGGGCATTATGGGGTGCGCAAGCGCACGCGCGCGATCTGGATAGTCAAATGGCTTACTTTGCGCTGGATACTGAATCTTCACGTTCGGTATTGCAGAAGGAACGGCGCGGGACCTTGTTTATCAACAACCAGAGAAAGCTGAATTTTTATTTACGCGCCCTCTGGGGCCGGGCCTTTTTTATGCGGCCCACATCGGGTGATTATGAAAATAGAGAAGGCTTGCGCCCTTATATTGAAAATTTCCAGGTACATCTACCCGATGCCTTTGACTCGTTTCACAACATTCAGGGACTTGAAATATATCGTGCCGCGGCGGCGCATTGTGCAGCACACATGGTTTATACCCGGCAAACCATAAGCGCGGAGCAGTTATCCCAGGCGCAAATGTTATTCATTGGTCTGTTCGAAGATGCGCGAGTCGAGTATCTCGCGATACAGGACTTCCCGGGATTGAAAAAGCTTTGGGTTGGTTTTTTCAGCGCATTTGATTTTTCCAGCGATCGCACCGGGCTGCATGAATCCATGAGTTTGATCATCAGCATGGCGTATTCACTTCTCGACGAGCAATACAGGGCCGAAGCTGAATTTATCAACCAGATCGCCGCCGATTTCAAAACCAGGCTCGCCCGGGATCCGCACGACAATACCCTTTCATGGCAATTTGGCATCGAGTTTTATAACCGTATTGCTGAACATGCGGCAATTCCATCGGTCCGAATCCTGGAAAATATGCCGATCCCATACCGTGACGACAATCGATATTGCTGGGCTTTTTCTGAAAACATGTTTGTCGCAGAGGGTCTTGATTATCAACCCGCTAGCCAGCAACAGTTACGGCGAAACGTCGGCGTAATGGAAATGGTCAATACTCTTGATTGTGAGCTGGCAGGCGATGATGCGCAGGAAATCTGGACACTGTCGACCCCGTTCTGGCTTGACCAGGAGGGGTGCACTATCAATGACATCGAGGGTAAGCAACCGGTCTCGCAGCCCTATCACTACGATGAATGGGATTACCAGGTGCAATTGGCGCGGCCTGACTGGGCAACAGTGATCGAGCATCGCCAGCCCAGGGGCAATCCTGAAGTCATGGATGAAATATTAACGCGGCACAAACCGATTGCCGCTCGAATCAAGCACTTGATTGATGCGATGCAGCCGCAGGGTATTGTAAGACGCCGGGGTTATGAAGAAGGCGAGGAACTGGATTTGGATGCGGCCGTTGGTGCGATGATCGATATTCGCCGAGGCGTCATGCCCGATCCGCGTATCAGTATCCGTATCACTCGCCACATTCGAGACCTCGCCATTGTGGTGCTAATGGATTTATCGGAATCAACCAACGAAAAAATTGGCGATTTAACTGAAGACAGCGAAATCTGTGAAGAGGCGCCCAGCATTCTCAGTTTGACACGTGAGGCGACCGGTCTGCTGTGCTGGGCCATCGACGCCATTGGCGATACTTTTGCAGTGCATGGCTTTGCCTCGAATGGCCGGCACGATGTGCAATATTACCGCTTTAAAGACTTTAACCAGGGCTACGATGATGAAGCCAAATCCCGATTAGCCGGAATGAGCGGCGGATTGTCGACGCGTATGGGAGCAGCTATGCGACACGCCGGTACGCATTTGCAGGAACAAAATGCGACCAAACGCCTGGTGTTGTTAGTGACCGATGGCGAACCCGCCGATATTGATGAGCGCGATCCACAATATCTTCGACACGATGCCAAAAAAGCAGTTGAAGATCTGTCCATGCAGGGGATATATACCTACTGTCTCACGCTTGACCCGGACGCTGATCGCTATGTGGCTCGAATATTCGGAGAAAACAATTATTCGATTGTCGATAATGTGGAACGATTACCGGAAAGGTTGCCGATGATTTTCTCAGCGCTGACTGCCTGAAAAAGGTTTCCTGTATGGGCTGGTGTTTCAATGAAGTATATCAACGAAAGCGATCAGGTCTTACAGGGTACTCAACTTGCCAGATAAAAGTAATAGTGTTCAATGGCACTTACTTAAGCCCAAATTGCCCGTCATTGCGGCCCCCGAGCCGCAATCCAGTACCTTCTGGATCCCGGCTCAAGGCCGGGATGACAGTAATTTCGGACTTAAGTAAGTGCCATTCGTAATAGTGCCTATTGCTACAGGGTTATTACAATAGGCGCTGGAATTTGATAGTTTTGATCGTTACCAGATAGAAAAATCCGAATGACTTCTACATTGAATCCTGAAATACAGCCCGTTATTGCCGCAATCCCCAGCAAGATTGCGTTTGATCGGATCGAGCTCATCCTGTTCGATCTCGATGGTACCCTGGTGGATAGTGTCGGCGACCTGGCCTGGTGCGGCAATGAAATGCTGCGTGCTCTCGACATGCCGCTGCACGACCCGCAAGCGGCACGGGACTGGGTCGGTAATGGACTCGAGCGTTTGGTCAAGCGCGTTTTAACCGGTGATATGAATGCAGAGCCGGATGAGGCCCTGTTTAGAACCGGTCTGGACCTGTTTAACCGGTTTTACACCGATCACGCGAGCGATCACAGCCTGTTGTACCCGGGAGCTATCGAGGCATTAGAACATCTTGCTAGTCTGGAGATGAATCTGGCCTGCGTTACCAATAAACCGGAACCCTTCACTTCTTCGTTGATCGCGGCCATGGGGCTCACCAAATACTTTAGCCTGGTTGTGGCTGGCAACACCACTGCCAGAATAAAACCCGATCCCATGCCTTTGCATTATGCCGCGGATCATTTCACGCTCGCTTACGACAAGTGCCTGATGGTGGGTGATTCCAGCAACGATGTAAAAGCAGCGCGCGCGGCTGGATTCAACATTGTCTGTGTACCCTATGGATATAATCACGGTAATGATATTCGCGACTCCAATCCAGACCTGGTGGTCGAGAATTTAATCGAACTGAATGAAATGTTTGCCTGAGGAGGGCTGTTATGAACCTGAATCGAAGAGAGTTTATCAGACTGATGGGTCTTGCCGGTGCTGCGGGCCTGTTTCCGCGAGCTGGGTTTTCGGCGGGCAGTGACGGTTCGAAGCTTTACGACATGCCAGCCTTTGGTAACGCACGGATTTTGCACTTTACCGATTGCCATGCGCAGATAAACCCGATTTACTTTCGCGAGCCCAGCGTCAACCTGGGGTTTGGCAGCGCTTTCGGCAAGGCGCCCCACCTGGTAGGTGCCAATTTGCTTAATCAGTTTGGCATTGCCGGCGGCGGAATCGAGGAACATGCTTACACCTACCTGAATTTTGAAGAAGCGGCGCGGTTGTATGGCAAGGTCGGCGGCTTTGCGCATCTTGCGACCCTGGTGAAAAAGCTGCGTGCGGAGTATGCGCAGGGACGTTCCCTGCTACTCGATGGCGGTGACACCTGGCAGGGTTCGGGTACGGCGTACTGGACACGTGGCCGTGATATGGTCGATGCCTGTAACCTGCTCGGCGTCGAAGTCATGACCGGGCACTGGGAATTTACCTATCATGCCGCTGAAGTTCTCGACAACGCCGAGATTTTCAACGGCGAATTCATCAGTCAGAACTGTAAGGTGAAAGAGGACGCAATGTTTGATTACGATCTCGCCGACCTCGGCGATTTCAACGAAGACAGCGGGCATGTGTTCAAACCCTACACGATTCGCGAAATGGGTGATCTGCGCATCGCCGTGGTCGGACAGTCATTTCCCTATACCCCGATTGCCAATCCGCAACGCTTTATCCCCGACTGGACCTTTGGTATCAACGAGGATGACATGCAGGAAATCGTC
>Ga0209165_10000169_pt1 | contig 28290 bp, 32 predicted proteins | sample tdAd001_FD_187122 | JGI IMG/M metagenome (GOLD analysis project Ga0209165, IMG submission 187122) | Marine sediment microbial communities from the Atlantic coast under amendment with organic carbon and nitrate - tdAd00.1 (SPAdes)... | ecosystem: Environmental > Aquatic > Marine > Coastal >... | reverse complement strand
GACAACGTAGTGCGGGCGAAACGCTGATCGAGAAACCCGCTGCAGTAAAGAACCCGGCACCCAGGGCAGCAAAACACGGGCCAGGGCAAAAGGAATTACGTACTTTACCGGGCAAGATTGAAAAACTGGAAACAAAAATTGAAGCCCTGCACCTGAAATTCAGTTCAGCGGATTACTACCAGCAGGACACTGCTATCATCAGCCGCGAACAACAACAACTGCAGCAATTCGAGTCCAAGCTGCAGCAGCTGTACGCGCGCTGGGAACAACTCGAGAGCGAATAGACTCAGGACTGCGCTATGTCGAGCCAGTCACCAGCCGTAATCAGCTGCAATTGCCGCGGGCTCATGCAAAATATGGATTCCGGGGTACCGGCCGCAGCCCAGATAACGGCATGCCGCTGCAGCGAAGCATCGAGTATGGTGCGCAGCGGGTTGGCATGCGCGACCGGCGGCACACCACCGATGGCAAACCCGGTTTGCTGGCGGACAAAATCCGCATCGGCTTTGCCGAGCTCGATGCTGGTGGCAAGCTTTACTTTTTTCAGATCGACACGCCGATCCCCGGCGCACATCACCAGCACCGCCTGGGCGCTGACCTTATCCCTGAAAATCAACGAGTTGGCAATCTGACCGACATCACATTCGAGCGCCTCCGCGGCAAGCACGGCGGTGCGTACCGCATTCGGCAGAATTGTTATTTTAAACTCGAATCCATAGTGTTCGAGCCGGGTTTTGACTTTCAGATTGGCAGGTTTCATCGAAAACTAAACGCAACTTTCAGACGCTGTAATGCTATGATTGCGCCATTCTACAGGATCAAACAACCGAGTGAAAAACGCAGAGGCTAGCTCAGACAAGTTAATCGTAATCCCCAGAAACCAGCACCGCATCTCCAGGAAATCGATTTCCGATTCCGCGCTCAAGGTGTTGTATCGACTATCCAAATCAGGCCATCGGGCCTGCCTGGTCGGCGGGGGTGTACGAGACTTGCTGCTTGACATACATCCCAAGGATTTCGACGTCGCCACCGATGCGACGCCGGAAGAAGTGCGCGCCCTGTTTAAAAACAGCCGCATCATCGGGCGACGCTTTCGCCTGGTGCATATCCGTTTTGGACGCGACATTATCGAAGTAGCCACTTTCCGCGGCCACGCCGAGGATTCCCCGAAGACCGAGCTCGATACCCAGGGCCGTATTTTACGCGACAATACCTTTGGCGATATCGAGGAAGACGCGATACGTCGTGACTTTACCGTAAACGCACTCTACTACGACATCCACGATTACGCCGTGCTCGATTATGCCGGTGGCTTACAGGACATCGAAGACAGGCTGCTACGCATGATTGGTGATGCGGGCACGCGCTACCAGGAAGACCCGGTGCGCATGCTGCGCGCCGTACGCTTTGCCGCCAAACTCGATTTCGAAATCGAAGCCACCGCGGCGAGCGCGATTCATCAACACGGCCACCTGCTGGCGGCGATTCCCCCGGCGCGCATGTTCGATGAAATGATCAAGCTGTTCCATTCCGGCAGCGCGGTGCGCGTGTTCGAACTGTTGCGTGAATTCAATTTGTTGAAATACCTGGTGCCGGCGCTCAACGAATGGCTACAGGACGAGCCATCGGAAATGATGCTCGACTTCGTCGATCAGGCACTGGTCAATACTGATTCCCGGGTTAACAGCGGGCAGTCACTATCACCGGGTTTTATTTTTGCGGCCTTACTATGGCCGGTGGTGCAGCAGGAGGCGAACCGGATACAGCCGGACCGGCAGAAAATGATCGGCGCACTGGCCCAGGTGGGCGAAACCGTGATGAAGCGCCAGGTACGCCATATTTCGATCCCGCGCCGTTTTAGCCAGATGGCCAGGGACATCTGGAGCTCACAACCCCGCTTTCATCGCACCCAGGGCAAGCAACCGCTGCGCCTGTTGGCATACCCTGTGTTTCGTGCAGCCTACGATTTCATGTGTATCCAGGCCATGGTGGGTTTGTTTCCACATAAACTAAGCCACTGGTGGACGGATTTCCAACTGAAGAATAAAGTCGAGCCGGACGAGGAGCGCAAGCGACCGCAGCGTTCGCGGCGACGGCGGCCGAGACGCAATGAAAACTGAGGAAGTCTTTATCGGGCTCGGCAGCAACATCGGTGATTCTACTACGATAATCGAACAGGCTCTGGATGCACTGGATAACATCACCCACTGCAGTCTGCGCGGGCGTTCATCGTTGTACCGCAGCGCGGCGGTGAGCGATATTCCGCAGGATGACTATATCAACGCGGTCGCCAAAATTGTTACCAACCTCGAGCCGATGGCGTTGTTGCTCGAACTACAGGCAATCGAACACGCTTATTATCGTCGACGCGAGCAGGAGCAGCGCTGGGCGCCACGTACCCTGGACCTCGATATTATTCTATTCGGTAATCGTAATATCGCCGATAGTCACCTGACCGTTCCGCACCCGGAATTCAGCAACCGACTGTTCGTGCTCGAACCAATGCTCGAGGTGGACGGCGATCGCTTCATTCCCGGACACGGCAGCTTACGTTACCTGATCGACCATGCGCCCGCCATGGCGCTGGAAAAACTGGCCTGACCGAATGATTGAAGATTTTCGTTACATCGTTATCGAGGGTCCTATCGGGGTCGGCAAGACCAGCCTGGCCAATAAACTGGCGGTTGAATTTGAGAGTGATTTACTGCTGGAAAAGGCCGACGAAAATCCTTTCCTGGCGAGCTTTTACCAAAACCCGAAACAATACGCGTTATCAGCGCAGTTACATTTCCTGTTACAGCGGGCACAACAGGTGCAGGACTTTCGGCAGACGGATATGTTTCGTAACGCCTATATTGCGGATTTCATGGTCGATAAGGATCGCCTGTTTGCGCAGATGACACTTGATAAAGACGAACTCGCACTCTATGAACAGATCTATGCCCACCTGACGCTGGATGCACCACGACCCGACCTGGTGATCTACCTGCAGGCGCCGCTGGAGATTTTACGTGAGCGCATCACGCGGCGCGGCGTCAGCTATGAGCAGCAAATCCGTGATGATTACCTGCTGCGCCTGTCCGAATCCTATACCCGGTTTTTCTATGACTACGACGACAGCGCGCTGCTCACGGTCAACACCCAGTCGGTCGATCTGATCAATAATGTCGATGACTACCAGGCAATCCTTGAAAAAATCAATAACATCCATTCTGGACGTCATTATTTCAATCAGTCATCATTCGCCCTCTAACGAGGTGCTACATCATGTATATCCCCAAACCGCTAGACGACAAGATAACCATTCCGCACCTGAAAAAATTGAAGCAGATGGGCGAAAAATTCGCCTGCCTGACCGCCTATGACTACAGTTTCGCGAACCTGGTCGAGGATTGCGGAGTCGAGGTGGTGCTGGTCGGGGATTCACTCGGCATGGTCATCCAGGGACACGAGACCACGATACCGGTGACTCTGGATGATATCTGCTACCACGGCAAGGCGGTCGCGGCAGGCCTGCAGAACGCAATGCTGATGCTGGATATGCCTTTCGGCTCGCTCAATTCACCACAACAGGCAATCGATAATGCGAGCGTTTTACTGAAACAGACCGAGGCACAGGTGGTCAAGCTCGAGGGTGGGAAGACCCAGCTGAAAACAGTCGAAACGCTGGCCGAATTCGGCATCGCCAGCTGTTCGCATCTCGGCCTGCAGCCGCAGATGGTGAATAAGATGGGGGGTTACCGGGTACAGGGCAAGGCCAAAAACGCAGCCGAGGAAATGCTCTCGACCGCACAGGAGCTCGAGGCTGCCGGCACCGACCTGCTGCTGCTCGAGTGTGTGCCGGCAACGCTTGCCGCGGAGATTACCGCGGCCCTCGAAATTCCAGTCATCGGAATCGGTGCAGGCGCCGACGTCGATGGACAGATACTGGTATTACAGGATGTACTTAATGTGACTGCGGGCAAGAAGCCGAAGTTTTCGAAGAACTTCATGCTGGGCCAGTCAAGCATCCAGGCGGCCATCAGCCGTTACGTCAACGAAGTCAAGCGCGGCAAGTTCCCTGACAAAACCCATATTTTCTCCTGAGACTCCCAGCATGGATCAGGCCACCAGCGTTATCGAATTACAACAGTACATTCAGCACTGGAAAGATCATGCTCAATCGATCGCGTTTATCCCGACCATGGGCAATCTGCACGCTGGACATATGTCGTTGATCGAAAAGGGGCAATCGCTATGCGATCGCAGTATTTGCAGCATTTTTGTCAACCCGATGCAATTCGGACCAAACGAAGACTGGGATCACTATCCCCGCAGCCTGGAAAGCGACATCGAACAGCTCGAGGCGGCTGGCTGCGACCTGCTCTACCTGCCAACAGCTTCGGAGCTCTATCCCGAAGGCCTCGATAAAATAAGCCATGTACAGGTCACCGATCTAACCGAGCACTACGAGGGAGCGCATCGGCCCGGTCACTTTACCGGGGTCGCAACCGTGGTGTTGAAGTTGTTCAATATCGTCAAACCTGACGTCTCGGTGTTCGGTAAGAAGGATTTCCAGCAGTATCGGGTCATCAGCAAGATGGTCGAGGACTTCAATCTCGACGTGCAAATCATCGGCCAGGAAACCACACGCGAAACTTCGGGCCTGGCTACCAGTTCGCGTAACCAGTATCTCGATCAGGCACAGACAGAAAAAGCCGTGATGATTAACCAGCTGCTACAGCAGACCGCGCAACAGATCGAGCAGGGCGAGCGTGATTTCGAAATGCTGCAGCAAAGCGCTATCGATACCCTGGACGGGGCTGGCTTCAAAACCGATTACTTCTGTATCTGTGACGCCGAGACCCTGCTAGCGGCCACTATTGAAGACCGAGACCTCGTTATTCTGGTTACCGCGGCATTGGGTCCGACGCGTTTGCTCGACAATATCGAAGTATCACTCTGGTAATCGCTTCAGTTTTCAGCGTATAGCGCCTGCATCGTCGCGATGCGTTGTTTTACCCTGGCACGCAATTCGGACGGTTCGAGCACTTCGACTTCGGCGGCATATTTCAGAATATCCATCACCAGTTCCGTATCCTGGCTATAGGGTACGCGCAGAATATAAAACCCGTTACTGTCATAGTCGCTGCTCTGTTCGGGGTGCCAGGTCTCGCGCGAAATCCAGCGCGCAATCTCGGGGCTGAAACGCAGTACCGCTTCACGCGTTGTAGCGCCTGAGAAGATGCCGTAGCCACTTTCGAGTTCACGATTCAAATCCAGCGCATCGATCTCGATAGCAGCCTCGCTGGTGATTTCCAGCGCCTGAATGGCATCGACCGAAAAGCTGCGCAAGCCCTGACGCAGGTGACACCAGGCATCCAGGTACCAGTTATCACGATAGTAAATCAGCCGCTGCGGCGATACACGCCGCTCGCTGCTGCTGTCCGCGGGACGGCTGTAGTAAGTCATGTCAACGCATTTACGCGACAGCAGAGCCTGGCACAGACCCTGAAAATTTTCACTACGATAAGCCTTGGCGGCCAACGGGATGATGCGAATGCGGCGCGAAATTTCATCGACACTGTGATCGCCATCGTCGAGCAGCATGCGGATACGTGAGCGTAGCGGCTCTATGTGCTGCGATAGAACTCCGGGTTGCAGGTTTTGGAGCAATGCATCCATGCTGAGCAAGGCCTGGATTTCACTGGTGTTGAACCACAGGCCGGGCAGCTGAAACTGCTTTCCGCCCTCGCCTTGCTGATAGCAATAGCCACGCTGCTCGTGATCCCATACGATTGGCGCCGCGAGGCGGTCACGCAGGTACTCGAGGTCACGTTTGAACGTCGCCGGAGACACTTCGAGCGCATCGAGGAACTGCGCGCGACTGACCACGCGCCGATTGCACAGCATTTGGTCGATCAGGTGAAAACGCTCGGTTCGATCCATAAAGTACTCTTTTATTGTCTATGGCTCATCTTGTGAGCCACTACTTCACGGATAATAGCACAATCAAATTCAAGGGGAACAAGATGTCCTTGTTACATCGACTATTTAATCGACTGCTTTACCGGCTTTCCGCCTATTGCCGCTGCCGCGTGATAAATGGGCCGGATCAACAACCCTATCTTGAACGCTACCATGTGCTACGCCTGCCATTTGGTTACCAGGTGTATTTACATCGCTTCGTCGCCAGCGACCCCGGGCGCGGCTTGCACAATCACCCGTGGCGTCATGCTCTGTCGTTGGTGCTCTGTGGTTCCTACCAGGAAACGCGTATGCTCGATGCCCGTGCCGACAACAGCTTGCACAGCCGCTGGTTACGTCCCTGGCGATTCAATTTTATTTCAGGAGAAGTTTTTCATCGCGTCAATATTCCCGCAGAAACAGAGTGCTGGAGCCTGTTCATCCATGCGCCGAAAGCCAAATCCTGGGGGTTTGTTAAGCAGCATGAGTATCGTGATCACAACGAAATCGTAACCCAGGCGAGCAACCCACTATGGTGGCAGCAGGCACGACGCCCAATCCACTGCCCACAAATGCGCCTGCCCCGCGCTGCCTGAACCATGAAATTATTTCGAAACCTCGTGACACGCCACTATCTGGATAAAACGCTGTGAAAAACATGGGTCAGAGAGCAATTGTTTCTAATATTAGAAACAATTGCTCTCTGACCCGCATTACTCGCATTACTGTATTTCGCTCATAACCTGACACTCAATAAAAAATATCAGCCATAAAGAATGCCAAAAAGAGACCGAAATTACTTTTTGATACTCGCTTATCCACATAAAATATGCGAGTGCATTGTCACTTACTCACAAAGAACCTGTTTTGCTGGCTGCTTTGCTTTGGGCTGCTAAGCCTGCAAGGCGTTGCCTTCGCCCAGGTGTATAAATCCTACGATGCCGACGGTAAGGTTATTTTCAGTGATAAACCGACACAGCGCAGTAAGGAAGTTGACATAACCAAACCTAATTTGAGCGATTCATTCGAAATACCGCCACCACCGCCAGCTGAACTCCCGCTCGAGACTAAACCTGGATCGGAGTCTGAACCCGAGCCGGTAACGCAGCCGATTGCGGACGATGCTTCCGCTGATACTAATAATGATGGCAGGGTAAGCAGGCGCGAAAAAGAGGAACAGCGTAAAGAACGACGCAAGAAAAAGCGTGAAAAGGCGGAAGCTGCTGAGGGGAATAAGGAGTAATACTACCATTGACGCTTCAAGCCCGAGTGGCTGTCCCCGGTCGTTCCTCGTCCCTGATTATCTGGTTGTGAGAGACTGTTTCCTCCACAGGAGACGCTGAAACACGCCTGTCAGGCAGCTGCAAACGGCTCGGAACAAACCCTCGCTCCTCACAGTAAAGTAAGCATATATGTCACCATTTATCTATTCAGCTTTCTACGCTTCGAATGGTGGAATGCTCCGATTCAAATTATCTCAAGGATAAATTGATTGGGGTGAATAGAAGAGTTGGGATAGACTGGAAACTAACCTTGGAGCTGTATTCTCGGATTGTACCTTCTGCAAATATGAAATCTCATGAATCGGAAACTATAGAGCGAGCTGCAATGGAGGATTTGCACGACGCGGCTGACCAGGATGACATCAGAGAAATTGGTTTAATGAGACTAACTGTGAATTCGTCACTTATCTCGGTTGCCCGGAATCTCCCGGACACGGCAATCGTAGTGAACCGGGTCCTGGGACTAGGATTGTCCGCGCCAGCGTCCCAAGAGGAGATCAAGACTATCATTTCAACCTATATCGACAACGAAGTAGCCCAGTATTTTGTTCAGTTGCACCCTGACGCCAGCCCAACGGAAGTCTCCGAGTGGATGAGATATGAAGGTTTGAAACCCGATCGCGGTTGGCAAAAATTTTCACGTAACCCTGTCAAGGTTGAAGATCGTCAAACGAACCTGACGGTGCGTGAGATTGGACCGGAATATGGACCTGCCTTTGGCGAGATTATTTGTAGTGCCTTCGATTTGGGCGATAAAGCCATACCCTGGCTTGCAAAATTACCTGGTCGCAAAGATTGGCATATTTTTATGAGTTTTGACGGAGATAAACCGGCAGGGGTTGGAGCCTTGTTTGTTCGAAGTGGTTATGGTTGGACGGACTACGGTGCCACGTCACCCGAATTTCGCCGACTGGGAAGCCAGGGGGCAGTGATGGCTGCTCGTTTGAATCGCGCCATTGAATTAGGCTGCCAGAAAATTTTCTGCTGTACCGGCGTGAGCGTGCCGGGCGACCCGCAACACTCCTACAATAATATTTTGAAAGCCGGGTTCAAAGAGGACTACGTCAGGGAGAATTACGTACCATCGTGAAATGGTTTGATCTACGAAATATTTTGTAGACGGTGCCCTGATATTAGTTGGCAGCGACCTGGAGTTCTGAGTTTGGCGGCATAAAGTGACGCCTGGGTAATTAGTTTAGTAGTTCAGATAAGGGCTTGTTTGTTATCATGCCCGGGGAATTTAATGGAGAATAGCGCTTATGAAAAATACCTTTTCACGGTTTGAAGTCAATCCGGCCGCTGGAATGCTGCCTTCAAACTTTACCTCGCCAGATGCGTTTACCACCAACGATAAAACGGAAACGAACCACTTTTATTTTGCCACCGATGACGAAAGTGTTTTAACCGGTGTGTGGGAATGTGCGCCCTGTAAGGAAGTATTCGATCCATATCCTGTGCACGAGATGATGACGATATTATCGGGTTCGGTCACCTTGACCAATACCGACGATGGCAATTCTGAAACCTTTACTGCTGGTGATACCTTTTTTGTCGCCAAAGGTACGCGTTGCACCTGGGAGATCACCGAGACCTTGCGCAAGTATTATTTTATTGCTGCCTGACGCCAATCACCATAGCGCGTCCCGATAAATCTTAACTTCAGGCGAAGTTAGCAAATTTTAAGGAGTACCAAAATATGCCGATTTCTCATCAGCAGGCAAGCCAACACGCAGCCGCCTATACAAAAGCCTGGTGTGAGCACGATGCCGAAGCAGTGGCATCTTTGTATTCGAGTGATTCTGCCGGAATTATTATCAACGACGGTGAGCCCTGGGTCGGTCGATCCGGAGTTGCAGAAATGGCGCGCGGGTTTATCGCTGCCTTTCCAGATATGGTTTTATACATGGATTATTTTCATTCGTCGGGCACCCATTCGGTATTTCACTGGACGCTGGAGGGTCACAACACTGGCGCCGGTGGGAGCGGGAACTTTGTTCGAATTCCGGGGTGGGAATACTGGCGCTACAGTGACGATGGACTAGTCGCCGCCTCGCTGGGTCATTTTGATGCCGAAGATTATGCAAGACAATTAAACGGAGCTTAACAACCATGTTCTTTAGATTTTCGTAAAAGCGGTAGTTGTTAGGGGTTGTTAGGTGTCGCTGATTTATGGAGCCTGAGAGCCTGCTTTTCCCATAGCCGATGCTGAAAAGTGATATCTGGGCTTCTTAGTTCAACAATGGACATTGAATCTCTCAGGTCGGCAAAGCGATCAATAAACCGCGACTGAAGGTTCCAGAGTGTTAGTCGTGACACCACGCACCATGCCCTCGGTGTTGTAAGTCATCACAAAATTGCCATCACCATCATGACGTGTTCAAGCTTGTCCATGACCAACCTGGCTGCAATGATCGGGTTTCGCATGGCCGTTACTGCCGCCACTGCATCAGACTACTTCAGTGATTCCAGGCGTTTACGTGTGCCGATATCGGTCCAGTTACCGTGAAACAGTTCACCCGTAACCTGTTGTTTTGCCGCAGCTGAAAACAGTAACGGTGCGAGTGACTGCTTACCCGGCGCTAATCCCTGGAAGAAACTGCAATGGTATTGCGCTATGCCGCTGAAGGTGTAGCGTGGCGAGCCTTCGGTGCCGAGCCTGGAATCGTTGAGAGTAAAATCCCCGTCCGCATGGTGTGGCGGATTTTCCACCAGCACCAGGTGAGCCATGCTTTCGTGCTGCCGCAGGTGGGCAAAATCGTAGTCGGTAAATATGTCCGAATTAACGACAATAAAACGCTCTCCCAGTAACGTTAACGCCTGCTGTATTCCACCCGCCGTCTCCAGCGCCTCGGGCTCCTCGCTATACTCGATCGACAGGCCGAAATCCGTACCGTTACCAAGCAGGTCGCGAATCTGATTTCCCAACCAGCTGAGATTGATGACTATCTCAGTAAAACCTGCCCTGGACAGAGCTTCAAGATGATGCACGATGAGCGGTTTACCCCGGACTACGAGCAAGGGTTTCGGTGTAGCATCTGTCAACGGACGCAAGCGTTCACCCCTTCCGGCGGCTAGTATCATCGCTTTCATGGCATGGCTTTCATGGCTTGTTCACGATGATAAAAGCGCGCTCATCCGCAGCTTCAATCCAAGTTGCTCGATCATCGAGAATAACCCCACCATTGACATTTCATCGGCACTGATCTGGCGCAAATACTCCAGTGTGCGCGGTATATCTTTAAGATAGCCCGATTTCCCGTCGCGTATCTCGAGGCGTGAAAAGATCCCAATGGCCTTCAGGTGACGCTGTATTCCCATCAGGTTGAACCAGCGTATGAACTGTGCGGCCTTGACGCCGACCAGGTCATTGACCCGCGCAAGTTCGTAGTAGTCGAGCGCAAGTTGATCGACGCGTATCGGCGGCCAGTCGATGTAACAATCCCGCAACAGCGACACCAGGTCGTAAGTAAACGGGCCTTTCACCGCATCCTGAAAATCGAGAATTCCCGGATTGCCGGTTTCGAGTTTCATCAGGTTACGTGAATGGTAGTCCCGGTGCACAAACACCTGCGGCTGTGCCAACGCGTTTTCGACCAGGACCTGCTTGATCGATTGCCAGTTCGCCTGCTGCTCCGGATCGAGTGAAACGCCGAGTAACTTGCCGAGGAACCAGTCATGAAACAGATCCATTTCCCGGTTCAACAACGCTGCATCGTAAAGCGGTAAATCAGCGGCATCGATACGGGTCTGCATCAGCAACAGGGCCGCTAGCGCATCCCCGTATAACGACCCTTCACTTTCAGGACTGAGCTGCGACAGGTAATCGTTGCCACCAAAATCAGTCAGCACAAGGAATCCTTCGGCTGGGTTTTGGGCAATGATTTCAGGTGCGCTCAAACCGGCATCGCGGAGTTTCCGCGCCACCGCGATGAACTGCTCACAGGGTTCCTTCTCCGGCGGTGCATCCATTATAATCAGCGATTCAGCTGCGGTTTCGAGGCGTAGGTAGGATCGAAAACTGGCGTCCTCGGAAGCGGGGCTCAAGCGATAATCCCGGTAACCGAGCTGATCCAGCCAATGATTTAATTGTGTTGCTCTGTCACTCATATTGCAGTTACGGCTGCGATTCTGTTAAAAGGCCGGTATTATCCGGTTTTTAATCATACAAACGCAATAGACCAGATGAGCGCAATTGAAAACCTGCTCCAGGTAATGAAGGAATTACGCCACCCTGACGACGGCTGCCCCTGGGATATTCGTCAGACCAGCGCTTCGATCGCTGGTCACACGCTTGATGAAACCCATGAAGTGCTCGATGCAATCGAGCGTGACGATACCGAGAACCTGAAGGAGGAACTCGGCGACCTGTTGTTCAACATCGTGTTTCACGCGCGTATCGCCGAAGAACAGGATAAATTCAATTTTGACGATGTCGCCCAGGGGATAACCGACAAAATGCAGCGTCGCCATCCGCATGTTTTCGGCGCCACGCGCGAGCAGAAGTTCAGCGATGAAACCTTGTCGCAGCAGTGGCAGGCACACAAGCAAGCGGAAAAATCAGGCCGTGAAGAACCCGGTATGAGCAGTGATTCAGGCTCGAACTCGGCCATGTATCGGGCCCGCCAGATTCAAAAGGATGCCGCCAGATTTGGCTTCGACTGGCCTGATATAAACCCGGTCTTCGACAAGCTGGAAGAAGAACTGGCGGAATTAAAGCAAGCCTTCAGCAGCGGCGACAAGGACGCGATCAGCGACGAGCTCGGCGACCTGTTGTTTGTCTGCATCAATCTCGCGCGCCACGCGAAGGTCAACGCCGAAATGTCGCTGCGCAATACCAACCAGAAATTCCTGCGTCGTTTCGCCTACGTGCGACAGCAGATGCAGGCAGCCGGTATCGAAATGGATCAGCGGCAGCTCGAGGTGATGGAAAAATTCTGGCAGGAATCCAAGACCACGGTCGGGTAACAGGCAAGATATGGCAAAAAGCAGGCTACAAACCGAACAGCGAATTCTCGATGCCGTGGGCACGATTTTACTCGAACATGGCTATACCGCGGTTGGAATTAACGCCATCGCGCGCCAGGCGGGTTGCGACAAGGTGTTGATTTACAGGTATTTTGGAGGACTCAACGAACTACTATTGGCGTTTGCTGAAACCGCTACCCTGTGGTGGGAAGTGGATGAAATTATTAGTGAAACAGCTGCCGAATGCACCGAAATTGCACTGCCCGACTATTTACAGACCTTGCTCAATCGCTACGTCACAGCGCTGGAGTCGCGTCCCCTGGCCCTTGAAATCATGGCCTGGGAAATGTCTGCGCAAAATAATCTGACCAACACCCTGGCGCGCATCCGCGGCGAGCGCGGCATGGAACTGGTAAAACGTATCCGCGCCTTTTACCAGCAACCAAACATCGATATCGGTGGCATTCTCGGTGTTTTCGGAGCGGCGATTAATTACCTGATAATTCGCACCCGCAAACAATCGCAACAGTATAAAAAAGAGGAATGGTGGCGTCTGCAACAAACCATCGCCAAGTTGCTACAGGCATATGCCGATTAAAGTTCCCGATGTCTTACGCCTTGCCGACATCGATGCCAATGAAATAGTCAAACTGTTGGCCCGCTTCGGCCTGCAATTTCGACATTGCACCGATCAGGAACCCATCCCGGGAAGCTACTGGGGCGATGAAGAAGCCGGCTTGAAGACCAACAACCTGTATGCCCGCGACGATACGCCGCTGCATTCCATCCTGCACGAAGCCAGCCACTACATCTGCCTGGATCCAGTGCGCCGTCAGTTACTTGATACCGATGCCGGTAGCGATGACGCCGAGGAAAACGCGGTTTGTTACCTGCAAATCCTGCTCGCCGATGAGATCGAAAGCCTGGGGCGTGAACGTATGTTCAGCGATATGGATAGCTGGGGTTACAGCTTCCGACTGGGCTCGAGCCGGGCCTGGTTCGAAGCTGATGCCCAGGATGCGCAGGACTGGCTGATTGCCCATAATTTACTCGGTGCCGGGCAACGCCCGCGATTAACGCTGCGACAGACGCCTGGAGGGCGGGCTTAAGGCAGAATAAAGAATCACCATTTCCCTGTTTTTGTCCCATTTTGCCGCTAAAGATTTGGCTCCAATGACCGATATACCTGTATGAGCAGAATTAAAATACTGTTCTAAATTCAAATTTTTTCGATCATAGGTCAGCAGGCAGGAGCATCTGGGTGGACATCGCAACAATTGTTGGATTCATACTGGCGTATATCATACTTTCCGTGGCCATAATGCTGGGTGGCCCCTTCCATCTGTTTGTCAACGCACCCTCGCTGCTGATCGTGGTTGGTGGAACCTTCGCGGTAACGCTGATGCGCGTCACCCTGGGAAATTTTCTCGACTCCTTCAAGATTGGCCTGAAAGGTTTCTTTTATAAACTCGATGCGCCACAACACCTGATCGACGAGTCGGTCGAACTCGCCAATGTCGCGCGCAAGGAAGGCATTCTGGCCCTCGAAGGCCGCGAAATAGGCAATGGTTTCCTGGAGCGTGGGATCGGTTTGTGCATCGATGGTCATGCTCCCGAAGTAGTCAAGGGGCTGCTTGCGAAAGACATCAATATGTCCATCGAACGCCGCACCGTTGGCGGAAAAGCTGATCCTCATTAGCGGCTACGAAAGGCTCAACAAGGACTTGATCCTGGAATCGATTGGCGGCATCCAGGAAGGCACCAATCCGCGTGTATTAAAACAGTTACTCAACGCCTACCTGCCGGAAAGCAAGCGCCAGGAAGACGAGTAGGAACGCTCGATGAGTGAAAAATGCGATTGCCCAGAAAAAAGCGCAACGCGAAGCCCAGGCTGAAGCCGAAGAATTGCAGGATGAACTATCAGCAGCGATTGGTGACGGTTTGCTCGAAATCGAAGCCTATAACGACCGGGTATTGATTCGAATCCGCGAACGTGGTTCGTTCGGCTCGGGTCATGCGGAACTCAAACAGGAATTCCTGCCCATATTGAAATTAATCGCAGATGTACTCAATCAGCGTGACGGACTCTTCATTGTTGCCGGGCACACCGATGACATCCCAATCAAAACCAAACGCTTCCGTTCCAACTGGGATTTGTCTGCGGCGCGGGCTGCCAGCGTAGTTCATTATTTCATTCAGCAAGGCGATGTCGATCCCGAGCGCATGGAAATCAGGGCGCTGGCCAACAACGAACCCTTAGTGCCCAATGACAGCTGGGAGAACCGCGCCAGGAACCGACGCGTCGAGATCAGCGTATTACATGGCAATCCGCACGCGATCGCAGGCGATTCACCCGCGCCGAACGTTGATTACGTTGACCAACCGGACAGCTAGACCAGGGTCATGGCAGACGAAAGACGGCGTTATTATCGCATCGAGGATGAGGTATTACTCTCGATGCAACTCATCGAACAGGCTGATATCGATGAGTGCCTCGAAGACTTCTGGGCAAACGAACATGAATTTTCAATTCGCAACAACTATAATTTCCAGATCGAACAGCATATATCTGACCGTCACATGATTGAAAACCAGATGCCCGAACTGGCACGCTATCTTGGCGTGCTGGAAAAACAGATCGATCGCATCACTGACAGGCTCATCGGTGATGAACAGGACAAACAAATGGTACCCAAGAAAGCGAACCTAAGCGCCCAGGGAATTTCATTTATCGACGCCCAGGCTCCTGGCCAGGAAGAACTGGTCGAGCTGAAGTTAAAACTATTACCCTCTGGCCTGCGGCTGGTCATTGTGGCTCGCGTAGTGCTGGTCGAATCTGATTCAGCCGGAGAGCAGGACAAGACAAGAGTCTCACTGGATTTCGAAAACCTGCATGAAGCCGATCGCGAAATACTGATCAAACACATCCATGGCAAGCAAATCGAATCATTGAGCAACCTGCAGGAAACCTGATCCACGATGAGCGAACGAGCAGCGCGAACCTGGTTATCATCGCATCACGATGTCATCCCGGCACTCGAAGTCCTGCATCGACAGGCGCTGGAAACCCTCGAAGACCAAAATAAGACCGTCGGTGACCTGGCAGCTATTGTTGCGCTCGATCCAGGCATGAGCGTAACCCTGTACCACGAAGTAAACGCCAGGCTACTACATGGCCGCAAACAGCGGGTCGACTCGGTGCAGGCCGCGTTGAACTTACTCGGCGACAGTGCTATTGCTGACCTGGTCATGCAACACAATGTGTTGAGCGAAACCCACCCGGATGCGCTGCGGCGACAGAGTTATCATCAATTGATTAGCCGCAGTTATCATCTGCTGGCACAGCTCGAGCGTTTTACCAGTTTCCAGGGAATTAGCACGCTCGATGAAATTCGCAGCGCTGCGTTGCTACACAATATCGGCGAATTCTGTGCCTGCCTGTTCGATCACGAACGCTATCACCAGTACCTGGCAAAATTTCGCGAAAATGGCGTCGACACCAACAGTAGCAAAGTCATATACAACTTCGATTTTCATGAGCTCGGACGAATTTACGCAGAAAAATCATACCTGCCGGAATTGGTGAGCGAGTCACTGGAGGAAAACGTGCCCAGGGGACGCAAGGCGCGCCTGATACAACTCGCCGCGGACGTCTCGCACCAGGCCGAAGTGGGCTGGTACCACTCGGCGATGCAAGCCACGGAGCAGGTTTGTGCGGCTTATCTGAACCAGTCACTGGCAGGATTCGACAGTCACCTGCAACAGGTGGCTATCGCGGCCGCACGCAGTTGTCCTTTCGATGACGTGTTACCGGCCGCCTCCAGATTGATCATGCTGCCCGAGCCAGAAATGGCAGTAAAACCGGCAGCGAAGATGGTCACTAAATCCGCTACCGACGGACATGAATTCGATAACCGCATAAAAGCCCTGCTGCAAACTTCGAATCCCACCCAGGCACAACTGCTGGACTTGCTACTGGTCCATTTGCATGATGAATTATTACTTTCGCGGGTAGTCTTGATGCTGCTCTCCCCGGACCAGACAAAACTCGGTACCCGCGCCGGCAAGGGCATCGACGAGCACTCTCCGATCAGAACCCTGGTCATCGATATCGATCGCGAAAGCCTGTTAAAAACACTGCTGCGGAAACCGCAATCAGTATGGGTCGATGCGGACAGTTATCACAAATTCGAGGCCGCGCTACCATCCAGGTTTAAAATCAGTTTTCTGCATGAGAACTTTTTCCTGATGTCGCTACATGTTGGCGCCAAACCGATTGGACTGGTATTCTGCGACCGCGCCCAGGCGGTCGCCAAACTCGACAGGATAAGCTATGTGAAATTCAAATCGGCAATCACGCTGATCAGCAAAGCGCTCACCACCCTGGCCAGGCGCCGACAACAGGCGGCATCATAGCAATAGCTCAAACCTGTTCGGATAAGGCTGATTGCTTACCCGTTAGCATCAACCACTCTCGCAGTTGCCGCGCGGCATCCGATAACGCTCGATTGTCGTCCCAGGCCAGGTAGTAACTTCCGGGCGCGCTTATCTGCATATCCCCAAGACGCACCAGTCGACCACTTTGAATCAGGGATTCCACCTGGCTATGCCAGCCGAGTGTAACACCCTGGTTATCCTCGGCAGCCTGCAGTGCAACCACGTAATTGTTAAAGCGCCGGAAACTCGCATCATTCAGATTGCAATTCCATTCAGCCAGCCAGGCTTCCCAACCAATCCAGGCTGGATCGACATTGTCCAGTCGCAGCAACGGCATCGCGAGCAATTGCCCGGGGTGGTTCAGTTCATGCTCAGCGGCGAACTTGAGCCCGCAAACTGGGTAGATCTGATCATCGAACAATTTGAGCGCCTGTTCGCCGCGCCAGTTACCGTCGCCGTAGCGAATGCGCAGGTCGGCACTTAGAAAACCTGGATCCAGCGGGTTGTCCGAAATGGCATGATTGATATTGATATCCCGATGCTGCTGCCAGAAGCCACCGAGGCGCGGCATTAACCATAACGATGCAAAAGCAGTGGTCGCAGCGATGGTGACATCTGAGCTCTGTACGCGATTTTTGAGCGTCTGGCAGAGTTTGCCTATTTGCTGGAAGCTGTTACTCAGCACCTGGAACAGGTCGATACCCTCGGCAGTCAGCTCAACACCGCGATGGTGGCGGTTGAATAACAGGCAGTTGAGTTCGGTTTCGAGTAACTTTACCTGTCGGCTGACCGCACCGAGGGTTACTCCCAGCTCAACCGCTGCCTGGGTAAAACTACCATGCCGGGCGCAGGCATCGAAGGTATTAAGGCTGGTCAAGCTGGGTAACTGGTAAAAGCGTCGTGCCATAGAGATATTGAGAGTTTACTTCAGGTAAAGTTTTATTGAAGTTTTTTAGTATTGTCAAACAATAGTTTTCGCCGCACAGTTTACGATCTAACACGCGCGGCCAGTTTCAGGCCTTTATTTTCAGGATCAGGCATATGTCACAGTTGAATTTCCCGGGCATCTCGGTAGAAGCGGTCCTGCAACCGATTGAGAAAGCCAGTGGTTTGCCGAACCAGGCCTATACCAGTAACGAATTCCTCGCCTATGAGCGCGACCACGTGCTCGGCAAGAGCTGGGCGGGACTCTGGTTCGCCAGCGATCTGCCAAAGAAGGGTTATGTCAAACCGGTGGAATTCATGGGACTACCGCTGGTTATCCTGCGCAACAAGCAGGACGAGATCAAGGTATTCCATAACGTCTGCAGCCACCGCGGCATGATACTGGTGCATGAAGAAATGGAGGTTCAGGGCGCGTTACGCTGCAAGTACCATTCCTGGTCTTACAACCTCGACGGTGAACTCAAGGGCACCCCGCACCTCGGCGGTGTCGGGCAACAGAAATCCCCCGATTTCAATCATTGCGAGCACGGCCTGAAGCCGGTGCGATCGGTGGTGTGGATGGATATAGTGTTCATCAACCTGTCGGCTGATGCGCCCGATTTCGAGCAATACATAAAGCCGCTGACCGATAAATGGCAACCTTTCCTGGGTGACACCGGGCTGGACCGACTACGTTGCGCGACCAATGGCAAGGGCATGCAGATCGAGATCAACTCCAACTGGAAACTCGCGGTAGAAAACTATTGCGAAAGTTATCACCTGCCGTGGATTCATCCGAGCCTGAATACCTACTCACGCCTGGAGGACCACTACCACATCATGTACGGAGACGACTTCGGTGGCCAGGGCAGCTATGCGTATCGCCTGTATGACCAGGCCGGCACCGCACTGCCCCGCTTTCCCGAATGGCCGCAGAACAAACTGGAGCAGGCCGAGTATGTCGCCTTTTATCCGAATGTACTGCTCGGCATCCAGGCCGATCACGCCTTCGCGATGATTGTCGAGCCCAGAGCCTGTGACAACTCGATTGAACATCTGCGCCTGTATTATGTTGGCGACGAAGCACTCAGCGATGAACATGCGGCAAGCCGTACCACGACCCTCGAATCCTGGCGGGTGGTATTCGGTGAAGATATCGACGCGGTCGAGGGCATGCAGCGTGGTCGGCTCTCACCCGGTTACGGTGGTGGCGTGTTTTCGCCGGTGATGGATAATTCGACCCATCATTTCCATCAATGGGTGGCGCGCAAGTTACAGGCCGCTTAAAGCGAGTCTTGCAGATCACGATATAGCGTGCCACGGCCAAGCGGCCAGAGTCCACGGCTAAGCGCGCGACCCGCCGTGAATAACACGTAACTTTGCCCGCCGTAATGGGGCAAAGGCCGCAGTAAAGAACGCAGCTCAAGCGCGTTTTCCGCAGTCACCACCAGCACTGGCGCACCGTTTGCTCGACGTGCGGTCCAGGCTGCGGCCGAATGCGCCATATCCGGCAACTCGGGCAATTGCTCGAGGCCCAACTGCGTCAGCTGCTGCGCAAGATTGTTACTGGTGGTGATAAATAGTATCGGCTGATCGGCATTCTGCAACGCAGTCAAAGCTTCGAAACGAGGCTCTACATCCATTAACCCGACTGCGAGGTTTCGCGCGACTTCGACGAACCCGGTATCCGTCGATGCTATGACCGTGATAGCCGACGGGTTTAAGGTGACATCGCGCAGTATAGGCGGTGTCTCGTCTCGCTGCAGGCGACGAAATACATCGCTGTCAGGATCGAGATGAATGTAGCGTGGTTTTGCGGGGGTGACGAATTCGACCCGCGTTAGCGTATCGCTGATCATTATCTCTTGTCGCTGATCAGCGTCGGCGGTTGCCAGCAAAACGGGCAGCTTGAAGCGATACCCGGTCACCGGCTGCAGTATTTCGATACGAGTGCGATACCCGCCAGCGACCTGTTCCACGCTATGCGCACCCAGGCTCAGCCGCGGTGCGCCACTGCGTTGCAGCCATTGCCTGAAGAACCAGTCCAGATCACGACCGGCGGTCCGCTCGAAAGCCGCCTGCAAATCCGCCCACGCGGCCTGACCATAGACATGCTTGCTCCAGAAGCGCTGTAACCCATCCGCGAACGCAGGCTGGCCGATCTCGTTGGTCAGCATGTGGAAGACAAACGCTAGCTTGTTGTAGCCGATGACCTGGGAAGCCTGGTGTTGTTTCGACCTGAAGTCACGCAGCGGCTGATCGCGCTGCGCCGGCAATGCTGCGAAATCGCGCAACCACTTGACACGCATGCTGCGCGCTTCGGCTTCTCCTTTGTCCCGCGCCAGCGCATAGTCAGCCATGTAGGTGGTCAAACCTTCCGCCCAGTTACCACTGCTGTAATCGACCGTAACCCCGTTACCCCACCAGTTATGCAGCACTTCGTGGGCCAGCGACCGTGTGCGCATAAACGGCAACGGGATCACCTGACGGCCGACATAAGTGAGATTTGGAAAGCCGAGGCCAACCGGCAAAGGCGCCGAGACGATGTGAAAATCGGCATAGGGATATTCGCCGATACTTTCCTGGTAACGCCTGATATAGCCATCGGCTGCAGCGAGGTAATCGTCAGCCAGCCCGGCGATTTCGGCATGGAAATAGGTACGCAAACGCAAACCCTGGCTGAGCCGCTCCGTCACCCGGTAAGGTCCGGCAAACAGCGAGGGCGCCTCACCCGGATGCGTCACCTCGAATGTCGCCTGGTACTGCTTGTTGGTGGTTTGTTCACTGATGAGCTTCCCGCTTGCAACCGCCCGCTCACCAGCTGCTACCTTCACCAGCATCCGATAACGAATTAATCCAGCTTCATCCAGCGGAATCCAGGCATCATACCCGGGCAGGTAAACGCCGTCGCTGCCACTGCTGCTCGACAGTGTTGTCACCTGTTGCGTACCCCGCACAGGTACCACACCGCGCAGGACAAAACCGATTACATGCGACTTACTGTCGGGCAAGGCCACAACGTATTGGTGGTTGCCGAGCCTTTCCACTTTCAGCTGACGGTCATCGAGCGTGACGCTTTCGATATCGAGCCAGGGGGCGAGACGAAAAGCATAATTTTCGCGACCCGTGATCCGGACCTGGTCGATGATTTCGATTTGACCGCTGGCGGGCGTCAGGCTTACTTCAATAACATGCTCTGCAGGCGAATTCGAGACTTGCGCAAATAGACTACCAGACGCACAGCACAACGCCGCGGCGACGATGGGAATTAATAGTTTACTCAAAGCTCTGTGGGAATTTGGCCAGCAGTTCGAGGGACTCATTGCCACGCTGTACTGTTAATGGAAGCCAGGTACCCGGCGCCTGGCGCTGGATAATATCGACCAGGGAGGAATTGGTGGTTGTCTTGAAACCCGCGGCCGCCAGAATCAAGTCACCCTCGACCAGGCCGCTTCGCGCTGCGACACTATCCTCGAACACTTCCATAATACGAACACCCGCGTCACCGCCCTCGATGAGAACCCCAAGCCGCGGCCCCGGCGGGAGCGGCTCTGCGTTTGCCGCATCGACCACGAACACGGCGCTGGCTAATTCTGCTGGTAGCGGATCACAGCTGTCGGTCGAATCAAGCGGCAATAACACGTCAACATCATCGATGCCCATATCGGCAAGCTGGTGGGGAATGCCATAGCCGTATTCGAGGTGACCGCGCCCGACAATGCCCACCACAATGGCCTTTGGATCGCGTCGATGCGCGGCTGCCAGCGCTTCCGCCATAGCCCGATCCCAGGTCAACTGGGCGTCGACGAAGTTGGAAAACTCGGCACTATGCAAAATTTCGTCAAGGTCTGGTGCGGCAGCACCTTCGCCTTCGGTGGCGTTGGTCAAGGTTTGCTTGTAAGCATAAAGCCGCGCCAGCGATTCACGATAATCATCGCTGGCGGGGGCCGGCTCCGCTAAACCCATGCGCTGTTCATCGCTAAGCGCCTGCCAACCCTGTTGCCCCACCTGCGACACCAGCTCGCGATCGATATTTAACGCGATTGCCGATAGTCGATTGAGACGGACGAAATGCAGTAACGGCAGGTATAAGCCGGCATCGTAGCCCCATACTTTTTGCCATTGTGATTGCTCGAGAAATTCTGCTTCGGTCAGCTTTCCCGCACTCCAGGCATCGAGCGACGCTTGCGCTCGACGCGGCAACATTTCAAATCCGACAACCAGGTTGGTATGACGGGAATGCAATGCCGCGAGCACGTATTGTTGCCAGCGGTGATGCGCCGCCGTGGTATGCGCTTCCCCCAGCAGAACGATGCGCGTATCCGCTAGCCGGTCGAACACTTGCTCCGCTGGCAGCACATCGCCACTGGCCGGGGCCAGCCATTGCGCAACGTGATGCTCACAACTAGCCTCTTCTTCGGCTGCAAAGGCGATACCCAACTGGGCGAGCAACAGACAGATTATTGAAAGGGGAATCCTTGCGCTGGTTTTCACCTGGATGGCCTAGGGCTTGACCAGTGCCAGGTTGATACGCTTGTTTTGCTTGCCCTTGTTTTTAAGGCTGGTAACCAGCAGCTCGCCAATCTCGGCGGTGTTTCGTACATGGGTACCGCCACAGGGTTGGTAATCGGTATTCTCGATCGAAATGGTGCGCACGGTGCCATGCCCACGCGGTGGTTGTACCGACATGGTACGCACCAGCCCCGGGTTCTGCTCGAGTTCTGCGTCGGTGATCGAACCGATATTGATGGGAATCGCTTTGGCGATCAATGCGTTCAAGTCCGCGGTCAGTTGTTCCTTATCGATCACCTGCCCCTGCAGATCGAAGTCGAGGCGGCTACTGGTTTCACCGACCGCGCCGCCGGTCGCCTGCGCACTGATCAGTGAACACAGCAAGTGCATGCTGCTGTGCATGCGCATCAACCGGTGTCGACGCTCCCAATCGATTTCCATATCAACCGGATCACCGCGATGAATGGCGCTCAAATCCTCATCTTCGAGCAAGTGAACGATGTTGCTGCGATCTTCGGCGAAACGCGTATCGACCACCCGATACTCGCGTTCGTTAATGATCAAACGCCCGCTATCACCCGGCTGGCCGCCGCCCAGCGGGTAAAAAATAGTCGCCGCGAGTATTACGCCATGGTCGACAACTTCGACCACCTCACTACGGTGTGTTTTCTGGTAACTGTCTTGGTAAAATACTTTTTCCGTCATCGTCTGGCCGTGTGCATTAAGCTGGGGATGATTTTTACCTAGCCTGAAGCCCGAAGCAAGTAATCGATCCGTGAATTCACCCCCGCATGACACCAGGAAGATAATCCACATAGACGCGGATTGCTTTTATGCCGCGGTCGAAACCCGCGACAACCCTGCGCTCAGAGGCAAACCGATAGCGGTGGGCGGCAGTGCGACCCGACGTGGCGTTATCGCCACCGCGAGTTACGAGGCACGCAAGTTCGGTATTCACTCGGCGATGGCGAGTGCGACCGCGGTCAAGCGTTGCCCGCAATTAATCCTGATTCCCGGGCGCATGTCGGTGTATCGTGAAGCCTCACGCCAGATGCATGAAATCTTTGCCGATTACACCGATCTAATCGAACCCCTGTCGCTCGATGAAGCCTTTCTCGATGTCTCCGCCTGCCCGCGCTGTCGCGGTAGTGCTACCTTGATCGCGCAGGAAATTCGGCAACGCATCGCCGCAACCGTCGGCATTACCGTGTCCGCCGGCATCGCGGCGAACAAGTTTATCGCCAAGGTCGCTTCCGACTGGAACAAGCCCAACGGGCAGTACGTGGTAACCCCGGAGCAGAACGACGACTTTCTGTCTGAGTTGCCGGTAAAGAAAATCTGGGGCGTTGGCAAGGTCACCGCGCAACGACTCGAACAGCAGGGCATCAAGACCTGCGGCGATGTGCGTGCTTTCGATATTTTTCAGTTCGTGCAGCAGTTCGGTCAGTTCGGTGAACATATTCACAAACTGGCGCACGGGATCGACAATCGCCCGGTGGTTTCCGAGTGGCGCCGCAAATCGGTCAGCGTCGAAAATACTTATGATGAAGACTTGCCGGACCTGGAAAGCTGCCGACAGAAAATACCCGCGTTGATCGAAGCCTTACAACCACGCTTGCAGCGGCTGGATGACGATTACCGCATCCAGAACTGTTTCCTCAAAATGAAATTTCACGATTTCAGTCAAACCACAGTTGAACGCCAGCAAACCATACCAAACTACGCCGATTACACGATGTTATGCGAGGAAGCCTGGCAACGCGGTGAAATCCCGGTGCGCCTGCTTGGCATTGGCGTACGCCTGATCGACCTCACCGATGGCAGCGGGCAAATGGATCTATTCGAAGATCAGGATTGTTAACCAGGTCACAGAAAAACCGGTTTTTCCTGCTTGTTTTTATTTATCAGCAAGTTATGATTCGAATTAGATGTAGATTAATAGAAACACTCGCTAACTTATTGAATACGGATAGCAATCTCATGGGCAAAAAAACACAGGCACCACGCTTCGATAAACTGATCTCTTCACCCTGGGGCAAAGCGCCAGACAATTCGTACTATGGCGACCCACGTCACGTCGACAAGGAGCAGCACGGTTTAGAGGATCTCGAACGCGACAAGAGCGATGAAGACGGCGTAGATCAGGTCGTCATCCGCGGCTACAACTAGAAATTACTGCTCCCAGTCTTTACGACTGTTCACCTCCACGATCCGTTTTGCCGCGCAACCAGACCGGTTACTCTCCGCAGACTTAACCATTTAGGCAGCCTCACTCTACCAGCCTAATGACCACCGAAATTCTGTTAACCCTGATCGCTTTCGGCACTTCGACGATTACCGCGATCACGGGCATTGGCGGCGGTATGATAATGATCGCGATTATGCCCGGGTTCCTGCCCGCCTCGACCATTGTGCCGGTGCATGCGATGGTGCAACTGTTTGCCAATTCGAGTCGGGCATTGTTCGGCTGGCAATTTCTACGCTGGGAATTCGTGCTCGCCTTTATCGCGGGTTCGATAGTCGGCGGAGTGATCGCTGCCGGTATTACCCGGGAAATCAATCTCGAATACACGCCGCTGATCATCGCGGCCTACATCCTGTTGACCGTCTGGGGGCCCAAACTCGAGTTCAAAAAACCGATAAGAGGCGAATTTGTCGCCATTGGTCTGGTACAAACCGGTTTGAGTATGATGGTCGGCGCGACCGGGCCCATGGGGCAGGCGGCATTGCTCGGTAAAGGCTTGCAGCGTGACGCACTGGTGGTAACCAGCGCCTTGATGACGACCTTTACCCACCTGATAAAAACTGTGCTATTCGGGTTGCTGGGCTTTTCATTTATCGCTTACTGGCAAATTATTCTCGGCATGTCCGCCGGGGTGATCTGCGGTGCGCTGCTGGGCACCCATATCCGCTATAAAATCCCGCAGGCGCTATTTCAAGAAATTCTCAAGTGGGTGTTGACCCTGTTAGCCTTGCGCATGATTTACATCACCCTTGCCTGACTGCTCCTCACTTGGAAGATATGCTCATAGGCATGACCAGTTATAAAATTCTGCAGCGAGCTGGCGACTTACGGTGAGCAACATTGAGTTGAACAGTTCCTGGTTGAGGCAATTACTGAATCGTTTTTTCCGGGTGGTTTTCTATGCATCCGCTTTATTGGCAAGGGCCAGCATCGCGTGCAACAGCACGTTGCAGCCGGCTTCGAGATCGGCGGGTTCGGCGCTTTCCTGTTCGTTATGACTGAGTCCCCCGGCACAAGGCACGAAAATCATCGAAGTTGGCGCCACCAGGCAGATCTGGCAGGCATCGTGACCGGCACCCGAAACCATTTGCTGATGGCTATAACCCAGTGAGTTGGTGGCGGCCGTAACCGCCGCGATACAGTCCCGGTCAAACTTGACCGGGGCCTTGTCCCAGATTTCTTTCAGTACGCATTCAACACCATGTTGTTCGACTATGGCCGCAACCCTGACGTTGAGTTGTTCGTTCATTTGTTCCAGCACCCGGACTTCGGGATTACGAATGTCGATGGTGAAATAAACTTCGCCTGGAATGGTATTGCGTGAATTCGGCTTAACCACCATCTCACCCACCGTGCTAACCGCCTGTGGCGCAAACTCGAGCGCCAGCGCCTGTACCATGGTGATGATTTCCGCAGCCGCAACCAGTGCATCGCGCCGTCCACGCATCGGGGTCGAGCCGGCATGCGAGTCCTGACCTTTTATAGTGACGTCATACCAGCGCTGCCCCTGCCCGCCGATAACAACACCAATCTGGTGGTTATCGGCTTCGAGTACCGGACCCTGTTCGATATGCGCTTCAAGCAGGGCACCGATGGGATTACTACCGCAGGGCAATTCACCCATGTAGCCGATGCGCTTTAGTTCGTCACCCATACTTTTACCTTCACTGTCGGTAATCGACCAGGCGTAGTCCTTCTCGAAAATCCCTGCGTAGACACCAGATGCAATCATCGCCGGAGCGAAGCGCGAACCCTCTTCATTGGTCCAGACGACGACCTCGACCGGCGATTCGGTCGTCACATCGTTATCGTGGAGTGTACGTACTGCTTCGAGCGCGGCGAGTACGCCGTAGATTCCATCGAATTTACCACCGTGCGGCTGGGTGTCGAGGTGGCTGCCGGCAACGATCGGAGGCAGCTGATTGTTACGTCCTTCGCGCCGCGCAAAAATATTACCCATGTCGTCGATGCTGACGCTGCAACCGATTTCCTCGCACCATCGAATAAACAAATCTCGCCCTTCACGGTCTGCATCGGTTAACGCGAGTCGACACGAGCCACCAGACTGTCCCGGCCCGATCTCGCCGATTGCCATGATGCTGTCCCATAGACGTTGGCCGTCCACGCGCAAATCTTTAACTTCGCTCATTATTTTTCTCTGCAATTGATTTTGCCTGTTACGTTCGATTTATAAGCGCAAATAATACCGCTTCACTTTCCAATCTAGCGGCCAGCTCCCTCGCCGATCACATCCTCGAGCATTGCAATTTCACGCGCCAGCTCGCGCGACAGGTTAATCATCAGTAAACCAAAAGCGGCGGGGAAATTTACATGCAGTTTATAAAACTGGGCGCTGCCAATGTCCAGCACCAGGCTCTCCTCGGTTGCGACATCGATACCGTTGTGTGGAATCAGACCGATCATCAGATCAAAATCCATCTGCTCGCCCTGACTGAAATACCGGGTCAAAACATCGCAATCTTCGCCATGCTTGTAAAATGCGAATTTGCCTTGCAGCACGACCTTGAAATCTGAGGCGACCTGATCGAGACGGGCAACATATTCGCCCTTGTCGAAGCGCTTGATCACTCCATTGGTTAGCATGTCGGTGATGACTTCATCCGACAAAGCGCCAAAGGTGGACAGCTCGCGCAGGTAAGGAAGCCCGAGAGTTTCGATTACTTTGGCAGAATCGAGTATTTCCATCACATCACCTCTGGCCAGAATTATGTATCATATGAAGTTATTAACTCGTTTCCTGTGATTTAGGACAATAAAAAACAAGATCAGTTTTACTGATTGAGAATTTGATGTAAATGAATTGCCTGGACAAATACCGCAGCAAGCTCGTTGGCGAGATCAATAAGGATCTGCGCATTATTCTTGTGCAGCCCGAAGAAGAAGCAGTGCATGATTTCAGGGTAGGCGTAAAACGACTCACGGCACTTTACTATTTTCTTAGCCGGATCGACACCAACCTGAAAGCGAAGCGGATACTGAAACCCTACCGGTCACTGTTCAAGTCCATCGGCAATATCCGTGATGCGCATATCGCCGTGCATTTAATCCAGGGCCTGGATGAAATTAAAACAGCGGATGCCAACATTCTGCTTAAAGCCCTGAGGACCAGAATCAGAAAAGATTACCGGAATTTCCAGGCTACTGTTGGTGCACATTCACCGACATCGGTCAGGATGCCGACTGTCCGTTCCACGGGAATTTCAGCACGGGCCATCCTTCGACTCAAACCGGTCGTACTAAATGAGCTATTGCTACAGATTCTAGACATAGCGGGCAGGATGAATGCTGTGCAATGGCATAAGAAGCGAATACTGCTGAAAAGATATCATCACATGATGGATGCCTTTCACTACTGCCCGGGGCACAAGTCGGATGAAACCGAAATAAAGCAGATAAAAATACTCGAGCAACTGCTGGGCGATTGGCACGACCGCGTCATCACCAGCGAAATTTTGCAGTCCTTCGAGGGTTTCGAGTTGGCAGCGGAACCCGCCATCTCGATTATGCAAAAACAGGAAAGATTACTGCTCGGTTCGGCGAAGATTTACCTGGGCAAGTTCAGCCGGTGGCACCCGGGCGGCTAATCTATCCCTTTCAAAAGTTTTGTATTGTTGAGGTAAAATTTCAGTATGACCCGAGACCCACGTTACGATGTGCTATTCGAGCCTGTTCGGATCGGCCCGCTCACCGCTAAAAACCGATTCTACCAGGTCCCGCATTGCACCGGTCTCGGCTGGCTGAGACCACGCATGGTCGCTGCCTTGCGCGGCGTCAAAGCGGAAGGCGGCTGGGGCGTCGTCTGTACTGAATACTGTTCGATACATCCCTCATCCGACGACCTGCCCCACCCTTACGCCTCACTTTGGGACCAGGGGGATATCAACGCACATTCGCTCATGACCGAACTGGTGCACGAGCATGGCTCGCTCGCCGGGGCTGAACTCTGGGTCGGCGGTT
>Ga0209165_10000166_pt1 | contig 28844 bp, 26 predicted proteins | sample tdAd001_FD_187122 | JGI IMG/M metagenome (GOLD analysis project Ga0209165, IMG submission 187122) | Marine sediment microbial communities from the Atlantic coast under amendment with organic carbon and nitrate - tdAd00.1 (SPAdes)... | ecosystem: Environmental > Aquatic > Marine > Coastal >... | reverse complement strand
TCAGGGCACTCTCGCTGTCACCCTGCGCCTGCACCATTTGCGCTATCGTGATCTTGAGCTCAGCATTCTCGGAATCCTTGGCCAGGGCATGATTCAGCATTTCGAGTGCCTGTTCGACCTGACCCTGTTGATAAGCCATGGTTGCGGCCTGCATGAACTGATCCGATTCGGAGACTATATGCTTGTCGAGCATTTCACGAATATCGGATTCCGGTACTACCCCCATGCGCTCATCGACGAGCTGTCCCTTGAAAAATAGCTTCATCGTAGGCAGGCTTTTGATGCCAAAATGCGCCGCCAGCTCCTGCTCGTCGTCGGCGTTTACCTTGGCCAGTTCAAATTTTCCCGCATATTCCTCGGCGAGTTTGGCAAGCATTGGCATAATGGTTTGACATGGCTGGCACCAGTCGGCCCAGAAATCCACCAAAACAGGTTTATTAATTGAATTTTCCAGCACCAGATTCTGGAAATTCTGCATACTTACATTGTGAATATAAGGTGACTCGCCCATAATAGAGAACCTGAAAAAAGATGCGCATTATATCAGGACGATGGCCATGAATTACAAGGGACTGATGCTGCGCGATCGCTCTATACTCAGGAATCAGCAGATTTGAAAAACCAGTACGACGCCGCCTCGATTGAAGTCCTCACGGGGTTAGAACCGGTCAAAAAACGACCGGGTATGTATACGGACACCACGCGACCCAATCACCTCGCCCAGGAAGTGATCGACAATAGTGTCGATGAAGCGATTGCCGGCTACGCTACGCAGATAGGTGTCATTCTGCACGCCGACCAGTCACTGAGCGTAATCGACAACGGGCGTGGTATGCCGGTTGATATCCATCCGCAGCAAAAAATCCCCGGGGTCGAGGTGATTCTCACCAAGCTGCATGCCGGTGGCAAGTTTTCCAATAAGAACTACCAGTTTTCCGGTGGACTCCACGGGGTTGGAGTATCGGTTGTCAACGCATTGTCGAAACAACTCGATGTGCGTGTGCGTCGTGACGGTAAGGAATACACGATCAGTTTCAGCAATGGCGATAAAAAAGAAAAGCTGAAGCAAACCGGCACGGTGGGGAAAAAGAATTCCGGCACCAGTCTGCGTTTCTGGCCAAACCCTAAGTACTTTGATAGTCCCGTATTTTCAGTTACGCGGTTAAAGCACATACTGCGCGCCAAGGCGGTGTTATGTCCTGGTTTGCGAGTAAAGTTTTACGTCGAAAAGAGCAAGGAGTCGGTCGAATGGCTTTACCAGGATGGTCTCGCCGACTATCTGCTGGAATCGTTGGCCGATTCCGAGTTATTACCTCCGCAACCCTTCTTCAGCTCACTGCAAGGGGAACACGAAGCGGTTGACTGGGCGGTTTTATGGCTACCGCAGGGCGGCGAGTCGATCACCGAAAGCTACGTCAACCTGATTCCGACCGTGCAGGGCGGCACCCACGTCAACGGTTTGCGTACCGGAATTACAGACGCAATTCGCGAGTTCTGCGAATTTCGCAACCTGCTGCCACGTGGCGTCAAGATTGCCCCCGACGATGTCTGGGACAAGGTCAGTTTCGTACTCTCGGTAAAGATGCAAGATCCCCAGTTCTCCGGGCAAACCAAGGAACGCCTGTCATCCCGTGAAACGGCCGCCTTTGTTTCGGGGGTTGCCAAGGATTCATTCAGCCTGTGGCTTAACCAGCATGCCGATATTGGCGATCAACTGGCGCAATTGGCGATATCAAGTGCGCAAAGCCGATTGAAAAGCGCGAAGAAGGTGGTACGCAAGAAGGTTACTTCCGGCCCCGCCTTACCGGGAAAACTTTCCGACTGCAGCAGCCAGGACGTTGCCCGCACCGAGATTTTTCTGGTCGAAGGCGACTCGGCCGGTGGTTCGGCGAAACAGGCCCGTGATCGGGCGTTTCAGGCGATCATGCCGTTGCGTGGGAAGATTCTGAACACCTGGGAGGTACCCTCGGACCAGGTGCTGGGTTCGCAGGAAGTGCACGATATATCGGTTGCCATCGGGGTCGAGCCGGCCTCGGATAATTTGGCCAACCTGCGCTACGGCAAAATCTGTATTCTTGCCGATGCCGATTCTGATGGTGCCCACATCGCGACACTGTTGTGTGCGTTATTTCTGCGACATTTTCTACCCCTGGTCGAAAAGGGCCATGTTTATGTGGCCAAACCGCCTTTATATCGAATCGATATCGCCAAGGACAAGTTCTATGCGCTCGATGAAGCCGAGCGTGACGGTATTCTGGATCGCATCACCGCGGAAAAACGCAAGGGCAAGGTTTCGGTAACCCGTTTCAAGGGTCTTGGAGAAATGAATCCGATGCAGTTGCGCGAGAGTGCTATCGCGCCTGAAACCCGCCGCCTGGCGCAATTGACGATAGCCCCGGGGGACCAGACCTTCAAAATCATGGACATGATGCTGGCCAAGAAACGCGCCGCCGATCGTAAGGACTGGCTGCAGGACAAGGGAGACCTCGCCGAAGTATGAACGATAATATTGAACTGAACTACGAAGGCGTCGAGCAGCAGCCGCTGCATGTATTTACCGAAAAGGCCTACCTTGATTACTCGATGTACGTCATTCTCGACCGAGCACTGCCACACATAGGCGATGGTCTGAAACCGGTACAGCGCCGCATTATATACGCGATGTCTGAGCTTGGTTTATCGGCGAGCTCGAAGCATAAAAAGTCCGCGCGCACGGTCGGTGATGTGCTCGGTAAATACCATCCGCATGGCGATACCGCCTGCTACGAGGCAATGGTGCTAATGGCGCAACCGTTTTCGTATCGCTATCCGCTCATCGATGGACAGGGCAACTTCGGTTCACCCGACGATCCTAAATCCTTTGCAGCCATGCGTTATACCGAATCACGCCTGTCTGATTTCGCGCGAGTATTATTACAGGAACTGGGGCAGGGTACGGTCGACTGGACTGCGAACTTCGATGGCACGATGCAGGAACCGACTTTACTGCCCGCGCGCCTGCCGCATATTTTACTAAACGGCACCACCGGTATCGCCGTGGGAATGGCTACCGACTTGCCACCGCATAACCTGCGCGAGATTGCCAGGGCCTGTGTCATGTTGCTGGACAAGGCCAGGACGCCGTTAGAAGATTTGCTCAAGCATATCGAGGGACCCGATTACCCGACCGAAGCCGAAATCATTTCACCCGTGGATGAATTACACAGCCTATATGAGACTGGCCACGGGTCGATCCGCATGCGTGCGGTATTCGAGCGCGAAGACGGAGATATTATTGTAACCGCGTTACCACACCAGGTATCGGGGGCTCGCATAATGGAGCAGATCGCGCAGCAAATGCTGGCCAGGAAACTACCGATGGTAGATGACCTGCGGGATGAATCAGATCATGAAAATCCGACCCGGCTGGTCATCGTGCCACGTTCCAATCGGGTTGAGGTCGAGGTTTTGATGAGGCATCTGTTCGCCACCACCGATCTCGAGCGTACCTACCGCGTTAACATGAACATGATCGGCACCAACGGTCGGCCCCAGGTTAAAAATTTAAAGCAGATCCTGCAGGAATGGATTGCGTTTCGCGTTGTCACGGTGCGGCGTCGCCTGCAATGGCGGCTTGACAATGTCGACAAGCGTTTGCATATCCTCGAAGGCCTGCTGGTTGCGTTTTTAAATCTGGATGAAGTAATCCGCATTGTGCGCTACGAGGATGATCCCAAGGCGATGCTGATCAAAACCTTCAAGATCAGTGATATCCAGGCAGAAGCGATTCTTGAAACCAAGCTGCGCCACCTGGCCAAACTCGAGGAAATGAAGATCCGCGAGGAACAGGAAGAGCTCAGCCTGGAGAAAAAAGAACTGGAAAAACTGCTCGCTTCGGAACGTCGAATCAAAACCCTGATCAAGAATGAAATCCTGGAAGACGCGGAAACCTATGGTGATGATCGGCGCTCACCGATTGTCAGCCGCGAAGCAGCGCGTGCGCTGGACGAAAACGACCTGATTCCCTCCGAAGCGATTACCGTCATATTGTCGAAGGGAGGCTGGGTGCGTGCGGGTAAGGGGCATGAGCTCGATGTGCACGCACTGAACTACAAGTCTGGCGACGGTTTCCAGGATATGGCACAGGGCAAGAGCAATCAGAGCGTGGTGTTCGTCGATTCCTTTGGTCGGGCCTATGCCTTGCCGGCACATTCGTTACCGTCGGCACGCGGGCAGGGAGAGCCACTTACGGGACGTTTTAAACCCGCCAGTGGAGCCGAGTTCAAGAGCTGTCTGATGGCGCCGGACGACGATCAATTCCTGATGGCGTCATCGCACGGATACGGTTACCTGTGCAAGTTTGAAGACATGCTGACTCGCAGCAAGAATGGCAAGGCGCAGATCAGTTTGCCCAAAGCCGCCCAGCTAATGCCGGTGGTGGCGGTACCCGACTATGACAACGGCCAGGTAGTTTCGATCACCAGTGACGGTTATATTGCATTGCTCGAGGTCAAGTCGGTGCCACAGCTGGCCCGCGGCAAGGGTAACAAGATTCAGGGGATTCCACCCGCGCGCATCAAGTCAGGTGAAGAGGAAATAGCATTTATAACCTGCCTTGCCGGTAAGCAGAAGCTGGTGATTCATAGTGGCAAGAAATATAAAACCATAAACCTGAAAGAACTCGAGGAATATCGTATCGAGCGTGGCCAGCGCGGCCGCAAGCTGCCGCGTGGTTATCAGAATGTCACCGCTATCGAAGTCGTCGATTAAATGCTGGCTTATATCTACATCGAGCTGAAGTCGTAGTTCAGCTCCTTTTGCGGGGCTTGCAGGAATTCGCCCTGAACGAAATCGACATTCAAGGTCCACAGTACGCTCAGGACTGCTGCATCGGTTACCCCGGGCGTTATCGTACTGATCTCCATGTCACCCGCCTGGTAGGCAAGTTCACGAATACTGTCCTGATTTTCAGTGTTTTGCGCGAGGCCATCCATATATACATGGTTGATGCGTACGTAATCTGCGTCGATGAGTTTAACCAGTTGAAATGGATTAAGCCCGGTACCAAACTCGTCAATCCCGAATTTACAGTGGGTTTGCTGTAGAGCCCTGGCCAGGGTCCTGGCGGCTTTGAGTTGATTCACCGCATGTGCTTCATCAATCATGAACACCAGTTGCGCACCATTGATTCCGGACTTGGCCATATTTTCGGATACCCAGACCGCGAGCCCGGGGTCCTGGATCGAATCGGAACTCAAAGGTATGAAGAATTCGATTTCGCGTCCTTTTCGATTGCTGTCTGAAATCTTTTTGATGGCGTGCAGTATTCTCCAGCGATCGAGCATTTTTGCGGTGCCGGTACGCTCCGCGGCAGCCTGGTAATCTTGCTGATAAAACGTTTGCCCGTCCTCGGAAGTAATTTCGAGACTGGACAGGTAGCGCTCCCCACCTTGCGCCTTGACACCGACGATGGGCTGATACATCCCCCTGATGCGGTTTTGGTTGAGTGCATTCTTAATCAGGTCTGCGGTAATGCCGTCCTCTTCTTCCAGTGACATTTCACCTGCTTTGGGGACATAGGTCCTGGATTGATTGCCACCTAGAGCCTGGATTTCATCGCATGCTTTTTCGGCGCGAGATATGATTTCGTTTGGATTATCGGGTGAATTTTCATCGATAAATACCACCGCTGCGCTGCAGGTTGCGTTGATCGACTGAGTGCCAATTTCCGCAATATGATCCCCGACGAGTTCGGTTGTCTTCGCGGCAAAGGCTTCGCTCTGCTGCCTGTCCTTGATCTTGCTCAGACAGGTATAGGAATAGGCCCCGAAGCGGGCAACGATATCTTCAGGGCCAGCATTTTTAGTCAATATGCCGGCGATATCGCTGATCAATGTATCGCAACCGGATATGCCAACCATATCGCGTATCGACTGGAAGTTGTCGATTGCAATATAAATAATCGCCGATTGATGGATAGCGTTAATCGCCTGTGTGATTGACGTCTTTAGTTCATCCATAAAATACTGACGGTTATACAGTCCTGTGATCAGGTCGTGCTGATGCAGGTAATTGATCTGCTCTTCGAGCGCGGAAGTGTCGGCGCTGGAGCGAATCAGGATCTGCGTGCAGGGTTCACCCTCGTAGCTGGCGCGAGAAAATTCAAGCGTCGCGGTTATTTTTTCACCGCTACTATGAATCAATTCCAGGCTTAGTTCTTTGCTGTCGTTTTCATTTTTGCTGAGCTCACGTAAAAATTTTTTCAACTCGGCTTGTTGCGATGCATCAACCATGTCGATAATCGGCATTCCTTCAAGTTCATCAAAATCGGCGTTGCCAAACAATTCCATGTAGACCTCGTTGGCAAAAATATGCATGCCTTCATGCACATAGGCAACAGCATCCTTTGAGTTTGATAGCAGGTTTTGGCAACGTTTTTCGCTTTCCTGGAACTCCAGCTCGAGTCGCATCGCACGCCGCCAGATATTGATATTGAACGACTCACGCTTGATGACCTGGATTAAATGCTCAAGACTATCGCTGGCCACGACATCCTGTGCGCCTTCATCGATCGCAGCGACTATTACCTCGGTGTCGACCCTTTTTGCGATCGCGATCAAAGCGACATGACGGCCGCACTCAGCGATCAGCTGCTGCGCCTGACTAAGGGAAAACTCGGGCAGGTCGATTGAAAACAGCACCAGATCAAGGGTTTTAGTTTCGAGAATTTCACACATATCTTCGCCGTCTTCAGCGAATTCAGCGCGCACATGCATACCGGTCGCGCGTAACGAGCTGGTTATTTGTTCAGCCTTGTGAAAGCCTTCGTCAACGATCAGCAGGCGAATCAGTTTTTCTTCGGTTTCCATATGCTCCCGGGGTAATAACACTATGTTTTGCCAACTATTAATAATAGTCGATATATTTCGAATCAAACATAGATTCCGGTATGATTGGTGTTTTTTTGACTGGGACAGAAATGGCAAGTTACAGCACTAACGAATTTCGCAGCGGTCTGAAAATCATGCTCGACGGCGATCCCTGCAACGTTATCGAAAATGAATTCGTAAAACCAGGTAAGGGGCAGGCATTCAATCGGGTCAAAATCCGCAATTTAAAAACGGGGCGGGTACTGGATAAGACTTTCAAGTCTGGCGAATCGGTCGATGCTGCCGACGTTATCGATATTGACATGCAGTATCTTTACAGTGATGGCGAGTTCTGGCATTTCATGGACCCGGAGTCCTACGAGCAACAGGCCGCCGATGCCAATGCGGTTGGCGAGGCCCACCTCTGGCTGAAGGCGCAGGACAATTGTGTAGTTACGCTATATAACGGCAGTCCAATCGGGGTAACACCGCCCAATTTCGTCGAACTTGAAATCACCGATACCGATCCAGGATTAAAGGGAGATACCGCCCAGGGCGGTACCAAGCCGGCAACGCTGGAATCCGGGGCTGTCGTCAAGGTGCCGCTGTTTCTCGAAATCGGTGAACTGGTCAGGGTGGATACCCGCTCGGGTGAGTATATGTCACGGGTAAAGAAGTAGACGGACCCTCTTCTCCATGAGTTGGCAACCGTGCGCGAAGATGCAGGTGATTCGCGAAAGGGCAAGGGTTTATAACCAGATCCGGGCTTTTTTTAATAACCGTGGCTATCTCGAGGTCGATACCCCGGTACTGATGCCTGCTACCAGTACTGACGCCAACATCGAATCAATAGCCGTCGCTTACGCCGAACGGTCTTTATATCTACAGACCTCACCGGAATTTGCGATGAAACGACTGCTGGCCGCGGGCAGTGACTCGATTTTCCAGATTTGTCACGCGTTTCGACAAGGCGAATCGGGACGACTGCATAACCCCGAATTCAGTTTGCTGGAGTGGTATCGGGTTGGCTATGACTATCACCAGCTCATGGCTGAAATTGAATTGCTGATTACCACACTAAGTTTGCGGCGTTGCAACTTTAGCCGTATTAGCTACAAAGATTTGTTCAGCCAGTCGCTAGGCCTTGATCTCAACAAGGCCACACTGGAAAGTTTACGCGAACATTGCCGGCAAATGGTACCAGGTGCCGATGTCACCGGACTCGAATTTGACCAGTGCCTCGACCTGCTGTTATCGATGGTTATCGCACCGTCTATGCGGGGATACCAGTTCGTTTACGATTATCCGAAATCACAGGCTGCGTTGGCTCGAATCAATGTGGATGACAGCGCCGTGGCTGAACGTTTCGAATTATTTTTCGATGGCATTGAACTCGCTAATGGCTTTTCCGAGCTCACCGATCCCACGCAACAACGTTCGCGTTTTGAACAGGATATTGAAATTCGCGGAAACAGGGGGTTACCACAATATGCCATCGATGAGCGTTTGCTTGCTGCGCTAGAGTCCGGACTGGAGGATTGCGCTGGTGTTGCCATCGGTCTCGATCGATTACTGATGGTGATACTCGGCCTCGATTCAATCGACCAGGTGTTAACCTTCAGGGACTAGGTTCAGTACCGATTTCAGGTGGGGAAGTGACCGATGAGCTGACCCATTTTTACGGTTTGGCCAGGCGTGATATGTGGTAACCACTCTACATTTTTACCGGTTAACAGAATCACCGTCGAACCCATGTTGAAGCGACCCATTTCGGCTCCTTTGGTGATCTCTTTGCGGGTATGGCTATAGTCAAATTCGCTGATTTTCCTGGCGCGTGGCGGTACTACCTGTCCACTCCATACGGTTTCGATTGCAGAAACGTTGATCGCGCCCACCAATACCATCACCATGGGTCCCGCCTGCGTTTCGAAGTAGCAGGCCAGTCGCTCGTTGCGCGCGAACAGGCGGGGAATTTCTTCCACCGTCCACTGCGCGACGCTGAAGAGCCGGCCGGGGACATGAATCATTCTTTGCATATTGGCATCGAGTGGCATATGCATGCGGTGGTAATTATAGGGTGCAAGGTAAATGGTCGCGAAGCGACCATCTGCAAATTCGGCGGCCATGCCTTTGTCACCACCGAGTAATTCAAGTGCGCTGTAACCTCGACCCTTGGCTTGCATGATGGCACCTGCTCGAATTGGACCGGCCTGGGATATCGTACCGTCACAGGGACAGGCGAGAGTGTTTTCGCCCGCTGCAATGGGCCGGAGGCCTTCTTTAAGGGGACGTGTAAAAAATTCATTAAAGGTCTGGTAGTATCCAATTTCGGATTCTTTGGCTTCCTCCATATTGACCCCATATTTTTTTACAAACCACACAATGAAGGGCTTAACCTGGGGACCCCGCAGGCGCGTGATCAGATAAACCACCCGCGATATCGCATGGTGCGGCAAAACGTAGAACATGCCTTTGAGAAATTGCTGTTTTTTACTTAGTTCGGCCATGTTTATTTTTTCACAGTCATGTTCAGGTTTTGTGTGAAACCGTCATCGAGCTCGATTACAATCTGCAGCACATCTCCCGGCCTGGTCGCTTGAGTTGGATTCATCATCATTAAATGTAGCCCACCGGGTGCCAGTTGCACGCTTGAATCGGGTTCGATTACCAAAGTCGGCACTGGCTCCATTCGCATCATGCCATCCTCGGCGATGGTCCGGTGAATTTCGACACTTGCGAATGCGTCGCTGCGTATCGCGATGATGCTGACTGCATTAGCTTGCGCATTGCGAATCGTCATGTAACCGGCACGTACCGGCACTGCAGGCGGCAGGTTTTTTATCCAGGCGTCGTGGATTTCGAGCTCGGCGACCGCGCTGCCCGGCAAAATCAGCAACAGCATTAGTAGTAATCGTGACATGAGAATTCGGCCTGGACTAGTTGTGTTCTACAATGCGGGTCATGTCGCGTGCCAGCGCAAGCGCATCATGTGGTGCGCCGAACAGGCCGGCGAATTCACCCTGTGGATTTATTAGCACGATTGCCGAACTGTGATCCACGTCGTAGTCAGTGCTGGCTTCACTTTTATTGCGGATATCGTGAGCGATGCCGAGCGATCGGGTCAGCGGCGTCAATTTTTCCAGTGGCGCGGTGGCGCCGATAAAAGCGGGATTAAAATAGGTGACATAGGCGACAAGAATTTCAGGTTTATCGCGTTCAGGATCCACCGAAATAAAATAAACCTGTATTGCTTCGAGCACATCCGGATCCTCGATTGCGGTGAGCATCTCGGCCATGGTTTGCAGGCTGACAGGGCAAATATCAGGGCAGTGGGTGTAACCGAAAAATATCAGGTTCCATTTACCGGTCAAACTTGATCGGGTCAGTGGCTGGCTGTTGTGATTTACCAGTTCGAACTCAGGCAGGGCACGCGCCTGGTCGCCAAACCAGAGACCGGCTTCGAGTTCGACTGGTTTATTGCTGCTGACAAACCAGGAAATTGACACCCCCCCGATCAGGGCCAGCAACGCGACGATTGCGATACTCGATTTATTCATGTTCGTTATCGTGTAAAATTCGCGGCATTATATTTCAACTGCTAGTAAACACAACGTGGCCATTCCTGAAAACCTGCAAGTTCTGACTACGATTCGAGATTTCATTCGATGGGGTAGTAGCGAGTTTTTACGTAATGAGCTGAGTTTCGGGCATGGTTTTGTGGATGCATTGGATGAGTCCAGGTATTTGATTTTGCATGTCCTGGCCTTGCCTTATGACTGGCCTGATGCCTATTTTGATGCGGTCCTCACCCTGTCCGAACGCGAACAGGTAATCGATATCCTGCAATTGCGCATAAATTCCCGTCAGCCCGCAGCCTATATCACGCGAGAGTCCTGGTTTTGCGGGCTTAAATTTTACGTTGACGAGCGCGTGCTGGTACCGCGTTCTCCGATCGCCGAGCTCATTTCGAATCAATTCGAACCCTGGGCGGATAGCAGTCGGGTGCAGCGTATCCTCGATCTATGCACCGGCAGTGGATGTATCGCGATCGCCTCGAAGTACCATTTCCCGGCTGCCGAGGTCTGTGCTTCCGATATTTCTCCTGCGGCGCTCGAAGTAGCCGCACTGAACCTTGAGCAACACGAACTTAGTGACCAGATAAATCTGTATGAGTCCGATCTGTTCGATTCGATGCCAGCACAGTCATTTGACGTTATAGTCAGCAATCCACCTTATGTCGATGCTGAGGATATGGCCGCCCTGGGTGATGAATTTCATCACGAGCCGGCTATCGGTTTGCGTGCGGGTGATGATGGCCTGCTGCTGGTTGATCGTATTCTGGCAGGCGCAGGCGCGTTTTTAAGCGAGCATGGGGTCATTTTTATCGAGGTTGGAAATTCGCAGGCAGCGTTAGAGGCCAGGTATGACTTTCTACCAATGACCTGGATAGAATTTGAATTCGGTGGTGGTGGGGTTTGCGCTATCCTGGCGCAGGATCTGCAGCAACAGCAGTCTGCACTATCCGCTATCGCCAGTTAGCCGGGCATGGCAGGCAATATGACATCGGTGCTGCGCTGGAAGTATCGCAAAGAAATCAGCAAAATAAGAAAAAACTATCGTGGCGGTGAACGTAACGCTGAAAATTTCGAGCGTTTCAAGGTTTACCGGTTTTTGTTATTACGTAATCCGGAGCACTAATTATGGCCTGGTGGGGTAAAGCCCTTGGTGGCGCATTTGGGTTTATGATTGGCGGGCCTCTCGGTGCCCTGATGGGGATCGCTTTCGGACATAGTTTCGATCGTGGTCTGGGCAAGATGGATGGCGTCGAATGGGGTGCGGATCAGGAGCGCATTCAGGCGGCATTCTTTACCGCTACATTTTCAGTGATGGGTTACCTCGCCAAGACCGATGGCCGGGTTACCCGTGATGAAATCAGGCTTGCCGAAGCGGTCATGGATCGGCTCGGTTTGAACGCCGAAATGCGCAGTTCAGCAAAGAAGTTGTTCAACGAGGGCAAGTCGGACGATTTTCCCATCGACGAGATATTAGACCAGTTCAGACGTGAGACGCATCGGCGTACCACCCTGATGCAGATGTTTCTCGAGATCCAGTTGCAGGCGGCTTACGCCGATGGCGTCATGCATCCGGCAGAAAAAGAGGCGCTGATCAACATTTGTCGCCATCTGGGTATCGCGGTATCCCAGCTGGATCGGCTCGAGGAAATGCTGCGCGCGGGCTTTGGGCGTGGCGATTATGATGCTGCGACTGCCAAAACATCGCTTAAGGATGCCTACCAGTTGTTAGGTGTGAACGACGGGGTGAGCAAAACCGAACTCAAAAAAGCCTATCGGCGGTTGATGTCGCAACATCATCCAGACAAGCTGGTTGCGAAAGGATTACCCGAACAGATGATTCGGGACGCGACCGAGAAAACCCAGCAAATCAAGGCCGCCTACGAACTCATTCGTAAATCCCGTAACGGATGAAGAAGTTGTTCACTCACGAGAACCGTATGATCGTCTTCAATCTGAAAAACGTGTTGCAGGCGGAGGGTATAGAAACTATTGTTGTTAATGAGTTTGCTGCCGGGGGCGCCGGCGATCTGGCTACTTTCGATACCTGGCCCGAACTATGGGTGGAAGACGACGACAAACTCGAGCAGGCACAGGTAATCATACAGGGTATCCTGAGCGGTAGCGCAACCAACGACTGGTTTTGTCGCAATTGCCAGGAGCAAAACGACGCCTCATTTCAGTTTTGCTGGAAATGTGGGTGTGCACTCGAATAAGCCGAGGTTATCTCAATGAAACGATTTATTTCTGGGTTACTACTGCTTTCTCCGATCGCTTATGCCGGTGACGTGCGTATTGTCGATGTGAGCGTCGAATGTCCCAGCAGCTGTACCTTCTCGGTAACCCTCGAGCATGAAGATCAGGGCTGGCAGCACTATGCGAAACAGTGGGATGTGGTGACCCTGGAAGGCAAGTTACTGAAGTCTCGGGTATTGCACCACCCACATGAACAGGAACAGCCATTCACACGCTCGTTATCCGGAGTAATGGTCCCGGCAGGGGAGAGCAAGGTGAAAATTCGCGCTAAAGACTCAAAGCACGGCTATAGCGAGCAGGAATTTGTTGTCGACATACCGGGGCGTAGCTAGCCTGCATATTGCATGCGGGCTAGTTTTCCTGCCAGAGTAAACGCAGCCCCAGGAAAATCATTACACTGCCGGGAATCCAGCGCTGCACCCAGTCCCCGACTCTGCCGCGCGCGCGCATGGTGCCGGCGGCAACCATATAGGCGATCGATCCGTTGACGATGGCGCCGGTAACCAGGAATACCGAACCCAGGGCCAGTGATATCATGAATCCGGGGGTTTCGACCGAGTTCAGAAATTGCGGAATAAAGGCGAGAAAGAACAATGCGATCTTGGGATTGAGCGAATCGACCAGTAGTCCGCGGCGAAAGTATTGCCAGCCATTTACAGCAAGCGGATAAGGCGTGGTTGCAGCGGTCTGTCGCCTCGTTCGCAACAGATCGATACCGAGATAAATCAGGTAAGCCGCGCCGAGATATTGCACGATTACGAAGGCGAGTGGCGTGGTCGCGAGTATCGCGGCAACACCGCTAGCGGCCAATACCACATGAACAAAGGCTCCCGCCGTCATACCAAGCACCGCAAAAACGCCAGCCTTGAATCCACCTGCGGCACTAATTGAAGTCACCAGTATTACCGAAGGACCGGGTGACAGGTTGACCGCGAGACAGGCGATTACGAGGAGCACGAAAGTATCGAGGGTCATGATTATAGATCCGGTTCCGGATTAATGAGCGTTACGCGCCAGCTCACGGGCATCGACGAAAGTTTTGACCGAACGCGTAACGTCGGCCGACGTTGTGGCCCATGAACATACGCTGACTCGAATCACACTGCGCTGTTGCCACTGGGTGCCCCCAATCCAGCATTCGCCGGATTGCTGGACATTTTTGATCGTCTCGGTGGTTATCAGGTCGTTGTCACAGGCAACCAGCACCTGGTTAAAGACAACTTCATTCAAAATTTCAAAGTCGTGCTGCCCTAGTTCATCCGCGAACTGCCGGGCGCGGGCGTGAAAACCGTAAATCAGCTCATCGATACCGGATCTGCCCAGATATTTGAGTGCCGCCCAGAGTTCGAATATGCGCGAGCGGCGCGACATTTCCGGTGTATGCAACATACCGTCGCGATTGTCGCTGTATACGATGTAGGCCCCCGAGGCATGTAATGCATTTACCAGTGCGTCACGATCACGACACATGATGACCCCGCTGTCATAGGGGGTGTTCAGGGTTTTGTGACCGTCAAATGACCAGGAGTTCGCGAGTTCGATACCCCGGGTCAAGTGTTTCAACTGGTCGCTGACGGCAGCCCAGAGCCCGAAAGCGCCATCAATATGTACCCAGGCGTCGGCTTCCCTGGCCTTATGACACAGGCTCGAAAAATCATCGAAAGCGCCGGAGTTTACGTTGCCGGCCTGCAGGATCAGGATTGTAGATTGGTCAAGTTCGGGAACCAGTTGCGCATTGATCCTGCCCTGTGTGTCGGCGTCCACCCACTCGACATTATCGATCCCGAAACCGAGTAACGCGATTGCCTTGGTGACAGTGCCATGGGCCTGCCGGCTGGCGATGACACGCAGGCGTGGCGCGTTGATGAATCCGTGGCGATTAATATCCCAGCCGAGGCGGGCAAAATTCCTGTGCCTGGCTGCGGCGAGGCCACAGAAGATTGACATCGATGAACCGCTGACATAGCCCGCTATGGTAGATTCGGGGAGCCCAAACAGTTCGCGCAACCAGGCTTCGGTCACTTCTTCGAGCCGTGATGCGACCGGTGAACTCAGGTATAGCGGTGTATTCTGATCCCAGAAATCGGTCAGCCAGCGCACCGCCAGTGTCGCCGGTATCACACCGCCGTTGACCAGACCGAAGTACCGCCCGCCAATTTGTGCCACCGTGGCGGGAGAGCCGTACTCGTCAAGCTGACGCAGAATCTGCAACGCGTCACCCGGGGAGTCGGGCAGCGGCTCATCGAAGCGGGCGAGATTTGCAATAGCCTCCGGGGTCGGAAAAACATTACGTTCAAGCGCCCGGTCGGCATAGGCGTAGGCGGCGTCGCGTGCCTCATCAAATGTGGTTTTCTGTTCCATTTCGATAAACATGCGTTGGCGAATGTCATCACTCATTGATCTCAATCCTGTAAAATTTGTTTTACCCTGGTTTTTAATTCAGGTAGGAGTTCGGTTTCAAACCAGGGATTTTGCTTGAGCCAGCGATTATTTCTGGGACTTGGATGCGGTAAGGGTACCATGTCAGGCCAGTAGTCCCTCCAACTGCGCACCAGCTCGGTTAGCGAACGGAATTTTGTATCGAAGTGATAACGCTGAGCGTATTGCCCCAGAACCAGCGTCAATTCGATTTGTTTCATTTGCGTGAGCAGTGGTGCGCGCCAGCGGGGTGCACATTCGGGGCGCGGGGGTAGATCGCCGGAAGCGCCGGTTCCGGGATAACAAAATCCCATTGGCAGGATCGAAATGATGGACGCATCATAAAATACCTCCCGGCTGATGCCTAGCCAGTCGCGCAGGCGGATTCCACTGGGATCATCGAAAGCTACCCCCGAGTGGTGCACTTTTTTACCAGGGGCCTGACCGGCAAGCAGAATTCTAGCTGATGCGGAACATTGCAGTACCGGGTTGGGACCCAGCGGCAAACTGCTGGCACACAGTCGACAGCGGCTTACTTCGGACAATAGCGATTTCAATTGGGTCATTTAGCACTCAGTGTGTCAGAAAGCGGCCGTTGCGAACGCCACAGGATTTCTGTTCGTGCCAGCTGAGTTGACCGTTCACCCAGACGCTAATTATGCCTTCGCTGAACTGTGCCGGGTTTTCAAAACTGGCACGATCGATGATTGTATCGGGATCGAATAACACCAGGTCGGCATAGTTTCCAATGGCGATACTCCCGCGATTCAGAAGACCAAAGCGGCTCGCAGTCAGGCCGGTCATTTTATGTACCGCAGTTTCCAGATCGAACAACTTCTTTTCACGAACATAGTGACCAAGTATTCGCGGAAAAGTGCCCCACAGGCGTGGATGAGGGGTTTGCATTGATGCAATACCATCGGATCCAATCATCGCCGCGGGGTGTGCCATGATGCGCTGCAGGTCGCTTTCATCCATTTGAAAGTAGATAGCGGCAGCCGGGTAAAGCCGCTCACAAGCTTCCTCGAGCGAGCAATTCCAGTCCGTCATTATACGCTCCAGTAATAAGCCGTTGCATTCAGGGTGTGGCGTTGATTCGGCGACCAGTACCGCTTCGCAGTGTTTGGCAAACTGCGCCAGCAACGTGGTAGAGCTGGCAATGTAGGGGTAGACATCGAGACTCACAGCCTGCTTTGCCGAGCGAGCCTGATCAATCAATTCGAGGGTTTGTTTTGAACGACCATAATTATTGGCGCCAGCGCATTTATGATGAGAGATAATGACCGGAACCCGTGCAAGCCGGCCGATATCAAGTGTTTCTTCGACCGCGGCAAGCACCTGATCGCCTTCATCACGCATATGAGTCACGTATACTGAGTGTTCAAATTCGCGCAGTACGCGTGCAAGTTGTACTACTTCATCGGTTGAAGCCGATGCCGCAGGCGGATAATCAAGTCCGGTACTCAGTCCAATACAGCCCTGCTGTAGCGCCAGCCTGAGGTCTTCACGCATCTGCCTTATCGCCCCCTGATCTGCGCTTTGTTCGAGTCGGTCGGCCATGCTGCCGAGGCGTAAACTGCTATGACCGGCAAGTAGTGCCAGGTTGACTGCACTGGGCGATTGGGCCAGGGCGTCGCGATAGGCTGATACTGATGGAAAACGAAACTCTTCTTTTTCGCCTAGCAGCGGAAAAGGCGCTGGCATACTGTTTGCTGATTGTAGCGGAGCCAGGCTGATACCGCAGTTGCCGGCGACAACCGTGGTCACACCCTGGGAAATTTTAAACGGGATATCAGGCGTTTTGAGCACAGCCAGGTCATCATGGGTATGACTGTCGATAAATCCGGGTGCCAGCACCAGCCCGGCGGCGTCGAGAGCTGTATCTGCCTGCCAATGCCCGCAGTCACCCAGGTCGACGATACGATCGCGGTCGATGACGACATCGATAAACTGCGATACCGCACCGCTACCATCGATAACCCTGGCCCCGGTTATTAGTAGATCACAGTTAGCCATGCCCGGGTGGGCGGCTGAGGTCAGCCAGTTGCAACTTTCTTGACTTCAGGATTAAAGGTTGAGGTTTGATTGCGACCTCCCTGTTTTGCCTGGTACAGGGCCAGGTCAGCACGCGCCAGCAATTCATCGATGCTGACGGAAGTGCCGGGTACGAATGAAGTGAGCCCGATACCGGCGGTATAACTGATGATGTTGTCGTTATACTTTAACACTGCCTGGTTGATCGCCTTGTGCAAGCGATCAGAGAATTCGATGGCTTCCCTGGTGGTAGTACTGGGCAGAACCATTGCAAACTCTTCGCCACCCAGGCGACCGGTAATATCACTGCGACGAGCCACGCTGTTAACGACATTGGCGAAAAGCTTCAACACCGCGTCGCCGGCAGAGTGTCCATACTTGTCATTGATCGATTTGAATTGATCGAGATCGATAATCATCACCGAAAAAACGGTTTTTTCACGAGTAGCGAGGGAAACGTAGTTATTCGCACGGTCGAAAAAAGCCTGCCTGCTTAATAATCCAGTCAATGAGTCATGACTGAGCGGTTTGTGCATGTCCACTTCGAGCTGGTAAATACGAAACATCAGGCTAACCAGGACCCAGCAAATCGGGGGCGCTATAGCCAGAGGCACAAAGCCTGCAAAAATAATCGCAAGTTTGATCTTTATATCAAACCCGTAACTGTTGAGGATTGCGACGGCGGTTGCGGTAACTGCAATCGATGCGACCGCGGCGATAATCGTAATCATCGCCACGGTGTTAAAACGCCCGAGTTTTACCAGGAGTTTTACCATTTTCGAATGCCCTTCGGAAAGTTGAACTTATAATTGTAGATCCACTGTAATTCCATCTGTCCCCGGGTTCAAGCGATTAATTGATTCTGATTCAGGGGATTTAATGTTTTTTTACCAGGCCTTAAATGGTAAACAAAGGATTTGATGTCGAGACTTGACGGTATGAACTGAAAGGTCTTGAATACCCTGCCTCGCAGGGCTGCGATAGTTTGAGATTAAACCACTGGTCGTATAAATGAGGGATGGGAATAATCAACTGAGTGGCGGTGAGTGTACTGAAACCTGCTGCAAAGGAATCCAGAGCCGCTACTACTGCGTACAATGTTTTCTGAACCAGTAATATCAGGAATGCCGCGTAATTTTATGGCGACTCTATTACCCCTGCGAAATGCTGAAACACACTAGACGAGATCTGATTAATGAAAGTTTTAATGTTGATTGCGCACGGTAGTCGTAACCAGGCCGCTAACGACGAAGTGAGCCAACTGGCAACGCAAATACAAGGTCTCGGACAGGGTGAGTTCGATGCGGTCGTGCCGGCATTCCTGGAATTTGCGCAGCCGGATATCCATCAGGGAATCGATCTATGTGCCGAAATGGGTGCGCGCGAAATTATCGCGGTGCCCTATTTCCTGGCGGCCGGTAAACATGTCGCCAGGGATATTCCACTGGAACTCGAATGCGCCCGGACCAGGCACCCGCAAATCAGCATCGCAACATCGCAGTATTTAGGCAGGAACGAGGCCATGGCCGAACTGGTAATCCAGTGTTCGAAGCATGCCGGATAAACCAGTAACTGTGGTTAACCTGGCTGTTTGAACCGGGCTTCCTGGCAGACCCGGCGGCGCTGGGTTAACCGCCAGATGCCGCGGTAACGTAGCGCTGTCAGGATGATTATCGAAATAGGGTTTATTAGACCTCTGGAATCCCTATAATACTGACTTCCATGCACCGGTCGATCGGTACCCATCAAGATAGCGAGTAGTAATATGAATGCCCCTCTCAGCAATAGCGCCTTAATCGAAAAAGATCAGGAACATATGATTCACCCTCTGCACCACAATCCGGGCCATGCCAAAGCCAGGGTTTGGGTCAAGGCGGAGGGCTCGCATTTAATCGATGCCGACGGTAATCGTTTCATCGATGGCCTGTCCTGCCTGTGGAACGTCAGTTGTGGGCATGGACGCCAATCGCTGGTTGATGCTGCAGCCACGCAGATGCAGCAAATGGCTTTCTGCTCGAGCTATAACGGTAGTTCCAATGCGCCCGCAATTGAGTTGGCCGAGCGTCTGGCCGATGTCTGTTACCCGCAAATCAATAATTTTTACTTCACTTCAGGTGGCGGCGAGTCGACCGATAGTAATTTCAAGCTTGCACGTTACTACTGGAAGGCAAAGGGTAAACCCGACAAAACCAAGGTGATAAGCCGCATCTGGGGCTACCATGGAGTCACTTTTGCAGCGATGTGTGCCACTGGCATAGCGGGTTACTGGGGTTCTTTTGAACCGCGCATTCCCGGTTTCAGCCATATCCCGGCGCCGGATCCATATCACTACCCGGCACCGGAAGATGGTTCGTCGCTGGGAATTGCAGCAGCCAACGAACTGGAGCAGGAGATTCTCAGGCAAGGTCCCGCAACAGTGGCCATGTTTATTGCCGAACCGATTATGGGCGCCGGTGGCGTCATCGTCCCGCCCGACGATTATTTCCCGCGGATTCGTGAAATTTGTGACCAGTACGAAGTGTTGTTTGTGGCTGATGAAGTCATTACCGGCTTCGGTCGTACCGGGAAAATGTTTGCCCTGGAGCACTACGGAGTGCAGCCCGATCTGGTCCAGTTCGCTAAATCGATCACCTCGGGATACCTGCCGCTTGGGGGCATCGGTATCAGCGATGAAATCGCGGCAACCATTCGTGACAGCGAGAAGCCCTGGATGCACGCCTACACCTATAGCGGTCATCCCACCACTTGTGCGGTCGGGCTGGCAACCCTGGATTTCGTTGACAGCGAGAACCTGGTTGAACAGGCGGCGACTAAGGGTGCCTATCTGCTGGACAAGTTACATACTGCACTCGATGGTCATCCACATGTTGGCAATGTACGTGGCAAAGGCATGATGTGTGGTGTTGAGCTGGTCGAGGATAAAGCCACTAAGGCCTGGTACCCGCCCGAGTGGGGCGTGGGACCAAAAATGACCAGTGCGATGATCGATAATGGCGTGTTTACGCGGATGCGTAGCGAAGTTGTGTGTCTTGCGCCGCCATTGACGACCGATGAAGCGACGCTGGATGAACTGGTGGCCGCTGTAAGTAAATCCATCGTCACCGTTTTCGGTGAGTAAACGTAGCCCCCGCACACGTCACTGCTGCCCGGAATTAACAAGTGATCACAGGGTCACCGGTGTGCTAAGGCTACCTCGGGGGTAAGTCCGCAAAAGACGCTTCCAAACGGCAAAAGGCGCCGTTTGGTACATCCATGTAATCGCTTGGAACTCGGCGTCCTGCCTCGTTACACTTTTGCGGACTTACCCCCGAGGTAGCCTCCCACTGTCACCGGTTTCCCCGTGGGACGCTATTCAAAGTTAGATCTCTACGATGCTAAACAGAGGGATGGTACTTTACTCCTGGTGAGGCATTTCCTTGATGTAGAGGTCGTGCTTGGAATAGGGGATTTCGATTTTTTCTTCGATGAAACGTTTGTATACCTTGCAGTTCAAGGCGTCGATTATGCGCCCGCGCAATACCGGTTGATCGATCCAGCATAGTAACTCGAAATCAAGGCTGGAAGCGCCGAAGGTCCGAAAGCGGACCCGCGGTTCCGGATCCTCACATACTGCCTCGTCAGTCAGCGCGATATCCATCAGAACTTCGCGCACCTTGTCGATGTCGGAACCGTAGGCAACTCCGACCGCGACCCTGATGCGAAATCTTTCCGCGGGCCCCCCGGATTCGTTGATGATCGTGGTATTGCCCATTACCGAATTTGGTACGGTGACCTCGATATCATCACGCGTCATCAAACGCGTACTGCGAATCCCTATGTGTGTAATTTCACCTCTTTGACCCGAATCCAGCACCACAAAATCGCCGATTTTGTAGGGTGCATCAGCCATGATGAAAACGCCGGAAAACAGGTTGGCGAGCGTGTCTTTGGCGGCGAAGCCAACCGCGATTCCGACGATTCCGGCCGATGCCAGCCATGCTGTCATATCGACGTTCCAGGCAGTGAATACGACATAGACCGCGAGAACGATGATGGTGATGAAGACGATGTTTTCAAACAGTGGCAGGGTTTGCGGATGTAACACCGCAACGTATTGATCGTTGTCGGCGATACTGCGTAATACCGAACGCGTGACGCGGATTAAGAAAACTGTCCAGACAAAATACGCGATCGTTAGCAGAACTGAATAAATGATGGAATCAAACGGATTGGCTATCTTCAGTAAATTAACTGCCAGCGTCGTGCCAATCAGGATCACGCTGGTAAAGATCGGGTTGTGCAAGTGGTCGATTAAATGATCGTCGAACTTAAAGCGGGTACGCGCTACCAGATTTCTAAGTGCCGCGCTGACAAACCGATTGAATATCCAGGCAACCAGGAGCGAGGCAAACATGACGATGATCGCCTGTAACCAGGCGTTTTCGCCAAACAGGCCGAGGTAAGGACGCAACCAGCTTTGAGCTTCGTTTAACATTCGATGATATTCACTGCCAGGCCCCCGCGGGAGGTTTCCTTGTACTTGGTTTTCATATCCGCACCGGTTTCGCGCATGGTCTTGATGACCTTGTCGAGTGAAACGAAATGCTGGCCGTCGCCGCGCATGGCGATGCGAGCAGCATTGATCGCCTTGACCGATGCCATCGCATTGCGCTCGATGCAGGGTACTTGCACCAGTCCGCCGACCGGATCGCAGGTCAGGCCGAGGTTGTGTTCCATACCTATTTCAGCGGCATTTTCAGCTTGTTCGGGGGTACCGCCCATAACCTCGGTTAGCGCTCCGGCCGCCATCGAACAGGCGCTACCGACTTCACCCTGACAGCCGACCTCGGCGCCTGAGATCGACGCGTTTTCCTTGTATAGAATGCCGATTGCGCCGGCGGTAAGCAGGAAGCGAACAATGCCATCGTCATCAGCTGCCGGGTAAAAATGCTGATAATAATGCATCACGGCAGGAATGATGCCTGCGGCGCCATTGGTCGGCGCGGTAACCACGCGTCCACCTGCCGCGTTTTCTTCATTTACCGCGAGCGCCCACAAATTGACCCAATCGAGGCACATTAGCGGGTCTTTATAGGTAATACCGGGTTGGCCCCTGAGCTTGCGGGACAATTCGGCGGCGCGACGCTTTACCTTCATGCCGCCCGGTAAAATGCCTTCGTTACGGCAGCCCTTGTTGACGCAGCTGCGCATCACTTTCCAGATGTCGAGTAGTCCGCCACGAATTTCTGCCTCGCTACGCCAGGTTTTTTCATTTTCCAGCATGACATCGCTGATCGACATATCGTGGTTGGCGCAATGAATCAGTAAATCGACAGCGCTTAGAAATGGATAAGGCAACCGGGTATCGTCCGCGACGATACGATCCTCACCTGTGGCGGTCTCATCGACGATGAATCCGCCGCCGACTGAATAGAAAGTAGCATCGCGCAGCATTTCATCCTGCGCGTCGAAGGCACAAAACGTCATTCCATTGGAATGAAACGGCAGTGTCTGCCGACGATGCATTACCAGCTGTCCGGTTTCATCGAACTTGATGGCATGCTCGCCGAATAAATTTAACTGCTGGGTAGAGCGAATCGTCTCAAGCCTGGATTCGACGCTATCGGTATCAAGCGATTCCGGCAGTTCACCCTCCAGGCCGAGCATCACCGCCTTGTCGCTGCCGTGACCTTTGCCGGTGGCGCCGAGCGAGCCATACAGGTCGGCCGTTACATTTGACACTCGGCTTAAAAGACCGTCGTCCTTTAGAGTTTGCACAAATTGCTGCGCTGCCCGCATTGGTCCCACGGTGTGCGAGCTGGAAGGCCCGATACCAATCGAAAACAAATCAAAAACACTAATCGCCATCGGGCAATCCTATCTCAGCGAGTAGTGGGTGTATAACACCAGAACAGGGCAATGAATGCGCCAGTATGTTGGCTGCAAGCACCTCTTTGCTGTCTGCTTACGCTTCGTCGTCTTCATATGCCGACAGCGGTGGACAGGAACAGATCAGGTGAGTGTCACCATAGACGTTATCGACCCTGCTGACGGGCGACCAGTACTTGCTGGCACGCAACGAGGGCAGCGGGTAGGCGGCCTGCTCACGTTTGTAAGCGTGATTCCATTCGTCAGCGCATACCATATCAACAGTGTGCGGGGCGTGCTTGAGGGGGTTGTCCTCGGCGTCCATACGCCCTTCCTCAATCTCGCGAATTTCTCCTCGGATTGCAATCATCGCATCGCAAAAACGGTCGATCTCCTCCTTTGACTCGGATTCGGTAGGTTCGATCATCAAGGTGCCGGGAACCGGGAAAGACATGGTTGGTGCGTGAAAGCCGTAGTCGATCAGTCGCTTGGCAATATCGTCCACGGTGATTCCAAATTCCTTGACCACGCGCGTGTCGATAATGCATTCATGCGCCACCAGCCCGTTGGGACCGGTGTAAAGAATCGGGAAGTGCTCATTCAGACGGTGGGCAATGTAATTCGCGTTTAAAATTGCGATTGCAGTCGCTTTCGGCAGTCCTTCGCGACCCAACAGCGCAACATATGCCCAGCTGATCGGCAGAATGCCTGCGCTGCCGAATGGCGCCGCTGCGACCTTATTGATGCCACCGTTGGAGTTCTGGCTGGTGGAAGGCAGAAATGGTTTCAGGTGTTCCCTGACGCCAATCGGTCCTACTCCAGGGCCACCGCCACCATGTGGGATACTGAAGGTCTTGTGCAGATTCAGGTGAGAAACATCGCCGCCGAACTTGCCCGGCGCACAGACCCCGACCATCGCATTCATATTGGCGCCGTCGATGTAAACCTGCCCCCCGTGCTGATGAACCAGTTCGCATACTTCGGTTACATCGTCTTCAAATACACCGTGGGTCGACGGATAGGTGATCATGATCGCAGCCAGGTTATCGCTGTGTTGCTCGCACTTGGCCCTGAGGTCATCCATATCGATATTGCCCGATCTGGCAGTGCCGACCACTACCACTTTCATGCCGGCCATCTGTGCCGAGGCCGGGTTGGTGCCATGCGCCGAAGCCGGTATTACACAAATATTGCGATGTCCTTCATCGCGGCTTTGATGGTATGACTTGATTGCCAGCAATCCGGCGTATTCTCCCTGCGCCCCCGAATTGGGCTGCAGTGAAACCGCGTCGTAACCTGTACAGGCGCACAGCATTTGCTCGAGTTCGATAATCAGTAGCTGGTAACCCTGGGCCTGGTCGAGCGGCACGAAGGGATGGATGCGTCCGAAGCCAGGCCAGGTAACCGGAATCAGCTGGGTCGCCGAATTCAGTTTCATGGTGCAGGAACCGAGCGGGATCATGCTGCGATCGAGCGCGAGATCCTTATCCGCCAGCTTGCGCATGTAACGCATCAGGTCGGTTTCCGAGTGATGACTGTTAAATACCGGGTGGGTCAGGAAATCGCTTTTACGCACCAGGTTTGGCGGCAGACTGCTGCCGGTTTTTTCATCCAGACTGGTGACGGTAATCTGGTCGCCATGGTCGTGGGTAAACACGTTAAACAGGGTTTTAACATTGGCTCGGGTAGCGATTTCGTCCAGCGATATGCCTATCGAGGTGCTGCTAACCTGACGCAGGTTAATTTTTTCGGCACGTGCGGCTGCCATGATGAATTCGGTCGCGTTACCGGTATTGACGGTGATGGTGTCAAAGAAATATTGGGTTTCAACTTCGAGCCCCAGTTCGCGCAATCCGGCGGCCAGCAGGGTTGTCATGCGATTGATGCGTCGGGCGATGCGGCGCAGTTCGTCGGGTCCGTGGTAGACCGCGTACATACCCGCCATGATGGCGAGCAGGGCCTGCGCGGTGCAGATGTTGCTGGTCGCCTTTTCGCGGCGGATGTGTTGTTCGCGGGTCTGCAGCGCGAGCCGCATCGCCGGTTCACCGCGACTATCCTGTGATACCCCGATCAGGCGACCTGGCAGGGATCGTTTATAGGCTTCGCGCGTCGCCATGAATGCGGCATGTGGTCCACCATAACCCAGCGGTACACCGAAGCGTTGTGAGCTGCCGACCACGATATCGGCGTCGAATTCACCAGGCGGCGTCAACAGGGTCAGGCTGAGCAGGTCGGCGGCAACCGCAACCAGCCCCTTCTTTTCATGGATCTTTGTTACCAGTTCGGCATAGTCGTGAATCTCTCCCGTGGAGCAGGGATATTGCAACAGAACCCCGCATAACTCGGGATTATCAGCCGCCGCGAAAGCATCGCCGATGACACATTTAATACCCATGTGTTTGGCGCGATTGGTTACCACTTCGATGGTTTGCGGATGACAGCTGTCGGCAATGTAGAAAACATCACTTTTACTTTTTGACAAGCGGTGGCACATGGCCATGGCTTCGGCCGCCGCGGTGGCTTCGTCCAGCACCGAGGCGTTGGCGAGTTCCATCCCGGTCAGGTCGCTGATCATTGTCTGAAAATTGAGCAGGGCCTCGAGGCGTCCCTGGGAAATTTCCGGCTGGTACGGAGTATAGGCGGTGTACCAGGCGGGATTGCGGAACAGGTTGCGTTCGATGACCGTGGGTGTGTGGGTGTTGTGATAACCCATCCCGATAAATGATTTGAAGAGCTGGTTCCGAATCGAGATCTGGTAGAGCCGATTCAATACCTGGCGCTCAGACAGGCTGGCCTTGACCTCGAGTGGCTTGCGTCGGCGAATCGATTCAGGCACGACCTTGTCGAGCAATTCATCGATATTCTCCATTCCCAGTTCGGCGAGCATCGCGGCTTCGTCTTCCGCTCCGGGGCCGATATGGCGGCGGATAAATCCGTGGAAGATATCGAGATCCTTTAATTTGAGGTCAGGATTGGTCATGGCGATGTTTCCTTGGTCAGGGGCTTATGAAATAGATCGGCTTTCCAGGAAATCTCCCAGCTAAGCCGAATTTTTAGTTCTGCGGTGGATATTAACATCACCTGCCAATATTACTAATGCTTGAGGTTAGCAACCAGTTTATCGCTAACCCATTGCTTGAGAAGCCCGGCACCCACCAGGGCGACCTGTGATTCGTCGATCCATTCGAGCAAACCTTCGCAAATCTGCGCAAAATTCATGCCGGTTGTGGCCTGCTCGATGGCCCAGGCTTCATGAACTTCGAGCGAACGCCAGTGGGTTTTCATATCCTGTCGCCATAGCAGCCACCGCTGTGGATAGTCTACACGCTGTTGCAGCGGCAACTCGGTACCCGCATCCAGCGCGGTCTTCATCAGGGGCACATTCCAGTACAGGTCGAGCCAGAGCATGGCCGGCTGGAATTCAAATCTGAGTTCCGGCCAGGCATCGGCCGGAACCTGTGCCATGTCTTCAAGTTGAAACAAATGCTCGCTGTCAGCGGCGTCGAACACCATAGTATGAGCCCATTCGTAGCTGGCCAGTTCCTGTACAAACTCTGCCCTGTCGCCGTTATAGAAATCCTGCAGGTAAGCGGGAAGATTTCTTCCAAACCAGCGCACCGAGGGGTGGGTGGACGGGTAGTGTTGCAGGTAATCGAGCGCCATATTTTCAAAGGCTTCGCGACCGAGGTATTTTTCCAGCGCCGAATAGTCAACCGCGAGGCAGTCGATCAAACGAATTCGATAGGCATTGTAATAGGTTCCGAGACGATGTTCGGCGAGGGCATTGGCGGTGCTGACAATATCCTGCTCGATATCATCCGCGCCTCCGATCAGGTAGTCCTGGAAACGCAATTGAAGTTCACGTAAATGCGACATAATCAGGATTGATAAAAGGGCGCGGCAATTTTGCGGGCCTGTTCGAGCTCGTCTAGCACTGCGTCGAGCTCGGGAATATTGCCATCGCGTTCGATCATGGTTGAAACCGGGCCGAATCGTTTTGCGGTTTCTGCATAAAGCGCCCATACCGGATCGATAATGTCCTGGTCGTGGGTATCGATGATCAGGTTGCCATCGTTGGTATGGCCGGCAAGGTGATGTTGCCAGACCCGGTCTGCAGGTACCCCTTCGAGGTACTCGACTGGATCGTAGTGATGGTTGTAGCTGCTCACATAAATATTGTTGACATCGAGCAGCAGGTAACAGTCTGCCTTTGCGGCGATCGCCGACAGAAATTCCCATTCGGGCATCGCATCTTCACAGTAGGTGATATAGCTGGAAAGATTTTCGATCAGCATTTGCTGTCCGATAAAATCCTGGATCCGTAAAATGCGCTCGGCCACATGATTGACCGCTTCCTCGGTATAAGGCAGCGGCAGTAAATCGTGCATGTTTTTATGATCGACTCCGGTCCAGCACAGATGGTCGGAAAACCAGCGCGGTTCAATCCGTTCGATCAGCTGCTTTAATTGCTGCAGGTATTCGAAATCGAGCTCGTCGGTGCTACCCAGAGACATGGAGACGCCATGCATGACCATCGGATAGTCCTGGCGAATCGCGTCGAGGAAATAGAGCGGCTTGCCGCCATCGATCATGTAGTTTTCACTTAAGATTTCAAACCAGTCGATATTCTTCGGTTTGCGCTCGAGTATGTCCTGATAATGTTCCGCTCGCAGGCCCAGACCGAATCCAAGAAAAGGTTTATCGGTGGTCTGTGTCATCGCTGAAAGTCAAAGTTTTGCACGAGATGATTATATCCAGCGGACAAAAAAATGCACCGACCAGGTCGGTGCATTTTTGACAGATGGAGATACAGCTTAGGCTTCGAATTTACCGCCGGCACCTTCACACTCAACCTTGGTGCGCTTAACCCAACCCTGCCCGGCACAGGAGTTTTGGCCAGCACAACTGGTGGTTGCAGTGGCGCAGGCACTGGTGCCTTTGCAGGAATTGACGTTGAAGCATTTGCCGGCTTTTTCACCCGCAGACGCGCTCATTGGTGCGACTGCGAACATGGCCGCAGCTGCTGCGGCCAGGGCGACTCCGGTGGTTTTCTTAGCTGTAATCATTAAATTATCCTCAAGTTAAACAAGTTGGTTGTACTGGTTATTTCCCCATTACGCGACATTAGAGAAGCCGAATTTCTAGAAAGTTCAGAAAAATGCAGGATTTTTTAAAAATTGCTGTATTTGGCAGCTTAGCTGGACCTTTTACTGGTACTGCCGGATAGTAAGCTGATTGCCACTTTGAATCAGTTCGAAGTGTTTTAAAACATTCATCCCGAGTAGGATTTCGTTGACCCTCATACCCGGAATAATGCTGGCATTGACGTCGAAAAGCTCGATTTCTCCGATAGCAAGCTGATCCAGACGGGTCAAATACGCCGTGGTGACTCCATTCGCAGTAGACACCGCAGTCGCAGGACCGGATTTGAGCCCCAGTGTTTGCTGCATGCCTCCGGGTATTGCCGTGGTAGTTGCGCCGGTATCAACCAGGAAAGTGACTTTATGGCGGTTAATCTCACCATCGAATACATAGTGACCATTGCGATTGCGTAACAGCACCACTTCCCGAAAATCACTCGTGGCCAGGGTGGCGAGGGACTGATTAGGATTATTATGCTGGTCGAGTATTTTTGAAAACAGCAGTGCCAACAGAAAAAAACCGAGTATCCATGCCGCGGCAGTAAACATCATGCCGAGTTTTTTAGTAGAATGGGGCATCGCACTACTTAACTTAGTGCTAAATCCTTAGAAATCAATGCAGGGCAGGCTCAATGTCGGGAAACAGTATCGGCAAATCATTCGTAGTGACGTCATTCGGCGAAAGCCATGGTAGCGCCATTGGTTGCATCGTCGATGGTTGTCCGCCG
>Ga0209165_10000164_pt1 | contig 29042 bp, 23 predicted proteins | sample tdAd001_FD_187122 | JGI IMG/M metagenome (GOLD analysis project Ga0209165, IMG submission 187122) | Marine sediment microbial communities from the Atlantic coast under amendment with organic carbon and nitrate - tdAd00.1 (SPAdes)... | ecosystem: Environmental > Aquatic > Marine > Coastal >... | reverse complement strand
ACACGTGTTCGAAGTCGATGAAGATCCGGCGCGAGAAAGCTATTACTGCCTGTGCATGTTCCCTTACCCCAGCGGTAAATTGCATATCGGCCACGTACGCAACTACACCATCGGCGATGTCATTTCACGTTTCAAACGCATGCTCGGCATGAACGTGCTGCAACCGATGGGATGGGATGCGTTCGGCATGCCGGCAGAAAATGCGGCGATCAAGAATAATGTGCCGCCCGCCAGCTGGACCTACCAGAACATCGACTACATGCGCGAGCAGATGAAATTGCTCGGTTTAGGCTATGACTGGAAGCGTGAACTTGCTACCTGCAAACCCGAGTATTACCACTGGGAACAGTGGCTGTTCACTCGCCTGATGGAAAAGGGTATCGCCTATAAGAAAACCGCTCCGGTCAACTGGTGTCCGGTCGATCAGACCGTGCTTGCCAATGAGCAGGTGATCGATGGACGTTGCTGGCGCTGCGACACCGAGGTTGAGCGGCGGGAAATTGCGCAGTGGTTTTTGAAAATCACCGATTACGCGGATGAGTTGCTGGCCGACCTGGATACGGTCGAATGGCCGGAACGGGTCAAAACCATGCAGCGCAACTGGATCGGACGTTCCGAAGGTATGGAAGTCGAATTCGAAGTTCCCGGTCATGACTCGCTGATGGTTTACACCACCCGCCCGGACACGCTTTATGGGGCAACCTTCATGGCGATCGCCGCCGAACACCCGTTGGCGCTCGCAGTGGCGGCCAGTAACGATGGAGTTGCCGAATTTATCGAGTCATGCCGCAAAATCCAGACTTCGGAGGCGGCGCTGGAGAAAATGGAGAAGCTCGGAGTTCCAATAGGTATCAATGCGATAAACCCGGTTAACGGTGAGCAGATACCGGTCTGGATAGCGAACTTCGTGCTCATGGGTTACGGCACCGGGGCCATCATGTCCGTACCGGCCCATGATCAGCGCGACTGGGAGTTCGCTCGTAAGTATCAGATCGAAATCCGCCAGGTTATTGCACCGGCAGACGGTTCGGCTATTGACCTGGAACAAGGCTCATTCGTTACCAGGGATGGTCTAGGTTGTAATTCAGATATTCTCGACGGGCTCGAATTCGAAGCCGCGTTTAACCGGATAGCCGATCATATCGAAGCCCAGGGCAAGGGACGCCGCCAGGTCAATTACCGTTTGCGTGACTGGGGCGTGTCGCGCCAACGTTACTGGGGTGCGCCGATTCCGGTGATTAACTGTGCCGCCTGCGGCATGTTGCCGGTGCCCGCGGCCGATTTGCCGGTAGTGTTGCCCGAAGATGTCGAATTCGAAGGTATCGGTTCACCGATCAAGAAAATGGATTCATTCAAGCAGGTAAACTGCCCGCAATGTGGTGGGGCTGCTGAACGCGAGACCGACACCTTCGATACCTTCATGGAATCTTCGTGGTACCAGGAACGTTTCAGCTGCCCCGATCAGAGCGAGGCCATGCTCGACGCCCGCGCCGACTACTGGACTCCGGTGGATCTTTATATCGGTGGTATCGAGCATGCGATCCTGCATTTACTGTACGCGCGTTTTTATCACAAGCTGATGCGCGACGAAGGTCTGATCAACTCGAGCGAACCTTTTAAGCGTCTGTTGACCCAGGGTATGGTGCTCAAGGACGGCAGCAAGATGTCGAAGTCCAAGGGCAATACCATTGACCCGCAGGTGCTGATCGATCGCTACGGCGCCGATACGGTGCGCCTGTTTATCATGTTTGCGTCTCCCCCGGAACAATCCCTGGACTGGTCTGATACCGGTGTCGAGGGTGCGTATCGTTTTCTGAAGCGCCTGTGGAGCGCAGTGCAGGAACATGTCGCGGACCGTACCACGGCTGCAGCAATCGATACGGCAACGCTGACCGAGACGCAGAAAGCGATGCGTTTCAAACTGCATGAAACCATCACCAGGGTAACCGACGATTACGAGCGTCGCCTGACTTTCAATACCGCCATCGCCGCCAACATGGAACTACTTAACAGTGTCTCGCGTTACGCGGACGATTCGGCGACAGGCAAGGCTATCCGTCAGGAAGCATTCGATAGCATGGTATTGATGCTGGCGCCGATCATTCCGCACATTTGCCACCGCCTGTGGCAGGACCTGGGACACGCAGACATGATCATCGATCACCCCTGGCCACAGGTTGATACGACTGCCCTGGTACAGGAAAATATTGAGATGGTTATCCAGGTCAACGGCAAGCTACGCGGAAAAATGCAAATTGCCGCTGATGCCGACCGCGACAGCTGCGAGGCCGCGGCCAGGGCCAACGACCAGCTACAGCGCTTCCTCGGCGATGATGCGATCAGGAAAGTCATCGTGGTGCCTGGGAAACTGGTCAATTTTGTTGTCTAGGTTTCTTCCCCAGGCAGGGCATCGGCGATGCTGAGTTACCGTGGTTTGCGGCAACTGATCGTTATTGTGGCCAGTATTGGTCTGGTCGCCTGTGGATTCAGGTTGGCCGGAACTGCCGACCTGTCTGAAGAGTTATCCACGATTTACCTGGTATCCAGAAATCTTAGCAAACAACAACAGGACGAAATAAGTGGACGGCTTATCCGGGCCGGCGCCACAGTCGTTAATGGGCCCGCCGCGGATGCGGTTGTACTGACAGTATCTTTCAAGGTTTTGCCTGATCGCAGGCTGGCTTCCGGCGGCAGCAGCGGCAAGATTGTTGATCGCGTTACGCGTAGCCTGGACTTTAGCCTGAAATCTGCCACTGGAGAAGTAATCGCGCCAGTCAAGACCCTGCGGCAGCACAAAAACATAGAGCTCGACGAAAACAATCTGCTGGCATCGAATCGGGAAAAGGAAAACGTAATCAAAGATTTGGAACAATCCTTGTTCAAGCAGCTGATTGATCAGCTACAACGCATTTAAATCGTCACTTAAATTTACCCGCCGATAACAAGTGTTTATACTTCTCCCGGTTCTGACTTGTCCAGATACGCCTGAACCTGGGCTTCCTTCAATCCATAGCTTAGGCTATAGACTTCGGCCCAGCCCGGCGTTCAACCGCATCTGTCCAACGTCAGCATCCGGGTTACTGGTATGAAATGCAGGCAAGTTACGGGTCGGTAGTGGATAGCAAAGCTTCGAAAGATACTATGTCAGAAAAAAATGAAACTGGATCGTCACCTCGGCGCAATCCGCTAATCTGGATTTCACTGGCGGTCATAGGTCTCATCCTGTTTGTCCTGCTAAGCGGTGATCGTGGTGATTCGATGTCGGTCGATTCTGGCGAACCCTCGGGCACTGAGGAAGTGGCAGGCGCTGAGGAGACTACTGAAACTGACGGGTCCGTGGGCACCATCGAACGTAGCGTACCCGCACCGCCGGGGATGCGAGCACGCCAGTATGTCGATCAACTCCGCAGCAACGGCAAGCCCTATCCACTCGAGCTGGTTTACGTGAAAGCCCAGAGCTTTCAGCATGAGGGCAGTCTTGCCGATGCACACCTGCTGTTTTTTTTCGCGGCACGTGAAGAGCATTTACCCGCCATGATGGTAATGGGGGAGATGTCCGACCCGACACGCTTTCGAGCCGAGGATTCATTGTTGGACAATGCTGACGTGATTCAGGCCTACAAGTGGTATCAGAAGGCCGCGGAGAGAGGCTATAAACCAGCCAGTGAACGTGTTGTTAGCCTGCGTCAATGGGCGCTCGACGAAGCAGAGGCGGGGAACTCTAATGCCCGGCAATTGCTGCTTAACTTCAAATAGGTAGATCTGATGCGCAACGAGAGCAGCAATATGATAACAAATCTCCTGTTGGCGGGTTGCCTGCTATTGCTGGCGGGGAACCTGGCGGCAGCGGCCAAACCGTTGGTGATGGAGGGCAAGAAAACCCTGTATCAACGAGTTCTCAGTGTGCCCGCGGCGCGCCTCTACCAGGCGCCCGCTGATTCACCAGTCTCGAGCCAAATAGTTCCGTTCAGCGTGTTATATGTTTATGACAAGGAGAACGACTGGATCAAGGTTGGCTACGATAGTTTCGGTAAAACCGCCGGCTGGGTTAAAAGTGATAATGCGATCGTCTGGAACCAGGCGCTGACGGTGTCTTTCAAAGATCCGCAGGATACTCAGCGGGTGATGATGTTTAACAGTAAGGACGCTCTGCAAAAACTGGTTAGCGACTACGACATGGAAGGATATCAGAAACTCTATGACGCAGTTATAAGTGACGCTAACCCGAAAGATTCGCCGGTTATTGCGATCCAGCCTGAAGCTCATCTCGAAATTCGGGATAATTTTTACCTGGTTCCGATCATTCAGCATGAAGATGTGTATCTTGGCAATGAGCAGGCGCGTCTGCTGGAAATTGCCAGCGTCCCGCTGGCCGATCCAAATGCTGCCGCAGAACTTGCGACTGCCGGCTCGGGTAGTCGTAGTTATCGCAGCGGTATCCATTTCGTTATCGACTCTACCCAGTCCATGGGACCCTACATCGATCGCACCCGTGAGGCTGTGGAAAAGGTTTATACCGCGATAGAAAAGCAGGGCCTGACCAACCAGGTTAGCTTCGGCCTTACCGCCTATCGCGATAATGTCGACCAGGTGCCGGAACTCGAGTACCTGACTCGTCGCTACGTCAGTCTGCGGCAGGGCACCGATGTCAAACATTTTCTGCAAGGCGTTAACTCGCTAAGCCCTGCCGAGGTATCCAGCCGGGATTTTCGTGAAGACGCCTATGCCGGGATTAAATCAGCCATCGAAGATTCGGACTGGAACAAGTTTGACGCGCGTTATGTGGTTTTGATCACCGATGCGGGCCCACGTGAAAGCCATGATTCGCTGGGTGCGACCAGACTCGGCGCTCAGGCTCTGCGACAATTTGCTTTTGACAAGGGAGTCTCGATCTGGGTATTGCACTTGCGTACACCCTCGGCCAACGCGGACCATGAAAAGGCGGAAACCCTGTACAAGGAATTGTCTTATTATCCCGGTATCGGTGATTTTTACTATGGAGTGAGCCTCGGCAAGGTTGACGAGTTTGGTAATGTGCTGGAAGTGCTTGCTAACCAGATCACGCAACAGGTGCTGGCGACTACTAACGGCGTACCGCCGTTGCCTATACCAGAACGGCAAGAGGGGCAGACGCAACTTGCACAACTGCAGGACCGGGTGGCAAAACTGGGCAATGCGTTGCGTATGCGTTACATCCAGAGGGAATCCGGGCAGCCACTGCCCGCGGTTTTCGACGCCTGGATGGTCGATCGCGATTTTGTCAATCCGGAACGTTCGGCGGTGGACGTGCGGGTGCTGTTAACTCGAGATCAACTAAGCGATCTCAAGAACGTAATGCAGCAGGTACTGGAACTTGCCGAAGAAGGCGTGCTCAGTCCACAGAACTTCATCGACGATTTACAAAGTCTTGCCGCGACCGTGAGTCGCGATCCGTCGTCAGTCGGGGGTAGTACTTCCGGTGCTGGCACCAATCTCGCGGATATGGGTTACATGCGTGAGTATATCGAAGATCTGCCCTATACCGGTGAGGTCATGAACCTGACTCTGGAAACCTGGGAGGAATGGTCGGCCAAGGTGCAGATTGAATTCATGCATCGGCTCGAGAGCAAGATCAATTATTACCAGGCCTTGCACGACCACACTGACCTCTGGGTCACGCCGGGGGGCGGTCCGGTTAATGGTAACTCGGTTTTCCCGGTTGCCCTCGATCTACTGCCATAGAGATTAGTTTCTAAGTGACTGTCATCTATTCACTGAAGAACGTCGTTAAGGAGCGACTTATCGATGGCGTGGGTTTTCGCCTGCTGGTCCCGGAAATACAAATCAGATCCCAGGAGAACATCGCCCTGGTGGGGCACAGCGGATGCGGCAAGAGCACCCTGCTGGATATGCTGGCACTCATTCTGCGCCCCGACGATTGCGAAGAATGGATCGTGCATCCGGTGGATGGTGATATTCACGATATTGCCAAGATCTGGCGGCAGGATAAACAAGGCAGGTTGGCACAGATACGTAAACAGCATATTGGTTACGTGTTGCAAGCGGGCGGTCTGCTACCTTACCTGACAGTGCGGGAAAATATCGAGCTACCGCGCAAGCTCCTCAAATTGCCCGATGATGACTCCATCGTTTCAATCTCCAAGGTGCTCGGAATAGAGCGTCAGCTGGATAAACTGCCAGGACTGCTTTCCGCTGGTGAACGTCAACGAGCTTCTTTCGCACGAGCGTTGTCGCATCGACCGACGATTTTGATTGCCGATGAACCAACCGCTGCGCTGGATCCGATTACTGCACAAAAAATCATGGCGGTGGTGATGGAGGTTATCAAGGGACTCAAGATCACCATGATTACCGCCAGCCATGACTGGGCGCACGTTTACAAAATGGAACTACGTACGCTGAAGCTGGAATCCGAAACGGTTGAGGGCGGAAATGTCTATCAATCCAGGTTTAGTGACTGATGGCGCAGATCACTAATATTATTCGACTTAGTTTTCGTGACTACAGCCACGAGTGGCGCATGTCGGGTTGTTTTATTCTGGCCCTGTCCTCGGTGCTGGCGCCGATGATGATCCTGTTCGGACTTAAATTCGGCATTGTCAGCACGATGATTCATGAGCTGGTGGAGAATCCTGTAAATCGTGAAATCAAGCCGATCGGCAGTGGTCGTTATGATGATGCCTGGATCGACGAGTATCGCCGTCGAGGTGACGTCGAGTTTATCATTCCTAAAACCCGCGCGCTGGCGGCGACAATACAGCTTAAAAGCACTACCGCCAATCGTATTGTGTCTACCGAGTTGCTCGCGACCGCGTCGGGAGATCCGTTGCTAGCCGGATTAACGCGCGTGCCGAAAGACTATTACCAGGTGATTTTGAGCCAGAGCGCTGCCAAAAAACTGAAGGTCAATACCGGCGACACAATCGACGCCAGTCTCGCCCGACAATTTCAGGGCAAGCGCGAGCGGGTGCATTTACCGCTCGAGGTAGTCGATATCGCCGACGAGGTGGTAACCGCGCGCAGTGTGGCTTTTGTCAACCTGGATTTGCTTATTGCCAGCGAACAATTCAAAGATGGCCGCGTGGTAGAAGAGCTCGGTTGGGAAGGCAATAGTGATGCTATGAAAGAACGGGTTTATCCCTCGTTCCGTCTTTACGCCCGATCGATCTATGATGTTGAAAACCTGGTTATTAACCTGGAAAGAGAAGGTGCCCGGGTGAAGGCCAATGTCGGTGAAATCAATACCGTGCAGTCTATCGAAGAAAATCTTTCCGTGATTTTCTGGATAATTGCCTGCGTTGGTGCTCTCGGATTTGCATTCTCACTGGGTGCGAGCCTGTGGGCAAATGTCGATCGCAAGCGCAAGGAACTCAGCGTATTAAGGCTGATTGGATTCAAAAGTGGGCGAATTATAATGTTCCCGGTCTTGCAGGCGCTTTACACGGCTGTCCTTGGCTGGCTATTTGCCGTGCTGGTGTATCTGGCTTTCGAGTACCTGGTAAACTTCTTCCTCGCGCCGCAACTCAATCTTGACCGGGCGCTGTGCTTTCTGCTCACCGAGCATTTCCTGTGGGCTCTGGGGATAACCGTAGTAATTGCGGTATTCGCAGCTATTCTGGGCGGTTTTCGTGCGGCGCGTATCGAACCTTCTGACGGTTTACGTGAAATTTGATTTTGTAGGACAATTCCTACAGGAACTAGCGCCTGAGATTACACGCTAAGCTGCTATTCCGAGTTGGGTTACGCAGCGTCCGGGAATATACTTTCATTCGTGCCTGTATGGATTCAGGTAAGGGAAATGTAACCAGGGACTTGTCCCGTTACATCAAAGGCAGGATGCCTTGCAGGATGCAGCTGGATGAAATATGCAGGTAATCTTTGGGTCCTCGCGCCTACCCAGGCCGGGGACCTTTTTAACTCCCTCCACCCTCCAAATCCCCCGGGGAAACCGGTGAAGCTTCTCGCGCCTGACCCGTTAAAATAGATGCTTTTTCGGCAACCGGCCTTTACGGCGCGAGAAGCTTCACCAATTTCCCCTCTCATTGGTTGGTGGCTACCTCGGGAGAATGGCTGCAAAAGTGTAGCGAGACATGGATGTCGAGCTCCAAGCGGTCACAAGGATGTGCCAAACGGCGTTTTTTGCCGTTTGGGAGCGCCTTTTGCGGGCATTCACCCGAGGTAGCCTTTGGATGCTCTTGAATCTGCAATCAGATTTTTGTTCCGGAGGGTTGTGCACTAAAGCGAGGATAGCTTGAGAGGTGTGGTAGCATTGTACCGCATGCAGGGATCCCAGATTACACAAGATATTAAGCCCGTCTATTTGCTTGCCAGCGCGGAGCCGTTGCTGGCCCGTGACTGGTTGGACGATGCGCGTCAGGCGTTGCGCGAAGCCGGGTTTGAAGATATTTTGAACTTGCAGACCGATGTCGGCTTTAACTGGCAGGAGTTGCTCGAAGAGGGCGATATGATGTCGCTATTCTCCGAGAGCAAGTGTCGCATCGTGACCATGCCCGGCGGTAAGCCGGGGCAACAGGGTAGCAAGGTAATAAAAAGCCTGTGCGAGAACCCGGCTGCTGGCAATGTTTATATCTTCGTGACCCCGGCTCTCGATCGACAGTCGAAAAACGCCAGCTGGTGCAAGGCGATCCAGTCCACGGGTAAAATGGTCGAACTGAAACCGGTATACGACAACCAGTTGGCAGACTGGTTGCTGCAGCGGGCACGGGGCAAGGGGTTCAGCATCGATCCACAATCCGCGCAATTCCTCGCCGAACGCACGGAGGGAAATTTGCTGGCGGCGGATCAGGAGCTGGAAAAACTTTCGCTCCGATTTTCTGGCCAGCAGGTGATCGATTTCGAGACTATCGAAACTTCGGTTGCCGAATCAGCTCGCTATAGCCATTTTCTACTGGTCGATGCCTGCCTTGCCGGCAAAACCCGACGTGCTCTCAAGATATTGCAAAGCCTGGAGGCGGAAGGATATGCCACTGCGCAATTGCGTTGGGCGTTGCAGAATTCGTTGCAACAGCTCGACCGGCTCAAGCTGGCCCAACGCAGTGGCGCGGTGAGTGATCGACTCTGGCAGGAGTTGCGCATCTGGCGTAACCAGCAGCGTCTTTACCAGGCAGCAATGACCCGTTTGGGGGCAGCGCAGATTGAGCGTTTATTGCAAAGCTGTGCTACATTAGATCGCCTCGGCAAGGGCCAGCAGGACAGCGAATTTCCGCAGCAGGACTGGTTTGAAATTAAATCACTGGTGGCCGATTTCAGTGGTAATACTGGTAACAGCTATGAGCGCAGCTCTACATAAAGAAATTAGTACTGATCTGAATCAGTATATGCAAGACCTGGGAAAGGGTGCGCGTGCCGCGGCGGCCGAGCTCGCGTATGCGCAACCGCAAACCAAGAATATGGCATTGCTCAAGATTGCGGAAGTTGTCGATCAACAGCGCGACGTTATTATGCAGGCCAACAGGAGGGATCTCGAGGCGGCTAAAGACAAAAAAATCAGCGCCGCGATGCTTGAACGACTGGAACTCAACCCGGCACGTATCGATGCAATGATCGAAGGTTTGCAACAGGTGGCTAGCCTCGCCGACCCGGTGGGTGAGATCAGTGAGTTACGCTACCGGCCTTCCGGTATTCAAGTGGGCAAGATGCGCGTGCCACTCGGCGTCATCGGTATTATTTATGAGTCGCGCCCAAATGTTACCGTGGATGCAGCCGCGTTATGCCTCAAGTCGGGCAACGCGAGCATTTTGCGTGGCGGCAAAGAAGCGTTACATTCTAACCAGGCAATTTACCGGTGCATCCAGCGAGGTTTGAAACAGGCGGATTTGATAGAAACCGTAGTGCAGGTGATCAATACCACCGACCGTGCGGCGGTAGGCCATATGCTGAAAATGCGTGACTCTATTGACGTGATTATCCCGCGTGGTGGTAAAACCCTGATCGAGCGAATTGCCAGTGAATCGACGATTCCAGTGATTAAGCACCTCGATGGAGTCTGCCATGTCTATATTGACGAACATGCGGACCTGGAAAAAGCGGTTGCTATCGCGATCAATGCTAAAACCAGGCGTTACGGCGTCTGTAACGCGATGGAAACCCTGCTCGTGGCCAACGCAATTGCGCCTCGTGTTATGCCTGAAATCATCGCAGGTATGGTGGCCAAAGGTGTCGAACTGCGTGGTTGTGAACTCAGTCGCAAGTATGATGAGCGTATCAATGCGGCGAGCGAAGACGACTGGTACACCGAGTACGTTGCGCCAATACTGTCGATACGGGTAGTCGATGGGTTGCAGCAGGGGATTGAGCATATTAATCACTATGGCTCGCAGCATACCGATGCGATAGTGAGCGAGGATTATAGCCATACCCGCGAATTTTTACGCCGCGTCGATTCGAGTTCGGTCATGGTCAACGCTTCGACCGGGTTTGCCGATGGTTTCGAGTATGGACTGGGCGCCGAGATCGGCATCAGTACCGACAAGTTACACGCGCGCGGTCCGGTCGGGCTGGAAGGATTGACTTCGCAGAAATACGTCGTATTCGGAGACGGGAACATACGCGCTTAAGATGATAGGGATTTTGGGCGGCAGCTTCGATCCGATTCACAACGGACATATACATATTGCCAGGCAACTTGTCAGTCGACTGGGCCTGCAGCAGTTACAGTTCATGCCTTGCGCATTACCGGTACATCGTGATTTGCCGCATGCGTCGTCGCTGCATCGCTGTGCAATGATTGAGCTGGTACTTGCCGGGCAGCAGGCCTTCAGCTTGAACACGCTGGAAATTGATAGAGATGGGCCTTCCTACAGTATCGATAGTTTACGAGAGATCCGCCGCCAGAGTGAATCTATAATCACCCTGGTGTTGGGTGCGGATGCCTTTAACGCTTTCGAAAGCTGGAAATTACCGCAGGAAATATTGCAACTGGCGAATTTGGTAGTCTGCCATCGTCCCGGCTTCGAGGTCGATCAGTCAATTTTCAGCCAGCATCGGGTCACCTCGGCCGGGGAACTATACACGCAAACGGCTGGTGCTATCCTGGTGCTCGAAGTCGAAGCGATCGATTGTTCTTCCAGCGCAGTGCGCACCGCGCTGGATGCGGGTAAAATACCCCGACAGTGTCTACCCCCGGCGGTGGCAGACTATATTGACCAACACAATTTATATCGGAAACCAGGTGACTGAATCAATCCCCACCAATTTACAGGCTGAAGCAACCAGGAAACTGGCATTAAAGGCGCTGGAAGCTCTCAAGGCAGACAATATCGTGGTACTCGATGTGCGTGAACAGGCCAGTTTTACCGATTACATGATTTTCGCCAGCGGTAGCTCTACACGCCATGTCAGCGCCATTGCTGATTCGGTAGTCGAGGCTGCAAAGGCGACAAATGAGCCGGCAATTGGCATCGAAGGCGAGGACGTGGGTGAATGGGTACTGGTCGACCTGGGCGATGTGATTGTACATATCATGTTGCCCGATGTGCGTCTTTACTATGAGCTCGAAAAGCTCTGGGGAGAAGAACTGGCGATTAGTTGAGCATGCAGATTCAGCTCATCAATGTCGCGCAAAAATTACCGGCCTGGGTCGATCAGGCCTGTAATGATTACCTCAAACGCCTGCCACCTGAAGTTTCCCTGCAACTGGTCACCATACCGCTGCCAGCACGCAAGTCGCAACAGTCTCCGGCGCGTCAGCAACAACGCGAATCCGAGTTGATACTGCCCAAATTGACCGCGGGCAGTTTGAACATTGCGCTTGATGAACGGGGGGAGCAATGGTCAAGTATCGACTGGTCCAATAAGCTGCAACTGTGGATGTTCGAGTTTCCGCGGGTAAACCTGGTTATTGGTGGCCCCGACGGGTTGTCCGTAGATTGTCTCAAGGCCTGTCGGCACAAGGTTTCCCTGGGCAGAATGACGATGCCTCATGGTCTGGTCAAGGTGGTGCTGGTGGAACAGCTATACCGCGCCTGGACGATTCTGCAAGGTCACCCCTATCATCGCCAATAGGCGACCCTGAGCGGCTTTCAGGCTATCATGACAGCATGATTTATCTTGCTTCAAGATCCCCCCGCCGCGCCGAATTGTTGCGCCAGACAGGGGTTGAATTTCTGCTGCATGATATCGATATCGATGAATCCAGGTTGCCTACGGAATCGGCAACCGACTATGTATGCCGTATAGCTACAAGCAAGGCCCGGATTGCAGCCGCAGAAATAGCTGCAGAACAACTGGCCGGGTGGCAGGAGTCCGGTGTAGTGCTGGCGGCAGACACCACTATTGCACTCGATGATGATATTATTGGCAAACCCGCTGATCGAGACCAGTGCCGTTGTATACTGGAGCGATTATCTGCCAGACAACACCTGGTGCTAACCGCCGTCGCGTTAGCGACCGCGAACGATATTGCATTGCGCCTGACGCGCAACCGGGTAAGTTTCAGGTCTTTGTCGGCGCAGGAGATAGAGTCTTATTGTGCGACTGAGGAACCGATGGACAAGGCCGGTGCCTATGCGATCCAGGGCAAGGCAGCCCTGTTTATTGATCACCTCGAGGGGAGCTACTCGGCGGTAATGGGATTACCGCTTTTCGAGACTGCCGAATTATTGCGCAACGCTGATATTGAACTGTTTTAATTATGCTGATAAATGAAGAAATACTTATAAATATAACTCCGCAGGAAACCAGGGTTGCGATAGTCGAAAATGGCGCGCTGCAGGAAGTTAGCATCGAACGTCAAAGTAGCCGTGGCATCGTTGGCAATATTTATAAGGGCAGGGTCAATCGGGTACTCCCGGGTATGGAAGCAGCCTTTGTCGATATCGGCCTGGAAAAAGCCGGATTTCTGCATGTCTCGGATATCGATTACGTCGATGAGAACGCGGTTACCGAGGAGAATGGTAATCGCCCGGCGATTAACGAATTGTTGCATGAAGGGCAGTCTTTACTGGTCCAGGTTGTGAAGGACCCCATGGGTACCAAGGGAGCACGTTTGACCACCAGCATATCGGTGCCCTCGCGGTACCTGGTATACATGCCCAATTCCTCGACCGTGGGGATATCGGTGAAGATCGAAGACGAAATCGAGCGCGAACGCCTGAAAAACCTGCTGGAATCCTGCCGAAACGAAAACCAGTTAGGCGGCTGTATCATTCGAACCGCGGCGGAAGGTGTCGATGAAGCCGAGCTGCTACGCGATATCAAATTCCTCTCCAAGCTATGGGCTTCGTTGCTGGAAAATACAGATGCCGCCCAGGTAGGTAGCGCAATTCATGAAGACCTGCCGTTGTCGATACGAACGCTGCGAGACATGGTAGGTGTTGATACTTCGCTGGTAAGGGTTGACTCGCGCGAGACTTTTCAGAAAATGACTGATTTTGCGACGCGCTACATACCCGATCTGCCGTGCAAGATCGAACACTATCCGGGCGAACGCCCGCTGTTTGACCTATATAATATCGATGACGAATTACAACGTGCACTGGCCCGTCAGGTTAGCCTCAAGTCCGGTGGTTACCTGATCATCGATCAAACCGAGGCGATGACGACAATCGATATCAACACGGGCGCGTTCGTCGGCCATCAAAACCTGGAAGAAACTATCTTCAAAACCAATATGGAAGCTTCCCAGGCGCTTGCGCGCCAACTCAGATTGCGCAACCTGGGGGGTATTATCATCATCGATTTTATCGACATGGAGCATGAAGGTCATAAAGCCCAGGTACTGAAATCACTTGAAAAATACCTGGCTAAAGATCATGCCAAGACCCATGTGTGCGAGGTCTCACTCCTCGGGCTGGTTGAAATGACACGCAAACGCACCCGCGAAAGTCTCGAACACGTACTTTGTGAGCCCTGCAAAACATGTCATGGGCGTGGTTCGCTGAAGACCACTGAAACCGTATGCTATGAAATATTCCGCGAAATTTTGCGTGAAGCCCGTTTTTATGATGAGGCACAGCAGTTGCTGGTGATGGCGAATCAGGACGTGGTTGACAGATTACTGGACGAAGAGGCCGCTAAATTGGCTGAACTGGAAACCTTTATTAAAATTCCGGTCAAACTTCAGGTAGAGGCGCATTTGTCACAGGAATCCTATGACGTGGTACCGGTCTAAAAATCACGGCTTCATACGATGGGTTTTTTAAAAAAACTTAGCTTCGGACTGTTGGTAGCCACGGTTATCCTGTTGGCGATAATTATGGGCGGCTTGCGCCTTGCGATCAACAATATCGATTATTTCAAGCCCGAGATCGAACGCCTGTTCGAGCGAAACCTGAACAAGGATATCGTGTTTAGCGGTATCAGCGGAGCAATCAACCGCTTCAACCCGATTCTGCGAATCGAGAATGCTTCCATAAACCTGCCCGATAAATCGCAACCATTGTCTGTCGACCGGCTTGCGGTGGAGTTTGATTTCTGGGCCAGTCTGCGCGAGCGGGCGCCAGTGGTACTGGAAATTACCGGCCAGTTGGAAAGGCTTGAACTGACCAGGGATGCATCGGGCCACTGGTGGGCCGATGAGTTCGAAATTCCTTTGGGTGATACCGATACGCCTTTGCCGGGTTTCGCGCGTGTCCTGTCGTTGGCGCCGCGTTACCTTAAACTCGACTTGCGGAGCCTGGTAATCAGCGATCAGAAATCTCAATCCACCTATCGGCTCAACGATGTTGCTGCGCAAATCAATCAACGTAACGATCAGTTTTACACGCAGTTAAGTACTATGCTGCCGGACGAGCTCGGGCGCGGGATTTTAGTCAAGTCGGTAATCAGCCCCGAGCGTAGTGTGATCTATATAAATACATCAGATTTACAATTAACCCGTATAGCCGGGTTGTTCGATCTGGGTGCATGGGGAGTACAGGCCGGGGCGCTCGATGGTGAAGTCTGGCTGAATATGTCCGGCTACCATGTCAATGCGGTGGATGGGAATCTGGTGCTCAAACAGGGGCTGTTGCAGTCGTCCCCGGATAGAACACCTGTGGCGGTTGATTATCACTCTCGTTTCAACGCTGTTAATCGGAAGTCCGGTTGGCGTATTACGAACCAGGTCGAGCGCCTGAAAATCAATGACAATAACGTACCTGGATTCCTTACCCAGTTTGAAGTCACTGCCGGCCCTGACAAACCCTTTATTTCAGCCTGGATAGATCGACTCCGAATTGCCAGCTTGCCGGTGGTCGCAGGTCAGTGGCTGCCCGCGCAATTCAGTCGACAAATTGCAAATGGCAAGCTTCAGGGCGTACTGCGGGATGTAATGCTGGGGATAGACCTGGAGCGGCCGGAGGCTTTCAGAATAAGCGGACAAGCAGCGGATATTAGTAGCGAGGCTTTTGGGGGCTACCCGGGTGTGACAAATCTGAATGCCGACTTTCTGCTAGGAGATAATCGACTGCAGGCGAGGTTGTATGGCGAGGCCGTCAGGCTTGATTTTGATGACCAGTTCAGGGCGCCGTTTGAGTTTGATACTCTCGAACTGGACGCCGTTGTAAACAAGTTGGAATCTGGTGATCTGGTGCTCTCTGCAGAAAATATCATTGCGCACAATCAGGATATCAGGGCCACTGGCCGGATGTGGTTGATTGCCGATCAGGCCGAACAACCATTTGTATTTATACGGGCCGATTTTGCAGATGCCAGGGTCAGCAAAGTGCGCAATTATCTGCCGCTCAAAATTCTGCCCCCGGCCACCCTGGCGTGGTTGGAGCGCGGTTTGAAAAAGGGCCTGGTACCCAGGGGTGATTTTCAGTTCCATGGCAGGTTACGCGATGTCCGCGAGTTAGCGAAACAGAGAGCGGGAGAGCTATTTGTCGATTTTGATGTCGAGAATACAAACCTGTTTTTTGCGCCTGGATGGCTAGCGCTCAGAAATGGTAATGGCAGTATGCTGTTCCATAATGCCGGGCTCAACTTTGATCTGGATCGCGCCAGCTATGAAAAGCTTGATAATGTGCGTGCCCGTGGGGCGATCGCTGATTTTGACAAAGCGGAACTGCTACTTGAAATCGATACACAGGCAGCAACCGCTGATGCAGTGCGTGTCTGGCTCGGTACCCCGGTAGGCGAAGACTATCGAAGTATTGTCAGAAATTTACATGACCTGGCTGGCAAGGCCAATGTGAAAATCGATCTTCGTATACCCCTCGGCGATGGCCTTCCAGAACAACAGGTCAAGGTCGCCATTGATTTCGATAATGCGCGTGCCCGTGCCGATGTCTGGGGGCTTGATCTGAGCAGGATTAAGGGTCGTTTGCTGGTAACCGAAGATTCGATGGTAGCCCGCGATTTAAATGCGCGATTGTTTGGTGATCCGGTCAAAATCAATATCGGCACAGATAAACCGAGTGGCGATACTCTGGTGCAGGCGCGTGGAGTGGTTAAGTCCAGGAACCTGCTCAAAAAGCTACCGGACAAGTTGACCCGGTACCTGAATGGCAACAGCGACTGGCAGGTCAGGCTCAGGTTTGCCGGCGCATCAGCGCCCGTCGAACAGGCTTTTCTACAGGTAAACGCGGCCAGTAATTTGCAGGCTACGAAGCTTACACTACCAAGTCCATTGGCCAAGCCGTCAAAAGCAACTACTCGACTTTCAGCCGCGCTCGATTTTTACCCTCAGCAAATCCGTTTCAAGTTTGACCTGGGTAATGACTTGCATGGTCGGGGGCGATTGCTCGCGGAGGCGGATCAGGAATTCGAGCTGGACTCACTCGATCTGGCTTTCTCGAGACCGCTTGAAGCAAATCAGCGCAAGGGTATGCACATCTATGGTTCGGTTACCGAAGTCGCTGTTGATGACTGGATCAAGGTTATCAATGATTATGAGAGTGAAGGTCCGACCCTGCTTGGCACGGTGAATCTCGGTGCAGAGCGGGCCCAGGCATTTGGCCGCACTCTCGAAAGGGTGGAGTTCGAACTGTATCGGAAAAACAACCGATTTCTGGGGCTCATCGAATCGACCCTGACCAGGGGCAGTTTCGAAGTGCCCCTGCAACCATCTCCACAGGATCCGGTGCTCGTTAATCTGGAGTATCTGAGACTGGATAAACTGGAGCAGGAAAGGGAATATGACGGAATGTTGCCGACGGATGTGTTCGATTTCCGTTTGCGCAGCGAAGCGCTGGTTTACAACGATATGCTGTTTAACGATTTGTTTGTTGATGGCAGTCCGGTGGGCAATGCTCTCAATATCGATGATTTTGGTCTGCGGCGCGATCATATAGTCATAACCGGCAAGGCCCAGTGGGATTACGATGTTACCAGCCGTATCCATATTTCCAGCCTTACGATGGTGGCTAAAGGCAAGGAATTTGGTCAGGCAATCAAGGGCATTGGTTTCGGTGACACCATGCATAATGGAACTCTTGATTTTAGTGGAGGGTTTACCTGGCAGGCGCCTTTACTGGAGTTTAACCTGGGTATTTTGCATGGTGATGCGAGCATGAAAATCAAAGATGGGGTATTGAACAACGTCGATCCTGGTGGCGGTAGATTCGTCGGATTACTGAGCTTGAGCGCCTTGCCAAGGCGCCTGTCACTGGACTTTTCGGATGTAGTAGTCGAGGGTATGGAGTTCGAAAAGATTTCCGGGAATTATCGGCTCGATGACGGCATACTTTATACCGAAGATACGAGAATGGAAGGTCCTGCAGCCAAGGTCAAGATCTCCGGCAAGACTGGAATAATCAATCGTGATTATGATCAGATTATGCGGGTGACACCCAAGTTCAGGCAAACCTTGCCGGTACTTGGCGTGATTGCAGCCAGTACCACGGTAGGCTGGGGCCTGCTGCTACTACAAAATTTATTTAAAAAGTCCATAGACGATGCCGTCGAGGTAGAATACAAGGTCACCGGAAGTTGGGATGACCCCCAGATTGAATTAATAAAGGCAGTTGATGAAAACCAGAAAGACTTACCAAATAATGAGAAATAGTGTCTGTTTCGCTGGCCTGCTTTTTATGGCGAGCCATGCGGCGGCGAATTCGATTCGTATTTTTACCTTGAGTGCCGACGAATGGGCGCGCCCGCGTACAGGCGAGGTGATTCCGCAATTGGCTGCGGTTCGGTCGGCGGTGAACTACTGGAGCAAGGGTGGTGATAAAGCCATGGTTATTCGTTATCCCGGTGAAGACACGGGTGAACTCTGGGCCGCTGAACTACGCGACTGGTTGATATCCCTGGGTGTGCCCTCAGATTATATCCTGTTGTCTTCGGGTACACAGGCAGCCGATGAAATCAAGCTGGAAGTCGGTAATCGCGACGAACTGGAGCAATAACGAAACATGGCGTCAACCTTAGAAACAGTTAGTAAAAATATTCTCCAACCGAGCGAACTTGAAATAGATCAGCTTGGCGGGTTTTTGCATGGCTTACAGAGCAGCTATGTCGATGCCGGCGATCTTTACTTTCAGAGCAGTCAGCAGGAATCCTGGGTTATGGACGACGGAATTCTGCGCGAGGGCAGTTTCAATATCGAAAAGGGTGTTGGGATTCGCGCGATGTCGGCAGAAAAAACCGGATTTGCGTATTGTGATGATTTGCGTAGTAACGCGATTACCCAGGCGGTAAATAATGCCCGTGCCATCGCCAAGCAGGGGCAGTCTGGAAGTAGTGCCATAACTCTGTCCAGTCGTCCGGCAGCGGCGCTGTACACGGCAAAAAATCCGGTAGATGGGCGCAACGCCGATGAAAAAGTGGAATTGCTTAAAAAGCTTGATGCCTATACCCGTTCACTCGATGAGCGTATCGAGCAGGTTATCATTTCCCTGTCTGGCGGCATCGATCATATATTGGTGGCCGCAACTGATAATACCCTGGCGGCCGACATACGTCCGCTGGTGCGCCTCAATGTTACTGTCCTGATGCACCAGTCTGATCGTCGCGAACAGGGCAGCGCCGGTGGCGGTGGGCGGCATGGCTATGATGTATTTTTTGATACCGATCGCGCTTATGAACTTGCCCGCGAGGCAGTCAGGCAGGCCTCCGTCAACCTCGAGTCGATCGCAACGCCAGCGGGCAGTATGCCGGTGGTGCTGGGCCCGGGATGGCCGGGGGTATTGTTACACGAGGCGGTAGGTCACGGTCTCGAAGGGGATTTCAATCGCAAGGGCACCTCCGCATTCAGCAATAAAGTGGGTCAGCAGGTTGCCTCCCCGCTATGCACCGTGGTCGACGATGGTACGTTACTCGATCGACGTGGATCGCTTAGTGTCGATGACGAGGGGGTTCCCGCACAATGCACTACCTTAATCGAAAATGGCATCCTCAAGGGCTATATGCAGGACAAGATGAATGCTCGCCTGATGGGAACGCATTCCACTTCGAATGGGCGTCGCGAATCATTCGCCCATTTACCGATGCCGCGTATGACCAATACCTATATGCTGGCAGGGGAAAGTGATCCCGAGGAAATTATCAGCTCGGTAGACAAGGGCCTGTACGCGGTAAATTTTGGCGGTGGCCAGGTGGATATTACCTCCGGAAGATTCGTGTTTTCATTGTCCGAAGCCTATCTCATCGAAAAAGGGAAGATAACCGCGCCCGTCAAGGGTGCAACCCTGATTGGTTCCGGACCCGAGGTCATGGGCAGGATATCGATGGTGGGCAACAATCTCGAACTGGACCAGGGTGTCGGCGTATGTGGTAAGGAAGGCCAGTCGGTACCTGTCGGGGTAGGGCAGCCTAGTCTCAAAATCGATGAAATTACGGTTGGTGGCACCGAATAGTTGTTAGTAGTCGGTCCGGTGCCAGCATCCTTGATACCGGTGTAATAGGTGGACTAACTGACGGAAACCGCGGTGATTTCCATGCCAGACTCGCCGCTTTGCAGGGTGAGCAGACCGAGAAACTCGCCTTCGAACTTAGAGCTGCGCAGTCGCCACAAAATGGTTATCGCCTGTTCCCGTCGAATCGAATCGATAAATTCGAACCCGGATTCGATGCTGGTCAACACCGGGAAGTCTTCACAACTCTCACGGAAATGCTCCTCCGAGAGTTTTGCCAGTAGTTCGTTGGAAAAGCCCCGCGAAAACTTTGCATAGTCGCGCTCGCGTGCTGCCACGATGATATTTTGCCAGATCGGTTGTGCTACCGACTTGAGTTGTTCTTTCTGTAATCGAGAAAATTGTGTCATGTTGCTCCTGCCGGGGTTTGAGGCTCGCCTCGCAGTGCGGCGTGAACATCTTCGTAGATAGATAACATCGCTGGAATCACCAACAGGATCAGCAGTGTCGCAAACGCCAGTCCAAAGGCGATCGAAACTGCCATCGGTATCAGGAACTGGGCCTGGCGAGAGGTTTCGAACAGTAACGGCGTTAAGCCCGCAATCGTGGTCAGTGAGGTCAGCAGTACCGCGCGTAATCGTTGACAGGCTGCTTCTTCAAGAGCGGCATAGATCGACATTCCGCTGTCCCTGATATTACGGTAGAAGATAACCAGGATTATAGAATCATTAACCACAATACCGGACAGGCCGAAGAAACCAAACATCGATAAAATGGTCAAATTCATACCCATGATCCAGTGCCCGAGGACGGCTCCGGTTAGTCCCAGCGGTATGGTCAGCATGACCAGCAACGGCCAGCCATAGGATGAAAAAACCCAGGCCAGAACCAGGTACATCAGTACCAGCGCGATAATTGCGCCGAGCCGCATGTCGTTGAAAGTTTCACGTTGACTTGCCGAGCGTCCTTCGACGCTATATTGAATGTCGTACTTGCCGGCCAGTGCGGGCAAGGTGAACTGGGTCAGGTCGGCGACGATTTCGGCTGTGTTATTGAGCGCGGCATTAACATCGGCCGAAACATCGACCGAGAGACTACCGTTAAAATGGCGCAGGGTTTCAAAACCCTGCGCTGAGCGCCAGTTGGCGACAGTTTCAAGCGCGACAAATTGTCCGTTGGGTAACTTTATCGGCAAATGCAACAAGCTGTCCAGGCGTCGCTGTTCGGATTCCGGTAATTGCAAACGTACCTCGACTTCATCGGCTCCTTGCTGAAATCGCTGTAGTATGATGCCATCATAAGCGGCTCGTAACTGGCTTCCGATATCGCTTATCGAGAGCCCAAGCGCTTCTCCAGCCGGGCTCAATTCATAAATTAATTGCTCCCGACCGTAGGGCAGGTCGTCATCGACGGCACTAACGCCGGGAATTGTTTCCAGGGTTTGCGCCAGGTCCAGTGCCGCGGCCTTGAGTCGATGCGGTACTGATCCGGTAAGCCTCAGATTGAGATCCCGTCGTGATGGTCCTACACGGCGCGAAGTAATTTGAAAGCTTTCCACTCCCGCTGGAATCTTGATACGTGAACGCCAGTCTTTAATAAAGCTGGGATTGTCGGTAGCGCGTTGATCGGAACCCAGTAGCTCTACATAAATTGATCCGACCCGTTCACCGGTTATCGCGCGACCCCGGCCAACGGTCGAAGCATGTACTCGGTAGTAGGTTGAGACGACGGTCTCATCGATATCAGCGATAGTGTTGTTCAGCTCCAGTTCCACCTGGTCGACAAACTTGTCGACGGTTTCACGGGCGATACCGGAGACAAAGCGTACGTTCGCGTATACCGTGGTGGATTCGGGAGAAGGAAAGAACTGCCAACTGGTCTTGCCGCCAAAAAATAAACCGGCGGCCAGGAGTAGAAATCCGATTGCACAGGCAAGTGTGGTCCAGCGGAATTCGATCGCGACCCGTACCAGTCGCCGAAACCAGTGATCGCGGAGTCGTTCAAATCCGCGATTGAGTTTTTCTTTAAAACGAGACTGCTTTACCTCGCGGCCATGCACAAATGCATGACGCAGATGGCCTGGCAGAATCAGAAAGCTTTCGATCAGGGAAGCGATGATCACGCACACGATGACGATAGGAATCGCCAGCATAATGCTGCCCATGCGGCCACCGATCATCATCAGTGGCAAAAACGCGGCGATGGTGGTCAGGGACGATGCCATTACCGGTGCCAGCATACGTCGAGCGCCTCCTTCCGAGGCCATCAGTGGGTCCTCGCCCATGTCGAAATGTGCCTGCGCGTCCTCACCGACGACGATCGCGTCATCAACGATTATGCCGAGTGCCATAATCAATGCAAACAGACTGATCATGTTGATCGAACCACCGACGAGGTATAACACTGCGAGCGTCGCCATGAAAGAAACGGGAATGCCGACGGCCACCCAGAAAGCGACGCGTGCAGATAAAAACAGGTAGAGTATCAGCAATACCAGCACCAGTCCCCCTGCGCCATTTTTGAGTAGCAACAGGATTCTGTCCTTGATCAGTTGCCAGCGCTCGTTAAATACTTCAATTTCAATGTTAGGGGGTAATTGCGGCCTGGTCCTGGCGAGCCAGTCCTGCAATATTTTGGCCGACTCCAGCGAATCACCGGTTTCATTTCGACGCAACACCAGTACCACCGCACTGTTGCCGCGTAAACTAATGGTTGGTGAGCCAGGTAGATGACGTCTTTCGATTGTGGTGATGTCTCCGAGGTGAATGCGCTTGTCGGCTTCACTAATAATGGCGAGATTGGCGAAATCCTGCGGTGTTCTACGTTGATTCTGACTACGAATTTCACGGGCCCCATCGTCTTCGCCGATCAGTCCGGCGGGCAGGTCCTTACTTTCCGCATCGATGCGGCTTGCCAGTTCATCGAAGCCCATCCCAAGGCGTTGCAACTGCTCGGCTGCGAGTTCGATTTGCAATTGTTGTTTGGGTAGCCCTCGAATGTCGACCTTGTCGATTCCGACGCTGATCAGCTCGCGTTCAAATTGCCGCGCCAAAAGCCGTAGTTCGTCAATCTGGGCAGGGCCGCTGATCAGCAAGCGAGCGACCGATTCGTAACGCACAATTTGTGCAACCTTGGGCCGCTCGGCATCGTCCGGCAGGTTGGTAAAATCGTCTACCTGCTTCTTGACCTCATCCAGCGCAAAGGTCATATCGCTGTTTTCATCGAACTCGAGCGTGATTCCGGATACCCCGGTTGCTGAGGTCGAAGACAGTTCCTTTAAACGATCGAGGCTGCGCAGACGCTGTTCCAGTGGAATCGTGATCCCGGTCTCGATATCTTCGGAACTGGCACCGCTCCAGACGGTGCTAACCGTAATAACATCGAGTTCGAAATTGGGGAAAAACTGCACATTCAGTTTTTGCAGTGCGATCACCCCGGATAACAGCATCATCACCATCAGCAGGTTGGCGGCAACCTGGTGGCGAGCAAAGACACCGAGCAGGCTACTCGGCATCGACCCTTACCTTGAGCCCCGATACCGCGTTAGGTAAATGAGTGATGGCGATTAGATCACCGGATTCGATGTCGTCGCTGCGAATCAGGACCAGAACCTGGTCATTAGCGGTTCTTGCCTGGCCAACAGATCTGACATCAACGGCCTGTAATCGATCCTCATCCACACGGTATAACCTGGAGTTTCCGTAAATAGCCTGGTAGGGGACCGCAAAGATTCCATTTTCCAGCGGAAGCTTCAGGTGCAGGGGCAGTAGTTCGCCAGGACGTAATTGTCCCCGGACAGAACCAATCGCGAAGTAAACATCGATTCCGGTAGCCTCGGCTTCCCCGGCCAGGCGTAATACCGGGAAGCGCCCCAGGTCCTCGCGACCAGGTACGCCGGCATCGAGATTCTGGCCATCGGAGATCGCTCGCTGTACCGATTTTATGTAGTTAATCGGAAGGTGGGCACGAATCTCGAGATTATCGAGCGGAAACATGGAAATCAGCATCTGTCCCAGCGATACACGATCCCCTGCGGCGACTTCTACCTCGCTGATGATCGCATCAAATGGGGCGCGCACTTCCGAACGGGTCATTGCCAGCCTGGCCTGGTCGAGTTCGGCCCTGGCGCGGTCACGCCGTGCTACCAGGATTTGAAGTTTTGCCGGGTAGCTGTCGACGTCGAGCTCGCGTGATGTTACCGATAGCTGTTGTCGACCCATTTCGCTGCGAGCACCGCTGATTGCGGTGTCGGCACTCAGGTTTTGTTTTTTTAGTTTGAGCAGTCGCTCGACCTCGGCATCGGCCAGGCCAAGGAGTTCACGCTCGGTGTTCAAAGATGTCAGGTTCGACTTGTGTCGAACTTTAAGTTCCACAATCTGGTTGTCAATGTCACGTAGATCAGCTTCTGCCTGTAGCAACGAAGCTGCGAAATCGCGTCGGTCCATGGTGACTAATTGCTGGTCCTGCTTAACGCTGGCGCCATTGCGCACGAAAACCTTTTCGACAATTCCACCTCCCGGGGCCGCCGCCTTCAATTGCTCTGGTGACTCAATACGACCGTAAAGCGTTATGCTGGGAGAAAGCGCCTGCTGTTGCGCCGTGATCACCTCGATCTGCCAGATTTTTTCTGTCAGCGCGGGTTTGTCCCTTTCTGTCTTGCCATTCACTAAGGAAAAGTAAACCGCTGCCGCGATCAGCAACACCAGGATCGGCAGTAAAAATTTGGCCTGTGATCTTGCCTTTATCATGGTTTACAGTTGCGGGGGCATATTAAGCATGCTTTGTGTAGCCTAGGTTCGATCGACTGCTAACTCGAAGCGGTTAAGCGCCCTGTTTTTGGTCACCTTGCGCGGGTCGAAAATATTGCCATTCATCGCCAGGTATACCCCGGTGGGTAACAATTGCACTGCGGCACTGGCAACACCAAGATTGTACATTGCATCACTATAACGCATCCGTGCGGGTTGCATCGAACCAAACAGCACGATGGTTTTATCTGTGATGCCGAGCAGCGCCAGAGCAGTCTCCACCATGGTATCGGTGCCGTGGGTGATCATGATCCTGTTGTGATTTTCGCTATCGACCGCGGTGCGGATCATTGCGCGATCATTTTCGTCCATATCGAGGCTATCCTTTTTGAATAGCGATTCGATATCGTAGTCATAGTCGACATTGGCTTCCTCGAGTAACCTCCCGATAATCGTATCGCCAATATGGAACTCGCTTTTAGCGTCGTAATAAATCTTGTCGAAGGTACCACCAGTGGTGAATATCTTGATCGTCAAACTGTGCTCCTGCTGGCGTATTTGAAAATTAGGCTCCTGGCTGGAAATATATTGTAAGCCCCCGGACCCAATCCCACTAATCTGATTGATTTCGAGTGAGCACCGAGTCTGGAGCCCTCGAGGTCAGATCTAAAATCTCGCCACAGTTTTTCTACTGCTTCGATAGTACCGAAATTTTTGCTCTGACCCCTTCGAAGCCTCAATTAAACCAACGGTGGTTCGGTTTCGTCGGGCTCGGTACCATTTGGCGCGAGTTCTTCCTGGTGGGCCTCGATATGATCTGAAATTTGTCCGGCTTCCTCGTAGGCGGCGATGTTGAACAACGCTTCGCCCGCGAACACCAGCGGCAGGTTGGTCTTACCGATAATCACTCCATTTAGCGGGCTGGTGACTTCACATTGGTTCTCACCCAGGGGATCATTGATAATCGCCAGGCGCTCACCTGCTTCGACCCAGGCACCGGTGGCCATGAGTGCACGCAGTATCCCGCTTTGCGGTGCGCGTACCCACTGACTGGTGTTCGCAATCATCGAATCGGGCTGGCGATGCTTCTTTGGCCTGGCGCGCATGCCAAGGGAAGTCATGATATTGAGTACACCTCTTACTCCGGCGCGGATCGCAACTTCATTGAAGCGTAAAGCTTCGCCCGCCTCGTAAAGCAGTACAGGAATACCGAGCGCATGCGCAGCTTCGCGAAACGAGCCCTCGAGCAGGCCTGAATCGAGAATCACCGGAACCCCGAAGGCCCGCGCCAGGGCTTCGATTTCCGGTTCGTGGTGTAACTTGGCACGAATCTGAGGCAGGTTTTCGCGATTTACCGCACCGCTATGCAAATCGACGATATGCGTGCAATGCGGAATAATCTGGGTCATCAGCACGTGCGCGAGACGCGATGCCATCGAGCCCGATTCTGAGCCCGGAAAAGACCGATTGAGGTCGCGCCGGTCGGGAAGGTAGCGCGATTTGGACACGAATCCGTAAACATTGATTACCGGAATCGTGATCAGGGTTCCCTTGCAGCGATCGATAATCTTATGTGAAAGCAGACGTCTGATTATTTCGACACCGTTTATTTCGTCGCCATGTATGGTTGCACAAACCAGCAACACCGGACCGGGTACGCGGCCATGCACGACATGCACCGGCATGTTGACGCTACTGTGAGTGTAAAAACTGGGCAGCGGTATATCGATCGATTGCCGGCTACCGGGTTTAACCTTAATCCCTGCAATCTCGATGGCAGCCTGCACCTTAGCACGCATATCTTACTACCGTTTTTCTGCGGACGTCGATATGCGAACTAGCCCTTGCCACGCGTCCTGGTTTTACCGGGCTTCAGTTTTTCAAGATTGGTAATGATCATGCCTGCCACATCCTTGCCGGTGGCACCTTCGATGCCTTCGAGACCAGGACTTGAATTCACCTCCATTACTACCGGACCGTGGTTCGAGCGCAGCAGGTCGACACCAGCGACATTCAGACCCATGATGCGTGCCGCCCTGACCGCGGTCGAACGTTCTTCGGGGGTGATCTTGATCAGACTGGAGGAACCGCCGCGATGCAGGTTGGAACGGAATTCACCTTTTGGTGCCTGGCGCTTCATCGCTGCCACTACTTTGCCGTCGATGACGAAGCAGCGGATATCGGAGCCCCCGGCTTCCTTGATGAATTCCTGTACCAGGATATCGGCCTTGACACCCATGAATCCCTCGATCACGCTTTCGGCGGCCTTTTGTGTTTCCGCCAGTACCACACCGATGCCCTGGGTACCCTGCAACAGCTTAACCACCAGCGGTGCGCCTCCGACCATCTTGATCACGTCCTTGATGTCATCTGGCTTATTGGCGTAACCCGTGAGTGGCATGCCAATACCTCTGCGCGACAGCAATTGTAACGAGCGTAATTTATCTCTTGAGCGGCCTATTGCCACTGACTCATTGAGTGCTACCACGCCCATCATTTCAAACTGTCTTAAAACAGCCAGGCCGTAGGCGGTCACCGATGCACCGATACGCGGGATAACCGTGTCGAAGCCTTCGAGAACATCTCCGCGGTAATGAATCGAGGGTTTGTGTGCGACGACATTCATGTAGGCGCGCAATACATCGATAACCACGACTTGATGCCCACGCTCCTCGGCGGCTTCGATGATGCGGCGTGATGAATACAGTTTTCGATTTCTCGAAAGAAGTGCGATTTTCATTAGAGTTCCTGCCTATAAGCCGTAAAGTTTGCGCGGTCTGAGTTTGCCATTGACGTACGAGGCACCTGGATCGACGACAAAACGATTCTCCATAGCCCGGCGCCCCAGAAGCATTCGAAAGCGCATAGTATCACGGTTTGTCAGGGTCATTTCAATCGGCCAGCTGCGTTCGTCGATGACCACGGTGCTCTGGATTACATAGCGCGTTTCACGATGTCCCCCGGAATCGGTAACCTCGCGAACATCGTAGATTGGTGCGTGGCATTCGACGTGAAAATCCAGGTTGCGTTGAATGGGATGGATCAGAAACCTGACCCTATCGACGCCGTCGCGGGAATAGGGTTCGATCAAAAAGGCGTGTAAAGCCGAGGTACGGGCACCGGTATCGACCTTGGCCTTGATCGCGGGTAAATTAAGCTCGGGTAACGCTACCCATTCACGCCAGCCGATGATGCCCCTGGAGTCTGTTGACATAGAGCTGAAAAATTATTGTTTTGATCAATCCAATTCTGCCGTTTCCCGACAGCGATGTACAAGGTTTTCGATCATTTGATCACAGCTTTGCATTTGCTCACGGCTGACGAATTCATCGGGTTTGTGCGCCTGGTCGATGCTGCCCGGACCGCACACCAGGCAGTTAATGCCGATATCATTGAATAATCCCGCCTCGGTGCCGAAACTGACATTGTCGCCGATTTCATCGATCGGATTGATCTTACGGGTGTAGGCGATAACCGCCGATGCAGGATCGGTATGTAATCCAGGATAGTAAGAGGTTTCGTCAAAGCGAATTTCGCTGTCTGTGTAGCGTAACTGCATGTCGACGAGCAGTACATCGTGGGCATAGTGCTTGATTTCGTGTACCAGTGCATCGAGGTCCTGCTGCGGTAGATTGCGAATTTCGAATTCGAATTCACATTGTCGGGGGACAATATTAAGTGCGGTGCCACCCTTGATATTGCCAACATGAAAAGTTGAATGCGGTACCGAGTAGCTTTGATCGGTCAACTGTTGCTGGACCTGCGTATTCATGTTGCGGATAAAAGCAATCAAATCAGCAGCATATTCGACCGCGTTGACACCGTTGCTGATATAGGCGGAATGACAGGACAGGCCGCTAACCGTGACGCGAAAGGAAATCTTGCCCTTGTGTCCGAGGACCATACCCATGTTAGTGGGCTCACCAATCAGGCCAATTCGTGGTTTGACCTCGAATCCGGCCATAACGTCCACCAGTTTTTTCGCACCGAGACAGCCGATTTCCTCGTCGTAGGAAAAAGCCAGGTGGATTGGCGCCTGTAACCGTTCAGTGGTAATTTGTGGCAGTCCCGCGAGCACGCAAGCGATAAAACCCTTCATATCGCAGGCGCCGCGGCCAAGCAGCAGTTTGTCCTCTGTTTTTAACTGGTAGGGGTCGCTATTCCAGTCCTGGCCAGTGGTGGGTACGACATCGGTGTGACCGGACAGCATTACGCCGCCGATGTCGTCAGGTCCGATGGTCGCGTAAAGGTTGGCGCGGCTAAGATTGTCATTGTGTACCAGTTGCGATTTAATGCCGTGATCATCGAGCAGGTTACGGATGAAATCGATCAGTTGCAGGTTTGATTTGGTGCTCGTGGTATCGAAAGCGACCAGGCGCGCAAGGATTTCTTCGCTATTCATCAAGGATCCCCTGGAACGCCATAAGACGGTGCCTCCTCAGGCTGGTAGGCGCGCGTGACGTAGTCGTCGATTTGCGGCTCGTAAACTTCCCAGCCGGCAAGCATTTTGTCGATCGGATCTTCGTCCCAGTCGATGCGCAACTCGGCGAGCGGCCAG
>Ga0209165_10000163_pt1 | contig 29178 bp, 27 predicted proteins | sample tdAd001_FD_187122 | JGI IMG/M metagenome (GOLD analysis project Ga0209165, IMG submission 187122) | Marine sediment microbial communities from the Atlantic coast under amendment with organic carbon and nitrate - tdAd00.1 (SPAdes)... | ecosystem: Environmental > Aquatic > Marine > Coastal >... | reverse complement strand
ACGTTGAGAATACTGCCAGTGAGAACTGTTGCCGACCCACTCATGAGACCCTGGCGGATAAATTGGCGACGACTCATAGGACGGCCATGATCTTCGTAGAGAAGTGGTGCGTCTGGAGCGATATACTGATTTTTTTTGAATCTGGCCATTTCCACGTTCCTATTGTATGAGTGTAACCGCGCCGCCAACTGCAGCTGCGCATACCGCTTTGACTATTTGCCTGGTACGGGTATTGGTGAGGCAAGATGTACCGCTACAATTTAGAATCATGTGGTCGATCAGGCTGTCGTGAGTAACCCCGGGTAAGGTTACCGTATCCAGATCCACGGCAGCTGTTGATCCGAACATTGCGCGTAATTCCGCTTCGGTGGGTTGCGAGGTCAAATTCTCGATACCATTGTAATTTGCCACGGCGGTTAACAGCGGATCGATAATTTGAGCGCGTTTAACGGCACTATCAAATGCTGTTGTTTCATTAGGATTGAAATCAAACGGTGCAAAGTAACCCGGGTTGGTGTCGACCAGCACACTACAGGAAGTCAGTACGAGCTGGGCGATCGCCATCTGATGCGATGGCAGGAAGGCGTCGATCGCTTCTACGGTTGGTAATTGCTGAATATAGCTGTCGTAAACGCCATCGACCAATGCATCGGTAACAGGCACCCCGGTTATCGCGGATATCGATACATTTATCTCTTCAAAGGTACGGAAACCGATGTCGGATACCACCGGTGATGCCGGATCAACCGGAGCAGCCGGGGCAGCCGGGTTGGGATCGTTAAATGCATTAGTGTCACTGCCGATACGCTCGAAGGTCAGGAAAAACTCGTCGGTGGCTGCGCTTTTCTCGAGTGCGATGACAGTACCCAGCGGCGATAACTGTTGACCGAGTTGTGGATCGTAATCGGTGGCGTTAATTGTGGTGTTGATGTTTGCAAACGCCTGTCCGGCGAGTGCTTCTTTGCCGTTGATACCGATGCGCAAGCCCTGGATCGGGATTGATGTCGGGATCCAGGCAGGATCGAGGTTGATAAACCGTGGCGTATCGAACAGGTAGCTATAGCTGTCGAATTGTGACACCTCGAACAGGATAAAGCTTTTGGGATCGAGCGGATCTTCACCCAGATGGTCACCCACCCAGAACAGCAGGAAGAATTTCTCGCCAACGCCGACATCGAAATTTTGTTGGATCTGCGCTGCGGTCAGTGTACGGTTGTGGATCGCCACCATGCGTATCTGGCCATCCCAGTTATTTATGCCGGCGACATCCGCACCCAGTACCATGGCGAAATTGTCGTCCCAGACGACGTTACCAATCGAAGTGGGCGGCGCCTTCGGATCCGGCGCGTTGACCAGTGTACCATTGATGTAAACGCTACGGCCGACCAGCGGGTCATAATTTGCTACCACATGCTGCAGGCTCGATTGCAGAAGTTCCTCGCCACTATCGAAAGATGTGTAGAAGGGTTCGCCATTCAACGATAACGGGTCCGGATCATCGATGCGGTTGTAAAATTCGTAATTGTACATTTCCTGGCCGAGGGTAAAGTTACGTACTGAGCCTGCGGAGTAACCGACTATGTTGGCGTTTTGCTGGGTCACATTGGCGGGGATAACCCAGGCTTCGATCGCGTATTCGCCAGTTGCTTCGATAAACGTTTTCAACTTGACGCTGTCGAAATTGTTAGCGATTGCGTAACCATTGGTTAAGTCCAGTCCATAACCTCCGAGCCACTGGTAGGAGCCTTGCATTTGCAGCGTAATCGACGGGTCGATACCGCTGGTGTCAAAAGCTTCGTTGCCGCTACCGGTTCTGAATTCCCACAGTGCCACCAGGTTACTTTCGTGGCGATTGCCGCCGGCGGCAACGATGCCATCACCGAGGTTTAACGCCGCGCTGGTCACCAGTGCCGGGTCGACCGGGGTTGGGTCAATACCGTCAGCGAACTGTGTAATTGCATTTTGCATTGTGGTCGCGTCACTCGCGCAATCGGTCCAGCAGTTATGTGCCTCCTGGCGCAGGCGGATGACGAAGCGGGAGTTCGGGGGTGTATCGATATCCATTTTTGGCTTGGCCGCCTCGTAAGCCGAGGCTGGGTCATTGTTCGCGAAAAATGGCGCGATCGGCAGCGGCGTGGCGGTTTCTATATGGCAACCCTGGCAATTGGCAAGCAGTATCGGATGCACGGTACTGGCAAAACTCGAACCATTATTGCCGCCATCGGTTGGCGCGGCAGGGAACGACTTTGCCGCACCAGGTGGTTTAATCGTTGGCGGCGTCAACTGGATCAGGCGTGCCGAAGTGACATTCGAGTCATTGGCCCAGTTGATGATCATTTGTTCGATATTATCCGCGCAAGCTTGCCCCGCACCCTGCCCTAACCAGCAGTTGTGCCCCGTCGCAGCCTTGTCGACAATTTGTGAACTGGCAGGATCGAGCAGGCTGACAATCTGGATTGCCTGTGAATAGGCCGCGTTGACATCGGTTTTATCGGCGAATGTCTGCGGCTGCCCACCTGCGCTATGGCACTGTCCGCAACGGTTGTCTTCTTTCAGGAAATTCCAGAAGTTCAGCTGGAACGAGCGAATGTCAGCAGTTCTGGCAGGTGGTCCGGTGTAACCCAGGTTGCCAGTGCTCAGATCTGGATTGGAGACCGTGTTCGAGCCTTCACAGGCAATCAGTAACCCGCCTAAGCTGGCCACCAGGAGTAATTGAAGCAGGGAGCGAGAAATCGACATAAGGTTATTTCCCTTTACAATGCGCGGCGACATCGGTGAATACATCACGCATGTTATAAGTGGTCTTGAAAGCAGTCACGATGCTGTCCCGGGCTGCGCGATCCGCACCAAAAAATTCGGTCGGACCTCTAAGACAAACAGCCTTGAATACCTTGTCCACCTGGCACTGGGCGAATGCATTGCTATTGGCCAGTTCCTGCCCCAGTGATTTTGCGCCATTGCCGGTTTCATTGCCCCTGGTGTCGGGATTTACGGCTGTACCCCAACCCAGTAGCCAGTTCTGGCCGTTGCGCCAGTAATTGACCCAGCTGTCGTCGGATATCTGGTAGCCGGGTTCGAAGTTATCCGGGTTGATCAGGTGTTTTTGGGATACAACGGGTGGTGTTGTTGTTTCCGGACCCGTATAAGTAAGGCTACCGTCAGTTTTATCGTTGGTGTAATCCCATTCATAGTAAGCAAAGGCACCCGCCATGCCATCCATACCGGCGTGACAGCCGATGCATGAATTGAGGAAAATGCGGCTATCGCCGCCAGGACTGCGTGAAACATCCTGGCGAACCCGGTCAGGAGTACGTGACACGTCCTTGAGCGGTTCCAGGTCGGTGCACAGGTGGTTCATCATCGTAAAACGGAACATTGCGCGGTTGGTGCCGTCGGAGAAAAAAGCCATCGCGCCTGCGCGGGTTGTTATCGCCCCGGCAGTTGCGGTACCCGGCAGGCCAGTAAGATTAGTTTGCGTATCGGCAACCAGAACCGCGGGATTCGACAGGTCGCCAGCTACGGGGCCTAAAGCTTCCAGTGCCTCGTAATGATTATTGTCACTATTAGAATAAGCAGGGCTGTTGGCGCCGTGGTAAATCACGTTGTCGTAAAGTAATCGTCTGAAGTCGGCGTCGTCGCGGACCAGCCCGATCACGGTGGCGGTATAGTCATTCAACGGAGTGAATACGGTTTGCTCTTCATTGGTCCACGGCGCGGAAAAATTCTTTAAGGTCACGTTATAGAAGTAACGGGCGTTGGGATTTTGCGTAGTGTCGATCGCATATTGTGCCGCGCTCTTGCCAGTAGGATCGCTGCCTAACCTGATTTCCATTTCATCGATCGCGGTGTTGGTAGCAGGCACCCCGGTGAGCCGGTCGTGGATACGTTTGGCCTGACGTCGCTGCTCATCAGTGGCCCACAATGACTGGCTAAGCAGCACCGTGATGGTTACCAGAACGAGCGATAATTTGTATTTTATTCCCATGGATTTTCCCATCATTCTCCAGTGAATCGCTGTCGCGGAGTCTCCAGTTTGATAAAGAATTTGAAGATCAACTCTAGCACAGGGTATTTAGACCAAATGGATAATGCGTTCGGTAATAGTTCACAAAAAGCATAGTTTCTAATGAGCAATTTCCGATTGCTGGTAAGCTCTATTCCTGTACTTGTTAAGTTATCCGCCAGTTAAATCCTGAACCACAATTCTACGAGAGTGAACAGTACAAACGTACACCGTTCATACCAGAAATAGCGCACTTGGTCGGAAATCGGGAGATTGCTGGGTATTGTCGAAGATAGACTATATAAGAGACACGCGCCTGTACGTAGACGCGCGTCGCACCGGATTCCTTAAAGTGTCAAGGTTATTAATGAAGCAGACAGCAAGACTACAATCTCAAGACTTCACGGCCCGCGCGCCGTGGTTGCAACCCTGCTTGCACTGGCTGGGGGTTTTATCGCTATGTGCAGCCGTAGTTGCGCTGAGCGCCTGTGACTCCGGTGGTTCTTCGGGTGAAGGGATCGACCCGGGCATTATCGAAGTTCCACTGGCCTATATCAAACGCCCGATCGCGGTCGATGATATGGGTGATGAGGTGCAGGCCGACCTGCGCGAACCGCGCCTGTTCATGGCTGGTGGTGATGTATACCTGCGCAGTAACTCTACCGTTAATGGAAAAGTGACCAACCTGACCAGTTCGGTAACCGGAGGCATGGGTGACGTAAAGGGTCTTAACGCATCATACGATGGCAGCAAGCTTATTTTTTCACTGCGCCTGTTCGACCCCGCTCCGAACAACAATAATATTCCGCCGCCAAGCTGGAATATCTATGAGTACGATATTGGTACCGGTGTGCTCAGAAGCGTTATCCCGAGTGTCCTGATAGCGGAGCAGGGTGATGATTTGTACCCGGCCTACTTGCCCGATGGCCGTATCGTGTTTACCTCGAGCCGCCAGGACCAGGCCAAGGCAAACCTGGTTAACGAGGGTAAGCAGGTATTTTCCGCACTGGATGAAGATCGGGACTCGATTGCGCTGGTGTTGCATGTGATGAATCCCGATGGGACTGGCATTCGCCAGATTTCGTTCAATAGAAGTCATGATCTGTCCCCGCAGGTGTTAGTAAACACCAATGGCGGTCAGATAGTTTTCAGCCGCTGGGACAACGCGGGCGGTAATGAAGGGATGCACCTTTACAGGAGTAATCCCGACGGCAGTAACCTGGAAATGATTTACGGCGCACACAGTCATGACACCGGGACCGGTGGCACTGCGGTTCCGCTGCATTTTAGCAGTGTACGTGAAACACTTGATGGCGATCTGATGGTTATCGCCAGGCCCTTTACCGACACGTTCGCCGGCGGTGATATCGTTGTTATCGACCTTGACCGTTTCGTGGATAACGATAAACCGATCTGGTCCCTGAGCGGTCTCGCTGGCCCGGCGCAAACATCGGCCACGGTAAATACGATTCCCACCGATGGCACGATCTCAACCGGTGGGCGCTACAGTTCAGCATTCCCGTTGCAGGATGACAGTAGCAGAATTCTGGTGAGTAAATCGACCTGCCAGGTTTCGGTGAATAACCAGAACCGGCCTTGTGTCGATCCCTATCTTTCAGATCCGGCGGCAGTGGAGGCGTCTCCTGCTTACGGAATCTGGTTGTACAATATGGACGACGATACCGAAAAACCGATCATACTGGCTCAACAGGGCCAGGTATTCACCGAGGCTATCGCAATTCAAACCTCACTGCGGCCACCGGTGGTCTTTGATAAGGGTCCCGAGCTCGACAGTGTCTGGGAGACGGAGAACGTTGGCGTGATCAATATAAAAAGTATCTACGATATTGGAGACACCAGTTTTGATGGCTGTTTCTTTGGTGAATGTGAAACCTCGGGAGCCATCAACTCGGTAGCAGATTTCGCCGACCCGTTGAATGCTAACGCAGATCAACGCCCAATCAGATTCGTGCGCTTTATCAAGCCTGTAGGCCTTCCCGATCCCAATGACATAACCTTCATGGCGCCTGACCTGGATAACCAGGCCTTCGGGCGACAACGTAACCTGGGCATGCGTGAAATTGTCGGTTACGCCCCGGTAGAACCCGATGGATCGGTTAAAGTCAAGGTACCTGCAAATATACCATTGGGCGTAGAAGTGCTGGATGCCGAGGGTCGACGTATCGGGCCGCGCCATTTGAACTGGTTTCAAGTGCTGCCCGGCGATACGCTGACCTGCGCAGGCTGTCATGTGCATGACCCCAATAGTCCGACTCCAGAAGTGCACGGGCGCTCCGATGGCACAGCACCTTCGATCAATAGCGGTATTCAGACATTGACTTTTGTCAACACGCAGATTCCAGGTACTGCGCCGCCGATCCCGTACTTTAGTCTCAACCTTGGTGAAACCATGGCGGAGGTTCGTTTTGATCGGGTGGGTTCGGCCTTTCCAGCGGCACCCGAACCGGTGCTGAACGCCGATCTGAACTTCGTCGATTACTGGACCGATCCATTGGTAACTGCCCCGGTCCCTCTCGTGCCTTACAGCTACAGTTACGACGACCTCGATCCTTCCATACTGTCGCCCGCGCCGCCGGCAAAACCGCTGCGTAATGCGAACTGCAACAACAGGTCACCGCAACCATGGAGTCATAACTGTCGAATCACCATTAATTACCCGCGACACATTCAGGCCATCTGGGAACTCGATCGGGGTGCTGCAGATGTTTTTACGCCACTTGCGTTTGCTGATCCCGTCGATCCCGCTGACCCAACCAATACACCGCTGCTAGTTATGGCCGCGCCCGATGGGATTCTTGACGACACCTGCACCAGTTGCCATACCTCCGAGGTGGCCAACGTCCCCCGCTTGCCCTATGGGCAGCTTGATCTCACCATTGATCCGAATCAGAATCCAAACAATTTTTTCCGTTCCTATCGAGAGTTGTTGTTTAACGACCTGGGGCAGGAAATTGACGCCATGGGTAACCTCGTCGATATTAATCCAGCAGTTGGAGTTGGTGCGAGTATGACAGCCAATGGTGCTCGCAGTAGCTTCTTTATCGAAAAAATGACCGGCACAGAGCTGGATGCGGCACGCGTGATTCCCGCCGGTAGCGTGGACCATACAACCATGTTGTTGACAGACGCCGAATTGAAGTTGATCAGTGAATGGCTGGACCTGGGCGCACAGAACTTTAATGACCCATTTGACCCGGCGGCCCCGCAAAATTGAATTATTCGTCTAGTATTAATTATCTAACTTAGTATTAGTCGGGAAACTTAAAGCTTGAACCATTTCAAGGGAATTCTATTGTCCATATTCCTGTTGCTTATGGTCGCGCACAAACCGTTGCAAGCCCAGGGGAAAGAGGATAGCGAGCTGGCGGTGGATAAGGTAGCAATAGACGAGGTGGGATACAGGGTAACGATAGCCGAGCCCTTTATCGAACTGCATACCGGTCCGGCCGAAGGTTATCCTATTTTCCATGTCATCGATCGCGGTACCGAGGTTCGGATTGTTCGGCGAAAAACCGACTGGTTCAAAATTTTGAGCGAGGACGGAAAGACTGGCTGGGCCCGCCGGGATCAAATACACCAGACGCTGCTACCCAGCGGTGAGCAATTCAAGGCCGTCGAATCGGATCAGGACGATTTTACAGGGCGTCGCTGGGTGCTTGGCGTGACCGGCGGCGAATTTGATTCAACCCCGGTTGTTACCGTGTTTACGGGATATTCCTTCACCGATAATTTGGCTGCAGAGTTGCATTTCGGGCAGTCGACGGGAACCAGCTCCAATGCCAAATTTATTAAGGCAAACCTGTTGATGCAGCCCTTGCCGGACTGGAGGTACTCGCCCTACATGACTCTCGGCGTGGGAGTGATAGAAGTCGATCCAAGTTCGACCCTGATTTCCCAGAACGATGACACCAACAGCTTTGCCCAGTACGGGCTTGGTATACAGGCCTATGTCAGTCGTAGTTTCCTGGCTCGGTTTGAAGCTAACCAATATGTCATTTTTTCATCCACGGCCACCCGTGACGACAATGAGGTAGTAAACGAATGGAAATTCGGTTTCGCAGTATTCTTTTAGCAGCTACATTTCTTACGCTAACGATGCCGGCAACCGAGCTTGCTGCGCAAAGCGATGAAGATGAAAGCACCAGTTTAATCGAGCCTCAAATAGAACGCGTTGAATTTGATGAGTCACAGATTGACTCCTATGATTTTGAAATCTCGGTCTACGGCGGTGTTCTGGCGATGGAACATTTTGATACCAACCCCGTAATCGGGCTGAAGCTTGGATACCATGTTTCGGAAGATTTCTTCGTCCAGGGTTCCTACGGTAAAAGTGACGTGGGGGAGACAAGCTTCGAGAGACTCAGCGGGGGCGCGCCGTTGCTATCAGATGATGAGCGAGACGTGGAGTATTACCTCTTCAGTATCGGTTTTAACCTGCTTCCCGGGGAAGCATTTCTCACCGATTCGACTACATTAAATACAGTCTTATACATTTCCGGCGGGATGGGTGTAACCGAGTTCGCAGGTGATGATCGATCAACAATCGCCTTTGCAGTTGGCTACCGTACCATATTTATTGATGCGCTCAGTTTGGACGTCGAGGTGCGGGATCTGATCTTCGATCTGGATACATTTGGAGAAGACGAAACCACTCACAATATTGAGCTCACGGTGGCATTGAATTTATTTTTCTAAGGAGGATTAGGACATGAACATTAAAATATCACGAAGCTTGCCGCGTCTGTTGACGGCCTGTCTGATTTCACTGGTGTGTGTGAGCCTCACGGGGGCCGCCTCGGTAAAGGGGCCGGCACCAAATTTCACGCTGAAATCTCTGAGTGGAAAGAATCTCAAGCTCAGTGAAATGACTGGTAATGTCGTTTTAATCAATTTCTGGGCATCGTGGTGTGGTCCCTGCCGCGAGGAAATGCCCTTGTTGAATGCGTTGCATAAAAAGTATGAGCCGCTCGGGTTTACCGTGTTGGGTGTCAATGTGGAAGAGGATATGGAAGGTGCCATGAACTTTCTGGGACATGTTCCGGTTGATTTCCCGATCCTGCTCGACAATACAAACAAGGTTAGCAAGCAGTACAAGGTGGTTGCGATGCCGACTACGGTCGTTGTAGATCGCGATGGCAATATGCGCTACCTGCACGAGGGCTACAAACCTGGCGATGAAAAGAAGTATCGGCAGATGATAAAAAAACTGGTGCGTGAGTAAGCCCATGAAACGGATTAACTGCTGCTCGATTCTGCTTGCTCTGTCGCTACTCGCCGGTTGTGCCGGGGAGCCCTGGGTCAAACCCTACGAACGCGCCAACCTGGCAGACCCTATTATGAGTTTCAATCGCGATCCCGTATCGGCGAGCTACCTGCACCACGTCTACGACTCGCGCGAAGGTGCGCGCGGGGCGGGGATAGCTACAGGCGGCGGCTGCGGCTGCAACTAATTGATATGGCAGGAGATGTGGCTTTTTTTGCGATTGCTTCGTTGGCTCCGTGCTCGAACCGTCACGTACTGTGTGTACGCTCCGGTCCTGCGCGCGGTGCCGCCTCGCACTCGCCGAAAAAATCCACATCTCCTGCCATATCAATATTCCAATGGGTTGTATTTTACGCGCTGACCTTCCTCGCTAGCGCAAAAAAACCCGGCGCAATAGAAGCACCAATTAATTCCAAATTTGAAAGTAATTCTGTGAAATCGACCTGCTTTTTAGTAGCGGCGTCTTTACTGTTGTTGTCGGTTGTGCCGGTGATTGCAACAGCGGCGGTGTTGCCGGAAGAGCGGGTGGATCTGCTTTACCACAGGTATGACGGTGGCGGCGTCGAGGTCGATGGTCCTTCGGTACTGGTACGCAAGAATGTTGGTGACAGCGTGTCGGTAGGCCTGAATTACTATGTCGATAATGTAACCAGTGCATCAATCGACGTCGTGGTGAGCGCCAGCGAGTACACCGAGGAGCGAGACGAATACAGCATCAACGTCGACTACCTGCGGCAAAAGACCACCATGAGTGTCGGTTATACCAAAAGCGACGAGAGCGATTACACTGCGGAAACCTGGAGTATGGGTATTGCGCAGGACATGTTCGGTGATTTGACCACGGTGAGCATGGGCTTCGCCTATGGTGACAATACGGTCGAACAGAACGGTAACCCGGACTTCAAAGAAGACACCGAGGTGCGCAGCTATCGAATCGGGCTTTCCCAGATTTTCACCAAGAACCTGATTATGGCGTTCACCTTCGAAACCATATCCGACGAAGGCTATCTCAATAATCCTTACCGCTCGGTGCGCTATGTTGATGGCGGCAGCCCGGTTGGTTACAGTTTCCAGCAAGAGGTTTATCCACGGACTCGTACCAGTAACGCCGTCGCGGTACGAGGTAATTACTTTCTATCCCAATACGGAGCAGTGAATGCCGGCCTGCGCTATTTTGAGGATAACTGGGGTATAGAAGCGATGACATACGAGTTAGGCTATACCATCCCCTACGAGGAAGACTGGATCCTCGAAGCCAGATTTCGATACCACGATCAGGACAAGGCCGATTTTTACAGTGACTTGTTCCCCTTCAGGGACGCGCAAAACTACCTCGCGCGCGATAAGGAACTGGGCAAATTTACCAGCACTACGTTGGGGCTTGGAGGCAGTTATGAATTTGGCCGGTCCTGGAGCATGATCGATCGCGGTAGTCTGAATCTCCACGTGGACTATATATATTTCGACTACGACGATTTCCGCGATTTAACCGGATCCGGAGCGGTTGGAGATGAACCGCTTTATGATTTTGACGCCACGGTTACTCGTCTTTTCGCTTCGTTCTGGTTTTAGAGGACTGACGCTCAGTATATTGCTTCAGACTCCAGTTCAGGTGGCAGGTGAAGCAGTTCGTGTCGGTTTACAGCCGGCGCTCGGTGATGTCGTCGCGCTCGTCCAGTTGTTCAACCTCGTGCTTGGCCACTGCTTCGGCATACTCGATCGAATCCGGCGCATTGAACTCGGCGATAGGAGTACCGATGGGGCCTGCAACCAGAGTGGACTGGTCTTCGAGTGCGACACCCTCGCGTAAATTAATGCGCACCAGCGTAAACAGCAATATCAGGCCAAACACGATTGCAATTCCCCAGAAGTAAAATGCAACGTCGAAAAAATCCATCAAGAATGCGATCGCAATAGGACCAGTCATGAGTCCGATACCGGATACCATGACCAGGCTGCCGCTGGCCGCGACAATTTGATGGGGCTCCAGGCGATCGTTGGCGTAGGCGACGCAGATCGAATACATCGGCATAGCCGCCCCGCCAAGTACCAGGATAACCAGGTAAAAATTGATGCTTTCCTTTGGCGTGACTATTGCCAGCAGGCAACAAACGATCGAAATGATCGATAAGCCGGCCATGATAGTGCGCCGGCCGATACGGTCGGAGAGATAGCCAACCGGCCAGTTCGATATCAGGCTGCCGATCAGGAAGCAGGCCATGAACCAGGCTATCGAGTTGAGATCCACCAGTACCTGGCTTGCATAAATGGCGCCAAGGCCAAAGATAGTGCCATGTGCCATGCCGGTAAGACAGTTACCGATGACCGCCAGCGGAGAGGCGCGATAAAGGTCGGCTATAGACATCTTGGATGAAGTATCGAAATTCGGCGCAGGCTTCACAGTCAGCAGAATCGGGATCAGGCCGAAGGAGATAATGACCGAGATCAGTATGAACAGGTCGATTGCTTCCGGCTTCGCAAGGGTGAGTAGAAATTGTCCCGCACCCATGCTGCCGGTGATGATGAGCATGTAAATTGACAATATCTTGCCGCGGGTTTCATTGCTGGCACGGTCGTTAAGCCAGCTTTCGGTAACCACGTAGAACCCGGCAAAACTGATGCCGGTAATCACGCGCATCGCCATCCACAGCCAGGGGTCGACGTAAACCCCGTGAAACAGAATCGATATCGATGCCAGCGATGCAAGCGCGGAAAATACACGAATGTGACCAACCCGTTTTACCAGTCTCGGTGCGACGAAGGAGCCGATAAATATGCCAATGAAATATCCCGACATCATGATGCCGGTGGTGAAGGTTGAAAAGCCTTCGATACCGGCGCGTACGCCGAGTAAGGTTCCCTGTAAGCCGTTGGCCAGCATCATGAAGCCAATGCCGAGCAATATAGCCCAGGAGGCTGACAGGTCTTTCCACATGTTTCCTACTCTCCGTTAACGACGGCACTGCTGCCTGAAAACTGCGCGGAGTTTAGTTGACGCTTACGCGCCCGGCAATGACTATTTGAGCCTGGGGTAGCCGGCCTCGATAGCGACTGATTCCACTTCAAGAATACCCTGGTAGTCGTCCAGGTTGACACTTTCAAAATGGCTTAAACGCAGTCGCTGTTTGACCCTCGGATCAATCTGATTCAGGGCTTCGTTTAGTGTCGTCAGAATATCCCCGGTGCTGGTAGAGGCGAGGTTTGATTTAGGTAGCACTAGTGGCAGGCCGCAGGTTTTGACGCTATCACCGATACTGCGCACCCTGGCGGTCAATTCCGGCCATCGGTCCTCGATAAGCTGAAAACTGACGCAGTCGATAGCGGCTACATCGGCACGCCCTTCGGCGACCGCTGTAAGGCTATGCAGATGTCCTCCGCTGTTGATCGTCGAAGCAAAAAAAGGTGTTGTAGGGTTTAGCTTCGCAATCGCGTGCCGGAATACATTCATGCCGCTATTCGAATCACTGCTGTTGATGGCGGCGATTCGATTTCTGCAATCGGCGAGGCTGCTGATATCAGCGTCGGCCGCGACGATGATGCGGCTGGAATACAAATTTCCGCTAACACCGGCAACGTTAAAAACAGGTATGCAAAATGGTGTTACCGCATCCTGCAGATGCTTCATCAGGGGATAGCCGCAAGTGTGACCGAAAAACAACCCGGGATCGCGCAACACCGATTCAGCGCCATCGAACACCAGCTTTTCATCGACCTGATCGCCACCATCGAGCAGCAAGCGAAACTCGTCGAACAATGCCTGCCAGGCCTGCTGCAGCTGCTCGGCAAAAGCATACATGCCACAGGCGATAAATCGTTTGTTACTCGGTTTCATCTGCTGGCTACGCTAACTCGCCGGGGGATCAAATGCCAGCAGTCTTTCCGGGCGACGGTTTGTTTGAATCAAAACTTCGTTAGTTGTTTACATAAATAAACAGTATTGTTTATAACAAACTACGGTGACATAGATAGACATTGGTTAATGGGTTAAATACTATCGTTGAATCATGCAATGGAGCCGGCAATGCCCCGCAGAAGAGCCCGTACCCGCACCACCGCCCCCGAACAACTGCTAAAGCCAAAGGCCGAACAGCTATTCAACCCCTATGCACCGATCGAGGCGCTGGATGCGGAATCACTGGATTTGATTCACGATGCATCGATGCGCATTCTCGAAGACATAGGTCTCGAGATCCTGAATGAGAAGGCGTTGGCATTGTGGGAGCAGGACGGCGCGCGCGTAGATTGGGATACGCAGCGGGTCTACCTCGATCGCAACAAGCTGCTGCAAAGAATCGCAACCGTTCCCGCAGAATTTACACTGCACGCCCCCAACCCCGAACGCAACCGGCTGATAGGGCGCAATGCGATCAATTTTACCACGGTCGCCAGCGCGCCCAATAGCTCCGATCTCGAGGGTGGGCGGCGCACCGGTAACTTCGAGGATTACTGCAATTTCCTGCGCTTGACGCAAAGCTTCGACATCATCGACTTCATCAGCGGGTATCCGGTCGAGCCGGTCGATATACATCCCGACACGCGCCACCTGGATGCAACCCTGGCCGCGTTTACGCTGACTGACCGGGCATTTTCGCTTTACTGTCTCGGTGGTGGCCGAGTCATGGATGGTATCCAGATGACTGCCATTGCACGCGGTGTTGACATGGAAACGCTAAAATCAGAACCGAGCGTAATCACGGTGGTAAATACCAATTCTCCGCTGCGCGTCGACGGGCCGATGCTGGATGGTTTGATGGAGATGGCCGAGTACGGGCAACCGACTATAGTGACCCCGTTCACGCTGTCCGGCGCAATGTGTCCGATTACCATTGCCGGCGCCCTGGCGCAGCAAAATGCAGAGGCGCTCGGGGTAATCTCGCTGTCGCAAATCGTCAATCCGGGGGCACCGATGGTGTATGGCGGTTTCACCTCGAATGCGGATATGCGCAGCGGTGCGCCTGCCTTCGGCACTCCCGAGTACACGCGTGCTGCCTGGGCTAGCGGTCAACTTGCGCGCCGTTACGGCTTGCCGTTTCGTTCCTCGAACACCAATGCATCCAATTGTGTCGATGCGCAAGCCGCCTGGGAATCGCAAATGTCACTCTGGGGAGCCGTCATGGGGCATGCGCAGGTGATCAAGCATGCGGCCGGCTGGCTCGAAGGCGGGCTGTGCGCTTCATTCGAAAAATTTATCATCGACATCGATATGCTGCAAATGATGCGTGAAACCCTGAGGCCGTTGCAGGTGGACGAGTCGACCCTGGCACTGGATTCGATTCGCGAGGCCGGGCATGGCGGGCATTTCTTTGGCACCGCGCACACCATTGCGAACTACACCACGGCTTTTTACGAACCCCTGGTTTCGGACTGGAGCAATTTCGAAAGCTGGAGCGAAAATGGTGAAAACACTGCATTCGAACGCGCTAATAAAATATATCGGCAGAAACTTGGTGACTATGAAGCGCCCGAGATGCCAGATTCGCGGCGCCAGTCGCTGCAGCAATATGCGGATCAGCGCCGGCGTGAAGTGGAACTTGCGCGATGAAGCTGCAGGAACGTGTTCTGCTGTTCCAGCATCGATTGCAACAGGTGATCAGCCATAGCGGCTTGAATCGTTCCGGCTTTGCTACATCGGTCAAGGTCGATCGCTCGACCCTGTCGCAGCTTCTGGCGGTCGATAATGTTCGACTGCCACGCGCCGATACGGTGGCCTCGATTGCCGAGGTGCACCAGGTCAGCATCGACTGGCTGTTGGGTCTTACCCAGGAGGGATCGATGGGCGCCAATATTTTGCCCGAGGCTTTCCAGGTGGACGACTATTCGGCTACTATTTTCGAGAAGACCCTGGAATGGCATCGCGAGGCCTCTGGTTACAAGATTCGTTACGTGCCGACCACGCTGCCGGATTTGCTGAAAACCGAGGCCGTTGCCGAGTACGAGTTTAATCGTTATGGCTCGGGTAAGGTCGATCAATCGGTGCGTGATAACCAGTTGCTATTACTGCAACAGCGTCATCCCGGCAGCGAGCTCGAAACCTGTATGTCGGTACAGCATCTGCAAAGCTTTGCTGCAGGTCAGGGGATCTGGAACGGGTTGCCGCTACAGGCTCGACGCGAGCAACTCGAACACATGATTGAGCTCAACGATGAGCTTTACCCCGGGTTTCGCTGGTATCTTTTCGATGGCAAGCAAACTTACTCTTCGTCGTTTACCATATTCGGACCCATGCGCGCGACGCTGTTTCTCGGACACTTGTACGTTATTGTCAACAGCATCGATCAGATCCGTAAACTCACCGATCGTTTTGACGATCTGATTCGCATGGCGACGGTGCACCCGCATGAAATCCAGGAGTCTCTGAAACGATTACTGCGACAGAGCAGGCAACCAGTAAAAAAAGGTAAATAAAATGTCAAAATCCTACGACGCAATCATCATCGGAGCCGGTATCATCGGCTGCGCCACCTCGCTGGCGCTGGGTCGCAAAGGTTGGAAGGTGTTAAATCTCGATCGCCTGCCGGCGGCGGGTTATGGCTCGACCTCCGGCTCCTGCGCGATTATTCGTCCCTATTACTCGACTCTCGACGGTTCCGCGATGGCCTATGAGTCGCATTTCTACTGGAAAAACTGGGCCGAGTACCTCGGCGGCGCCGACCTCGACGAGCGTGGATTAATCGAGTACCACAATGTCGGTTCGCTGGTGATGAAAACCGAGCTAAACGATTACATGCGCCCGACGATGGCACTGATGGACCAGCTCGACTCGCCTTATAGTGAACTAAGCCCGCAGGAAATCACCAGTAAATTGCCGGTCTGGAACACCGAGTCTTTCTTTCCGGTGAAGCGTCCGGACGATCCGCAGTTTGGCATTGCTAACGATGAACCGTTAAGCGGTGGAGTGTTGTTTCACGCGGCGGGTTATATTTCAGACCCGCAACTGGCGACGCACAACATCATGCGCTCCGCGGAACTGGTTGGCGGTGAATTTATGTACAACGCCGAGGTCAACAACATTCTGACCGACAATGGTCGGGTCAGCGGTGTAAGTCTTGCCAGCGGTGAGCGCTTTAACGCGCCGGTAGTGCTCAACGCCGCGGGGCCGCATTCATCCAAAATCAATCAATTGGCCGATGTCGAAAAATCCATGTCGGTAAAAACCAGGGCATTACGCCAGGAAGTCGCTCATGTGCCGCTGCCGCAAGGCTATAACAGCGTCACCGCCTGCGTGACATCCGATAGTGATATCGGCGTTTACACTCGACCGGAACAAGGCAACAATCTATTGATCGGTAGCGAGGATCCGCCGGTGGACCAGCACGAATGGGTCGATCCGGATAACTACAACCAGGATTTCAGCGAGCAATGGAAGGTGCAGGTATTGCGTGTTTGTCAACGTGTGCCCAACCTGGAAGTGCCCAACCAGGCCCGCGGGGTGGTCGATTTGTATGATGTCACCGATGACTGGATCCCGATTTACGATCATTCGGATTTGCCCGGGTTTTACCTGGCCATCGGCACCAGTGGCAACCAGTTCAAGAATGCACCGATCGCGGGCGAACTGATGGCTGACATTATCGAAGCCACGCAAAACGGTAACGATCAGGATACCGACCCCATCGATTTCCATTTGAAGTACATCAATCACACTTTCTCGAGTGGTTTTTATTCGCGCCAGCGTGAAATCAATCAGAACAGCAGTTTCTCGGTATTGGGGTAGCAGTTATGAAAAGCCACGCGCAGGTTGTCGTCATCGGTGGCGGGGTTGTCGGATGCAGTGTCATTTATCACCTGACCAAACTCGGCATGAAAGATGTCGTCCTGATCGAACGCTCGGAACTGACCTCGGGTTCGACCTGGCACGCCGCGGGCGGTTTTCATACGCTCAACGCCGACACCAATATGGCGGCTCTGCAGGGCTACACGATTCGGCTTTATCGCGAGCTCGAAGAGATCACCGGGCAGTCCTGCAGTCTGCATCATGTCGGCGGTATTACGCTGGCCGAATCGCCCGAACGCTTTGATTTTTTGAAATCAGCACGCGCGATGCACCGCCACATGGGGCTCGATACCGAGTTGGTTACGCCAGAGGAAATTAGAAAGCTCAGCCCAATTACCAATACCGACGGTGTGCTCGGTGGTCTGTATGATCCGCTCGATGGGCACCTGGACCCGTCCGGTACCACCCATGCTTACGCGAAGGCCGCGCAAATGCAGGGCGCCGAAATCGTGTTGCGCAATCGCGTGCTGGAAACCAACGCGCGCGCCGATGGCGGCTGGGAGGTGGTCACCGAGCAGGGCACTATAATCGCCGAGAACCTGGTTAATGCCAGCGGTCTGTGGGCGCGTGAAGTGGGTGCACTGGCAGGAATTTACCTGCCCCTGCACCCGATGGAGCATCAATACTTCGCCACCGATAACATCCCGGAGGTGTACGAGCGTGAACAGGAACTACCCCACGTGATGGATCCTGAAGGCGAGAGTTATTTGCGCCAGGAAGGCAAGGGGCTGGTAATTGGATTCTATGAGCAGAATTGCGTGCCCTGGGCGGTCGATGGCACGCGCTGGGATTTCGGGCATGAGTTGCTCGGCGAAAACCTCGATCGCATCGGCGATTCGATGGAGTTTGCTTTCAAGCGCTTCCCGGTACTCGCTGAAGCGGGGATCAAGACTATTGTTAACGGCCCATTTACCTTCGCACCCGATGGCAACCCGCTGGTCGGGCCGGTGCCGGGTTTGCGCAACTACTGGTCGGCCTGTGCGGTCATGGCGGGTTTCAGCCAGGGCGGCGGGGTGGGACTGACGCTGGCTGAATGGATCATCGACGGTGAACCTTCGCGCGATGTGTTCGCGATGGATGTGGCGCGCTTCGGTGACTATTGCACACCGTCGTATACCCGCCTCAAGGTGCGTGAAAATTATCAGCGACGCTTTACCGTGTCGTATCCAAACGAGGAAATACCGGCTGCACGTCCGCTCGAGACAACACCCGTATACGCGATCTGGGAATCGCAAAATGCGGTATTTGGCGTAGCCTTCGGCATGGAGCATGTCAATTATTTTGCCCCGGAAGGCGAACAGCCTTATGAGATTCCAAGTTTCCGGCGCTCCAATGCGTTCCCCACAATTGCTGAAGAAGTACGTGCGGTGCGCGAGGCGGTTGGTTTGAACGAGGTGCATAATTTCGGCAAGTTTGAAGTTTCTGGTGCGGGTGCGTTTGCCTGGCTGGATACCATCATGGCGGGGAAAATTCCTGCAATTGGTCGCCTGAGCTTAAACCCGATGCTGAGCCCGAAAGGTAGAATAATCGGCGACTTTACCATCGCGTGCCTGTCGGCTGAGCGGTTCCAGGTTACGGCTTCATTCGCTGCACAGGCCTACCATATGCGCTGGTTTGAACAGCATCTACCCACCGCCGGGGTCAGCCTGAAGAACGTTTCCAGGGAGCGCATCGGATTCCAGGTCGCGGGTCCCAAAGCCCAGCAGCTATTGAGCAGGGTCACACTCGCTGATGTTTCCACTGCGGCGATGCCATTTTTGTCAATTCGAGAAATCGATGTCGGCCAGTGCCATGCCATCGTGCAGCGCGTCAGTTACACCGGTGATCGTGGCTATGAAATCTATGTGCCCTGGTACAACCAGGTTGCGCTGTATCAACTGCTAACCGAGGCCGGTAAGGACCTGGGGCTGCGACCCTTCGGCATGCGCGCGATGATGAGCTTGCGACTGGACAAGTCCTTCGGTTCATGGATGCGTGAATTCAAGCCCGATTACACTCCACTCGAAACCGGGCTGGATCGTTTTGTCGCCTACGATAAACCGACCGAGTTCATCGGCAAGGCTGCGGCACTCGCGGAAAGGGATCAGGGTGTGACGCGTAAGCTCTGTACCTTCGAAGTCGATGCGCGCGATGCCGATGCGGTTGCCTGGGAACCGATCTGGCATGATGGCGAAGTGGTCGGATACGTTACTTCGGGTGGTTATTCGCACTACTCGCAAAAAAGCATCGCGTTTGGTTTTCTGCCGCTCGATCTGGCCACCGAGGGCCGCCAGGTAGCAATCGAAATTCTCGGCGAGATGATTCCGGCGCGTCTTTACAGCGCGCCGCTATTCGATCCCGGCAACGAGTACCTGCGCGGTTAATTCGGGGGCAGTATACTTAAGCTCGCAACTATCGTTATACCAAACCAGCTATGGCTAGATAATCGGTGAAAGTTTTTGCGAATGCCTCGGCGGCTGCGCCGCCTGCGGTTTACTTCGCAAAAACTTTCACCGATTATCCGACCTTGATATTTGTTTGGCATTTATAATTTGGATTTGTTGCGATAAACCATGCTTTCGAACAATGTAAGTGCCATTGTGTACTGTCCCCGAGCTAACCCCTCCTGTCAGCTTATTCCTGGCATAGAATATTCATCTTCATATGTGCCGTGTTTACCGCGGCTTCATCCTTGGCTGCGAGTAGCTCTTGCTTGGCTTGAGCGCACTCGTTTGCTTCTTTTTTATGCTCCGCTTTGTATTCCTCGGGTACCTGTTCATTGTGAACACAGAACTCGTCAGAAACCCGACGCATGTTATTTGTTTTGCCTCGTTCCACTGAAACACAATCGCCCTCGCGGTAAGTCCCACTGTCCATTACTACACGCACGGTGCCGCCGCTAATCAGGTCTACGGTATAAGCCATTTCGGTGCCACTAGCCGCCGCCCCGCCGACAGCACCTCCAGCCGCAGCACCCACGCCGCTGCGTAGCACTTTAGTGCCTGTTGACCTACCGCCGCTGCTAGCCAGGCCGAGCAGGCCACCCACAATAGCACCGCCAGTTTTGCCACCGGAGGTGTCTTTTTTCTGTTGGCTTACAGCTGAAATGGTGCCGTATGCGACCGCTGAAAGTTCTGTAGCCTGGGTATTGCCAGCCAATAGAATGCTTCCAGCCAATAATCCGGCATGGGTAATCTTACGCAACATGGTTATCACTCCCGTGTGATCAAATAATATTCAACAATCTACTAGTATCAAATGCCTCAATTTTTTTGTCAATTTCAAGGTGTATATTTGACCTCAAAACCAGCTTGTCTGGTACGCATTTGATACAACCCATAATAAGTTATGACGACGAATAGTTGCTGAGGCTTCGATTTACATGAGATATAGTTGCCGCGAAATTGTTGAGGGCAGAAGATGGCATCGGGTTCGAAACTAGTCATAATCGCGGCATTAATCGGTAATTCGCTGATATCGATAACCAAGTTTATCGCGGCGTCGATTACCGGCAGCTCGGCCATGATGTCGGAAGGCATCCATTCGCTGGTCGATACCGGCAATCAGGTGTTGTTGCTGTATGGTATGAAGCGCGCGGCGAAACCGGCCGATGACGAATTTCCCTTTGGTTACGGCAAGGAAATATACTTCTGGAGTTTCATCGTCGCGATTCTGATATTCGCACTGGGCGGCGGTATCTCTATCTATGAAGGCATCCGCCACATTCAGCATCCGGAGCCGATCAGTAATCCGTTGATAAACTACATCGTGCTCGGACTGGCGCTGTTGTTCGAGGGCGCCGCCTGGTATTTCGCGTTTCGCGAATTCAGCCGGGTCAAGGGTCGCTGGGGATACCTCGAGGCGATTCAGCGCGCCAAGGATCCATCGATATTCGTAGTGCTATTCGAAGATAGCGCAGCGATGCTGGGTCTGGTCGTTGCCGGTATTGGTATTTTCCTGAGCCAGTTGACGGGCATTTTGATGTTCGATGGTATTGCCTCGGTCATTATCGGTCTGATCCTGGTGAGTACCGCGATCTGGCTGGCTTATGAAACCAAGGGTTTGTTGATCGGGGAAAGCGCTAACCAGTCGGTGATTCGCGGGATCCGCGGGGCGTTGCAGGCGAAATCGAATATCAAGCATATCAACGAAGTATTAACCATGCATATGGGACCGGATTTTATCCTCGCCAACATCAGCGTAGACTTTGCCGATGACATTAGTGCGCAGCAGGTGGAAGCCGATATCGCCGCCATCGATCGCAGCATCAAACAGGCATTCCCGCAAATAAAACGCGTCTTTGTCGAGGCGGAAAAGCGCAGTAACAAGTTTCCGCCTGGTAGCTAAAAATCTCGGGGAGCTAAAAGAAACCCCGGCCAGTGGCCGTAACCCGTTATTCGTGGCGTTCGATAAAATCTTCCAGTTTCTGCGCGAGAATATCCCAGATCGCCATGGGTCCGGCGTTCTTTATGGTTTCCTCGCGCCAGTCAGCTACCGGCATGGTTTTCACGTCATCGGCCTTCTGCTGTAAACGAGCCCGTTGGCTCGCGTAATCCTTCAATTCAGAGCGGGTTTCATGCTCGTCATCGAGATGAGCGGTAGCGCCGTGAGCCCGCTCGTAGAGTTCGTCGATGTGCTTCAGGCGTGATTCGTATTCGCGGATGTGCTGGTCGATCAATTGTTCTTTGGTAGTCATGACTTGGTTCTCGATTCAACTTTAGTGACAAATTACCACTTTTTTCATCTGCTTAGCTGATTTATATCATAAAAAATGGGTTGATCGTTGCCGGGTGCAAGGCTAATCTTCGGGCACCTTAATTCCTGACCCATGTATGTCCTCATCGGCCTTACTCGAAACCCGCGACCTCAGCTGCAACCGTAACGACCGCTTATTGTTCGAGCATCTTGATTTTGCGCTCGAAGCCGGGCAGATGCTGGTGGTCGAGGGGCCTAATGGTTGTGGCAAAACCAGCCTGTTGCGAATCCTCACAGGGCTTCGGATGGCTGATGGTGGCGAGATTTTATGGCGAGGCAATCCCATCGATCGGCTGGCGGGCGATTATTACGAACAGGTGACCTACGTTGGCCATCATGATGGTGTAAAGCATGAGCTTTCCTGCCTCGAAAATTTGCGCCTGGCGCGGGCGATGGGAATGCCTTCGAAGACGGATTTAGACGATGTGCTCGAACAGGTGAATCTCTATGCCTATGGTGAAACCGAAGTGGGCAGTATGTCGGCCGGGCAGAAGCGCAGGCTGGCGCTGGCGCGATTACTGGCCACGGATTCGATGCTATGGATTCTGGATGAACCTTTCACTTCGCTCGATAAAGCCAGTATGTCGATGTTCGCCTCCCTGTTTGAGCAGCACCTGCAGCGGCAGGGGATAATTGTCATGACCTCGCACCATGATATTTCGTTACCCACACAATCGTTGCAACGCCTGCAGCTGGGGGCGCAAGCATGAGCCAGCGTTTATCCCTGGCCCAGGCCTTTGTCTTCCTGCTCAGGCGTGATCTGTTACTGGCAATGCGCAATCGCGCGGAGTACGCGATGCCATTGTTGTTCTTTGTGCTGGTAATTACCCTGTTTCCGCTTGCACTCGGTGCTTTACCGGAACTGCTGGCGCGCATAGCGCCTGGTATTATCTGGGTCGCGGCATTGCTGGCGGCGATGTTGTCGCTGGACAGTATCTTTCGTTCCGATTTTGACGATGGATCGCTCGAACAGATTTTACTCAGCGCGCACCCCGTGGCGGTGCTGGTGCTGGCAAAAGTGAGTGCACACTGGCTGGTTACCGGGCTTCCGCTACTGCTGGTAGCGCCATTACTGGCAGAGATGCTGGGCATGCCGGCGACGGCGCAACCGATACTGCTCTTGACTATTTTGATTGGCACCCCAATCTTGAGTCTGATCGGGGCAATCGGTGTGGCGCTTACGGTGGGATTGCGCAAAGGTGGTATAATCCTGTCGCTTTTGGTGTTGCCCCTGTATGTTCCGGTTTTGATTTTCGCCGCCAGCGCAACCGAAAATGCGGCAATGGGATTTGAAGTATCCGCACAGATATACATGCTATTAGCTTTTTTGTTTCTGTCGCTCTCACTTTCGCCCTGGGCGACAGCGGCAGCCTTACGAATGTCAGCAAGTTAAACAGGTAATAATGTTTCTCTGGTTTCACAAATTAGGTTCACCCCCGCACTTTTACCGCATTGCCGGTAAGTGGATTCCATGGTTATCCTCGATCTTCCTGGTGTTATTGCTAGCCGGACTATATGGCGGTTTGATCGAAGCCCCACCCGACTATCAGCAGGGTGACAGCTACCGTATAATTTTCGTCCATGTGCCGGCGGCCTGGATGTCACTATTCATCTATGTGGCGATGGCCTTTTGCGGAGCGGTTATCATCATCTGGCGGATGAAACTTGCCGAGGTAGTGTTGATCAGCAGCGCGCCGATAGGGGCCAGTTTCACCTTTCTCGCACTGGCGACCGGTTCACTCTGGGGCAAACCCATGTGGGGCACCTACTGGGTCTGGGACGCGCGCCTGACTTCGGAGTTAATCCTGCTGTTTTTATATCTCGGCGTAATCGGTCTGCATAACGCGATCGATGACAAGCGTGTGGCTTCCCGGGCGGTTGCTATACTGACCCTTGTCGGCGTGGTAAATATTCCAATCATTCATTACTCGGTAGAGTGGTGGCATTCATTGCACCAGGGAGCGACGGTGACCAAGTTCGATAAACCTTCGATTCACTGGAGTATGTTGATACCATTATTACTGATGGCGTTGGCGTTTCAGGTTTATTACGTGCTGGCGCTATTCCAAAAGTGTCGCGTCGAGTTGTTGCAGCGTGAACGCAACAGCAAATGGGTGGAGGAACTTTAAATGATGGAATTCCTCCAAATGGGTGGCTATGCCGTTTTCGTCTGGCCGAGCTATGCGCTGGCTGCACTGGTGTTATGGCTAAACTGGTATCTACCGCGCAAGCAACATGAGAAAGAATTACGCCAGCTGCGGCGGCGTTACAAGGCTGAACAGAAATGACTCCTGCAAGAAAGAAAAGGCTCGGCTTGATCCTGTTAATGGTTTGTGGTGTTGCGCTTGGCGTCGGGCTTGCGCTCAAATCGCTGGATCAGAATATAATGTTCTTTTTTACCCCGACCGAAGTGATGGCGGGTAAGGCGCCGCAGGACAAGTTGTTTCGTATCGGCGGTATGGTCGTTGAAGGGAGTGTTGGTCGTCCCGGGGATGGTTTGACCGTGAAGTTTGATTTAACCGATAACGAGCAGAGCGTTACGGTTCGCTTCGCCGGCATACTTCCAGACCTGTTCCGCGAGGGACAGGGTATTATCGCCAACGGCAAGCTTGATGGGTCTGGAGATTTTATCGCCGAGGAGGTGCTCGCCAAGCATGATGAAAACTATATGCCACCCGAACTCGCCGGCATGAACTCAAAACAGGAAAGCGAGTAGTGATTCCCGAACTTGGACAATTCGCGTTAATTATCGCCCTCTGCGTCGCCTTTGCGCAGGCCGTGGTGCCGCTCGCCGGTGCCGGTCTCGGTGTACAGCGCTGGATCGTGTTCGCGGTACCGGCTGCGTTGGCGCAGCTACTGTTTGTCGGGCTGGCCTATGCCTGTCTCACCTGGGCTTTTCTGAGTAACGATTTTTCGGTGCTTTATGTCGCCAAAAATTCGAATAGCCAGTTGCCGTTGATTTATCAAATTTCGGGGGTTTGGGGAGCGCACGAGGGTTCTTTATTACTGTGGTCACTGGTGCTCTCGCTTTGGACCGGGGCAGTGGCGGTGTTCACGCCCAATGTACCGCGGGTCATGCGTGCGCGCGTACTGGCAATTCTCGGACTGGTGAGTTGCGGGTTTTTGTTATTTATCATTGTGACCTCAAATCCGTTCGATCGACTGTTGCCCGCAGCTGCCCAGGGTAGCGATTTAAACCCGCTGTTGCAGGATATCGGGCTGGCGATTCATCCGCCAATGCTCTACCTGGGTTATGTTGGATTTTCAGTTGCATTTGCATTTTCGATTGCCGCGCTGATTTCGGGGCAGGTCGACTCGGCGTGGGCTCGCTGGTCACGGCCCTGGACCAATGTAGCCTGGTTGTTCCTGACTTTGGGTATAGCGCTAGGCAGCTGGTGGGCCTACTACGAACTTGGCTGGGGTGGCTGGTGGTTTTGGGATCCGGTGGAAAACGCATCTTTCATGCCGTGGCTGGTCGGTACCGCGTTGATGCATTCACTCGCGATTACCGAGAAACGTGGCAGCTTCAAGGCGTGGACGGCGCTGCTGGCAATTTTTGCCTTCGCGCTGAGCCTGCTCGGTACTTTCCTGGTGCGTTCGGGCGTACTGACCTCGGTGCATGCCTTTGCCAGTGACCCGGAACGGGGCATATTTATTCTCGGCTTTCTGGTGCTGGTGGTAGGTGGTTCACTTACGCTATTCGCGTGGCGCGCACCTTTACTCCGCAGCGCGGTACAAACGAAGCTGCTATCGCGCGACAGTGCACTGTTAGGAAACAATATCTTTCTCGCGGTAGCCACCAGTGCGATTTTACTGGGGACCCTTTACCCGATCGCGATCGATGCGATGGGTGGCAAGATTTCGGTCGGCCCGCCGTATTTTAACCTGATGTTTTTGACCCTGACGGCACCGCTGGGCGTGTTGATTGGGATCGGCATGCTGATTCGCTGGAAAAGCGATACCCTGGAGCGTCTCGGTGCCAAACTGAAAATCCCCGCGCTGGTGGTATTGGTGTTGGCATTATTGCTTAGCCTGGCACTGCCGCAATGGATATGGACGGCCTACCTCGGCATCGCGATGGCGTTGTGGATTGCCGTGACCGCCGGGATTGCGATCTACGAACGGTTTCACAAGCGGGCGCTGTTGTCAGCCCTGCGCTCAACCCCGGCCGGGTTTTATGGCATGTTGCTTGGTCATATAGGCATCGCGGTTTTTATCGTCGGGGTCACCCTGACCAGCCTGTACAATCAGGAAAAAGATTTACGCATGTCGCCGGGCGATGTCTACAAGGTGGCAGGTTACGAGTTTACCTTTCACGGTGTGCGCGATTTCAATATCGACAATTACGTGGCAACTCGTGGTGGCTTTACCGTGCGTTCGGATACAGGAGACTTCAAAGTCGACCTGTTTCCCGAGAAGCGGATTTACCTGGTGCAAAAGATGCCGATGACCGAAGCCGCGATCGACGCCGGGTTCACACGCGACCTGTTTATCGCGTTGGGTGAGCCACTCGACCAGGAAGGCGCCTGGGCGATCCGCATCTATTACAAGCCGTTTATCCGCTGGATCTGGCTGGGCGCGATCATCATGGCGCTGGGTGGGTTGTTTGCAGCCAGCGATCGACGCTACCGGCGTCTGGCCCGCAATCGCAGTGTCAGTAGCGGTGCCGCGGAGCAACTGTCGTGATTCGCTTTGCCTTGCCGCTGGTAGTATTTGTCTTAATGGTTGGGTTGCTCGGCTACGGCCTGCGCCTGGACCCGAAGAAAGTACCTTCACCGCTTATCGATAAACCGGCGCCCGCATTCTCTCTGGCGATGCTGGATGCACCTTCACGGCAGCTGTCCACCGCGGATCTGTCGGGACAGGTCTGGGTGCTAAACGTCTGGGCTTCCTGGTGCGTATCCTGTCGCGCTGAACATGAAGTCATTACCGCGCTGGCCAGGCGGAACCTGGTTTCCGTGATCGGGCTTAACTACAAGGATGAACCCGATGATGCCACCCGCTGGCTGGGGCAGTTCGGTAATCCCTATACCGCCAGTGTGATCGATCGCGACGGTCGCGTCGGCATCGACTGGGGCGTTTACGGGGTACCGGAAACCTTTGTTATCGGCGCTGACGGCATGATCAAGTACAAACATATAGGCCCGGTCACGCATGAGTCGCTGGAGCAGAAAATCCTGCCTATGCTGAAGGAATTGATGAGTTGAAGCGCCTGTTGTTGCTAGTCATTGTTGGTTTATGGGTCGCGCCGATGCAGGCGTCCATCGAAGCTTACCAGTTCGACTCAGCTGAAATGGAAGCTGACTATAAACAGCTTATCGAAGAGCTACGCTGCCTGGTCTGTCAGAATCAAAATCTCGCTGGCTCCGATGCCGACCTGGCGCGTGACTTGCGCCGCGAAACCTACGAAATGCTGCAGCAGGGCAAGTCCCAGCAACAGGTGGTCGACTTCATGGTTGCGCGTTACGGCGACTTTGTGCTTTACCGGCCCCAGTTTAAATCCAGCACGTACCTGTTATGGATGGGGCCATTTCTGCTATTGATGTTCGTGCTGTACCTGGTCGTGCGTAGATTACGTGCAGCAGAAAAACCGGTCGAAGTCGATGCCGGTGCCATGGCTGAAGCAAAACAGTTGTTGGAAGATAGCGAGCCACGTAAATGATTTTCTGGATTGCGGTCATTGGGCTGCTTGCGCTTGCGCTGGCGATATTGTTGCTGCCACTGATGCGAACTGTCCACGGGCAGCAAACCGATCAACGCCAGCAGCAGAACATTCAAATCGCGCGCGAGAAAAAACAGCTGCTTGAAGCTCAGCTTGCCGAAGGAGAGATCGATCAGTCAACTTATGACAGTGCCTATATCGACTTGCAAACCTCGCTGGCACTGGAACTCCGTCGCGGTGAAGCAGACAATGAAAAATCACGCGGCAAGTGGATGGCAATGGTGGTTTTGCTGGCTATTCCCGCCGCCAGTGTTTTGCTTTACCTGGTGTTTGGTGAGTACCGTGTTATAGAAAATCCGCAACTGGTGCGTGCGGCACTCCAGCAACAAGCTGCCGCTGCACCGCAGATGAGTGTCGAAGAAATGGGCGAGGCGATCAAGCAGCGACTGCAGGAAAATCCCGAGGATGCGGAGGCCTGGTTTATGCTCGGTAGAACCATGATGGCCCGGCAGAAATTTGACCAGGCGGTGACTGCGTTTCAGCGCAGCAATGATTTGCTTGCCGATGAACCAGGAATTTTATTTGCGCTGGCCGATGCCCTGGCAATGCAGAATAACGGTAACCTGCTGGGCGAGCCCGAAGCGCTGTTGCACCGTGGACTGGAGCTCGCACCACGCTTTCCGAATGGCCTCTGGCTTGCCGGCATGGCCGCTGAACAGCGTCGGGATTACCAGGCGGCGCACCGTTACTGGACGCAGCTGTTACCCTTGATCGCGGACAACGCTGAGTCCACGCGCGAAATCCAGGATTTGATCGCGATGCTTGAAGAACGCGATCCGGAGCTGACCACAAGCGTGACCAACGGTAGTGGCCCCAGGATCAGATTGCAGGTTGATATCAGCCCTGAATTGAAGGCAAAAGCCGGTCCGGATACGATAGTGTTTGTTTATGCCAAGGCGATGCAGGGACCGCCTATGCCGTTGGCGGTCAGAAAGCTCAAGCTTGGTGATTTACCGGTCACTTTGACCCTCAGCGACGACGACGCGATGATGCCGTCGATGAAACTGTCTTCATTTGACCAGGTGATCGTCGGCGCGCGCGTATCCAGCAGTGGTAACCCGGTAGCGCAAAGCGGTGATTTTTACACCGAAGTCGAAGCGGTAGACAGCTCCCAACCACCTGCGCAGATCGACCTGACCATCGACCAGATCAAGTAAGTCGAGTAATTATCCAAAAACCTTTTTAATTTCGTCGAAGGGTGCGGTAATTGCGTAGACCTCGGTATATCCCAGCTGTTTGAGCGAGTAGGCCGCTAGCGATGCGCGACCGCCGCCACCGCAATGGGTCAGGATCACGGTACTCGCTTGCGGACATTCTTTGTGTACCTGCATTTCCAGTAACCCCCGCGAAATATTGACCGAGTCGGACAACTTGGATTCATCCGCGCTATGGGATTCTCGAACATCGACAATGACCGCATCCGGGCTTTCATCGTATATTTTCTTGGCTGTGGCCACGTCCACGCATTCGATATGCTGCTGAACTTCGCCGATTATATCACCTGCTGTTTTAAGCATCTTATTAACCCCGGTTTTCATTGACTCCCGAATCTGACATTTTACTGCGAAATGGATTCGGAACAACCACCATCCAGATCGAGTGTCAGCCCAGATCGAATGCCAGCAAGAGATGGCAATCGATTCGATCATCGAGTACCTGAT
>Ga0209165_10000159_pt1 | contig 29787 bp, 25 predicted proteins | sample tdAd001_FD_187122 | JGI IMG/M metagenome (GOLD analysis project Ga0209165, IMG submission 187122) | Marine sediment microbial communities from the Atlantic coast under amendment with organic carbon and nitrate - tdAd00.1 (SPAdes)... | ecosystem: Environmental > Aquatic > Marine > Coastal >... | reverse complement strand
TCAGTCGGTTCTCGAGGAAATCATCTTTTAGCTGCTCTCGCTTCGACATTGAAACGGATTTTACCTTTGGGACTGCGGATCATTGGCGGATGTGCGGACAATAGCAGAAAAATACTAAAAAAAGAGCGGAAATTATGTAAAGAAGATTCATTCTGACGGTAAAAACCGATATCATGCACCCCTTTTTTTTATGCCCCTATTAATTTGGGGAGAAAAATACTAACAAGTACCATCACTTAATCTTGGGGAAATTGTATGGAGTTCAGTAACCTGTTGCCGCCGATTCTCGGTGCCTTTGGATTGTATGCCGCCGCGTATGTCTATGGGCAAGTTAAAAAACATCCTGAAGGCGAAGGCAAAGTCGTAGAGATCGGCAATCAGATTCATCTCGGCGCAATGGTGTTCATGAAGCGTGAATACAAGATGCTGGCCATGTTTTCAGCCGTGCTGCTGGTTTTGCTGTACATCTTTCTCGGCGCCGGAACTGCTTTTTGCTTCCTTATGGGTGCCCTCGCTTCCGGCTCTGCCGGTTATATCGGCATGAACACCGCCACCCGCGCCAATGTAAGAACCACCACCGCGGCGCATAACGAAGGTGCCGCCGCCGCTTTAACCGTGGCCTTCTTTGGTGGCTCTATCATGGGACTTGCGGTCGCATCCCTGGGCTTGCTGGGACTGGGCATCGTATACTTCCTTTTCTCTGGCGACCCTGAGTCACTACACGCAATCCACGGCTTCGCCATGGGTGCATCGGTAGTCGCGCTATTCTCGCGTGTCGGCGGAGGAATTTTTACCAAGAGTGCGGACGTCGGTGCCGACCTGGTTGGCAAGATCGAAGCCGGCATACCCGAGGACGATCCGCGTAACCCGGGCGTAATCGCCGATAACGTGGGTGACAATGTCGGCGATGTCGCCGGTATGGGTTCCGATATTTTCGAATCGTACTGTGGCTCGATGATTGCCTCTATCGCGATTGCATCAACCATGGCGGTCGCTTCAACTGAAGCACTGGGCGGCCAGGCGGCAATGATGTCTCTACCACTGGCGCTGTCGTCACTGGGGCTGCTGTGTTCAATGGGCGGCATCTGGATCGTCAAGACCAACTCGAGTAAATCGCCTGAAAAAGCCCTGCGCATGGGCACCATGGGATCTTCGGTACTGTTCATCGCCCTCGCCTACTTCCTGATCTCGATGTTCGGCCTCGTCAGCGGCATCTGGGTCGCGGTACTTGCCGGCGCCGTTGGTGGCATTATCATTGGCCTGGTTACCGAGTATTACACCGCCGGCAAACCAGTTGAACACATCGCCAAGGCCGGAGAAACCGGAGCGGCGACAGTAATGATCTCCGGTCTCGCGATCGGTATGCAATCGGTCGCCATTCCGATTCTGACGATTTGCGGCATTATCTGGATCGCAAGCGTGAACGCGGGCCTTTACGGGGTCGGCATCGCCGCGGTCGGCATGCTCGCCACGGTGGGAATTACCATGGCAATCGACGCTTATGGTCCGGTTGCCGACAATGCCGGCGGCATCGCCGAAATGGCTGGCCTCGGTGAAGACACGCGCAAAATTACCGATTCGCTGGATGAACTCGGCAATACCACGGCGGCGATCGGCAAGGGTTTTGCTATCGGCGCAGCGGCGCTCGCGGCACTCGCAATCATCACTGCCTACATCGAAACCGTTTCCGTCAACATCGAGGATTTCGAACTCATACTGAATAACCCGGATGTGTTAATCGGGCTCTTTGTCGGCGGTGTTATCCCGTTCGTCATCGCGTCTATCACGATGACCGCGGTGGGAGATGCGGCCTTCGAAATGATCAAGGAAATTCGACGCCAGTTCCGCGAAATAGACGGCCTGCTCGAAGGCACGGCAGAACCCGATACCGCGACATGTGTCGATATCGCGACTACCGCGGCCTTGAAAAAGATGATAATTCCGGGGGTAATCGCGGTGAGTGCTCCACCACTGGTGGGATTCCTTATCGGTGCGGAAGCACTGGGCGGCATGCTATCCGGTGCCCTGCTCAGCTGCGTATTAATGGCACTGATGATGGCTAACGCCGGCGGCGCCTGGGACAACGCCAAGAAGTACGTCGAAAAAGGCAACCTCGGCGGCAAGGGTACTGACACGCACGCAGCCACCGTGGTCGGCGACACTGTCGGCGATCCTTTCAAGGACACTTCAGGACCTTCGATGAACATCCTGATCAACGTAATGGCAATCGTGAGTCTGGTTATCGCGCCGCTGTTAGGCTAGACAACCTCTGATCATGTAGTACCGAAAGGGTAGTGCTTGCACTACCCTTTTTATATCCCACCCGGGTAAATGTTTTTCCCGGCTTTTTGCGGTATTCTGCCTGACCCGTACAAGATCTATGAACTATCGTGCCAATTCCAGATAAAACCAGAATCAAGTGGAAATTAAATCATGAACCCTAAAAATGCTTTTTACGCCCAGTCCGGCGGGGTGACGTCAGTCATCAATGCCAGTGCCTGTGGCGTTATCGAAACCTGCCGCCAGCATCAGGATAAAATCGGCAAATTATTTGCCGGCAGGAACGGTATTATCGGTGCCTTGAGCGAAGAATTGATCGACACCTCACGGGAATCAGATGCCGATATAGCAGCGCTGAAGAAGACCCCGGCCGGCGCTTTTGGTTCCTGCCGCTTCAAACTTAAAAGCCTGGAAGAAAATCGGCGTGAGTACGAACGCCTGATCGAAGTTTTCAAGGCACATGATATCGGTTACTTCTTTTACAACGGCGGCGGCGACTCCGCTGATACCTGTTTCAAGGTTTCGCAACTCTCCGCAACGCTGGGGTTTCCAGTGCAGGCGATACATATCCCCAAGACCGTGGATAACGATTTGCCGATTACCGACAATTGCCCGGGCTTTGGTTCGGTAGCTAAGTACATAGCGGTTTCTGCGCTTGAAGCCTCGTTTGATGTAAGTTCGATGGCCAAGACTTCGACCAAAGTATTCATTCTCGAAGTCATGGGACGCCACGCCGGATGGATCGCCGCCGCTGGGGGATTGACCGAAGACTACGGCATACCCGTGTTAGTGCTGTTTCCTGAAGTAGATTTCGATCACGACAAATTTGTCGCCGCAGTCAAACACAAGGTTGAAACCCACGGCTATTGTACGGTGGTGGTTTCTGAGGGCGCACACAACGCGGACGGTAGTTTCCTCGCCGAACAGGGCACCAGGGATGCCTTTGGTCACGCTCAACTTGGTGGAGTGGCACCAGTAGTCGCCAATTTGATAAAAGCGGCGCTGGGTTACAAGTTCCACTGGGCGGTAGCCGACTACCTGCAGCGTTCCGCTCGCCATATCGCTTCCGCCAGCGACCTGGAACAGGCTTACGCACTGGGTCAGGCCGGAGTAGAAATGGCACTAGCCGGCAAGAATGCGATCATGCCAACTATCGATCGCATATCGGACAGTCCTTACCAGTGGGAAATCGGCAGTGCCGATCTCGCCGATGTCGCCAATGTTGAAAAGACCATGCCGCTTGATTTCATTACCGCGGACGGTTTCGGCATTACCGAAAAATGCCGCGACTATCTTTATCCGCTAATCCAGGGCGAAGCTTATCCCGACTACGATGAACGCGGTATGCCACGATACGTGGTGTTGAGAAACGAATTAGTTGACAAGAAGCTCGGCGATTTTTCCCTCTAACGCCTTCGAGGGGGTCAGAGCACGGTTTTCGGTGCTTTCGGAGCGAAGGTTGAAAGGTTTAGCGAAAAGCGTGGTCTGACCCAAATGGCACTTACTTAAGCTTGCAACTATCGTTACACCAAGCCAGCAATGGCCGGATAATCGGTGAAAGTTTTCGCGAATGCCTCGGCGGCTACGCCGCCTGCGGTTTACTTCGCGAAAACTTTCACCGATTATTCGGCCATTAGAAGTACGTGGTATTTATATTTTGGATTTGTTCCGATAAATCATATTTTCGAACTTAACTAAGTGCCATTCTGGTCTGACCCCGACCTTCCCGGGCCTGAACCCTCGGGGTCAGACCAATAATTTCGGCAACCATTTCCCTGTTGGCTGGATAGTACCGAAATTTTTGCTCTGACCCCCTCGAAGAGACAGGGGAAATTTTGCTTGCCGGGAGCGTTACTCGCTGTTGAAGAGCATGGCGCGCTCGTCCACGCCGACTTCGGTGACCGAGCGTAAATCAGAGTAGTCGATATGACAGATACAATTACGACCTGACTGCTTGGCTTCGTAGAGGTACTTGTCCACCGAAGCGACGAAATCATTGCGATCAAGCACGCTGGTTTTCATGTAAACACTGGCCCCCATGCTCACAGTAAGCCTGACTTCACCGTCGTCAACCATTACTAGCCGCCTGGCAATCTGTTCGCGGATTCGATCTGCGACCTTAACCGCAAGATTGAGGTGGGTTTCCGGAAAAATCATCGCGAACTCTTCGCCACCGTAACGGCAGACTATATCGGTTGTTCTGACTTCGCCGCGGAGAATATTCGCCAGATGCTGTAATGCCAGGTTACCCGCTTCATGGCCATAGGTGTCGTTCACCGCTTTAAAATGATCGGCATCGACCAGTACCAGGCTGGTGGGTATACCGCTGCGCTTGGAACGGTCCATTTCTGCCTGCAGCACCGTTTCAAAATGACGAAAATTATATAGACCGGTGAGTGCGTCAGTAGATACCAGGGCGGACAGTTCATCGATCTGCCGGCGCAGATTATCGACTTCATCCAGCCACTCGCAACGGGTTTCACCGACCGGGCATTCTGGTGGGTTAGCGTCTGTTTCACTCATTTCGGTTAAGTTCTTCGATCCGCTCTATGGCTTCACGGGTAGCGCCCGGGCCCGCCTCTATCCTGATATCCCGCGGACGCAGTACCTCACCCCTGGCTGAAAATACCTGCACGTTGGCGATCGGTTCGCCCTGTTCGCGATCGAGAAAAATCAGAGGTTCATTGGCCTCTCCAAAGACCCAATGATCGCCCCACTGGGTTAACGCCACTAGCAAGGGCATCATATCTTTACCCTTGTCAGTTAGTATATATTCATGCCGCTTGGCGCCCACTTTAACCGGCACCCGATCCAGAATCTCGTTGGCGCAAAGTTTTTTCAATCTCGAGGTGAGAATGTTACGCGCAATGCCGAGGTGTCCCTGGAATTCTTCGAAACGCCGGGTACCGAGGAAAGCCTCGCGAATTATCAGAATCGACCATCCTTCCCCGATAACATCGAGTACATGAGCAACCGACCGCCTGAACGGGTCAAATTTTTCTGGTTTCGACATTGATTTTGATCTTTTGGGTCTTTTGGGTGGAAGATAAATTAAATTACGGGTTTGAGGGTTATACCTCATTGCCACTTTTGCGAATTCAGCTAGTTAGCGCTGCCACTATCAGTTGTGCTTTAAAACTTTTAACTCATTCCCGAGTCAAGGTCAACCGCTCTTGTCAGATTCCAACACCCCGGCATTGCCTGCGTCAAAGCACGGTAACGCATCGTCGATCTCATAGTACTTCCCCGCTTCTGACACAAAAATGTGTCCGATTGTTTTCAACTCGTGGCTATCATCCAGCGATCCGGCCGCCACCGCGATCTTACCGCGATCGTCGCGCGCATCCCAAAACAGGCTGGCGCCACAACAATTACAGAATCCGCGAAATGTGTCCGGCGATTCATCATGGTACCACTGCAGGGTCCGCTGGCAGATTAATTTGAGCTGGGATTGCCGCAGCGAGGTATAGGCCGCGATATGACCATGCGTACGGCGACAATTTTCACAGTGACAGTTAATGATGTCGCGACACTCTCCCGTTATCTGATAACGGACTCCACCGCACAGGCAGCCTCCCGACATAATTCCGGGCTCAGCTTTACTCATCTATGACCTCGGCTATCGGCATTATTTCAGCGAAGGAATGAATCGCGTCGAACTTATCAATTTCACGGCGTGGGGCCTGTGAGTCGGGTTGATAGATCGCGAGCAAGCTACTAATACCATACTCACGTGCTGACTGTAAGGCATACAGATTATCATCTATCAACAGGGTTTTTTGCGCCGAAAAAGGGTGGCGTTTGTGAACCTCGTGCCAGCATTGTGGATCCTCCTTGGGTAAGGAGAACTCATGCACGGTAATCAACCGATCAAATTTGTGCGCCAGTTGAGTTTTGTCCATTTTCAACGCCAGGCTATCGTGATGAGCATTGGTAACCAGCACCACATCTTTTTTCGCAGCACGCAAGGCGTCGAGAAAATCGATACAAAAGGGTCGCATTGCCACCTTGTGGCTAATCTCGTGTTTCAACTCAACCACATCGATTTCAAGCATCGCGCTCCAGTAATCGGTTGAATACCAGTTCAGACTACCCTCAATTTTCCGCGTTTGTGTGACGATGTGATGTTTTGCCGCCAGCGGCTCTACACCCTTGATTTCGGCATAGCGCAACGGCAGGTATTCTTGCCAGAAGAAGTTATCAAAGTGCAAGTCGAGCAGGGTGCCGTCCATATCGAGCAACACTGTCTCAATGGCCTGCCATTCGATCATGATTGTTATCCTTCCCGGGTAGATCGTCCCGGCGCTTTACGCAGAGTTAAAGATCACGTGCGACGCGTATTCCGACATTGTACTGACCTTTGCCGCTCTTGAATGTTTGGCGATTTTCGACACGCATCGAATCGGCCGGACTACCGTAAGAACCACCTCGCACGACACGAACGTTGCAGTCACCACCGCCCCATACTGAACCATCATCCGGCGCATCCTGGTAATTGCGATGGTAGCAGTCATCTACCCACTCGAACAAATTGCCGGCAGTATCGTAGACGCCAAAGGCGTTAGGCTTGTATGTACCTACCCTGGCCGGCTTACTGGTACTAAAATCACTTTTACAATCAAAACAGTGTGCGTTACCGGCCCCGGCCCTGGTACCCCACCAGAAAGAGGTTGTAGTGCCTGCCCGTGCAACATACTCCCATTCCGCCTCGGACAGCAGGCGGTAGTGCTTCCCGGTTTGCTTGCTCAACCAGCGCGTATAGGCAAGCGCATCATCCCAGGATACTTCAAACACTGGATGTGTTTTACGATCCCAGCCACTACTCTTCGGTTTGTTGCGGCCGGTGGCGGTGGCGAAGCGATCATATTCGGCGAAGGTTACCTCGTAAACCGAGACCATAAAGGATGCAACATTAACTTCATGCCGCGGCACTTCATCGGGTGAGACAATTGACGATGCCCCGCCCATACGGAAACGGCCCGCAGGTACTTTGATCATGGTCGGGCCGTTACCTCCAGATTTGAGGCTATCCCTGAAAACATCAGCCTTATCGACGTACACCGGTTCGGGTTCCGGAGTGGGCTCGGGCTCAGGTGCGGTTTCAGGCTCAGGTTCTGGTGCTGCTTCAACTATCGGCTCGGGTTCGGGTTCGGGCTCAGCTTCCAATTCAGCTTCAATCGACTGTGTGGTCGTTTCCACTATCTCAGTACCTTTCTCCATAGCCTTACCAAGTAAACCGGCCTGCCACGCAAAATAACCACCGCCACCTAACAGGCCAAGCACGATCAACCATACCAGCCACTTGTAAGAGCGCGGCTCTTTTTCCGGTTCATCGGGAATCTGCACATCGGCAACGCGCGATACCGGTTCCACTGGCGGCGGTGCAACAACCTCGGCCGATGGAGCTTCATGCCTGGCCGCACGCTCCTTGATATCGACAACGATCAGAGTTGTATTGTCCTGGTTGATCTTGTTGGCATCTTCGACCGCCTTTAACAGCGCATAGACACATTCCTTTGCGGTTGCCGACCAGGAGGAATACTGGATTATCGCACCAGCGCCAAGCGTATCGAGTCCATCGCTGGCCACAATTACGCGATCACCCGGGCGCAGCTTGATTGGCGTTTCAGCAACATCAATACTGCTTATCTCTTCGCCAGTCATCGCACTCATCAACATATTACGCGACATACCAGCCTGCTCGTCGATCTCCATGCCCTGCTCTTTCATCATATCGAGATAGGCACCGTAGCTATGATCGGCGTTTTGCTTGATTAGTTCACGATCGCGGATCAGGTAGAGATGACTATCGCCAACACTAACCCAGTAAAGATCGCTGTCCTGCAGGTAGGCGGTGACCATGGTGCAGCCCATGCCACGCAACGCAGGAGTTTCCTTGACCGAAGCCCGAATCTGGTCATTGGATCGGTTCAGGGCATCGGTGAGGGCTTCCGCAACTTCAGTCGTGGGAAAACTTCCCTGGAAGGTTTTATTGAAAGTCGCAACCACCATATTGCTGGCTACATTACCCGCCGCATGCCCACCCATGCCGTCGGCCATGATGACCAGCGAGCACACGTCTCCGTTATCAGCCTCACCGAGCTGATTGACCATGTAAGCGTCTTCCTGATAGTCCCGAGCACCATCGATCTGATCGCTAGCAATGTCGAATTCGACTTTCATTAATAATTTATATTTTTTGTGTAATGCGCAGTTAAGAACTATAGCAGTATAGTTAAATTAATTTCTAATTTAACGAGGTTAAGCCCATACAAACACTAATAATTCTAAATTGAGATATAAATCTAAATCGAGACGCAGGTTCGGTGATTATCTAGCAAAAACGGCCGATAATCAGTTTGCTTGAACAAGCGTAACGGCAAGTAGAGATTTTCTGTTACTTCAGCCCAGTATCTCCATTCCCAGGCGCCACATTTATCGCTTTCTGCCAACTGCAGTGACTCCGCATCAGCGCATTCCGCCTCAAAATACAAAGACAATGAATGATTACGAGGCGAAAACACGTTATTAGTGACTCCAACAAACTGAAGTTCCTGCAGTCGCAAGCCGGTTTCCTCACTCACCTCACGCCGCGCCGCCTGTTGCGTCGATTCACCGGGGTTAATCCAGCCACCCGGTAACTGCCATTCGAAGCCGCCCGCGGCAGATTTACGCTTGCCAAACAAGACTTGCTGTCGATGGGTTACAACGACCGCTACGCCGCAGGCGACTACCTGGTTGTTGCTACTGATATCATCCTCCCTCCCACAAACTGAACTCTATGGTATATTGCGAGTCTATCGTGAATCAACAACTAGCCCTAAGTTACAATGCGCGACACCTGGCCGCTGTTAAAAACCACTGATTTTCCAGCCGTAACCCGCAATACACTGGAGATACTACAAGTTAATCTTGGTTATCTTTGCAACCAGTCCTGCCTGCATTGTCATGTCGCGGCCGGCCCGACGCGCAAGGAATTGATGGATCGGGAGAACATCGAGTATGTTCTCGAAATGCTGGCTCACCCATTTATCCACACGCTCGATCTCACCGGCGGCGCCCCTGAAATGAACCCCCTGTTCAGAGAACTGGTTGTCGCGGCACGCGAGATGGGTGTTACTGTTATAGATCGCTGCAATTTAACCATCCTGCTGGAACCGGGTTACGAGAAGACCGCTGAATTCCTCGCCGACAAAGAGGTACAGATTGTCGCCTCTCTACCTTGCTACCTGGAAGACAATGTCGATGGGCAACGCGGCAAAGGTGTTTACCAGAAAAGCTTACAGGCCATGAAACAGCTGAATCGACTAGGCTATGGCAAGCCTGACAGCAAGCTTACTCTGACCCTTGTATACAATCCTGTCGGTCCCTATTTACCACCGCCACAGGAATCACTGGAGCAGGACTATAAACAGTTTCTGACCGAAAAATTCGATATCGAGTTCAACCAGCTATTTACCATCACCAATATGCCAATCGCACGCTTTGGCAGTACCTTGATATCCAAAGGTGAGTTCGAGAATTACATGGACCTGCTAAAGGGTGCCTTCAGTGCCGCCAACATGCAGGGATTGATGTGTACTAATCAGCTCAGCATCGACTGGCAAGGTTATATTTATGATTGTGATTTTAACCAGATGCTCAACATGAATATTCGCCATCCCGGCAAACGACAGAAAATGCATATCAGCGATGTATTGAAAGCCCAGCTGCAAAATATCCCGGTCAGTATCGCAGATCATTGTTACGGTTGTACCGCAGGCCAGGGTAGCAGTTGTGGCGGAGCTCTTGCCTGACAGGCCGCAACTTAGCATTATTATTCCGGTTCTGAACGAAGCAGACTGTCTCGATCAAGGCCTGGCCAAACTGTTCGCGTTGCAATGGGTGACAGATCATGCCGAAGTCGTCATTGGCGATGGCGGCAGTGAAGACGGCAGCCTCGATATTGCCAATCGATATCCCTGTAAAATCGTTCATAGCAATGCGGGTCGTGCCACGCAAATGAATGCCGCCAGCAGGTCAGCGCAGGGAGAGTTCCTCTTGTTTCTGCATGCCGACAGTACATTGCCGGAAGGTTTTAACCGCTTCATCGAAGCTGACGCAAAATGGGGATTCCATCGTTTGCGACTAAGCAATGACGCCTTCGTTTACCGGATTGTCGAAGCCGCGATTAACCTGCGCACACGTGTTAGCCACGTTGCCGGTGGCGACCAGGGCCTGTATTTCAACCGGCATTTCTTTGAATCACTTGGCGCCTACCCACAAATTCCGCTAATGGAAGATATCGCGATTTGCAAAACGGCGCGGCGACAGGCCAAACCATTCGTCAGCGCAACGACGATTTCCAGCTCAGGCCGACGTTGGCAGGATCAGGGGGTTGTTAAAACCGTGTTGTTGATGTGGGTCCTACGTCTTGCATACTGGCTCGGGGTCGACCCCCGACGACTGCACAAGATTTACTACCCGTAACTAAAGATAACAAGCCCATGATTAAGGTAGGTATTTTCGCCAAACCCCCCTGCCCCGGTCTGGTGAAAACCCGACTGATTCCGGATATCGGCGCCGACAAGGCGGCCAGAGTCTACCGTTATTGCCTGGAGTATACGCTCGAGGTTGCCCGGGAATCGGGACTCGAATTTCATCTGTATTTAAGCGAAATATACGATGACGAGCTGTTACAGAGTGAAGAGTATTCGGTGCAAAAAGGTAGCGACCTGGGAGCACGCATGTTTAACGCAACCAGGGATTTACTCACCACGAGTACTGACGGTGCAATAATCATTGGTTCGGACTGCCTCGATATTTCCCCCGGCCACCTGCTCCAGGCTGCCCGCGACCTGGCCGATCACGAACTGGTTTTATTGCCCGCGTTTGATGGCGGTTACGCCCTCATTGGTTGTACCAGCGTCGATCCCGAATTATTCCGCGATATAAGCTGGAGTTCGGACCAGGTGCTCGCACAGACGCTCAAGCGCGCCGAGAAATTAGATTATCGCGTAAGTTTGCTTGAAACTGTGCGGGATATTGATACGCTGCAGGACCTGGAGCAATATCCCGAACTGCTCGCCCTGATCGCTTCAAGTTGATGCTTTATTCGCTGGTAAAACCAATACTGTTTTCACTCGACCCTGAACTGGCGCACGATATCAGCCTGGAGATGCTGCAGCAGTTTTATCGAATACTTCCCCACAGAAGAATCGATAAACCGACCCGGGTGATGGGTCTCGATTTCCCGAATCCGGTCGGTCTCGCTGCTGGTCTGGACAAAAACGGCGACTATCTCGACGGCCTGGAAAAACTCGGCTTCGGATTTATCGAAGCCGGCAGCGTTACCCCGTTGGCGCAACCCGGAAACCCCCAACCGCGCATATTTCGCCTTTCACGACAGCAAAGCCTGATCAACCGCATGGGCTTTAATAACCTTGGTATCGATCATTTACTCGAGCAGGTCGGTGAGAAGAAGCGTGATTTTGTACTGGGTATCAACATTGGTAAAAATCTCGCCACGCCGGTGGATCAGGCGTTAGCGGATTACTGCCTGGGATATGAAAAGGCCTATGTCAGCGCTGATTACATAGCGATAAATATTTCTTCACCCAACACGCCGGGGCTACGCGATTTGCAGAACGAAGCGGCGCTTGAAACACTGCTGGCCGGAATCACCCGGTTGCGAACCAGGCTCGAAGACGAACATCAAGTCCATCGACCGCTGGCGCTCAAGCTTTCGCCTGACCTTGAACACCAGGCAATCCCTGCGATTGCCGACCTGCTACGCAAGTATTCCGTGGATGGACTGATCGCCACCAACACCACAACATCGCGGGATGGGGTTCAGGAACATCGGCTAGCCGACGAAAGCGGTGGCCTGAGTGGCGCGGCGTTGCGCGACAAATCGAGGCAACTGCTAAGCGCCTTTCACCAGGAGTTGGGCGACGACATACCGATTATTTCGGTTGGCGGTATTGATTCAGCCGAGGAAGCCAAACTTCGATTTGAACTTGGTGCTAAACTCATCCAGTTATACACCGGTTTAATTTATCGCGGTCCGGGGTTGGTCAACACTATCGCCCGGTCGCTGTTAACGTAAACCTCGAGCACGGAGACCGATTAGACAATGGACTCGATGGTGTCATTGAAGGACGCACGAGAATATTTGCTGAACCTGCCACAGCAGCTCGATGAGTTTCTTGATAACGATTACCGCAATGGACTCAACGCGCTACTCGATAAATTCGAGGAGTATTTCAACATAGTCGCCAGCGTAAATCTGCGCAGCAGTGAAGATAAATTAATTGACGCGACCGAGGCAACCGAAATCAGCGATTATGGTTTTGTTTTGTTGCTCAAGTTAATCGATTTGATGGAGCGCCTCGATCTACCCCACAAACGCAAGGAAATAGAGCAAATTTCGCTAGTCTTTGCACGCTGGACAATCAGTTACAACGGAACCATAAATTACCTGGAGCCGGTGGTTAACGCGATCGCCCAGCTGGCCAACCTGATGAAGGAAAGAGAAGCACTGCTGGCGCTGTCCGAATTGATCGCGGATATCGTTGATCATTGCTCGCTTGAACTTAAAAAAGATCAGCTCGGCGACAACGAAGAATTCCATCCCTGGCGACTACTGCATGTTAATCGCGGCATCGTGGCGACACGTACCCACGACCTTGAAGTAATGAAACAGGCTTTCGACGAATTCCTCATATATCTGCCACAGCAAGCGACCAGTTTTTTTGCCGAGGGCATAAAAGAGATGGACGCGCTTGACTACCCGCCTCATGTACGCAAGGTAATGGAATTTTATTTCCATCAAAACCCATCGGTACGCGTGCACTAGGGAATCTGGCCCGGGACCGCGCTAGCCTGCATCTAGTTACATTCCAGGCTGACCAGGTAACCACCGTACTTGCGAATATTGATCACGCCATTGTCCAGAATCAGGTACTGACCCTTGATCGCATCAAGCTTACCCTCGACCAGAGGCTGTTTATCGAGGTTAAAACTATTTACCCTGGCAGGATATTTGAGCGCTGGATAGTCAAGATTCAGGATGGCTTCGGCGCTCGCAATTTCTTCTGCATCGTCGATCAACTCAGCCTCGAGTTGCGCCTTGACCTGCGGCCAGAAGGACTCGTAAACCTGGTACAGATCGATCACTTCGACCTCGTTCTTCAGCATGTTACGCCAGTTGGTCCGGTCGCTGACAAATTGTTTGAAAGCATGTTCAATCAGGCCCGCATGATAGCGCTTGGTCACCCGCAGGATCGGAATCGCCTGAATCGCACCCTGATCGATCCACCGGGTCGGCAGTTGGGTTTCGCGGGTTATGCCGATCTTTACTGTAGAAGTGTTGGCGAGGTAGATAATATGCGGGCGCATGCAATGTGATAACCCCCAGTCAGGTTGCCGGCAGGTCCCCAGGTGATAATGGCATTTCTCGGGAGACATGATGCACAGGTCGCACTGCGCAAGACTGCTGAAACATGGGTAACAATAGCCCTGACTGAAACTTTTCCTGGTTGCTCGCCCACAGTGGATACACTCAATCTGCTGCAGGTATTCAATGCTGATTTTCCTACCCAGACATTGGTTCAGATTTACCTGCTGGCCGCCGAGTTCAAGACTATAACTTACCGGACTGGTAGCCTCGGCAAACATTTTGTGCAGATGTCCCTGGTACTTCACGCATCACCTGTGAAGTCGGAAGACCGATTCGCTGAGGGCGGTTAACCCTACTTTACGCCACCGGGGGCGCTCATCGATGACATCGTTTCGCGCGAGCAAATTTATCGAAAATGTATCTGCATAATACTGGTAAACCTCGTCCGTCGGCACTGAAAATGGTGGCCCCAACATTTCAGTCTGATCATACTCGAGCGTAATCAGCAGCATGTTGCTTAGTGTGGGGATTATCGAGAGCATATGCTCGAAGTATCGCGGACGATCGGGCAATTCCATCGCAATCAATGCAGCGCGGTCGTAGACGAGCTGACAGGCAGTCAGGTCCTGGCTTCGCAGATCGAAGAAGTCACCTTGCAGCAGGCTGATATTTGCGGAGGTGTAGATGGAGAAGCGATCCGTATCGAAACACTCGAATTCGAGTGAATTTTCTGCAAAGAACGCTTCTATGGCGATCTGCGAAAGTTCTATACCGATTACCTCGTAGCCTTGCTGTGCAAGCCAGACGATATCCTGTGCTTTGCCGCATAGTGGTAGAAACACGGACGCGGCTGCAGGCAGATTGAACTGCGGTAAATGGGTTGTTAAATGTTGGTTGACGGCGGCTTCATGGAAACCGATACGATTCTCTTTCCAGCGATCAAGCCAGTGTTGATTATCTACCATTCATGGATGATACATTAATCTATTAACACCGTTAACCCTGTTAATCCGACGGCAATAGTTATTCGTCAAAGCCTGACTTTGACGCAATTACGACCGTTTTTCTTGGCCACGAACAATGCCATGTCGGCACGCTTGACCATCGAACCATAGTCGCCGGTATCGTCGGTAATTGCGGCCACACCAATACTCAAGGTGGCGCTCTTCTCTCCATATGCAGTTTTGTATCGTGCAGTGGCGACAAACTGCCGGACAGTCTCGGCAAACTTTTCAGCCGCGTTCATATCGATCCTGGGCATCAATACACTCAGACCATTTTGTCCATAGCGTCCGAGGATATCCTTGCTCTTGTCGACCTTCGAAAAAATGTACTTGACGATCGCGGCGAACACTTTATACGCAACCTGGTCGCCATCGTTTTCACGTAGCTTCGATAAGCCGTCGACCTCGATGATCAGCACTGACAGCGGCTCACCCTCAACCGCGGCGGTGCGATAACGGTCAACCGCAATCTTGTCTGCATTTTCACGGCTCATCAGGGTAATGGTTTTCTTTGCTGATGCCTCATCCTGCTTGAACTTTTCTAAAACCTCCTGCGGCACCAGGGTCTGATCGGATTCAGCAAAAGTATGGTCGGTCATCTCCATATCCTTGTTTTCCGAAACCGACATCGGGCTAGCAGGTGTAGTATCGTCCGTCGGCTTTGGCCTGATCACCGGTTCTGGCCTGACTATCGGGTCGGGTACCGTTTGATCGACAACCATTGCCGAACTGCGTGTGGATCGCTTGAAAATCAACATCGCCTGCGCGGCTATGCTGACACTGGCAATCATGTCCAGGTCATCAAAAGGCGCCGAGTCACGCCGCAGGCTTATTACGCCGAGCAACTTGGAATCATTGAACACCGGCACATCGAGGCGATATGAACTGAATTGCTGTTTTTCCATACCCATAAAACCTTTTACGGTTTCATGTTCTGAACTCACCGTGGCTTGACGTGTCTGGGTTAACTTGCCGAGTAAATCTTCCGACCACAGTGTTTTCTCATCACTTTCAAACAGCTCGCCTTCCATCTTGTCGGCCACCGGCTTGGGTCCCTGCCCTTCGAGTGAAGTCAAAATATAGGAATCAAATTCGATGACGGGTTCAAGGTGCTTCTTCAACAGCGCAATCAGCTCCTTGAAATCGAGAATACCGCTCAGGGCCATGTCCAGGTCGATTAGCGTAAACGCCCACAGCTCATGGCGATTGGTCATGCTCTTGTTGGTTTCAGTTTCCAGGAATAGCATGCGTCGACCGCGTTCAGCCAGGTAACCAATGTAGGCGCCGAGAAACACCGCGGCGACGAGCATTACCGACACCAGCGGAATCCAGAATGCCGAAACTTCGGTTATGTACATCGCCAGCACGAATACAATCGACAAAACGGCATTAATCGCAAAGGTCGCGATCATGCGTACCGATTTTAAACTGCCCATCCATACGCTAAGCAAAACAAATTCGAGGGCATGATAGGCACTGTACTTTTGCAGGAACACCGCCGAAATCACCACTGCAGAGGTCAGCACGCCGTTGCCAAGCAGGCGTAAATTCTGGTGGTATAGATCGGCCGAAAACCGGGTGAGCAATAGATTTGCCAGCGCCAGGAGTGCGCATAGAAAGTAACCATACATCGGCACCGCAACTTCAAGGCCGAAGGCGCGATACTCAAGATAAGCGAAGGCAAGGCAGAGAAATAAGAGCGCGCTGAAAGCTAGTACACTTGAGTTTCGACCACGCTGTTCCTGCAAATCCCGAAACTTGCCTTCGGTACCTGCATCCTGGAACGCAATTCGATACGATTTCTTGTATCTGTTGATCAGGTCTTGCGACACTCTTGTTACCTTTTAAATGTAATTTTTAAAACATCCGGGGTAAAAAACCGGGTACTTCTAAAACATGATCCAGTGGTTATCGTCGTTATTGTGCAGGGTTATGTATAGACCATTTTTTATAGACTATTTTCCATCCCGGGGTTGCAGTGTTTTCCGGGTGTCCTGCAAAGCTTGCCGCATTCAATTTCGGAGAATTCGCCCGAAAACCTGTACACGGATAATTGAGTATAGCGTATTTTCATTACTTTCAAAGGCTTATGTGATTTTGTTCATTTAATTATTAGGTTCTTCTTCAATGCCCAAATTTTACTGTCATGCAGGCATGTCCTGTGGCTATACTGGCGGCTGGCAAGCTTCAGACAAGCAGTTTACTAACCATGATCCAGTTACTTCTTGATCAACAATATGTGTTGTTTATCTTAATCGCCTTCGCATTGATATTTTCGCTGACTTTTCACGAGTACGGCCATGGCAAGGTAGCGTCGATGATTGGTGACGATACCGCTGAACGTGCGGGCCGATTAACCCTGAATCCGATTCCACATATCGATCCGCTAGGCCTGTTAATGGTGGTGATGATCGGTATCGGTTATGCGAAACCGGTGCCCACCGATCCTCGCAAGTTCAATACCCGCTGGGGAATGCTGATGGTAGCGGCTGCCGGGCCCGCAATGAACCTGCTGCTGGCAATCGTCACCATAAATCTCTACGCCATTGGATTGAAAATGGGTTTTGCCCTGTTTCAATCCCAGGTAGCGTATTACTTTTTCACCTATCTGGCACTGATTAACATGCTGCTGATGCTGTTCAATTTACTTCCAATTGGTCCGCTCGATGGCAGTTACATTCTGCCCTATGCCTTGCCACGGGAAACGGCGCAGCGATTTATACAGCTCAATCAACGCTATGGGACTTATGCATTGCTAGCGCTGATTGCGTTCAATTTTCTCGGCGTTCCGGTGTTTGCATCGATCTGGAAAATTGGTGAGTTCATGCTCGGCATTATCCTGCTGGTTTAAAAGGCTCCCTAGTGAAAAGCCCGCGGTTTGATTAACTCGATAGTGGCTTCAGTGGTGTCTGGTTTATCTTCTCGGCGCAGCGGCAGCAGGCTCGCACCTGACTCAAAATCAAACACGCGCTTTACCAGAATCGAATGCGACTCATTAACCCGCTGCAGCCTGCCAACCACGGCCAGGAAGGGCTGCTGATCTACCTGGCGATAGAATCGGGTATAAACCTGTGGCGTAAACGCGAGATTAATAAAACCGGCTTCATCTTCAAGGGTAACAAACACCATTCCCTTTGCCGATCCCGGTGCCTGTTTCACCAGTACCATGCCAAAAGCAAAAACATCGATATCGGCGGGTAATTCATTTAAGCGCTGCGAAAGTATGAATTTTTTAAGCATAACCGGGTATGGCCACTGCTCGCTTTTGATGACTTCCACGGGATGTTTTCCCAGGCTTGTTTTAAATGCCCTGAAATCTTTTTGAATCGATTCCAGTTTCGCTTCGGGTTTCCAGTCGATACCGTCATTGACAGAATCCAGCATCGGTTTGTAAGGCGCCGCCTCGGATTTCCACAGTGCATCTGAGCGCGAATCGCTAAAATCCCTGAATACGCCGGCAGCCGCCAATGCAGTGATTTCATCGCGTGCCAGTTCACAGTCACTGGTGAATTGCTCGAAGTTACGCCAGCCCCCGGATTCACCGCGTTGTTGAATAATTTTATCCGCGGCCGATTCGGCAAACCCATTGACCAGACGAAATCCCAGTCGAATCGCATACTGTTGCCGTGATCCTGGTTGTTCGAGCTGATGGTCCCAGTTTGAGTGATTTACCGATATGGGTAACAGCTGAATACCCTCGCGTTTCGCCGCCTGTAGCAGCGCGTGTGGCGAGTAAAATCCCATTGGTTGCGAATTTAAAACCGAAATGTAAAACGCGGCCGGAAAATGACATTTCAGGTAACAGGAGGCGTACGCGATCAGAGAAAACGAAACCGCGTGCGACTCGGGAAAACCATACTCGGCAAAACCCTTCATCTGGCCGAGTATCTGTTCGGCAAATTCAGCTTTAATGCCATTATCGCGCATCCCCTGTTCGAGCTTGATCAACAGGGGGTTCAAGTCACGGTTAAAGTCCTTGATCCCCCAGGAACCGATTTTCTTGCGTAATTCGTTGGCCTCGCCAGCAGAGAAATTACCCACCGCGATCGCAATGCGCATGGCCTGTTCCTGGAAGATAGCGATCCCCAGGGTTCTTTGCAGTATCGGCCGCAGGCGTTCATCCGGATAAGTGACCGGCTCGAGCCCTTCACGACGTGCGAGATAAGGATGGATGACCTTGCCCTGAATCGGGCCGGGCCGGATAATTGCAACCTCGATCACCAGGTCGTAAAAACATGCTGGTCTCAGACGCGGCAACATTGACATTTGCGCACGTGATTCGATCTGGAACGTACCCACCGTATCGGCCTTCTGGATCATCTGGTAGGTTGGCTGATCATCATCTGGAAGCGAAGCCAGGCTGAGCGTCTTGCCATGGTAGTGCTCGATATAGTCGAAGCATTTCCGTATTGCGGAGAGCATGCCGAGGCTCAGGATATCGATCTTGAAAAACCCAAGCGCCTCGATATCCTCCTTGCTCCATTGAATGACGCTACGCCCCGTCATCGTTGCCGGTTCTTGCGGCAACAGGCAATTCAGCGGCTTGTCGGCCAGCATAAATCCCCCTGAGTGAATCCCCAAATGACGTGGGAACCCATGCAGACTGGTGCTCAGTTGTGACCACAATTTCCAGCTGATTTTCTGAGCTTGCGGATTCTCATTTTCATAATCATGCTTCAACGCCATAACGATATTCTCGGTACCGGTACCACGAAAATATCGACTCGAAGCAATCTTCGACACTTGCTTTAACAGCTTGTCATCAACCCCTAATGCCTTACCCACTGCCCGCAATGAGCCCCGGGTTCTGAAGGTGACAACATTAGCTACCATTGCCGCGCGATCCCGACCGTAACGTTGATAGATATAGCGGATCACTTCTTCACGCCGCTCATGCTCGAAATCAACATCGATGTCGGGCGGATCGCCGCGCTCCAGGCTGACAAAGCGCTCGAACAGCAATTCAAACTGATCCGGATTGACCGAGGTTATGCCGAGCACGAAACAGACACAGGAATTGGCCGCAGACCCCCGTCCCTGGCAAAGAATCTGCTGTGACCTGGCCCAGCTGACGATATCCTGGACAGTGAGGAAATAATCGGCAAAATCGAGTTTCTCGATCAATTCCAGTTCATGTTCGATTTGCCGCAGGACCCTGGTGGATGGCTGCTGATTGAATTTATCCTGCATTGCCTGCAGCACCAGGCATCGCAGATACGACTGGGCATCATGCCCCTGCGGGATCATTTCCCCGGGGTATCGATATCCAAGCTGGTCAAGATCGAACTCACATGACTGATTCAGATCCTGCGCTAAACCAAGCCCTCGAGCATAACCAGGAATTACTTCGAACAGCCGCCGCAATTCATCTGCGCGATGCAGGCAACGTTCAGCGTTAGGAAAAAAATGTTCCCGGCATTGATCAAAAATCCGATTGGTACGAATCGCCTGCAGCAAGTCACTGACGCATTTCTGCTGGCGCTTATGGAAAAAAATATCCTGGCTGAGAATATACTCGAGCCCATGCTGTCGCGCATGATCAAGCGTGCTATTTATCCAGCGGTCTTCGGCCGGGTGCAAGTGACGACTGAGCGTAAGATAATAGCGTCCGTCGAAAAGTTGCTTGAGCGCGGCATGGTTGTTATCGGCATTGCGGGCGCGTATCCCGCCACGCATCGGCTGAATTGCAAACAAGCCGTCGATATCGCTATTCAACAGGTATTCGAACGGGATATTGGCATACTCCTTACCTGCGCGATGCGCATAACTGAGCAGACGATTGAGATTGGTATAACCCGTATGATTTTGCGCCACCAGCACCAGTGTATTCTGTAATAACACCGGCAGATCGTGATCAGTTTCCAAATGTATCTCAGCACCGTAATTCAGCTTAAGCCCGGAGTGTTGGCCCTGCTGTTTCAGATAATTGAGCTCCCGATAGCATCGTGCAAGCCCATAAGCACCATCAAAATCATTAATGCATAGCGACTGATATCCGAGTGAATTGGCGACCTCGATTATGTCCCGCGGATGTGATGCGCCCTGCAGAAAACTGAAATTGGTTTTACAAAGCCATTCGTTGAAATTGTTGAACATCCCGTGCGGCTAACAAAATTCACCCTGTTTAAACCATTCGCCATCCTGGGCACGGTATGCCCAGCTGGATCTGCCGTTATGATCTTTCAGGATAAAATAATCGCGGATGGATTGCAGCGCCTCTTCGCCAAGCCACCATTGATTCGAGTTTCGCTCAAGAAAAACCTTCTGCACTCGACCTGGAGCCTCCATCGGTTGTGCGCTTTGATAATAAAAAAGGGGCTTGTCAGCTGAGCTGCATGACCATGGATAATAATCAAAATCCTGCGGCTGATGACTACCGATGGGGATGCGGGTAAAAGACTGCTCAGGATAAAAGCTGGCATCGGACTGGTAGCATTCGAAAGCAAGCGGCAGCTTGTTTTGCAACGCCATGATTTGCTGATAATCGATCTGCTCGAATTCCTGCGCAAATAAATCCCACAGTAGCGGCGCCAGCAAGACACGCTCACAGATTTCAAGCTGCCAGCAGATGAATGGCATGCTTGCGGGCAGGTCGAGGTCGCTATCACGCGCCTGCAGCTTAACTATTAGATCATCGTAAATATATCGGGCCTGGTAGAGCGCTGTGTCGAAATCAGGCATATCACGATGTAACGAATATGGATGCCTGAAGGAAAGCTCGACTGAAATTTTCTGATAATTAAACAGGGTAATTTGCCACAACATACTGTTGATATGTTCGTTATCATTCTGCTGGATCTGATCACATAAACGGGAGAAATCTTCGCGCAACAGCAGCTCGACACAGGACCATTGATTGACCGGGTATTCCAGATCACGTTTGACGACCGGTAATTTTTCCGGCACCAGCCTGATCCATGGAAACCCATGCAGTTCAGTGCAATCACTAAAACTCCATTGCCATATCAATCCCAGCCATTTGCCAAAACGACGCGTAATCGAGTTGGCATCGGCGAGTTTCATGTCATGCGGGGTTGCAACCCCGATGCGCTGAATAAATCGCTGCATGCGGGCCTGTCGGGAACGAAAAGAAGCTTCAGCAAAGCCCCTGGCATTAAGCGTAAGCAGATGCTCTGTCAGATTTTCCTGTGCCGCAAACCAGCACTCCCAGTCCAGCGTTTTATAGATGTTTTGATTGAGCCGACTTTGCAACAGATAAATTCCATTTGCCTGGTGCCCCAGTTGATAGTGTAGATACAACAGGCATTGCCATGGATGATTGCCGAACACCGCGACATAGTTATCGCCATGGTGATAGCGCAGCAACGGATCAAACAGCTCGGTCAGTTTGCAACGCAGTTTTTTTTTCTGTCCGAGCCAGAACAGTTTGCAGTCATCCAGCCTGGATAAATACAAACCGTCGCCCCAGCGCATCGCCGTCGGCGACAACACAAACGGGTTGGCAGGTTTATCACTATAGATCGCTGCATATGCCGGAAACTCATCCCGCTCAGTCAGCTCAGCCAGGTCGATGACTTTAGTTGTAATGTCCATATTCTTCTGCAACGGCGTTATAGGGCAAGGATATCCTGCCGGTACTGGGACCCTTGATTAGCTGAAGTGAAAACGAGCGTTTACCGCTTTGCCAGGTATTGATACGTAGGCTGGCATGCGGATTACCGCGCTTTTCGGTGAGGAAATAATGCCGGATCAAAAATATGATCTGGCCTTGTTTACGTGCCTGCTGGCTGACAAAAGCCATGTCGCCGGTACTGAACTTGTGCGGTGCATCAATAATAATTCGTTTGAAGGTATCTTCGAGAAATATAGGGCGCAATTCTCTGACCGGGTGTGCAGAGCAAATAAAAAACAGGCGCTGCAGGTCGACTCCGTGACTAATCCAGCTGGAAGCAAAAACCCCGAGTCCATGGTGGTGATAAATCCAGACACTCAGGGGAATGTCCTGCTTGAGCAGCTGCAACGGAATCAAACGCCCATTTAACCCTGGCGGAATCCCCCATTCGATTAAATCACCGGGCTTGATCTGTGCAAAACATTCATCCAGGGCATCAATGCCCGAGTGCAATTCCGCTACCTGGTGTGAGCGCTTATCTTTAAGCGAGCGCGCCGATTGCAGCTGTTGCTGTAATGAGGTATCGGTAAATTGCGCAGGGAGTGAGGCCATGGAGATATCGCAGGTTAAACCTTGCGAATGATGCCAACCAGCTTACCGAGAATTTCCAGCTGCCGGGCGGGTACCACGCGTATCGAGTGCTCGGGGTTAGATGGCAACAAGTGGGCCTTGTCAGCGTCCAGTTTGATCCGTTTCAGGGTGATTTCACCGTCAATTCGAAGCGCCAGAATATCGCCCTTGTTGGCCTCCTGCTGACGCTTTATCATCGCGATGTCGCCTTCCGCGATCGAGTCACCCGACATACTGTCACCGATCACCCGAATGCCGAGGATATCACCCCCACCAAAAAAATCATGCGTAACCTGAAACGATTCACGCGTTTCATCGAACACAGGTAAAGGTGCACCTGCCGGGATCCTGGCGACCAAATCAAAACTCTGGGTATTGGCCCGGAAATGCATATCCCGATCATCCATCAGCACGTCATCTGCCAGCACGTCATTTGTCATCATATAAGCCGAGACACGTTGCGCATGCTGTTTGATAAACCCCTTCTTCTCCAGTGCCTTGAGATGAAAGCGCGCGGTGGTGTGCTGAAACCCGAAATGACTGGCGATGTCACGCAATGACGGAAACGGCTGACCCAGCTTCAGTACCTGTCGGGTATAGTCATACACAGCCTTTTGAATGTCGGTAAGCGATTCCATCGAGTAAATATAATATATAACACCGTTGTATGCAACAGTGTTATATATTATATTTACTCGATGCTCCAAGGCCAGACGGTTACGCGAGTTCCTGCTCAATATTTGGTGGAGTAGTGGAAATAACGTATTTATACTTCCTATACCCGTCCTGCCAATTTCAAAAATAACCCTGGCCTGTAAAATGTAAGGCCTATTGATGCCTGGAGAGGCTATCCATGAACGGCGCTGAGAGTTTGCTCACTACCCTGTCGCGAAATGACGTCAATGTCTGTTTTGCCAACCCGGGCACATCGGAAATGCACTTTGTCGCCGCCCTCGACCGCGTCAGCGAAATGCGTTGCGTGCTTGGTCTGTTCGAAGGCGTAGTGACCGGCGCGGCCGACGGATACGCTCGCATGCTTGATCGCCCGGCGGTAACGCTCCTGCATCTGGGTCCAGGCCTCGCGAACGGTCTGTCGAACCTGCACAATGCGATGCGGGCGAACTCGCCGATCGTAAATGTCATTGGTGATCACGCCACTTATCATCGACAACTTGACGCACCGCTGACATCAGACATCGAAGGAACCGCACGCCCGTTCAGCCACTGGGTGCGAACCTCTGCGAACGCCGACTCACTGGCGTCGGATGCCGTAGCGGCCATAGTGGCCGCGAGGAGTGCTCCCGGCAATATTGCCTCCCTGATCCTGCCGGCTGACGCTGCGTGGAGCGAGGTTAGAAATACACAGCCCGTAGTTACCAGCGCCTCGTTGCTATCGCCGCCGGAAAGGCCAACTGACACCACCATCGATGCGGCTGCAAAGATCCTTAAACTTGACGGCACCTCAGCCCTTATCCTCGCCGGGCACGCGACACGGCAGGCGCCGCTGGAATTTGCAGGAATGATCTCGGCTGCAACCGGTGCGCGCCTTTACTCGCAAACACTTGCGTCAAGGATCGAGCGCGGTGCGGGTCGCGTGGCCATCGAGCGTATTCCCTACCCGATCGACCAGGCAATAGACTTGCTGAAAGACGTGGAGAACATCATCCTGGTCGGCGCCAGGGCACCGGTGGGCTTTTTTGCCTATCCCGGAAAACCGGGCAAGCTGTATCAGCCGGGAACGCGAATTCATGAGCTGGTCAGCGCCGATGGTGATATCCCTTACGCACTCGAAGCTCTGGCCGACGCCGTCGGGGCGAAGAAATCTATGGCAGCAAAGGTCGATCTCGACTTGCCAGCACGTCCGACAGGTTTGATAACACCCGAAAAAATCGGCCAATTGCTGGCGGCGACGCTTCCAGCCGACGCCATTGTGGTCGATGAGAGTATCACCACGGGTCGCTCATTTAGCACGGCGACCCAGTCGTCTCGCCCGCATGACTGGATTCTGCCGACCGGTGGGTCGATCGGTTTTGCATTGCCGGTGGCCGCGGGTGCCGCAATCGCTTGCGCGCAGCGAAAGGTGGTGTGTCTCGAGAGTGATGGCAGCGGCATGTATATGCCGCAGGCGTTGTGGACGCATGCTCGCGAAAATCTGAATATTCTCACCATCGTGTTCGCCAACCGAAAGTACCAGATCCTGCGCCAGGAGATGCAGAACGTGGGTGTAACCGAAATCGGCCCTAGAGCATCGGGATTGCTCGACATTGACAACCCGGAAATCGACTGGGTCTCCCTCGCCAGATCATTCGGCATCGACGCCGAGCGCGTCGATACGATGGACGTGTTCTCGAGCGCGATCGACACCGGCTTCGCAACTCAGGGACCCTACCTGATCGAGGTGGCGTTCTGAACCAGACGATAGGTGAAAAACTCGAGCATCCGGGCGCACTATCCTTATAGCCGGTACCACATTGAGACTGCGAGCGGCTGCGTTATTGGCAAGCATTAGAGGCAGTAACTAATCTGGCGAATAGTCCCACACGAAATTATCGCGATTTGGCATTTTGACATCTGGCAAGGTAGCCGCATCCATGCGTGCTTTGTTATCAACAATTTCATTCAGAAATAAAATGTACGCTGTCACCGCGTAGGTTTCATCGTTGGTCAAGGTTCCCGGTGCCTGGTAGGGCATTGCCCGGCGCACGTAATCGAATAATGTCGTTGCATACGGCCAATAACTGTCAACAGTTTTCCGTGGCCGATCGGTGATCAATGTACCCTGACCACCGACCAACACGTCGTTTACTCCCTCCTTTCCACCGTCAGCGGAAACCTCCACGCGTTTGATTTTTCCCGCACCAGTCCACGCAATCCTGGAAATTTGATAAACACCGGGTACTCCCATCTGCAGACCGTGTGACGGACTTGTAATAATCGACTGGCATGAACAGGACGCAGCACCGTCAGGAGCCAAAGCTAGCAGCGGCAATGATGATCGAGAGTTGCTCATTCCTGCTGTAGTCTGATTATCATTGGGGCTGCTACTCGGCATGAGCCTGTTTTTCCGGTGTATAGGCATCTTCCAATGGACACGGCCGAATCCCAGACCCTGGTTCCATTTTCCAAAAAGCCAGGGAAGAATGGAGGATTGGATACGAATTGGATTAATTTACCCCGTTGTTATACCGCTGTAAGATGGCACTTTGATTAAACATACCCCGAGAATAATCGTAGCAGTGTAGTTTAAGTTTACGAGGAACAGTTAAAAATGGCCGAACAAAAAGAAGATCAGAAAGCTGAGAAAGCAGACAGTGTCGGTAGCGAGGCGGAACTCATTGGCCGCATCATTCAGTCGGAACAGAAGCTGAGTGAATATTTCACCACCATTATCACTAAGTCTGTGACCGAACAGATTGAACGACGCAATATGGCGCGGCTGCGCATGTTTGGCATCATTTCCGTGGTCGTGGTCAGTTTGATGATCCCGGCGATCACGCTTTGGGTGCGTGCCACCATTACCAGTCAAACGGAGGTGGCAATTCAGGGACAGTTTTCCAACGCGATAGAACAGCTGGAAATGCGATTTGGTGACGAGACTGAAAAGCTGGGGAAAGATTACGAGTCCTTTCTATCCAGGGAGCGCACCTATACTACATTCGCGAATTATGCGCTGTACATGGCAGACCGTGCACAAGTAGCCGAGAGTGAATTGAGGAATGTACTCGAGATATTGCAGCAAATTGCATCACACCCTGATCTGACTGATCGACCGGATTTCCCGTTCCTGGTCGACCTGGTTGTGCGTACCGCAATTAAACACGGCTATTCAGAATCACTGCAAATTCTGGAAAACCAGTTACAGAACGTCCTGGCGTCGTCGCCCAGAACAGTGCCTCGGCTCGCCCGTCACTATGGCGAAAGCATTGTGGGTGATCGTTTCATCTCCGCCAACAAGCTGGATGTGGTGATTGAAAAGTTTCGGCGCTACCTGGATCTTTCGAGCAATACACCCGACTACGGGCGGTTACTTGCACTTCAGTTGCTGGTCGAGAACAAGCTTGATGATGAACGTGCAATAGAGAGGGTAGAAGCCATACAACTTTATGTACTCGACCTGACGCCTGCGCAGCAGGCCGCGTTTATCGCCGAAACAGTCCGTTACTCCAGCCCGGACTACCGCGATGTTTCATCGACGGCCAGGAACAAACGAATAGCAAGTACCGCGGGAACCATGGTGGTCGACGAGGCGCAGTATTATGCGGACATGCTCAAGGACAATGCGGTGCACGCAGCACTTACTCAACTGGCCAGTTACGAGGCCAATTTGGAGAACACGGGTATCGCCACAGCGCTGACGGCATTCCCACGAGTGGTACTGAGTGGCATATCCTCCGGTGATGATTCCAATCTACAGAAAAGCGTGCGCCAGTTGATCAACGGTGAGGTCAATCCCTGGCTCACGAATCCGATTATCGTCGAAGCGCTCAGAGCGCAGAATCGTACGACAGGCGGCTACAGCGAGAAAGAGATCATGGTGCTGGAAGGCATTTGGCAAGATGAGTTCGCCTCGGATCAGTATGATTTGATCGCCGAAGTTCTTGACCGACCTGTGTCACGCTATCTCAAGCGTGTAAAGCTCAATGGACTGGGTACGTATCACGAGATTCATCTCATGGACGGTGTCGGGTTGCTGACGGGTGCTAGCGACGCCAACCAGGATTACTGGCAGGCTGATGAACCGAAGTGGCTGGAAACCTATCTGGTCGGGAAAGATGCGCTACACATCGGTAAGCTGAAATATGATTCATCCGCATTGGCATGGGAAATTCAGGTTAGCCTGCCCATTGTTGATCCCGAGACACAAGAGCCTCTCGGAGCTATAACCATAGGCCTTGATCCGAGCGCGCTTGTCGAGTCATCCTTCTAGTTAGACCAAAACCCATGCCGGCGACTGTAACCCGTCAGCCCGATATGAACCGAATAGCCAGATTGCCTAAGAGACGATTTTAGCTCATCGTTAACTCAAATCGGGTTCACCAGCTTGTAGACCTGGTTGCCAAATTAACTGACCAATTGAATCCACAGCCCTTTGCAGCCATTCGCTGGATATAAACGAGCTGCTGGAATAGGCCATAGGGGAGAAGGCCCACCGCTTGCGAGATGTGAGGCTTTAATCTTTTAAGAAAAAGCTCGCTCCTTTAAGATTTTGGCGTGTACCAGATCGGTGAAGTGTAGGCGCGCTCGGTGACGACCATCGGGGTGCCCGGCATCGGCTTCGTGCCGTAGTACTTCGCGTCGTAGGCGGTCCAACGCGGTGTCGGAATTTCGATCACGCGGACGTAGTAGAACGCCTGTAGCACCGGGTCGAAGTCCGGGTCTTCCCACACAGTGATCATTTCACCTGTGCCGATGGTATTGCTCCAGGTCGCATTCGCCACGTCCACGGTGCTGCCGACAGGCGTCTTGCAGCGGCCGTCCGCGCCGATCTCCCGGCCACCGGATACAGCCACGTCATAGGCGCGCTCCTGCGTCTTGCCGTTCTTGCCCACCCAGCCTTCAATTGCGAAAATGTTTGATTGTTCTTATTGCTATCCTAAGCGTCCCTTCCTGGCCGAACTGAGAAGCTCGGCACGTACGTTTCAACATCTGTTTTGGAGAAAACATGCGTGCAGATTCCATAAGTCAAGGTGAGCTTTAGACGCTGAACAAGTCCACAGGCTGAACCGTATGGGCTCCACCTCGACAGTTACACCAAAGACGTTTAAACCTTCACTACCAGCTTACCGAAATGCCCTGCAACACGCATTGCGTGATAGGCAGCGCGTGCATCTTCAAAATCAAATACCTGGTCAACAACAGGATGTATTTGGTTCAAGGTCAACGCCGCGTTCATGTCTTCGAACATTCGTCGGTTTCCAACATAGACCCCTTGCAAACGAATTGATTTTCGCATCACTGTCGTGGGGTTAATCATCCCACCGGTTAGAACTCCGATCAAACTGATGGTTCCGCCAATCCGAGTAGCCTCCATTGTTTTCTCTAAAGTCCCGCCACCGCCGGTTTCAATAGTCACATCGACACCGGTACCATTGGTCATTTCCAGAACTTTTGCTTCCCAATCAGGGTTCTCGCGATAGTTGATCAGCTCATCTGCGCCAAGGCTTTTGGCTCGTTCTAGTTTTTCATCGCTAGATGAGGTGACTATCGCACGCGCACCCATCATTTTTGCAATCTGCAAGCCGAGGGTTGAGACTCCACCAGTGCCAAGAAATAGTGCCGTTTTCCCTGGTTTCAGGCCACCTTGTTCAACCAAACAGTTCCAGGCCGTTAACCCGGCACATGGAAGCGTAGCCGCTTCTTCAAAAGACATATGGGCTGGAATATGTACCGCTCCGACCTCACTCAACACTACTTTTTCGGCGAGGATACCTTCAATGGCACCGCCCATTGCGCTGGCCATGGCTTCAGCTGATATTCGGCCGTCAGACCAGTTCTGGAAGAAACATCCTGCTACACGGTCCCCAGTTTTAAACCTGGTGATGCCAGCGCCAACCCTGATCACCTCACCAGCACCGTCAGAGTTCGGGATGCGCGGGAACGTAATGCCACGTGGGATTGGGTCTTCAATTGTTGAAAGGTCGCGATAATTTATTGACGACGCACGAACATCAACAAGTATTTCCCCCTTCCCTGGTTCCGGCGATTGCCTTTCGTTCAACGCAAGAGCATCGACACCGCCGTCTGATACTATTTCATAAGCCCGCATGTGAAATCTCCAAAAACCCTCTACCGCAATCTATCCGGACACACTCTCCATGTTGGTAGATTCTTTGTCAATTAATGATTCACCATCTATTAGCGAGGGTCAGTTTCTAGCCGAAATATGAAATTCGTGATGTCTTCGCGAGCGTCTCCTTACG
>Ga0209165_10000158_pt1 | contig 29893 bp, 27 predicted proteins | sample tdAd001_FD_187122 | JGI IMG/M metagenome (GOLD analysis project Ga0209165, IMG submission 187122) | Marine sediment microbial communities from the Atlantic coast under amendment with organic carbon and nitrate - tdAd00.1 (SPAdes)... | ecosystem: Environmental > Aquatic > Marine > Coastal >... | reverse complement strand
CGTCCTGCAATAAACCGAAAGCGGCGATCGCCTTACCATCCTCGTCAAACTCGACGGCCCCGGTTTCGTAAATGTATCTCAGCTCACCGTCATTGCGAATGATCCGGTATTCAATTTCATGTGAGCCGGCCTGTTTTTGTGACTCGTAAGAGCGGACATAAATTGCCCTGTCTTCAGGGTGTATCAACTCCAGCACCTGGTCCCATGAGCCCTGGGACGCCGCTATCTCATCGACGGTCTGGTTGAAAATGCGTGCATAGCCATCGGAACAGGATTTGATGCATTTGTTCTCATAGTCCCATTCACAGTGGCCGATTTGCGCCAGTTGCTCGGTTGCATCGAGCAGTGACTCACGGTGGCGTAATCTTTCAAGCTCGTCCACGAGCTCATTCGGGCTCGACTGGATTTCCTTTTTACCGGGCACGCGCAGTCGATTCCTGATGCAAAGTGATCAATAGTTTAATGAGATAACCTAGGGACTAACCGGATTTACAAAACCGAAACTATTCTTACCCTGGCGTTTTATCTGGTACATCGCCTTGTCGGCCGAACGAATCAACGCTTCGGCAGTGGTACCATTTTGCGGATACAGCGAAATGCCGATGCTTGCACTGATCAGGACTTCGGTATTTTTAACGTCGAACGGACGCGCGATCTGTTCGATCACACTGGCGGCAATTCGATTGACTATTTCCGTTTCCGGCAAGCTGGAGAGAATGATAACGAACTCATCACCACCGATGCGCGCGACCGTGTCAGTTTCGCGAATTTCAGCCTTGATACGGTCCGCGGTAGCCTTCAATACCAGGTCACCAAATTCATGGCCATGCTGATCGTTAATTCTCTTGAAACCATCGAGATCCAGAAACATGACTGCTGAAGTCTGACGATTACGCCTCGCTTCCGCCAGCGACTGATCGAGTCGGTCTTTGCATAGCCGCAAACTCGGCAAACCCGTGAGCGCATCGTGGTTGGCCAGAAAATCGAGTTCAGCGGCGATTTCTTCACGTCGTTCGATTTCAACCTGCAATTGCTGGACCGTATTTGCAAGTTCCCGAGTGCGTTCGACCACTTGCTGCTCGAGGGTATCCCTGGCCCTGATGATTTCCTGCTCCGCGTTTTTCTGCTTGGTAATATCCTGTATTACACCGATGGTCTGTTCCGGAATTCCATGCGTCATCAGCAGAGCCTTACCCATCTCACGCACCCAGCGAACTTCACCGTTACCACGCAGCAAGCGATACTCAACCTGCCAACCGCCACCTTCGGCCATGAACCTGTCATAAGCACGTTCCACGCGGGCGCGATCATCGGCATGGACCGTCATCAGATCTCCTTCCCTGGACACGACATTGATGATCATGTCATTCGCATCCATGCCAAAAATGTTCGCCAGACCCGGGCTTACGAACAGGTACCTGCGCCTGATTTCATCGTAAATAAAATGCCCGATATCAGTTATCGCTTCGGCCTGGTTAGCCAGCGCGTCCTTGTACAGCAGTTCCTGTTCAACTTTTTTCTGCTCGGTGATATCCTGCAACACGCCAATGGTTTGCTCGACCTGGTCACCCTTTCTTTTGTGCGCCCGGCCCACTTCCCGAACCCAACGCAAATCACCGTCCGGACGGCGTAGACGATATTCGACTTCCCAACCGCCGTGATTCTTCAGTACATCCTGGTAGGTCTGCCTGAGCAGGTCGCGGTCTTCCTCGTAGATCAAATCATAGTAATCCTGGTTGGACTTTATTTCGCGCCAATACGATTCGACGTCCATACCTACAATTCGTGCCTGACCAGGGCTTACAAACAGATGCCTGTCCTGTATTTCGTCGAACAGGAAGTAACCGATATCGGTTATAGCTTCCGCCTGGCTGGCCATCGCGTCCTTGAACATCAGTTCCTGCTCACGCTCGACCCGCTCGGTGATATCCTGCACCACTCCGAGCGTCTGTTTGACAAGTCCGTTTTTTATCAGCTTGGCAGAGCTGAGCTCGCGCACCCAGCGCACCGCGCCATCAGCACGCCGTACTCGATACTCGAGCGCACAATCCTGTCCATTTTCGATGTAATGCCGATACTCTTCCTTTACCCGGTTGCGGTCTTCTGCAACGATATCCGCAAGGTCGTCCTCGACGCTGTTCATCCGTTCCTTGTAAGCTGAGGCCGTGCAGCCGTATATTCGCGCGCAACCCTCGCTGAGATAGACGTAGCGTTCGTCCTCCTCATCGTAAATAAAATGACCGATATCGGTAATAGCTTCGGTTTGACGCGCGAGTTCATCGCGGTACTCCAGGTCACGATCGTATTTCACCTGTTCGGAAATATCCTGTAACAGACCGAAGCTGCCGCGCGCTATACCCTTATCATCAACCACTACAATTCCGAACTCACGCACGTGCCTTATCGAACCATCGGCAAGCAGGATGCGATAATCAGTGCTGAGCGACCTGTTATCACGCAGCTCTTTTGCTGCCTGCCTGTATCGGTCGTGGTCGTCAGGATGAATATACTGCAGCGTCTTTTGCCAGCTATCCTGTGACTGCATCACCTCTTCGATAGTCATATTGAACAGGTTTGCGTATTCTTCAGAACAGGATTCAAGCCGGTCAAGCTCGTAATCCCACTCGTAGTGACCGATTTTTGCAGCCTGCTCGGTCGCGTCAAACAGTGTTTCGCGACGACGCAGCTTTCCCAGTTCGACTTCGAGTTCAGCCCGGGTCAAATCAGAAAATTCATCACTCGGTGTTTGTAGCGGTCGCGCTTTTACCAGCGACTCGATTGTCGGCATTTAATTTCTGTCGGCTATTTCTTGGTGTAGACAATGAGTATAGGCGTCAAAATCGATTTTTCCATGCAGTCAGCCGCGCACAGGGCTACGGGTAAAATACCAGTATCGAGAGTAATTTATAAGCGTCCACAGCGTTTAATGTACTGGCAAAGGACAATCCCGAAGCTGATACCAGACCGACCATATCGGCCCGAGTGATAAAAATTACTCCCTGTAGCATAATTGCATGTCTGCACAATACACTCAGGTTTTACGTCATGACTCAAACTGCTTCGAGGATCCCTGACAGGGATACGCTTATCGAGGAATTGCGCGCGATGCTCGGCGAACGGGTTTCGACCAACAGCTCGGTGCTCGAGCAACACGGCCGCGGTGAATCCTGGCATCCGGTGCAGGCGCCCGACGCGGTATGTTTCGTCCGCAGTAACGAGGAAGTCGCGACCATCGTCAAACTTTGCGGGGCCTCGGCAACACCGGTAATCGCATTTGGTACCGGCACTTCGCTGGAAGGCCAGGTACAGGCCGTCAATGGCGGGATTTGTATCGATACCAGCCAGATGAATCAAATCCTCGAGATGAACAGCGAAGATATGGACTGTCGCGTGCAGGCCGGGGTAACGCGACGTGAATTGAATCACTACCTGCGGGATACCGGGTTATTTTTCCCGATTGATCCCGGCGCCGATACCTCGATCGGTGGCATGACGGCGACGCGCGCCTCCGGTACCAACGCGGTACGCTACGGTACCATGCGCGAAAACGTGCTAGGCCTGAGCGTGGTTACCGCGAGTGGGGAAATCATCAAAACCGGAACCCGGGCGCGCAAATCGGCGGCGGGCTATGACCTGACACACCTGTTCGTCGGTTCCGAGGGAACACTGGGTGTCATTACCGAGGTTAGCCTGCGACTTCACGGCCTGACGGAGGCAATCTCGGCTGCTATCGTCAATTTTCCGGATGTACGTTCGGCAGCGGAAGCGACGATGCAGACCATTCAGATGGGAATCCCCATCGCCCGCATTGAAATTGTCGACAGCGCTTACATGAAAGCCATCAACGCCTACAGTAAAACCGACTACGCTGAACTAGACACGCTGTTTCTCGAGTTCCATGGTACCCGCGCCGCGGTAGCCGAACAGGTGCAGATGTTCGATGAAATATCCCGGGAATTTGGCGCAAGCGGATTTCAGCGGGCAGAACATGAGGAAGACCGCAACAGGCTCTGGCGTGCACGGCACGATGCCTATTATGCGGGTCTTGCGGTTTATCCCGGTTATCGTGGCTACGTGACAGATGTCTGTGTCCCCATTTCTCGTCTCGCGGATTGCATCACCGAAACCCAGGCCGATATTGCGGATTCTGATTTGTATGCCCCGGTTATCGGACATGTTGGTGACGGTAATTTTCATGCCACCATGTTCATCGACCCGGCCGATGACGCAATGTTCGAGAAGGCGCTCGAGCTCGATAAACGCATGGTACAAAGGGCTTTGAACATGGGCGGCACCTGCACCGGCGAGCACGGCATCGGTATGGGCAAGCTGAAACACATGCGTAACGAACATGGTGACGGCGCGGTGGAGGTCATGAAGGCTATCAAGGCGGCGCTCGACCCGCACAACATCATGAACCCGGGCAAGGTAGTCGATTGTTAGCCCGACTCGATCGCCTGCTCTGTCACGTGCCGCTGTAACTGCGGATAAAACTCAAGAAAGCCCTGCAGAATCATTTCATGGCTGCGCTGTAAATCCTCGATCGCGTTATCGAAGTTATTAGCAAAGCGTATGCGCCCGGCAACTCGATCGAGCGCTTCGGCGACGGCGTCGATGTCACGGTAGGAACCAAACCAGTCGTATTCGATCATGCGCTGGGTGACACGCTGCATATCGTCATGCGGCATCATTTCCTGGCCTTCATCCATGCGTTGATATAGCCCGGCGATCAGGTCTTCCAGGCTGCGCTCTTCAAACCTGTCCCAGTGATTGATCAAGAGATGGTCGAAGTAGATATCGAGCGCGATACCGGCAAATCGGCGCCTCCTGTCACCGAAACTGCGCTTCATTTCGAGCACTAGCGGGTGGGCATCGGTAAATCGGTCAACGGCACGATGATTGAGCAGTCCGGCCTGCACCGCAGCCGGCAGGGCAGCCTGATCTACACCTCGCGCAAAATCACCGAGGAGGTTGCCTACCGTCGACTCGACGGTAGGCTGCGCCAACACCAGGTGCGCGAAATGGTTCATTCAGGCGACACCCCCATGTTCCAGCAACCAGTCGCAGAATTTGTTCTCGTTATCCGACAGGCGACTGCGATCGGCTTTCAGGTAATAGGTTTCCGGAATTTCCAGTTCGACATCAAACAGGCGCACCAGGTCACCGCTGGCAAGCAGTGCATCGGAAACGAATGACAGGCCAAGCATGACCCCGAGCTTACATCGTGCCATTTCCACTGCCAACATGTAGCCATGCGTGCTGAGCTCGGATTGTTGTAAATCATGCGGGCGCTTTACATCGCAAAGTTGATAAATGCTGTCCCAGGGCGTTGCCGCACCCAGTGAATTGATGCGCCCAAACTTGAAGAAATCCTCTGGGCTCGATATCTGCGCCGCCAGCTGCGGAGCGCTAAGCGGGAAGCAGGACATCTTTTCGCTTAATAGATATTCATTATCCTCGCCGGATCTGGTGCCGAATCGAATCTCGATATCCTCCGATTTACCGCGGTAATCGGTCTCCCAGATGGCCGGCACGATGTTTAACGAAATACCGGGATTGGTTTGCATGAACGAGGCAATCCGCGGTGTCAGCCACAGCACGCTGAATGACCAGTTACTTCGAATCGTGATGCGATCCGGATCGGAGCGGACGAAATTCGAGCGCGTACTCTGTCGCAGAATGCGCAGCGCGCTCTGAATATCCGGCAGGTAGGTACTGCCGGCGTTAGTCAACCGCAGGGATCTCGCTCCGCGGATAAACAGCGGCTCGCCGACGAAGTTCTCCAGCAGTTTGATTTGCTGGCTGACGGCCGACTGGGTCACGTTCAACTCATCGGCCGCCTGGGTGAAGCTCAGGTGGCGTGCCGACGATTCGAACACTCGTAACCATTGCAGAGGGGGTAAATCGCGCATTCGACTCAATGCATAAGTTAGTTATTAGCCAAACTAATACTATGGGTCAGAATAAATTGATTGTCCAGTCGTCGAGGCTGCGCTTTAATTTGCCATTAAACCAGACATCCGGAGATCAGTATGGCTATTTCTGCCGTTGATACCAGTTCGGTCAATCCCGACAACGATCCGCACTACGAAGACCGCATCAATCTCGCCGCGGTATTTCGCATGACTGCACGTCTCAATATGGATGAAGCCGTGGGCAATCATTTCAGTTACGCGGTTGCGGATGACGGCAATCAATTTCTGGTAAATCCTTTCGGCCGCCATTTTTCCAATATCCGCGCCAGCGAACTGTTACTGCTTAACGCGCACCAGGAAGCCGACATGGCTCGGACCGACAAGCCGGACCCTACTGCGTGGGCGATACACGGCGCGATGCATCGTAATGTGCCACAGGCGCGTTGCGTACTTCATGTGCATTCCCGGTATGCGACTGTTCTCGCTTCGATCAAGCAGGACAGTCTGCCACCGATCGACCAGAACAGCATGCGCTACTTCAATCGCGTCACTATCGACGATGGTTTTGATGGCATGGGGCTTGGAGACGAGGCCGAACGGCTTTCTGCCGGCGTCGGCAGTAATCGTATCGTGATCATGGGTAACCATGGGGTAATGGCAATCGGGGAATCCATCGCCCGCGCCTTCGACGAACTGTTTTACTTCGAACGAGCCTGCGAAAATTATATTAAGGCGTTGATGACCCAGAAGCCACTACGCATTGTCAGCGACGAAATCGCGGAAAAAACGGCGCTGCAGTGGGAAGACTACATGGACAGGGTCGGATTTTGCGATGCCCACCTGCGCGAGATACGCGCCATCCTCGATCGCGAAGAACCCGACTACAAGCTATAGCCGACGATGCATAAAGCAGCCGATAAACCAACACCTACCAATGCGGCCTCATCCGGGGTGTCCATTGACAGGCAGTTGAGCAAGCACTTAATGAAACGCTCGGACCGCCACGGCCTGATCTGGCTCGGGCAGTGGATCGCGTTGCTACTGGTTACCGGGTATCTGTTGCATCTCTGTGAGGGTAGCGCCTGGTTTATCCCGATGTTGTTCATTTACGGCAGCGCGATTGCCGTGCCGGCCTACGCGCTGTCACACGAATGCGCGCACGGCACCGCGTTTCGTACCCGCTGGATCAATGAAACCCTGTTCTGGATTTCATCGTTGATCTACTACGAAGAACCCTGTTATCGCCGCTACGCACATGCCCGGCATCACACCTATACCTGGATCAATGGACTCGATGCGCAGATGCCGTTCGCAACCCCGATGACATTCAAGGGCTGGTTACTCGAAATAACCGGTATCGGATATTTTATTTTGATTAGCAAAGCCATGTACGACAACGCCCTGGGCCGTTTTAGCGACCAGGTACTCGAATTTACCCCGGCAAGCGAATTGCCGAAATTGAAATGGGGAGCCTGGGCATTCCTGACGGTTTACCTGGCGATTACACTGGCCATCATACTCGGTGCCGACTACCTGTTCTGGTACCTGGTGTTGCCGCGAGTGCTCGGTAATCCGGTTTTATTTCTCTATACGATTATTCAGCATGTCGATATGGAAGAAGACCAGCTTGACCTGCGCCGTTCGACTCGATCTTTCAGGACCAACGCTTTCAGCCGCTTCCTTTACATGAACATGAACTACCACGTCGAGCACCACATGTACCCGACGGTGCCCTTTCACGCCCTGCCCGCGCTTGGCGAAGCGGTCAGGGATCAGTTGCCCGAACCCGACCCCGGGTTTTTCCTGACCAATTACCGCGTACTGAAAGCGATCATTTCTCGCAGCCTCGGCAAGTTACCCATGAGCAACCAGGGCAAATCCATCACTATCGGCTAGTCATTCGAGGAGAATGAATATGAGCACACCCGGTCCTGGCTGGCAACGCGTCGGCCCCGCTGACGAGCTCGACGTAGAAGACGTTATGCCATTCGATTTCAATGGCCGCGAATACGCGATCTATCACACGATCGACGGCTTCTTCGCCAGTGACGGCATGTGTACCCACGAAGAAGAGCCACTCGCCGACGGCATTGTGATCGACAATGTCATCGAATGCCCGCTGCACCAGGGACGCTTCGATGTGCGCAACGGCAGGGCACTAAGCGCTCCAGTTTGCGTCGATCTGAAAACCTTCCCGGTACAAATCCACGCTGGCGATATTTACGTTCAGATATTGGTGGAAGCTTAGTCGAACATCTGTCCCAACATTTCCCTGCTCTGGCTCCAGGGGTTCGGGAGCAGGGCCGATGCGCCTGCCGTCAGTCGTAAAGTATTGCCATTTCTTTTAAACTGACGGAAATTACACGAGAAAAATGCGCCATGGCTCTTTCAATTGCATTGTTGATGTTTAGTGCGCTAAGTATTTACCTCTGCTATTCGGTTGCGAAAAGTAAAAAAGCGAATGTAACGTTCTGGGTAACTATGGGATTGCTGTTTGGGCCATTGGCGCTTCCATTTGTGTTTTTCGCGAAACCTCGCGATTGAATCCCTCGAAGGGAAACTGAAACAGACAAAGCTATCGGTGTCGGCGGAATTTGGTTAGAATTTTAGCGCGTCCCGGTAATTCATACGGGTTATAAAAAAGGAATGGAGAGCGCGCGCAATGCCACGAGTAAAATTCAACCTGGTCGCAGTATTGGCCCTGATAGTGGTTGTTACAGCCTGCGAGTCAACCCCTCCCAAGATTTTGAGCGAGCCCGGCGTCATCCGCCTGAATGAAGCTCAGACCAGGGCCCACATAACCGGGAATACCGAAAAATGGATAGAAGGTACCGGATACTATAACCCGGACGGCGAGATGGAAATGGTCTGGCGTAAAGTCAAAACCAAAGGTACCTGGGAAGTATCCGATGACGGCAACGTATGCATCAAGGTTGAAGACTGGAAACCGATGTGCCACTACTACGTGGATTACAACGGTGCGATTACGATGATTGCGGAAGGCGAAAGTAAACTGTTTTCGAAGGGTAGAAATCGTGGTGTTAATGAAATAGTGAAAGGCAAAAAGCTGCCACCCCGATAACCCGTAGTGCTACCGGTTTAAAAGCTCGTCGTAGCTATCCCTGAAATTCTGGTTATCAGGCTCAAGTTCGAGCGCGCGACCAATCGCGTCCATCGATGACTCGTGTCGGCCCAGCTGGGCCAGCACGTAGGCAAGGTTATTCCAGACTTCCGCCTTTTGCGGATCAATCACCAGCGCGGAACGATAAGCCGTTTCAGCGGCAACAAATTCACCCATTGCATAATAGGTATTACCGAGCCCAGTGTGCGCCAGCAGATTTTCTGGCCAGCGCCTCAGCGCTGTCGAATAGGCATGATTCGCGCTCTCTATTCTGCCCACCTGCTCCATACCAATTACCGCTTCGAGATAAGCATCGGCACCAACGGTGACGGGAATCGAATCGACGGATACGACTGCCAGCGCCCAATACTCTGCGCGTTGCCAGGTCTTTTCAAACAGAGCAAACGAACGCAACACCCGCGCATGCACCCCCGAACGCAAGACGACAACACTTTCGCCAAAGTCGTAACCGACAACCACTTCGTAATGCCAGACCGGAACTGCATCGAGCCCCAGGTTTTGTAGTACGAAAACCGGATTACCGGCCGCAATTTCACGCAACAACGATTCCAGTTTGCCATCGAGCTGTACCGGCAACATTTCAAACTGGCGAGTTGCAGCTTCCACTTCAACCTGAAGACTGCCCTTTAACCCGGGCACGTAAATCATTTTCGCAATCTGATCTGGCTCCACCGGGGTACCGCGATAGTTGATAATGCTGGCCAGCGACGACGGGCCGCAGTGATATTGCTGTTGTGGGAAAAAAGGCACCTCGGTCAATTCCACTCGCGCTGGAATATCGGGTGGATTATCGCGTAGTAATCGTGTTTGCGGAGAGGTCGCGCAGCCACCGAGGTAACCGAGCAAGCATAACGCGCCGACAACCAGGTGAGCGCGCTTGATCACGAAATTCAACTATTTGGCAGGCCAGTTGGGAACGATATCGGTAACTCCCATCAATTCAGTAATCACCAGGATCAGGAAAATAATCACCAATGTATTGCCGCCAGCGGGCTCTTTATCGATGCGTTGATGAATTTTCAGTACCTGTGCGTCGGTCAGGGCTGCAACGCGCAACGAAGCGTCTGCAGCCTTGACACCACCAACGACCAGCTGCTCTTTAATCCAGTCCCGTTGTGCCGTAATACCGCTAAAGTCTATGCTCACCTGGCTGGCCTGCAGCTGCGCGGTGCCTACCATCGCCGCCTGGCTCGGCAGGCTAACCGCCGTGACTACAGTTGCGAAAAACAGGCATTGTAATAATTTTTTAAACAGCATGTTCATTTCCTCAAATTACGGATTCATGATCCGGCTAGTATAGTCGAGTTTGGTTCAGGCGAGTTTTGCGCCGTTGGGTACTTCGCTGTCGGGTCTTGCCAGCACCACCGCACCGTCCTGACGATGAAAACCGGTCACCAGGCACTCCGAACGCATCGGACCTATTTGCTTGGCGGGAAAGTTAACCACAGCGACAATCTGGCTCCCGACCAGCGCTTCCTTGTGGTATATATCGGTAATCTGCGCACTCGATTTACGTATACCGATTTCATCCCCGAAATCTATCTTGAGCTTGTATGCCGGCTTGCGCGCCTCAGGAAAATCCTCGACCTCGACGATGGTGCCAACGCGCAATTCTACTTTTTCGAAGTCATTCCAGTCTATGGTTTCCACTTTAACTCGTCCTCACGAAAATTCGTTGCGAATTGCTGCGCTGTGCTCGCCTGTAGACGGCACCTTGCGCAGGCTTTCAGTCCGGTCGGAGCGAATCGCCGCAACTGCGACCACCTGCACGTCTCCAGCCGGCGTCTCGACCTTCACACGGCGTAATTGCGGATGCTGCGACAGACCTGCCATATCGTTCAGGCGACCATAGGCGATGCCGGCCTGGCGCAATAGTTCAGCGGCTTCAGCCTGATCGAGTTGCGACAGTATCCCGCTTATGAGCTCATCGACAAATGCCCGGTTTTCAACACGTGCCTGATTGGAACTGAGCCTGGCATCGCTGGCCAGGGTCACATTACCGAGTACCCGGTCGCAAAAATTGACCCATTCGCGCTCGTTTTGAATCGCCAGTACGATATCGAGATCGTCGCGACAGCGGTAAGCACCATATGGAGAGATCGTCGCATGATTGATTCCCACGCGCTGTTGAATTTTGCCGGCATAGTCGTAATGCAACAACGGCACCGCGAGCCACTCGGCCATGCCATCGAACAATGACACCTTGATGACACAGCCTTTATTGCTCTGCTCGCGTTCGATCAAAGCCTCGAGAATCGCCGCGTAAGCCTGTTGCCCGCAATTGATATCGCAGGCCGAAACCCCTATCCGGCCCGGTGCTTCCGGCGTACCGGTGATCGAGGCCATTCCCGACTCGCACTGCACCAGTAAATCATAGGCCTTCATATCGCTGTATTCGCCCTGATCGCCGTAACCCGATATATCGCAACAGATGAGCCGCGGATAACGATTGCACAGTTCCTCGCTGCCGAAACCGGCACGGCGCGCGGCCGCAGGCGCGAGGTTCTGGATAAACACATCCGCCTGCGCCAGAATCCGCTGCAGTAGCTCGGCATCGTCTTCCTGCTTGATGTTCAACTGCAGCGATTCCTTGCCCTGGTTCAACCAGATAAAGTAAGCCGATTCACCGCGTACTACGCTATCGTAACTGCGCGCAAAATCTCCCTCCGCGCGTTCAATCTTGATGACGCGCGCACCGGCATGCGCGAGTCGGTTGGAACAAAACGGTGCCGCCACCGCCTGTTCCAGCGAAACCACCAGCAGTTCATCAAGCTTCAGCATTAGAATGACTTGGGCAGGCCAAGTACATGCGTCGCGATATTCGACAGAATAAGGTTGGTCGAAATCGGGGCGACCTGGTAGAGCCGGGTTTCACGAAACTTGCGCTCGATATCGTACTCGACCGTGAATCCATAACCACCATGGGTTTGCAGGCACATATCCGCCGCCGCCCAGGATGCATCGGCAGCCAGCAGCTTTGCCATGTTAGCCTCCGAGCCACAGGCTTCACCAGCGTCAAACAGGCGGCAGGCCTTATCGACCATCAACGCGGCGGCCTCGGTTTGCACATGCGCGCGTGCAATTGGAAACTGAATGCCCTGGTTCCTGCCGATCGCCGCGCCAAACACTTCGCGCTCGCGCGCGTAACTACTGGCACGTTCGATAAACCAGCGCGCGTCGCCGATACACTCGGCCGCGATCAAAATGCGTTCGGCATTCATACCGTCGAGAATGTATCCGAAGCCCTTACCTTCCTCGCCAATCAGGTTCTCCGCGGGAACGCGCAACTGGTCAAAGAAAAGTTCGGTGGTAGCGTGATTCAACATGGTTTCAAGGGGGCGCACGGTCAATCCATTACCCACGGCCTCACGCAAATCAACCAGCAATACCGACATCCCCTGGGTAGGTTTATCGACTTCGTCGCGTGGCGTGGTGCGCACCAGCAACAACAGTAAGTCGGAGTGTTCGGCCCTGGAAATAAACACCTTCTGGCCACTGACAACATAATGCTCGCCATCGCGCTGCGCACGCGTTTTGATACGCGTGGTATCGGTTCCACTCGATGGCTCGGTAACCCCGAAGGCCTGCAGTCTTAAAGTGCCAGCAGCAATATCCGGCAGGTATTTTTGCTTTTGCGCAGCGCTACCATGACGCAGCAGGGTTCCCATAATATACATTTGCGCGTGGCAGGCGGCGCCATTGGCACCGCTGTGCTGAATCTCTTCGAGCACCGCACAGGCGGCTGCCAGGTCCATGCCGGCGCCATCGTATTCCTCGGGAATCAGTACCGACAGGTAACCGGCATCGGTAAGTGCCTGTACAAATTCACCGGGGTAAGCCTTGTCGCGATCTTTGTCACGCCAGTACTGATCCGGGTAATCAACGCACAGGCGACTGACTGCATCTCGTACTTCTGGGTGGCTGCGTTCTTCCGACATATGACCTCGGTCTAAATCAATAACATTCCCGCTCTGATTGCCGAGCGGCGAATATGGGTATCCACCGAGCAAACGGCTATCTATAAAATACTACACGCCTGGCTTACGGGATCCGCGCTTGCGTGGGCATGACGGGCCAGCCACACAGCATCAGGCTGCAATAATATTGTGCTCGGGCCCATAGGGGAAGCCGGTAATGTTTTCGACGCTGTCTTCACCGATCACCAGGATATCATGCTCACGGTAGCCACCCGCTCCCGGCAGCCCCTGAGGTAATGTCAGCATTGGCTCCATCGACACCACCATCCCCGGTTCGAGCACGGTATCGATATCTTCACGCAACTCCAGTCCAGCCTCACGCCCATAATAGTGCGACAACACACCGAAGGAATGCCCGTAACCAAAGGTACGGTACTGCAACAGATCCAGGTCGGCAAAATAACGATTGATTTCCGCGCAAATGCCCGAGCAGGTTGCCCCCGGTTTGATCAGCGACAGTCCCAGCTCATGCGCGCCGACATTGGCCTGCCAGATTTTGAGTGAGGCGGGGTCGGGTTCGCCGATGAACAGGGTACGCTCAAGCGCAGTGTAGTAACCCGAGATCATCGGAAACGTATTCAGGCTCAGAATGTCGCCTGCTTCCAGCGCGCGTGTCGTCACCGGGTTATGCGCCCCGTCGGTATTCAGTCCCGACTGAAACCAGACCCAGGAATCACGAATCTCGCTAGCGGGGTAGGCGCGCGAAATTTCAAGCTCCATCGCATCGCGACCGGCCATCGCAACATCGATTTCGCGTGTTCCGACCCTGATCGCATCGCGGATCGCTTCGCCACCGATGTCGGCAGTGCGCGCACCGCCTTTGATCAGCTCTATTTCTTCATCCGACTTGGTCATGCGCAAACCCATAACCTCGCGGTTCAGATCACAGGCTTCGGCGCCACTCAGGAATTCATCCATCAACTCCCTCGATGCCAGCGTCATGTGATCGCCTTCGATACCGATTCGACGTACATCTGGTAACAGCGACTTCACCGCGCGCCAGTAGTTGTTACGCTGCCAGTCGGTATATATTACGTTTTCACCGTAGCTGCGTCGCCAGGGCTGGCCCAGATCGATATTCGCCGACACCGTAACGCAACGCTCGGCGGTTACCACGCAGGCATAAGGGCGACCGAAGGAGCAGTACAGGAAACCGGAATAGTAGGCGATGTTATGCATCGAGGTCAGCAGCATCGCATCGATCCCGGAACTGTCCATTAGCTGGCGCAGCCCGCTGAGGCGGTTTTCATACTCGCTATCGGAAAAAGGCAGGTTTGCTTTGGCACCGTTTTGCAGTGCGAAGAACTCGGGACGTTGGCTTTGAGACATGATAATCACTCCGAAAATGTCCGGGCGTACAGGATCAAAGTATCCGCTTGAAGGGCAGCGACGCCATCGTTGCCAGCGGGCAGTGATTTTATCCAGCGCGTCGATGTCAGGCAAGATATAATTGCCCGTCTGCCAGTCATCCTCAAGCACGAATATTATGTCCTCAGCTCAATACGATGTACGCTCAGCCACTGCATCAGACCGCGCACAATGGGATCCTCTATGGCAGGGTTATCTTGCATTTTACGAATCAGAGCTGGCGGACGAGGTCACCGATTTACTGTGGCAGCGGATTATGGATCCGGCGCATCAAATTCAGTGCCGGGTCGCCGCAACTGGTGACGGCAATCTGCTTGGACTGGTCCACTTCTTCCCGCATGCCCATACCTGGTATGCAAACCCGGTCTGTTACCTCAACGACCTGTTCGTATTACCGGGTACTCGCGGCGCCGGCATCGGCAAGCTGCTGATTGATGCGGTGGTCGACGAAGCGAAACTGCAGGGCTGGAGTGAAATTTACTGGCATACCCAGGATCATAATTCGGTTGCGCGCAGTTTATACGACAAGATTACCGGTGGCACCGATGGTTTTGTCAACTACAGCATCGACGTCTCAATATTAGATAACTGATAATCTCGCGCTCTCACTGATTATCGTCATGGCGATTCGTCCGTATCGCCAGCCGCCGGCAGCTCGAAATGGAAAACGCTGCCGTGACCTTCGCCCGCGGACTCGACCCAGATTCGACCACCGTGTACTTCGATGATACGTTTGACTAACGCCAGCCCGATGCCGGTGCCATCAATCTTTGTATCGAGCCGATCAAATAAATCGAACACCCGCTCATGGTACATCGGCTCAATTCCGCTACCATTGTCACGCACCCAGCAGTGAACCTGGCCATTTTCGCACTCGGCCCCGATTTCAATGCGTGGCTTCTCCTGGTCGCCCATAAACTTTATCGAATTATCGATAAGGTTTTGAAACACTTCGAGCAACCGACCGGGATCGCCACTAACCCGCGGCATATCGGGAGCAATCTGCAGGTCTACGCCCCGAACCTGGATTTGTATTGCCAGTCGGTCGGCGGCTTCACGCACCAGCAAACCCAGATCTCGAACTTCCGGGGCATTCATCTGGCGGCCGACCCTGCTCAGTTCGAGCAATTCATCCAGCAACTGGATCATCTTATCGGCAGCAGAGCCGATTTGATCCATGTCCCCGGTCATTGCCTCTGAATTTCCTGCGCCTATATCCTTTTCCAGCAAACCCAGGAATCCCTTGATCGTAACCAGCGGCGCCTTCAAATCATGCGAAGCCGTATAGTTGAAGCGCTCGAGTTCGGCATTCTGGCTCTGCAATTCGGTGTTCTTGGCTTCAATCTCATCGGCACGCTGCTCCAGTTCGTGGTTTTTGACCTCGATCTGCAATAGCAATTGCCGCTGACGGAAAAAAAACAGCGCAGTGATTGCGATCAACAGGGTCGCCAATAAGGCGATTGAGTAATGATTAAATCGGGAAATCGCAATGGACTGCTGGAAATCCTCTACCGATAATCCGATGGCGACAATAAGCGGAAAATTCGGGACCTTCCGATAGGCGTAGTAACGGGTTACATCATCGACCACGCTGATCTGCAGATACAGGCCTGACGGACTTTCCTCGAGCCGCTGCCAGATTTGTGATCCACTGATATTCTGCCCCGGACCTTTGGGCCCATAGGAAGACCTGGAGCGAACGAACTTGTCGTCACCGACCAGCGTTGCGGAACTCTTCGGTCCGATCTGCATGGTATTGAAAAATTCGGTGATGTGCTTAGCCTCGAGCGCGAGAAAAATAACACCCCCGAATTCGCCATCTGGTTTGTCAAAGCGTCGTACCAGCCTGATGACTAGCTTGCCGCTGTTACGCCCCTTGTGTAACTTAGAGACGAGTAATTCATCACCTGTCGAGTTCTGCTGGAATTTAAAGTAATCGCGGTCTCTGGCGGTCACGCCAGGCTTGATCTCGTGGCCGGAGACAATCAACGGTATACCGTTTTCGTCCATGATAGTAATGTGGGATGCGATCGATTTGTCGAGCGGAACCTCGGCCATCAATTGCTCGACCTGGGCGAGGTCGTAATTCCTCAGGTACTCACGCCGTACCAGCTTCAGATATGCATCTCCGTAGTCAAAAATACCAACCACGTGACGCTCGAAAAATACCGAGATCTGATGCGCCTGGTCGGCGGCGTCCTTAAAACGCATCACTTCTTCCCGGGCGACGAAGTTATACGAGACAATCCAGACAAGCAACGAAAGGACTGCGCCGGTGATCAGATAATGTTTGCCAGATGATTTTATCGATTTGCCCCGAAAAGCCCTGCCCATGGGTTTACCTGTTAATATAGCTCGGGTTAACGCCTGTAACGACTACAACAGGATAATTCACGATTGATTATTTCTATTTCGATCGTGTTTACGAATGTCGTTTATGTGCTCTGCCGGGTCGTTTATCGGTTGACTGTGATATTCGCATTCTGTTTAAACTTGTCGTTCGCAGAGAACACCTCCTTAACCTGGCTCTAACTGCAGGTTACGGATACCTGACACCCGGTATTCCGGTAGCAGACTCAACCAAAGCGGCGCTTATGCATTATTCAGCTTTTAACCTGGTAAAACAGGCATTAACCGGCAACCGTGGCTGGACCAGGGCCTGGCGTAATCCGGAACCCAGGAAGCAATACGACGTCATTATTATCGGTGGCGGCGGGCATGGTCTCGCGACCGCCTACTACCTGGCAAAACTGCATGGCGTGACCAAAGTCGCGGTACTCGAAAAAGGTTATATCGGTGGCGGCAATACCGGACGCAACACGACTATCGTGCGCTCGAACTACATGCTGAACCCCAACTCGCAATTCTATGAACACTCGATGAAACTATGGGAAGGCCTGAGCCAGGATTTGAACTACAACGTCATGTTCAGTCAGCGCGGCGTATTGAACCTGATTCATAATGACGCCCAGCGGGATGCCTTCGCACGTCGCGGTAACGCGATGCACCTGAACGGTGTCGACGCCGTAATGCATGACCTGGAAGGCGTGAAGAAATTGATGCCACATCTTGATTTTTCTAAAAACACGCGCTTCCCGATCCAAGGGGGGCTGGCACAGCCGCGTGGCGGTACCGCACGTCACGATGCGGTCGCCTGGGGTTACGCGCGCGGCGCTGATCGTCTCGGCGTCGATATCATCCAGAAGTGCGAAGTCACCGGCATCAAACGCGATGGCGACAAAGTTCTTGGCGTGGAAACCTCCCGCGGTTTTATCGGTGCGGGCAAGGTCGGTGTCGCAGTGGCGGGTAACTCGAGTCGTGTATTCGATATGGTCGGGATGAAGCTGCCGATCGAATCGCATGTGTTACAGGCCTTCGTAACCGAGGGCATCAAGCCGCTGGTGGATACCGTCTGCACCTTTGGCGCTGGTCACTTCTACATTAGCCAGTCGGACAAGGGCGGCCTCGTTTTCGGCGGTGACATAGACGGCTGGAATACTTACGCGCAACGCGGCAACCTGCCAACCTTTAATCATGTCGTTGCCGGCGGTGTCACCATGATGCCCTGCCTGGCGCGGTTGCGAGTATTACGCCAATGGGGTGGCGTCATGGACATGTCGATGGATGGAACACCGATTATCAGTAAAACCCCGATTGATAATCTCTATATGAATGGTGGCTGGTGTTATGGCGGCTTCAAAGCGACACCGGCCTCGGGTTGGGTGTTTGCGCATACTATCGCGCATGACAAGGCACACGCCTTGAATGCCGAGTTCACGCTGGAGCGTTTTCGCGAGGGCAAAATGCTTGACGAAAAAGGCGTTGGCGCGTCACCCAAAGCACACTAGGAGGTAATGACATGCTAAGAATCAAATGCCCCTGGTGTGGGCTGCGCAACGAAGACGAATTCTCTTACGGTGGCGATGCTACCGTCGAACGCCCCGCCGATGACGCCTCGCAGGACGCCTGGTACGACTATGTCTACACCCGCGAAAATCCCGCCGGCCGGCACCTCGAGTACTGGCATCACATCAATGGCTGCCGCGCCTGGATTCTGCTGGAACGCAATACGCTAACCCACGAAATTTTCAGCATTGCGCCAGCTTCGCCGAATCTACCGATCAGTAGGCAGGAGGACGGATCGAAATGACTCAGCAATTTCGCACCACAAGCGGCGGACAAATCAATCGCGGACGTTCGATCGGTTTTATCTTTGATGGCAAACACTACCGCGGGTACGAGGGCGATACCCTCGCCTCCGCGCTGCTTGCCAACGGCGTGCACCTGGTAGGACGCAGCTTCAAGTATCATCGTCCACGTGGTATCCAGACCGCCGGTTCGGAAGAACCCAATGCGATTGTAGAACTACGTACCGGCCCGCGCAAAGAACCCAATACGCGCGCAACCACAATCGAATTGTTCGAAGGCCTGGTCGCAAACAGCCAAAACCGCTGGCCCTCACTGGCCTTCGATATCATGTCGGTGAATAACCTGTTTTCACCGTTGCTGTCGGCGGGCTTTTATTACAAGACCTTCATGTGGCCGGTTTCTTTCTGGACCAATGTTTATGAGCATGTCATCCGACGCGCGGCAGGTCTCGGTACCGCCGCCACCGAAGCCGACCCTGATTCTTACGAGCAATGCCATGAGCACTGTGATGTGCTGGTGGTCGGTGCCGGACCCGCCGGATTATCCGCCGCGCTGGCCGCAGCCGAATCTGACGCGCGTGTCATTCTGGTTGACGAACACCCACTGCTGGGTGGATCGCTGAACACCGAGAATTTTACCATTGAGGGTAAACCCGGTAGCGACTGGGCGGCCGAGGCGGTCGCGCAGCTCGAGGCCATGGACAATGTGCATGTGTTTAATCGCACCACCGTATTCGGTTATTACGATCACAATGTGGTCGCAGCGGTCGAAAAGGTAAGCGATCATCTGCCGGTACCGCCAAAGGGCCATCCACGCCAGCGCATGTGGACCTTCTACCCGCAACGAGTTGTTATTGCCACTGGTGCAACCGAGCGTCCACTGGTTTTCGGAAACAACGATAAACCCGGCATTATGCTTGCCTCGGCCGTGCGGGCCTATGTCAATCACTATGGCGTTAAACCTGGCAGGCGAGCCGTGGTTGCGACTAACAATAATGACGCTTATCGAACCGCGCTCGACCTGCATCGCGCCGGTGTCGCCGTTACCGCGGTAGTCGATTCTCGTGCGCATCCGAACGCACCCCTGACAGCCGAACTCGAAGAACTTTCGATTCGCCTGATCACCGGGGGCACCATCGGTGCCGCCAATGGTGGTCGCCACGTCAAGTACGCCCAGATTGTTACCACCCAGGGCGATACCCTGGACCCGGAACGCATCAAATGCGATCTGATCGCCAGCTCCGGCGGCTGGAATCCCAATGTGCATCTGCACAGCCAGTCGGGCGCCAAACCGGTATACGATGCTTCGATCTCGAGCTTTGTCCCGGGCAAATCGCGCCAGGCAGAGGCCTCGATCGGTGCCGCAAAGGGTAGCTTTGGTCTGCAGCAATGCCTCGATCAGGGCGTCGCCGCGGGCATCGGAGCCGCCAGACTTGCCGGCTTCGAAGGCAGGGGTTTCAGCGCTGCCAAAGCCGAGGATGAAACCGCCTACGCGATCGAGGCATTGTGGATTTCGCCAACCCCTTACAACAAGTCCTACAAGCAATTTGTCGATCAGCAAAACGACGTCAAGGCCAGCGATGTCGTGCTGGCCTCGCAGGAGGGATTCGACTCGGTCGAATTGCTGAAGCGTTACACCACCCAGGGTATGGCCACCGATCAGGGCAAAACCAGCAATGTGAACGCGCTGGCAATTCTCGCCGGCCAGCGTGGTGAGCCGGTGCCCGATGTTGGCATTACGACCTTTCGCCCACCCTACGTGCCGGTGGCGATGGGCGTGTTTGCCGGGCATACCGTCGGGCAGGATTTCATGCCGCTGCGCCGTACCGCGATCCATGACTGGAATGTGAAACAGGGGGCCGTGTTAATCGAAGCCGGCCTGTGGTTGCGGGCGCGCTATTACCCGCAAAGACCGGGCGACACGATGAACGACTGCTATATCCGTGAAACCAACGCGACCCGCAACAATGTCGCGCTGGTCGACGTGACCTCGCTCGGCAAGATTGATATCCAGGGGCCGGACGCACCCGAATTTCTAAACCGCCTGTATGTCAACAACTGGCTCAAACTGCCGGTTGGCAAGGCGCGTTACGGCGCCATGCTGCGCGAGGATGGCATGGTTTTCGACGATGGCACTACCTCACGCCTCGGTGAGAATCATTTCTACATGACTACCACTACCGCCAACGCAGCCCCGGTACTCGCGCATATGGAGCAGTACCACCAGACCGAATGGCCGGAACTCGACGTGGTATTTTGTTCAGTCACCGAACAATGGACCGGCATCGCGGTCGCCGGACCCAATAGCCGCAAGCTACTGGAAAAGGTTATCGATATCGATATCAGCAACGCAGCCTTTCCCTTCATGGGCGCAGGCGAGTGCATGATGAACAATATTCCAGGACGACTGTTCCGCATTTCATTCTCCGGCGAACTCGCCTACGAAATCAACGTACCCGCCGACTATGGTGAACGGGCCTGGCTGGAACTGCTCGAAGCCGGTAAGGAAATGGGGGTCTCCGTTTATGGCACCGAGGCACTCGGCACCATGCGTATCGAAAAAGGCCATGTCGCCGGCTCTGAACTCGATGGTCGCACTACCGCGCAAGATCTGGGTCTCGAGGGTATGGCCAATCGCAGCAAGCATTTCATCGGCAAGCACAATTCCGTGCGCCCGGCACTGCTGGCCGAGGGCCGCTTGCAGGTCGTCGGACTGAAGTCCCTGGAACCAGGCAGAAACCTGCGCATTGGTGCTCACCTGGTCGATCCAACAGTTACCCTGGAGACTGTAAGCCAGTCACAGGGACATGTGACGACCACGACCTACAGCCCACAACTCGATTGTGGCATCGCGCTAGGCCTGTTGGTCGACGGAGCTACGCGACATGGCGAGCAGATCGAGGCGGTGTTCCCGCTCGACGACGAAACGCTTAAAGTCGAGGTCTGCCATCCTGTATTTATCGACCCCGAGGGAGAACTCGTCCGTGCCTGATAAACAAGACTTACCGGTACGCCTGTCAGCATTGTTACCGACCGCAGGCGATAGCATCGTCGATTACGCTAATATCCGCCTGGCTGAACGCAAGGCACTGACGGCAATCCAGGTACTGACCTTCAACGGTAAACACCAGGACGCCGCAGCGGCGATCGGCCAGGCGCTCGGTGTGAAATGCTCGACCGAGCCCGGGGTATGTCATTCCGATGGGCAAACCCAGGTTTGCTGGAATGGCCCGAATAGCTGGATGATTATCGCCAGTGATGAAGAAACCGGTCGCGGAGCCGGTGAGTTGTTGCAGGCACTGCAGGTCGCCGTGGGGGATCTCGGTGCAGTTGTCGACCAGAGTCACGGTCGTTGTGGCTTACGTTTAAGCGGAGCACGCGCCCGCCAGGTGATGGCGAAAAATACCGCGATCGATCTGCATCCGCGCGCATTCGGGCCGGGCCGGTGTGCAATGACTTCGGTGGCGCATATGAACGCCACTATCGTACAGGTTGACGATATACCGACTTACGATTTATTCGTGATTCGCAGTCTCGCGCGTTCGTTCGCCCACGCCATCGAGCACGCCTGCCATGAATTTGAACGCGATTAACAGCGCTAGGGAGCCTCTGATCAATTCATGAATCAACATCTGCTTGTTAAAATGGGCCAACTCGGCGTTGCCAATCTTGTCAATAGCCTTGCTATTACCTGCGATTGGCGCCTTGATTTGGCCCATTTCCCCTGCGCAGCTGAATGACTCAGAATTAATCAGAGGCTCCCTAGAATTATCGCAATGCTTTCAGGTTTGAAATCAACAGCTGTTTCTGGCGATTGACTTCTTCACTGATCTGGTGCGCCAGGTCAAGCTCCGGTCCGCAGCAGTTGGCCGTCGTCTTCAGGTTGTTCTTGGTTGTTTTTTCGACGGTCTTTACCAGCAACTGGCTCACGATTTTCGTAATTTCCTCTTTTTCGGTGTCAGACAGGTCATGGGTCGCCAACGCCGACATAATCTCGCTGGCTGTATTTTCAATGGAGCTTTCAACTGACATACTTTTTTCCTCTGGTTTTTAGAGCGCGTCCAGGCTCTGCTCAAGATCATTTATCAAATCCTGACAATTTTCAATACCAATTGACAGGCGTAGCAGGTTTTGCGGCACTTCACTAAGCGGTCCTTCCACCGAAGCACGATGTTCGATCAGGCTTTCAACACCACCTAGCGAGGTGGCGCGTACGAACAACCGGGTTTTCCCTGCAATACGTTTCGCTTCATCGGCGCCCCCTTCGACCAGCAATGATAACATCCCACCGAAGCCCTGTGTCATCTGTCTTTTGGCGATTTCATGTCCGGGATGACTTTCCAGGCCAGGATACAGCACCCGCTGCAGCTGCGGGTGGCCTTCGAAATGCCGTGCCAGGCGCAACGCGCTCTGCGACGCCTTCTCGAAACGTACAAACAGGGTTCGCATGCCACGCAACAATAACCAGGCCTCGAAGGGACCGAGAATGCCGCCGGTCAGGGTTCGTACCAGCTTGATTTCTTCCCAGCGTTCGTCCCGCTTCGCCGTTACCAGGATTCCAGCGACCACATCACTATGACCATTGAGGTACTTCGTAGCGGAGTGGAATACAATATCGGCGCCGTGCTCGAGTGCCCGTGTCGTCACCGGAGATGTAACGGTGCCGTCGACCGCCAGTATCGCGCCTGCCTGGTGCGCAATCTCGGCCGCCAGCTTAATATCGATGACCTCCCAGGTTGGATTGACCGGTGACTCGATCCAGACCACGGACGTCTTGCCGGGCTGAACCGCGCGCCGCAACTCCTCGATATCTCCCGCATCGAACAGGCTTAGTCCTATCGCACGTTTTTCCGAAATGCGCCGTATCCAGTCCTGTGAACCGTGGTACATGACACGCGGTGCGACCATGTGTTCGCCGCTATTCACGGTTTCGAAAAACGCGCAAACCGCCGCCATACCCGAAGCAAAGCACTTTGCTTCCGCCCCTCCATCGAGTTCCGCGCAAACTTTTTCCAGCACTTCCCAGGAAGGATTATCGGCACGACTATAACTGTAGTTGCCGATATGCGCATAGTCCTGATCTCTGGCATAAGTGGTCGAAAATTGTAACGGTGGACTAATCCCTCCGCTCACCTCGTCAACATAGTGACAGGCCTGAGCGATGCGGGATTCCATGGAGGATGTGATATCGTTTTTCATCTGGACCCTGCTGATAAGATTAATGACCAAAGCCAACAAAAAAAAAGATTTATCATAACACCAATAATCCCTTATTCTTGCGACAGTCAGGTTTTCACAGTTGATACTTACTCATGGCCTCCAATCCCTATTCCATCGACAGCTCTGATCGCAAGATCGATCCCGGCCGCAAACCGGAATTCGCGTTAAAGCCGGACGGTTCACCCGATAACAATGATCGCGTCGAAATTGGTCCGACCGCGCTCGCGTTCGCCGAATGGGAGTCGCTTGGTCTGGAATGCCCCCATCTGGACAGCATGCGCGAATTCCGTCTACAGCGCCTGATACAGGAACTGCAAAAAAAGGACTATGGCGGCATCGTGCTGTTCGACCCGCTCAACATCCGTTACGCTACCGATTCCACCAATATGCAGCTGTGGATCACGCACAACCCGGCGCGCGCCTGCTTTGTCTCGGCCGATGGTTATATGGTGCTGTTCGATTTTCATAGCTGCGACCATCTCTCCGACCATCTGCCACTGGTCAAGGAACTGCGCAGCGGGGCCTCCTTTTTTTACTTCGAGTCAGCAAACCGGGGCGAAGAGCATGCCCTGAAATTCGCCAAAAGTATCGACGAGTTGATGCGTACCCACTCTGGCAAAAATCGACGCCTGGCAGTTGATAAGATCGAAATTGCCGGGCTGCGTGCGCTCGAAAAAGTCGGCTTTGAAGTGCTCGAAGGGCAGCCGATCACCGAGGAGGCAAGGGTCATCAAGGGTCCCGATGAAATCAAGGCGATGCGCTGCGCGATTGCCGCCTGTGAAGCCGCGATGTACGAAATGCAGGACGCCGTCGAAGCCGGTAAAACTGAAAACGAAATCTGGTCGGTGTTACATGCCGGCAATATTAAGCGCGGCGGCGAATGGCTTGAAACACGAATATTTTCATCGGGTCCACGCACCAACCCATGGTTCCAGGAATCGGGGCCGCGCATCATCGCTGATGGCGAACTACTCGCACTCGATACCGACATGGTCGGCACCTACGGCATGTGTTGCGATATCTCGCGCACCTGGCTGTGCGGAGATGTCGAGCCCACAGCCGATCAAAAGCGCATCTACCAGATGTCTTACGAACACATTATGACCAACATGGAGCTGCTCAAGCCCGGGGTCAGGTTCAGCGAGATCACCGAAAAGGCACATCGCTTACCAGACAACTGTATCCCCAATCGCTACGGCGTGGTGATGCATGGTGTCGGCCTGTGCGATGAATACCCCGCGATTCGCTATCGCGAGGATTACGATGCCCACGGCTATGAAGGTGTTTTCGAGCCTGGCATGGTCATATGTGTCGAGGTTTACGCCGGCGAAGTCGGCGGCAGGGAAGGGGTCAAGCTGGAAGACCAGGTATTGATTACCGAAGACGGCTACGAAAACCTGATCAGCTATCCATTCGAAGCCAGGCTGTTGAAATAGCCGGAATCGCTGCGCAGCGGTCAGAGTCATTCCCGCAGCCCCGAGTCATTCTCGCGAAAGCGGCCCCCCAGCGTGCGCTGGGTTGACGTATCGGAATCTTATACCGAACATCGCATTAAACAATACTACTGTCTTCCCGTGGCTTCGCCTGCATGGATGTAGGCGTTAGAGCGAAGCAGGATGCCCGAGCCGAGACCACGGGATCCAGCATTTCTGGCAGATCACTGGATACCGCGGTCAAGCCGCGGTATGACAATTAAAATCAGGCTCCGCTGACGCGGTTATGACGTCTGCTATCAACCAGGGTCAGGTAGTCGGCTCGGTGACTGGCTCGTTTCCCTTCAGTTCTTCCTTGCGATGCGCCATATAGGCCTGCAGCGCTTCCTCGACTGCCGGGTCCTCTGGCGGGGGCTCAAACTCTTCGAGAATCTTTGGCCACAGTTCAGTGGCCCGGGTAGTGGCGTCCTTGGACCCGGCCAGAGCCCAGTTTTCGCTGTTTTGCCAGTCACTGATAAAGGGTTCGTAAAACGCGTCCTTGTAACGCTCCATGGTGTGTGCACAACCGAAAAAATGACCGCCCGGACCTACTTCGCGCATCGCTTCCAGCCCGGTCTCCGCCAGATCGATCTTGAGTGGTTCGAGCATCTTGCTCATATGCTGCAGCATTTCGCAATCGATGACGAGCTTCTCGAACGACGCTACCAAACCCCCTTCGAGCCAGCCAGCGGTGTGATAAATCAAATTGCCATGACCCATGACCGCACTCCAGAGTGCCATTTGTGTTTCATAGGTAGCCTGCGCATCGACGGCATTCGACGCGTTGCAGGCGCTACTACGATAAGGCAACTTGTATTTGCGCGCCAACTGGCCGCCGGCGATATTCGCGATCGCGTTCTCCGGGGTACCGAAGGCAGGGGAACCCGAACGCATATCAACATTGGAGGTAAAGCCGCCGTAAACTACCGGGGTCCCCGGATTGGTCAACTGTAACAGCGCGATACCGACCAGTGCTTCCGCGTTCTGCTGCGCCAGCGCACCGGCCATGGTGGATGGCGTCATGGCACCCATTAATGTAAACGGTGTCACCGTAACCGGTTGCCCGAACAGCGCCATCTGCATCGCTCCGTAAGCCATGGCGTCGTCCAGCTTGCGCGGAGAATTGACGTTGATATTGGTCATTACACTCGGATAGGACTTCATTTCCTCCATGCTTATTCCACGGGAGATCGCCGTCATTTCGATCGCGTCACGGGCGCGCCCTCCCCCTATGCCGGTGGCGAAAAAAGGCTTATCCGAAAGCGTCAAATTGATGAAGGTGGTGTCCAGGTGGCGCGAATTCGCCGGCATGTCGGTCGGTGCGGTCGCCTGGTTACCATAAAAGGTCAGCACATTGAAGTACTGCCCGAAGCTGATCAGTTTTTTGTAATCTTCGAAATTCCCGGCACGGCGCCCGTTGATATTGTCGTGTACATTTGGTGTTCCCGACACCAGCCCAAAATTGATAATGTTGCCACCCACTGACAGGGTTTGTTCGGGGTTACGGGTTTTTACCTCAAACGTCTCGGGAGCCTGGGCGACCGTTGCCAGTAATAAACCGCGATCCATGCGCACCACACCGCCGTTATCTACTGACGCGCCGGCCTTGCGAAATAAATCGAGCGCCTGATCGCCGATTACCTCGATACCTTCTTCTTCGACAATACGCAACGAGACGTCGTGAATAAATTCCAGCTGCTCCTCATCAAGGGCTTCGAGCGGCGCAAATCGATTGCGCAGAATCTTGCGATCGATTTGATGGATTGCTTCGACCGGGGCCGGGGGTCTGTTGCGGGAACGACGACGGTTCGATCTGACCATAGCTATGAACTCGCTTTCTGGACGAAGCTATTATTCTGCGTAATCGAAACTATTTAATCTTTTATTTTTGGGACAATTTTTGTTAGATTTGAGCAAAATACTGATCAGTTATGAACCGTCAAATCACCTTTTGCCTGTGCCCCGGGGTACCTCTGTTCTGTATCGCCTCCGCGCTCGATGTCTTACGCCACGCCAATCGCTTCGCCGCCGAGGAATTTTATCGCTGGACCTTTCTCTGCGAAAACAATCAACCGGTACAGGATGGAAATGGGCTATGGCTCTACCCGGGTAAGAATATTACAGATGCCGGCCCGCCCGATCTTGCATTTATCGTGGCGGGATTCGACGCCAGCCAGATAAAACAACCGCAGCTCTGCGCCTGGTTGACTCGACAGGCACATGCTGGTCGAAAGATTGGAGGTATTTCTAACGGCGCCTTCCTGTTGGCCGCGAGTGGACTGCTAAATCACTACAGTGCCACGACCCACTGGGAGGACTTCGAAAGTTTTTGCGTTCTGTTTCCTGAAGTCCATGCGCGTTATCAGCGATTTGTGATCGATCGCAATCGCTTCACCTGTGCCGGCGGGTCGGCCACGCTCGACATGTTTATCGAACTGGTTCGGCAGGACCTCGGTAATGAAATTGCATTAAAGATTTCCCGCCAGATGCTACTGCAGGAACAATCTGTGGTATTGGCCGGCAGTCCAGCCAGCCGCATGATGGGTCAGCATTATTCCCCTCGAGTACAGCGTGCACTCGCCATGATAGAAGCGGGCATCGGTCAGTCGATCACAGTGGCCGAACTGGCGACTCGCATCGGCATCAGTCGGCGAGAGCTGTTACGCCTGTTCAGAGGTGAACTAAACAACACGCCATCCAATATTCTCGGCCAGCGTCGACTGGATCGCGCCCGATCCCTGATTCTGAACACAGGCCTGCCCATGACCACGATTGCAGATTCGGTCGGTTTCAGTTCACAGTCACATTTAACCAGTAGTTACCGCGCTCATTTTGGCATCACCCCGGCCCAGCAACGTCGTGAGTACAAGGCAGCGAGCCATCGTCTGCCACTCAAAAGCCGTCATTTTCGCGATTGGTGAAACGCTCCATAACTGAAATCGTTTTTCGTTGACTGCCGAATTTAACGCAGAAAAATAGCAAATGGTCCGTTATGGATATAGACTGGCCGGAAAATTAATAAAATCCCCTAATCCCGAAAATTGCGAGTTAACCATGGCCAGAACCCCAAAAATCCGCGGATTATCCGACATCCTGACTTTTTTCCGGCGGAATGAAAAACCGATTTTCTTCGTCTCCCCCACCTCCTTCAACCTGCTGGGCCTGGAAAAGTTTGTAAACCGCTTCTATCACATCAATTACTTCGATTCGTTTGATGGCGCCCACCCGCGCGTATTCGTTCCGACCGAGAAAAGCCACGCCGAGTTTGACTCGATGGAAGATGTTTGCAACTACATGCTGATGCACAAGGAAGTCATCGACAAGATCAGGAAAGCGGGCCACGGTCCGGCCAAACTGCTTTTCGTCATGCTCGACGAAAAGACCGAGGAAATCTGTCGTGATCTCGGCGTCGACATCGCCTTACCACCGGTGGCATTGCGCAAAAGGCTCGATTCCAAGATCGAACTGACCAAGCTGGCCAGCGCTGCCGGAATCGATAGCGCTCCTAACGTGCTGGGCAAGGCCGACAGTTTTGCCGAGTTAATGAAAGCGGCTACCGGAGCGAAACTCGGCAACGACCTCGTCGTACAAACGCCCTATGGCGATTCAGGCCGCACTACCTTTTTCATCAAGTCTGAAGCCGACTGGAAAAAGCATGCCAAAGACATGAAGGGCGAACAGCTGAAAATCATGAAGCGTATCAATCATATGCCTGGCACGCTGGAAGTTTGCGTTACCCGTCACGGCACTCTGTCCGGCCCGATCCAGACCGACATTACTGGTTTCGAAGAGATCACGCCCTACAAGGGAGGCTGGTGCGGCAACGATGTCTGGCCGAAAATCTTCAACGCCAAGACTCGACGGGAGTTACGCAACATGGCCTCGGCCCTCGGCGATAAACTTTACAAGGAAGGCTACAAGGGCGTTTTTTGCATGGATTTTCTACTCGACACCGACGATGGCACCCCTTACCTGGGAGAGGTTAATCCACGTATCAGCGGTGCCAGCCCACTCACCAACCTGATCACCGCCCACTATGGTGGCGTACCCTTGTTTCTTTTCCATTTACTCGAGTACCTCGATGTCGACTACGAAATAGACCTGCGCAAGGTGCAGAACCGCTGGAACGAGTATGATTTCTGGAGTCAGCTGGTGTTAAAGCAAACCGAAGACAAGGTGAAGCTATTGACCCATGCCCCCAAGAGTGGCGTCTGGAGCATGGACCATCACGGGGGCATTAGCTTCGATCGACCCGACCTCGACTGGACCAACGTCATTGATAACGACGAGGCATACTATCTGCGGGTATATCGCGAGGGAGACTACACCTACAAGGGTGCCGATCTCGGTATTATCGTCTCGCGCGGGCGGATGCAAACCGAACAACGCGAATTACGCGAAAGGGCGAAGCTCTGGACCGAGGCGATTAACGCGGAATTCCATGGCATCGAACCCAAGGCAGTTCCTGATCTATACCAGGATCCCTTCGGCTCGAAACTATTCTAGGGAGCCTCTGATCAATTCATGAATCAACATCTGCTTGTTAAAATGAGCCAACTCGGCGTTGCCAATCTTGTCAATAGCCTTGCTAAAGCTGGCCCCATGAGCGGGGCCCAGCCCATGAGCGAAGCGAATGCTTTGGCTGCAGCGA
>Ga0209165_10000153_pt1 | contig 30320 bp, 23 predicted proteins | sample tdAd001_FD_187122 | JGI IMG/M metagenome (GOLD analysis project Ga0209165, IMG submission 187122) | Marine sediment microbial communities from the Atlantic coast under amendment with organic carbon and nitrate - tdAd00.1 (SPAdes)... | ecosystem: Environmental > Aquatic > Marine > Coastal >... | reverse complement strand
GTCATCGATGACCTTGCCATCATTGGGGAGACTGCCGACAGCGACGATTTCGACATCACCGCGCAGTTTGCAAATCGAGCGGATACTTTCGGCAATCGCATCCGCCAGCGATGCGTCGCTGTTGTCAGACTCGCATTGCAATGTTATCTGGTCAGCCTGATCTACCCAGTCGACAACCAGCCGCGCTTTTATGATTTCAGCGTGGCGTTTGGTGACTCTGTCGACCTGTTCCGGGTGGATGAACATGCCACGTACCTTGGCGGTTTGATCGGCGCGCCCCATCCAGCCCTTGATACGCTGGTTACTGCGTCCACAGGGACTGCTGCCCGGCAGGTAGGCTGAAAGGTCGCCGGTGGCGAAACGGATCAGGGGGTATTCGCGGCCCAGGTTGGTGACCACGACTTCGCCGACTTCACCTTCGTCGACCAGTTCGCTGGTACCCGGACGTACGATCTCAAGGTAAACACCCTCGTCAATGATCAGACCTTCCTGGGCGCTGGATTCGTAGGCGATCAGGCCGAGATCGGCAGTACCATAGCACTGTTGCACGCGTATCCCACGGTCGACAAATGCGGCACGTAATGGAGGCGGCAAGGCTTCACCGCTTACCATCGCCTTGTCGATCGAACTGACATCGCTATCCAGATCGTCGGCCTGCTGGAGAATGATTTTGAGAAAGGAGGGTGTGCCGACATAGCCGTTGGGTGACAGGTCGGTAATCGTTTGCACCTGCAACTCGGTTTGCCCGATGCCCGCTGGAATCACGGCACAACCCAGCGCCTGGGCGGCGCTATCAAACATCTGGCCCGCAGGGGTGAAGTGGTAACTGAAACAATTATGTACCAGGTCACCGGGGCGAAACCCGCTGGCGTAAAGCGAGCGCGCGAAGCGCCAGAAGTCGGTAACCGAGAAGCCCGGCTCGTAAATCGGACCTGGCGAGGCAAACACATGTGAATAATGCGGCGTATTGTTCGTGGTGTAACCACCAAAGGGACGCTGCGTCTTCTGTAATTCGATGAGTTCGGATTTCCGCGTCAGTGGTAGCGCACTGAACGATACGGCATCGGTGATATCGTCGGCGTCTATATGCTCGAGCGCTTCGGCGTAAGCCTTGGTGTTGTTTTGCACGTGAGTTATCTGCTCACGGATCGCCTCGAATTGTGCCTGTGTGCGTTCATCGTTACTGCGCGTTTCCAGGCTGTCGTAGAATTCACTCATGATCAGGTGAGCCAGCGTTTGCGGCGACGGTAGTGTTTTACATCGCGGAAATTAATTCGCTCGCCTTCGCTGATGCCAAGGTAAAACTCTTTAACGTCGGTATTTCCGCGTAATTCGGTCGCGCTACCGTCGAGCACGACGCGACCGTTTTCAAGTATGTAGCCGTGGTCCGCGTAACGTAGCGCGATATTGGTATTCTGCTCGGCCAGCAGAAAAGTAACGCCTTCGTCTTTATTCAGCCGCTCGACAATTCCAAAGATTTCTTCCACCAGTTGCGGGGCGAGACCCATGGATGGCTCATCAAGCAAAATCATTTTCGGGCGCGACATCAGCGCACGGCCGATCGCGACCATCTGTTGCTCACCACCCGAGGTGTAGCCGGCCTGGGCACGGTTGCGGCTCTTCAGGCGTGGGAAATAACTGTATACCAGTTCGAGATCGCGCTGAATCGCGGCACTGCCATCGCGGCGGGTGTAAGCGCCGGTAAGCAGGTTTTCCTCGACTGTAAGGTGCTCAAAGCAATGACGTCCTTCCATCACCTGGATGACGCCTTGTTGAACGAGTTCGGCCGGAGTGAGCTTGTCGATACGTTCACCCCGGAACTCGATACTGCCTTTGGTAATGTCGCCGCGCTCGGCGCGCAGCAGGTTGGAAATCGCTTTCAGCGTGGTGGTCTTACCCGCGCCGTTGGCGCCGAGCAGGGCGACTATGCCCTGCTCGGGAACCTCGAGTGATACGCCTTTCAAAACCAGGATAACGTGGTCATAAATGACCTCGATGTTGTTTACCAACAGCATCGTCCCGGGATTGGTCGGGTCAGTATTCTTGCTCACAGTTCGTTCCATCAAAACATCGACAAACCTAGTTACAGATACGTGGCACGACGTTATTTTCTTTCGCGTACTGCGCCGAATCCTCGGCGATCAGCGGGCCGGTGATGTCACGCAGCGGCTCGTAGAAGTCGGTAACCAGGACCCATTGCTTTTTCTTTGCGTCCCATTGCTGCAATGCGACCTTGCCGGGGCCTTCGTGATTTTCGCAGCTGATCTTGACCGGGATGGTAAAACCGGGCAGCCCCAATTCGCTCAGGCGTGCCTCGTCAACATCGAGAGCCTCGAAGCCGTCACGCACCTGCACGCCTTTGACTTCGTTGGTACCGTGAATTTCCATCGCCTTGCGGATCGCCTCGGAAGTCCACATCGCCGCCACCAGGCCACGGTTGTAGAGAACTTCTCCGATACGATCACGCTCACCGAGCCCCTTACCTTTGTCGTAAAGGTACTTTTTGATATCTCTGTGCGCCTGAAAATCATCACCAGGTTTGTGGAATGCGCCTGACAAATATCCATCCGCCGCATCGCCGGCAGGCAACACATCGTTTTCAGAGCCGGACCACCATACGCCGATGAAATGATCCATCGGGTAGCGAATCGACGCGGCTTCCTTAATTGCGACCTGGTTCATGACTCCCCAGCCCCACATCATTACCCAATCGGGACGTTCCTTGCGAATTTGAAGCCAGGTTGCCTTTTGCTCCTGACCGGGATGATCGACCGGCAACGCGAGGAATTCAAAACCGAACTTCTTGGCCGCGCTTTCGAGGGTGCGGATCGGTTCCTTACCATAAGCAGAGTTGTGATACACCAGTGCTATCTTCTTGCCCTTGAGCTTGTCCATGCCGCCTTCCTGGTCGGCGATGTACTGCACGAATACGGTTGCCTGGCTCCAGTAAGTAGCCGGGAAGTTGAAGATCCAAGGAAATATCTTGCCGTTGGCGGCCGAGGTACGACCATAGCCCATCGAGAAAACCGGAATTTTATCGACGCTGGCCTTCGGGATTAATTGGTATGTAATACCAGTAGACAACGGCTGGATTACCAGTGCGCCTGAATCACCGGTGCCTTTGGTGCTTTCATAACACTCGACCCCGCGCTTGGTGTTATACGCGGTTTCACAGGGTGTAAGCTTGATTTTGGCACCGTTAATACCACCGTCGCGTTCGTTGAGCATATTCAGGTAATCACCGTAGCCATTGGCGAACGGAATCCCGTTCGGCGCATAGGGGCCGGTACGATAGTCAAATGACGGGAGTGTCAGTTCGTACGCACTGGCGACTCCGGATAAGAGTGGTACGGCCAGTATCGCCGCCACTATTGTTTTCGTTAAACTTCTCATTTTATTTACTTCCTCCGGTTGTTATGTTGAATCAACATATTAAGCGACACGCCATCGGTCCTTCCACTAGTAAGGGAAGGGCCATAGGCGCAATTTTTCCTTGGCGATCCGCCACAGGCGCGCTAGCCCGTGAGGTTCGACAATTAAAAATCCAATAATCAGTATACCGACGATGATGATTTCTATGTGCGCGGCGAGCGCACTGTTGGTGCCAAAACCGTCGACCAGTATATTTTTCAGCGTGATCGGCATGATTACCAGAAAGGCCGCGCCGAGGAACGAGCCAAGCACCGAACCCAGCCCGCCGATGATAATCATGAACAGCACCAGGAACGACTGGTTGATGTCGAAGGCTTCGGTCGGTTCAGCGGAGCCGAGCCAGACCGCGAAGTACAGCGCACCCGCCATACCTATGTAAAATGATGACACGGCAAACGCCGACAGTTTGGCGATTAACGGGCGCACACCGATCAATTCCGCGGCGATATCCATATCGCGAATCGCCATCCAGTTACGACCAATGCGACCGCGGGCGATATTTTTCGCAACTAACGCAAATACCGCGACGAAACCGGCAACCAGGTAATATTTTGCCACCGGGTTGGCTTCGGGACCGGTGACGATAACGCCAAACAGTGTCATCGGTGGCGAAGTGATCATGCCGGTCGCGTTGTAGTTGAAGAACCAGCCAACCTTGTTAAACAACCAGATCAGGAAAAATTGAGCGGCCAGGGTGGCGACCGCGAGATAAAAGCCCTTGATGCGCAGCGAGGGCAGGCCGAACAGTGTACCCACCGCGGCGGTAATAAAACCGGAAATAAGCACCAGAGGTATAAATCCCAGTTCCGGGAAGGCCACCATCAACTTGTAAACGGAAAATGCGCCCACTGCCATGAAACCACCGGTGCCAAGCGAAAGCTGCCCGCAATAGCCGGTCAAAATATTCAAGCCGAGCGCCGCTAGCGAATAAATCAGGAACGGTAGTAAAATAGCGTTGAGCCAGTACTGGTTCAGCAGCATTGGCACTACGGCAAAGGTGATAAACAGTACGGCGAAAATAACATAGCGATCCTGGTCGATCGGGAATAGTGCCTGGTCGTCCTGGTAGTTCGCCTTGAATTGTCCCGTTTCTCTGTAAAACATCGCCTTAAACCCTTTCTATGATTTTTTCGCCGAACAGTCCCTGCGGGCGGAACAACAGGAACGCCAGCGCCAGCATGTAGGCAAACCAGTTTTCGATCGCGCCTCCGACCATCGGGCCGAAATAAACCTCGGCGAGTTTTTCACCCACGCCGATAATCATGCCGCCGATGATCGCGCCGGGCACCGAGGTGAAACCGCCGAGGATTAAAACCGGTAGCGCTTTGAGCGCGATCAATGAGAGCGAGAACTGGACCCCTGACTTGGAGCCCCACATGATGCCGGCCACCAGTGCGACGATGCCTGATACCGACCACACAACGACCCAGATAGTATGCAGCGAGATGCCCACTGAAAGTGCGGCCTGGTGATCGTCAGCCACCGCGCGTAGCGCACGTCCGATGCGGGTTTTCTGGAAAAATATCGCCAGGAAAACCACCAGGATTGCCGCGGTTACCGCGGCGAACATTTCCAGTTTTTCGATGTAGATACCCTGATCCCACAACCAGTCCCAGGCGCCCTGCGGGATGCCGATGTCGAGTACTTTGACATCCGAGCCCCACATGATATCGCCCATACCCTCGAGCACGTAGGCGAGGCCAATGGTTGCCATGAACAGGATGATTGGTTCCTGGTTCACCAGGTGCCGCAGCATGACTCGCTCGATTAACCAGGCGAGCGCGATCATCACCGCGATGGTGCCGATGATCGCAAGCCATGCTGGCATGCCGAATTTTTCCATCAGCCCGACCAGGGTCAATGCAGCGAACAGCGCCATCACACCCTGGGCAAAATTGAAGATGCCGGAGGCTTTGAAGATCAGCACGAACCCCAACGCTACCAGTGAGTACATGACGCCGGCCATTAATCCACTGAGAGCAACTTCGATAAAAAATAACATCAGTATTTATCCTTACTCATGTGGTACCCCGAGATAAGCGTCGATAACAGTCTGGTTGGCACGCACTTCATCCGGCTCACCATCGGCTAGCTGCTTGCCGTAGTCGAGCACCAGCACGCGGTCGGATAAATCCATGACCACGCTCATGTCGTGTTCGATCAGGGCGATGGTGGTGCCGAATTCGGAGTTCACGTCGATGATGAAGCGGCACATGTCCTCTTTTTCCTCGGAGTTCATGCCGGCCATCGGTTCATCGAGCAGCAGCAGGTCCGGTTCCGCCGCTAGCGCTCGCCCCAGCTCGACCCTTTTTTGCAAGCCATAGGGTAATTTGCCAACCGGCTTCTTGCGAATTGCCTGAATGTCGAGAAAGTCGATAACCTTTTCCGCCGCTTCGCGGTTTTCAAGCTCTTCGGCACGCGCGGGTCCAATATGCAGCGCTTGCCAGAACAGGTTGGTTTTCATTTTCAGGTTACGCCCGGTCATGATGTTATCGAGCGTGCTCATACCCTTGAACAGCGCGATGTTCTGAAAAGTGCGCGCAATGCCGTGACTCGCGGCACGGTGTGGCGCCATCTGCTTGCGGGTTTCGCCCTTGAAAGTGATCGAGCCTTGTTGTGGGTGGTAAAAACCGTTGATGACGTTCAGCATCGAGCTCTTGCCGGCGCCATTAGGCCCGATAATCGAGCGGATTTCGCCACGCCTGATATCAAAGCTGATGTTATCCAGTACCTTCATGATGCCGAAGGAGAGGCTGATGTTGTCGACCGCGAGAATTACTTCGCCGAGGTTGCGCTCACTCATGCGGCATCCCGGGACAGCGTTTTAACCGGATAGATTTCAGCATTACGGATATTGACGTCAGCCGCGAGTTTACCGGTGCGACCGTCTTCGAAGGTCACTTCGGTTTCGATATGACATTCTTTTAGTTCCGAGTAAAGCGCGTCGACGAGAATGCTGTAACGGTCGCCGACGAAACTGCGTCGTACCTTGCTGGTCCGGGTCAATTCCCCGTCATCGGCGTCGAGTTCCTTGTGCAGGATCAAAAAGCGTCGAATCTGCGAATTGCCGAGACGGCTATCCTGCGACAGGTCCCGGTTGACCTTGTTGACACAATCCTGGATCAGCTCGTATATCTCGCTCTGTCCAGCCAGGTCGATGTATCCCGAGTAAGCCAGGTTGTGACGCTCGGCCCAGTTACCGACCGCGTCGAAATCGATATTGATGAAGGCAGTGCTGAAGTCGCGTTCATTGCCAAACAGTACCGCTTCCTTTACGAAGGAAAAGAACTTGAGTTTGTTTTCAATATACTTGGGGGCAAACAGGGTGCCGTCGTTGAGCTTGCCGACGTCCTTGGCGCGGTCGATGATTTTTAGATGTCCATTGTTATCATCGAAGTATCCCGCGTCGCCGGTGTGCACCCAGCCATCATCGGTTTTAGTGCTCGCGGTCGATTCCGGGTTCTTGTAATAGGACAGAAATACGCCGGGACTGCGATACATGATTTCGCCGTTGTCATCGATTTTTATTTCGACATCGATCGCGGGCGTACCCACGGTATCGGCAAATACTTCTCCGTCGGGTTGCACGCAGATGAAAACCATGCATTCGGTTTGACCGTAGAGTTGCTTGATATTGATGCCAAGCGAGCGATAAAAATCAAAAATTTCAGGACCGATGGCCTCGCCTGCGGTATAAGCGAGTTTGGTGCGCCGTAACCCCAGCACGTCCTTGAGTGGGCCGTAGACGAGAATATTTCCGAGTTTATAGAGCAGCGAGTCTTTCAGCGACACCGCTTCGCGATTGAGGATCTTGACGCCTACCTTGCGCGCGTGTTCCATGAAGTAATGGAAGATATCGCGTTTTATTTTAGCCGCGTCTTCCATGCGGATCATGACCTGGGTGAGCATTCTTTCGTAAATGGCGGGTGGCGCAAAGTAATAGGTGGGGCCGATTTCACGCAAGTCGCTGGCCACCGTGGTCGCGTCTTCCGGGCAGCTGACACAAAAACCGGCAACAAAGGATTGTGCGTAGGAGAACAGGTTGTCTCCGACCCAGGCCATCGGCAGGTAAGCGAGTACTTCCTCGTGAGAATTCAGCTCTTCACGGACAATCCCGTTACGCGCGGTGATGATGACGTTATCATTGCTCAGCACGACGCCCTTGGGATGTCCGGTGGTGCCGGAGGTATAAAGCATGATCGAGATATCGTCACCATTACCGACGGCTACTTCCTGTTCGTAGAAGTCGGGATGATTCCGCTCAAACTCGACCCCGGCCTGTCGTATTTTTTCGTAGTCGTGCAGGAACTCCTGTTCATAGAAACGCAGACCGCGCGGCTCGTCGAAGATGACGTGTTCCAGCTGTGGACAGCGCTCGCGTAATTCGAACATCTTGTCGACCTGCTCCTGGTTCTGGACCAGTGCGATCTTGACGTCGGCGTTATCGAGCACATAGGCCATTTCGTCGGCAATCGCGTCCTGGTACAGCGGTACCGGAATAGCTCCAAGCGCTTGTGCTGCGGTCATACCCCAGTAAAGCCGTGGCCGGTTGTCACCGATAATCGCCAGTTTTTCACCCCGTTTCAATCCGAGTTGGGCCAATCCGCAAGCGAGCGCACGGATTTCAGCAGCCGCTTCGGCCCAGCTCCAGGATTGCCAGATACCCAGGTCTTTCATGCGGATAGAATCCTGCTCAGGGCGCAGCTTCACATGGCTTTGTAACAGCCTGGGAAAGGTGTCGAGGGTCTCTGGTTCCTTCTGATGCATAAATGAAGTGATAGATATTATTCTGACTGTGGTATCTATACGGCGTCGAAGGACTTATTACAACGTTTATTCGACTGTCTGTAAAATTTATTTCAGCTGAATCAGGTCTGTGACGATGGGGGCAACTCTGAGTAAGACACCGTGATCGGGATCAAGTTTTAAAAATCTATCGCTGAATCGACTGAAAAAAGTGACGCAGGCATTTCCTCCGGTAAATATCTGCGCCATTTTCCAAGAGATTGACAAGGCTTATTCTGCGTAGTTGTAAAAGCCGCGACCGCTCTTGCGGCCGAGGTAACCGGCATCGACCATTTGTTGCCAGATCGGGCAGGGGCGGTACTTGGAGTCGCCGAAGCCGTCGTGTAATACCTTGATAACCGCATAGCAGGTGTCGAGCCCGATCAAGTCGGCTAGCATGAGAGGTCCCATCGGGTGTGCCATACCCAGTTTCATGATTTCGTCGATACCCTCGACGCTAGCCAGTCCTTCGTTATACACGTAGGCCGCTTCATTGATCATCGGTATCAGGATTCGATTGGCGACAAACCCGGGGCTGTCTTTGGCCTCGACTGGAACCTTGCCAATGAACTCGCTGAGTGCGTGCACGGTCTGGTAAGTCACATCGGTGGTTTGCAGGGCGCGAATGACTTCGACCAGCGCCATCATTGGTACGGGATTCATGAAGTGCATGCCAATCACCTGACCCGCGCGTTGGGTTGCACCGGCGATTCGTGTCAGGGAAATCGAGGAAGTATTGCTCGCCAGGATTGCGTCGGGTTTACAGATTTTGTCCAGTTGCTCGAACAGCCCCAGCTTGAGCGCTTCATTTTCGGTCGCGGCTTCGATCACGATATCGGCATCGGCCAGTTCTTCGAGAGAAGTCGTGGTATCGATGTTTGCCAGGGCGGATTCCTTATCGACTTCACTGATCTTTTCTTTCTTGATCAGGCGTTCGAGGCTACCGGCAATGGTGTTGAGCCCGTTCGCTACCTGCGACTCACCGATGTCTTGCATGATGACCTTGAGACCCGCGCTCGCGCAAACCTGCGTGATGCCGTTACCCATGGTTCCGGCGCCAATCACGCCCACTGTTTTTATGTTCATATTTCCGCCCCCGGTCATCCCGGCGAAAGCCGGGATCCAGTTTTAAGGATAAAGATAAAGTGCGCTCTGCGAGCGCGATTAGTTTAACTGGATCCCGTGGTCCGAGGTATCGGCTTTCGACGGGATGACAGCTCTGTCACATATTTCTTCGGTACTGTCCGCCCACCTCGAATAATGCATTGGTAATTTCGCCGAGCGAGCAGTGGCGTACCGCGTTTACCAGTTCGGCAAAGATGTTTTGGTTGCTGATTGCGGCCTGGCGAACACCTTCGAGCGCCTCTTCGCCGGTATCGGCATGGTTGCTTTGAAATTCTCGTAAACGCTTGATCTGGCTCTGCTTTTCATCATCCGTAGAGCGAGCTAGTTCGATTTCATAAGCTTCGTTGCCTTTCGGGTTAAGGAAGGTATTTACCCCGATAATGGGTAACGAGCCGTCGTGCTTGCGATGTTCGTAAAGCATCGATTCGTCCTGGATTCTGCCGCGCTGGTAGCCGGTTTCCATCGCGCCAAGTACACCGCCGCGTTCGGAGATAGATTCGAACTCCTGCAATACCGCTTCCTCGACCAGCTCGGTGAGTTGCTCGATAATGAATGATCCCTGGTTGGGATTCTGGTTCTTCGCCAGACCCCATTCATTGTTTATAATCAGCTGAATCGCCAGCGCGCGCCGCACCGAATCCCCGGTCGGGGTCGTGATCGCTTCGTCGAAGGCGTTGGTATGCAAACTGTTGCAGTTATCGTACACCGCGATCAGCGCCTGCAGCGTGGTTCGGATATCGTTGAAGTCCATTTCCTGGGCATGCAACGAGCGGCCCGAAGTCTGGATGTGGTACTTGAGTTTCTGGCTGCGTTCGTTGGCGCTGTACCTGTTTTTCATCGCGGTCGCCCAGATACGTCGTGCGACACGACCCATCACCGTGTATTCGGGATCCATGCCATTGCTGAAGAAAAACGACAGGTTGGGCGCGAAATCATCGATCTTCATGCCGCGTGCGAGGTAGGTTTCGACGAAGGTGAATCCATTGGCGAGCGTAAACGCTAGTTGTGAAATCGGATTGGCGCCTGCCTCGGCGATGTGATATCCGGAAATCGAAACCGAGTAAAAATTACGGATACGATGATCGATGAAGTACTGCTGAATATCGCCCATCATCTTGAGCGCAAACTCGGTCGAGAATATGCAGGTATTTTGTCCCTGGTCCTCTTTCAGGATATCGGCCTGCACCGTGCCGCGAATATTTTCCAGTGCCCAGCTGCGAACCTCGCCCATTTCCTGGGCATCAGGCTTGCGCTTGTGTTCGTCTTCAAACCGGGACAGCTGTTGCTCGATCGCGGCATTCAGATACATTGCCAGGATGATCGGTGCGGGACCATTGATGGTCATCGATACCGAGGTTGATGGATTGCACAGGTCGAAGCCATCGTAGAGCGCTTTCATATCATCGAGGGTGGCAATGGAAACTCCGGAATTACCGACCTTGCCGTAAATATCGGGACGCTCATCCGGGTCACAGCCATACAGGGTTACCGAGTCAAATGCGGTCGAAAGGCGCTTCGCCGTGGCATGCTCGGACAGTTGTTTGAAGCGGCGATTGGTACGCAAGGCATCGCCTTCGCCAGCAAACATACGGGTCGGATCTTCACCTTCACGTTTGAAGGCAAAAACACCGGCGGTATACGGGAAGCTGCCCGGTAGATTTTCCAGCAACAGCCATTTCAGTAATTCACCATGGTCTTCGAAAGCGGGCACAGAGACTCTGGGTAAATTCGATCCCGACAGGGTTTCATACTTGAGTTCGGTGCGAATTTCGCGACCGCGAATATGCGTCACCAATTCATCTCCGGCATAGCTCTGGCGAACTTCCGGCCATTGCTCGAGCAATCTCCGCGAAGTGGCGTCAAGTGCATTCTCACGTTCGCTGATCAAGGTATCCAGATCTGCCGCCCCGCGGCCATTTTCAGCCAGCATGCGTTTGCTCTCAATTAGCTGCTGGCGTTCGCGTGCACAGGTAACCTGTTGCTTCGTGTTGGCATGATAGTCACGCACGGTTACGGCAATTTCAGCGAGATAGCGAACCCGCTCGGAAGGCACGATGACGGTGCGCGCGGTTGATTTGCGAGTGTCGACTCGGGGTAACTGTCCTGCGTTTGTTGATAGTCCCAGCTCACCGAGCTTGCGCATGATTTCCTGGTAGAGGGCGGTCGTGCCATCGTCGTTAAAACGCGATGCGATAGTACCGAAAACCGGCATTTCTTCGATATTCTGCGCAAATGCCTCGCGGTTACGTTGTACCTGCTTGCAGACGTCGCGATAGGCATCTTCGGCGCCCTTACGGTCAAACTTGTTGATTGCAACGACATCGGCAAAGTCGAGCATGTCGATTTTCTCGAGCTGACTTTGCGCGCCGAATTCCGGGGTCATGACATACAGCGAAGTATCGACCAACGGCACGATCGCGGCATCGCCCTGGCCGATTCCCGGGGTTTCGATGATGATGAAGTCGAACTCGCAGAGTTTGCAGGCGGCAACAATATCGGCCACGACTTCGGGGATTTCACCAATCGAGTCGCGGGTCGCAATCGAGCGCATGAAAATATTGGGGTGATCGATTGCATTCATGCGAATTCGATCGCCAAGTAACGCGCCCCCGGTTTTGCGTCGGGTCGGGTCGACCGCGATGATCGCTATTCTGAGTTGATCGCCGTGGTCGAGACGGAAGCGGCGAATTATCTCGTCGGTAAGCGATGATTTACCCGAGCCGCCGGTGCCGGTAATGCCGAGAACCGGGGTATCGCGTTCGGCAGCGGTGGAAATTATTTGTGCGCGTAATTTCTTGCCGGCACTGTTATTTTCGAGCGCGCTAATCAGGCTTGCGAGCGCAGCCGTGTCATGCTCGTGCAAAACATCGAGGGATGCGGGCGCGCGCTGTCCCGGGTCGTATTGACAGCGCTCCAGCATGTCGGCGATTAAACCCTGAAGGCCCATGGCCTGCCCATCTTCGGGCGAATAAATACGGGTCACGCCATAGGCTTCGAGCTCGCGAATTTCGTCGGGTATGATGACACCGCCGCCACCCGCGAACACGCGAATATCCGAGCGACCTTTCGCTTTGAGCATGTCGACCATGTACTTCAGATACTCGACATGACCGCCCTGGTAAGAGCTCAGCGCAATCGCATGTACATCTTCCTGCACCGCCGCGTCGACAATTTCCGCTACCGAGCGGTTATGGCCGAGATGAATGACTTCGGCACCGGAGGATTGCAGGATGCGACGCATGATATTGATCGCCGCATCGTGACCATCGAACAGGCTCGCCGCGGTGACAAAGCGAAGTTTCAGCGGTTTACTCGAACTCGATGGGATTGTGATCACCTTTTCGGGTGCGGAACTCATTACGAAAGCCTCGACGGGATAATTGGGGTTGCATTCTACGGTGGTTTAAATTACCTTACGTTTACGTTAACGTCAACTACTGAATGCGGTGATTATCACCGTGATTAGGCAAATTTTGTTACTCGCATCGATTATGAGCAGTCAATTTGAACCCAGAGACCCCGATTTCAGGTCACGCATAACGCAGAGCTTCAGCGAACAGATGGCGATGCAAACTATTAACGCGTCGTTACTTGCGGTAGAACCGGGGCGCGTCGAAATAGAGCTTCCTTACCAGCGCGAGTTAACCCAGCAGGATGGGTTTATCCATGCCGGAATCTCGTCCACGATTATGGACAGCGCCTGCGGCTACGCGGCATTTACGCTGATGCCGGCGGAAGCGCGGATACTGACGATCGAATTCAAAATCAATTTGCTGGCGCCCGCGGCGGGCGACTGTTTTCGTGCTATCGGCAAGGTGCGCAAGCCGGGCCGTAGCGTGTTTGTCGCCGAGGCCGAACTCCACGCCAGTCAGGATGGAAGCGATCGCCTGGTGGCAACCATGACAGGAACATTGATGGCGATTTATCCGCAACAGGCGTCGTGAGAGCAACATGAATCAAGCCGAAACTAGCAACAGGACCTACACCATCGGCGAGCTGGCCGAGGAATTCGGTATCACTTCGCGCGCACTGCGGCTGTACGAGGAAGAGCGTCTGCTCGACCCGCAACGCGAAGGTACACGCCGTATCTACAACGAACGTAACCGTGTGCGCCTGCGCCTGATCCTGCGCGGCAAGCGCCTCGGCTGGTCGCTCTCCGAGATCAGGGAGTCTTTCGATCTTTATGATTCCAGTCTCGGCGAGGAGGCCCAGTTGCTGTTGATGCTGGAAAAACTCGCGCAGCGACGTGATTCGTTAATGGAACAGAAAAAAGATATCGACAGCGCGCTGCGAGACCTGGAACGAATCGCCGACGATGCAGGGGAGGCGCTACAGGAACTCCAGTCCGGGCAGCCCAGGCTGAGCCACGGCTAAACCTCGAGGTAGTAAATGATACATATTCCATCTTTGAATTTTGATCTGGGCGAAACCGCCGACCTGTTGCGTGACGCGGTACAGGATTTCGCGCAGGCGGAAATTGCTCCGATTGCGGCCGAAATTGATCGCAGCAATGAATTTCCCAATGAACTCTGGCCCAAACTCGGCGAAATGGGATTGCTCGGTATTACCGTGCCGGAAACCTACGGCGGCACCGAAATGGGGTATCTAGCGCACATCATCGCGATGGAAGAAATCAGCCGTGCCTCGGCTTCGGTTGGATTGAGCTACGGTGCGCATTCGAACTTGTGTGTGAACCAGATTAATCGTAACGGTGACGATGAGCAAAAGCAGAAATATCTGCCAGGACTGGTCAGCGGTGAGCATATCGGAGCGTTGGCGATGTCCGAGCCGGGTTCCGGGTCAGATGTGGTCAGCATGCAGATGAAAGCCGAAAAAACCGATAACGGTTACCTGCTAAACGGCACCAAGATGTGGATTACCAATGGGCCGGACGCCGATGTGATCGTGGTTTACGCAAAAACCGACCCGGCCGCCGGCTCGCGCGGTATCAGCGCCTTCCTGGTGGAACGAGCGTTCGGCTTTACCACCGCGCAAAAGCTCGACAAGCTCGGCATGCGCGGCTCCAACACCGGCGAACTGGTATTTCAAAATGTCGAAGTCCCTGCCGAGAATGTGCTCGGTGAACTAAACCGCGGAGCCGCGGTGTTGATGAGCGGGCTCGATTATGAGCGTGCCGTGTTGTCTGCGGGCCCGACCGGCATCATGCAGGCCTGCATGGATGCGGTGGTGCCTTACGTGCACGAGCGCAAGCAGTTCGGTCAGGCAATCGGTGAGTTCGAACTGATGCAGGGCAAGCTGGCGGATATGTATACCACGATGAACGCGACCAAAGCCTATGTTTACGCGGTTGGCAAGGCCTGTGACCGCGGTGAGGCGACTCGCAAGGATGCCGCCGGTGCGATCCTGTACGCCGCCGAGAAAGCAACCTGGATGGCACTCGAAGCAATCCAGGCTCTTGGCGGCAACGGTTACACTAACGATTACCCGGTGGGCCGGTTGTTACGCGATGCCAAACTCTACGAAATTGGTGCCGGCACCTCCGAGATCCGTCGTATGTTAATCGGACGCGAACTTTTCAACGAAACTTCTTAAGCAAACCTACCAGAGAAAATCATGAGTGAAAATATTGTTATTACCGGTGCCGCACGCACCCCGATGGGCGGATTCCAGGGCGTCTTATCCGATGCCACCGCGCCCCAGCTTGGTGCCGCCGCAATCAAGGCCGCAGTTGAACGTAGCCAGCTTCAGGGCGACGCCATCGATGAAGTGATCATGGGTTGCGTGTTACCCGCGGGACTTCGACAGGCACCCGCGCGCCAGGCCAGTCTCGGTGCGGGGCTGCCGTTATCCGCCGGTTGTACAACCATCAGCAAGATGTGTGGCTCGGGGATGAAGGCGGCCATGTTTGCGCATGACCTGTTGCGCGCGGGCACCAACCGGGTAATGGTTGCCGGTGGTTTTGAAAGCATGACCAACGCACCTTACCTGTTGACCAAGGCGCGTGGCGGTTTGCGCATGGGACATGGCCAGGTATCCGATCATATGTTTCTCGACGGGCTCGAAGACGCCTACGACCAGGGCAAGTTGATGGGAGTATTTGCCGAGAATACTGCCGACAAGTACGGCTTCACGCGCGAACAGCAGGATGAATTTGCGATTACCTCGCTGCGCCGCGCCCAGGCGGCGATCGAAAGCGGTGCTTTCAGGGATGAAATTACCCCGGTTGTCATCAACACACGTAAGGGCGAGGTGACGGTCGATACCGACGAGCAGCCATTCAATGCCAATATCGACAAGATTCCCACCTTACGTCCCGCGTTTCGCCAGGATGGCACCGTGACCGCTGCCAATTCGAGTTCGATTTCGGACGGTGGCGCGGCGCTGGTGTTAATGGGAGAATCCGAGGCTGAGAAACGCGGCGTCAATCCACTGGCGATTATCCGTGCCCATGCCACTCACGCTCACGAACCCGCCTGGTTCACCACCGCCCCGGTCGGCGCGATACAAAAGGTACTCGAAGCGGCCAACTGGTCCAGCGACGAAGTCGATCTGTATGAAATTAACGAAGCTTTCGCCGTGGTGACGATGGCCGCAATGACCGATCTCGCGCTCGCCCATGAAAAGGTCAATATCAATGGCGGCGCCTGTGCGCTGGGACATCCGATAGGTGCATCGGGAGCGCGCATCATTGTCACCTTGCTGGCGGCCTTGCAACGCCAGGGTCTCAAAAAAGGCATCGCCGGGCTCTGTATCGGCGGTGGCGAGGCAACCGCAATAGCCGTGGAACTTGTGTAGTAATCGCAATGCAACTCAGTGAAGAACAACGCCTGATTCGTGACAGCGTGCACGACTTCGTGCAGGAACGGGTCGCACCGTTTGCTGCCGACTGGGATCGTGACAGTCATTTCCCGCGTGAGCAGCTCAATGAAATGGCTGCACTGGGCCTGTTTGGCATGTTTATTCCCGAGGAATGGGGCGGCAGCGGTACCGACTATCTTTCGTTCGCACTGGCGATCGAAGAAGTTGCTGCCGGCGATGGTGCCTGCTCGACTATCTTGAGCGTTAATAACTCGGTGGTATGTGGTGTACTGCTCGCCTCGGGCAGCGAATATTTAAAGCAAACCTACCTTAAGCCGCTTGCCTCGGGGACGCAGCTGGGCTGCTTTTGTCTAACAGAACCACAGGCCGGGTCTGATGCCGCCGCGCTCAAAACCAGGGCACAAAAACAGGGCGATGGATACTGCCTGAACGGGACCAAGGCTTTTATAACATCGGGTGCCAATGCAGATGTTGCGATAGTGTTCGCGGTTACCGATGCGCAGGCAGGCAAGAAAGGAATCAGTGCCTTTGTTGTGCCGACCGATAACCCCGGCTACCAGGTGGGTGGCGTGGAACAGAAAATGGGGCAGCACGCATCGGACACCGCGCAGATCTTTCTCAAGGATTGTATTATTCCGGAAAATCATTTGATCGGCACGGAAGGAGAGGGTTACAAAATTGCGTTGATGAATCTCGAGAGCGGCAGAATCGGCATTGCGGCGCAGTGCGTCGGTATGGCGCGAGCGGCTTACGACTGCGCACTGGCTTATGCTAACGAACGGACCAGTTTTGGCAAATTACTGATCGAACACCAGGCCATCGGCTTTCGCCTCGCTGATATGGCGACGCAACTCGAGGCGGCAAGACTGATGGTGCACAATGCGGCGTGCCTGCGCGATGCCGATGAACCCTGTCTGAAACAGGCCAGCATGGCCAAGCTGTTCGCCTCGGAAGCCGCCGAAAAAATCTGCTCCGACGCGATCCAGGTGTTGGGTGGCTATGGCTACCTGCGCGACTTTCCGCTTGAACGTATAGCGCGCGATGTGCGCGTCGCGCAAATCTATGAGGGTACCAGCGATATCCAGCGCATGGTTATCGCGCGCGATCTGGCCAGGGAATTATGAGTATTATCGAATCAAAAATCAGTAATAGAACCGCCGAGTTTCAGCAAAATCGCACCGCAATGCTGGCACTGGTCGATGATTTGCACGCGAAAGTCGCTACCATCTCCAGCGGCGGAGGTGAGCGTGCCCGTGAAAAGCATCTTGGCCGTGGCAAGTTGCTACCACGTGACCGTATCGACCGGCTGGTCGATCCCGGCTCGCCGTTTCTTGAAATCGGTCAGCTTGCAGGCTTCGAAATGTATGGCAGCGATAATGTCGCTGCCGGCGGACTGATTACCGGGGTCGGTCGTATCAATGGTCAGGAATGCATGATTGTGGCCAACGATGCGACCGTCAAGGGCGGTACTTATTACCCGATAACGGTCAAGAAGCACCTGCGCGCACAGGCCATCGCGGCCGAGAATAACTTACCCTGTATTTACCTGGTCGATTCGGGTGGCGCGCATTTGCCGAGCCAGCATGAAGTATTTCCGGATCGTGAACATTTCGGGCGCATTTTTTATAACCAGGCCAATATGTCGGCAAAGGGCATCCCCCAGATCGCGGTCGTGATGGGGTCCTGTACAGCCGGTGGCGCCTATGTTCCGGCGATGTGCGATCAGTCGATCATCGTCCGCGAGCAGGGTACTATTTTCCTCGCTGGCCCCCCGCTGGTGAAGGCCGCTACCGGTGAAGTGGTCAGCGCCGAAGGTCTGGGCGGTGCGGATGTGCATGCGCGCATCTCTGGTGTGGTCGATCACTATGCGCAAAACGACCAACATGCACTCACAATGGCGCGTGAAATAGTCGCCTCGTTGAATCGTGTCAAGCGACCTGATATTGCGCTGCGCGAGCCGGTAGAACCATGTTATCCGGCTGACGATCTCTACGGCATCGTACCGAGCAGCCTGCGCAAACCATTCGACATTCGCGAAATTATCGCGCGTCTGGTGGATGGCAGCGAGTTCAATGAGTTCAAGCAGCTTTATGGCACGACGTTGATCTGCGGTTTCGCGCATCTATACGGCGTTCCAGTGGGGATCGTCGCCAACAATGGCATCCTTTTTTCGGAATCGGCGTTGAAAGGCGCCCATTTTATCGAGCTTTGCGCCAAACGTCGGATCCCGCTGATTTTTCTGCAAAACATAACCGGTTTCATGGTAGGGCAAAAGTACGAACATGGCGGTATTGCCCGGGATGGCGCCAAGATGGTGACCGCGGTCGCGTGCGCGCGCGTACCCAAGTTGACGCTGGTGGTTGGTGGCAGCTTCGGTGCCGGCAACTACGCGATGTGCGGTCGCGCCTATGGCGGACGTTTCTTATGGATGTGGCCAAATGCGCGTATCTCGGTGATGGGCGGCGAACAGGCGGCGACCGTTCTGGCGCAGGTTAAGCGCGATGGTATCGAAGCCAGGGGCGAGAGCTGGAGCGAGCAGGAAGAAAGCGGCTTCAAGACCCCGATTCGCGATCAATATGAATCCCAGGGCCATCCTTACTATGCTTCGGCGCGGCTGTGGGACGATGGCATTATCGACCCGGCTGATTCGCGCCTGGTACTGGGGCTTGGTTTGACAGCGGCGCTGAATGCACCGATCGAAACCACCGAGTTCGGCGTCTTCCGGATGTGATAGCGATGCCGGCTTATCAATCAGTAAATGACTCATGCCGCCTGTCCCGGGCCAGGACCAGATAATGTTCAGCAAGATTCTGATCGCCAATCGTGGCGAAATTGCAGTACGCGTTGCCAGCACCGCGAGCCAGCTGGGCATCGCCAGCGTCGCGGTATATTCGAGCGCCGATAAGCAGGCGTTGCATGTCGAGGCCTGCGATGAAGCTTTTTGCATAGGCGCAGCTGCCGCCAGCGAGAGTTATCTCAATGCCACCAGAATCCTCGAGGTGGCGCAACAATGTGCTGCCACGGCAATTCATCCGGGCTACGGGTTTTTGTCCGAAAACGCCGCCTTTGCGCGAGCCTGCGAAGCTGCAGGTATCGCCTTTATCGGGCCGCCCGCGAGCGCAATCGAGGCGATGGGGTCAAAGAGCCAGGCTAAAGCACTGATGGAAGCAGCCGGTGTACCGTTGATTCCGGGATACCACGGTGACGAACAGCGGGACGATGAGCTCGCTGCCGAGTCGAAGCGAGTTGGTTACCCGCAATTGCTCAAGGCTAGCGCCGGTGGTGGCGGCAAAGGAATGCGCCTGGTCGAGGCCGAAAATGAATTTGCCGAGGCCCTGGTCTCCGCTCGGCGTGAAGCCAGCGCGGCGTTTGGTGACGACAAGATGTTAATTGAGCGTTACCTGGGTAAACCGCGGCATGTCGAAATGCAGATCTTCGCAGATAATCAGGGTAACTGTGTGCATTTGTTCGAACGCGATTGTTCGATTCAACGCCGCCATCAAAAAGTGCTCGAAGAAGCGCCCGCGCCGGGACTCAGCGATGAATTGCGTGCACGCATGGGCGAGACGGCAATCGATTGCGCCAAAGCGATCGGTTACATCGGTGCTGGTACGGTCGAGTTTCTGCTCGACGCGGATGGCAGTTTTTATTTCATGGAAATGAATACCCGGCTGCAGGTGGAACACCCGGTGAGTGAAATGATTACCGGGCAGGACCTGGTGGAATGGCAACTGCGGGTGGCCGCCGGCGAGTCGTTACCCTTGCAGCAGCAACAAATTGTGCTGCAGGGTCATGCACTCGAGGCGCGTATTTATGCCGAAAATCCGCAACGCGAATTCATGCCTGCCGCCGGGCAGATCGGCTACCTGAAACTACCCGGGCTTAACGCCGGGGTTCGGGTCGATACCGGGGTTCGTTGCGGTGACACTATCGGTATCAACTATGACCCGATGATTGCCAAGCTCATTGTACATGGTCCTGATCGAGCGACCGCCGTGGCCCGGCTTGCCCATGCGTTACAGCAGTACCAGATTCTGGGTTTGCACACCAACCTCGGATTTCTGAGCAGGCTGGTGGCAATGCCCGAGTTTGGCGCGGCTGATTTCGATACCGGTTTTATTGCGACTCATCATGACCGCCTGTTTGCCCACGATGACGAAGGCTTTAATCACGCGCTGGTGCTCGCTGCCGCGGCGATGCTGCCGGCACTCGATACTCGCGCGAATTTCAGGGTTGGTAACTCCCCGTGGGACTGTCGTAATCAATGGCGCATGAACCTGCAGGCCAGCCAACGCGTCAGGCTGGAGCACGATGGCGCACAGTATGAAGTTGTGATCGAGCGTCGACACAATGGCTGGAACTTTATCTGCAATGGCATTGATTATCTGCTTGATGGGTGCTGGGTCGATGCCCAGCGCATGCGCATCGAAGTTAACGGCGAGGTGGTCGAGTTCCCGGTGCTACGCGAGCAGGATTCGATCGCGTTGATCGACCAGGGACAGGCATTCAAATTTGATCTTGCTAATGCAAAGCATGACGCTGGTGGCGTTGCGGTCGATGCCGATCACCCCCGTGCGCCGATGTCGGGAGCCGTTGTTGCGCTGCCGGTTGCAGTTGGGGATACTGTCGAGCCCGGAACCACCCTGGTGGTTATCGAGGCAATGAAAATGGAACACGCTATCGTTGCCCAGCTCGATGCCAGCGTTGGTGAAATCCTGGTCGCAGTGGGCGAGCAGGTTGAAGAAGGAGATACCCTGATTTTGTTGGAGGTCGAGTAAATCGATGAGTTTTCCCAAACATGTCAAAGTAGTCGAGGTGGGGCCGCGTGACGGATTGCAGAACGAATCCACTACGGTACCCGCGGAAATCAAGGTCCAGCTAGTCGAAAAGCTCGCCGCTGCTGGCTTGTCGGCAATCGAAGTAGGCGCTTTCGTTTCACCCAAATGGGTGCCGCAAATGGCGACCAGCGCCGAAGTATTCTCCCGTGTAGACAAGCAACCCAATGTCTCCTACCCGATGCTGGTGCCGAACCTGAAAGGGCTGGAGCTTGCCCTGGCAGCCGGGGTCGAAGAGATCGCGCTGTTTGCCGCGGCCACCGAAACCTTTTCGCAAAAGAATACCAATTGCTCAATCGCCGAGAGTATCGAGCGCTTCAACGAGGTTATCGATCATGCGCAGGCAGCCGGAGTTAAAATACGCGGCTACGTCTCCTGTGTGCTGGGTTGCCCTTACGAGGGCGAGGTTTCGTTCGATACAGTATCGATGATTACGCAGAAACTATTCGACAAGGGTTGTTACGAAGTGTCGCTCGGCGACACCATCGGTGTTGGCACCGCGGGTCAGGCCCGGGAATTGATTGAAGTACTCACGAAGCATGTGCCGGTGCAGCAACTGGCGGCGCATTTTCATGACACCTACGGCCAGGCGCTGGCGAATATTCACGCGGTGATGCAGTGCGGGATTGCCGTGATCGATAGCTCGGTCGCCGGGCTGGGGGGTTGCCCCTACGCCAAAGGCGCTACCGGTAACGTCGCCACTGAGGACGTGGTTTACATGCTCGATGGTATGGGCATCGAAACCGGGATCAATATGGATAAGCTGCTCGACGCCGGGCGTTTTATTAGCGATTTTCTTGGGCGTGAACCGGTATCACGCGCGGCAACCGCGTTACTGCGTAAAAAGGCGGGTTAGGACGATGGGATTACCCGAAGCGGCAGCACGTGAGAGAAAGCATCATCGTAAGATCGATTGTGAAGGATTCCTGCGCAACGATGGCCTCTGGGATATCGATGTGCATATGGTCGATACACGTACTTACGACTGTGGCTACGACATGTTACATCGAGGTGGCGTCATCAAGGCTGGCGAACCGGTGCATGATATGTGGCTGCGATTTACCATCGATCTCGATTTTCTGATTCACGATGTCCACGCGGCTTCGGACCAGACCCCGTTCAGTATTTGTCCACAGGCGGCTGAAGCCATGCGTACACTCATCGGATTGCACATCGGCTATGGCTGGATGAAACAGGCGCGCGAGCGTATCGGAACCGACATAAGTTGCACCCACCTGATGGATTTGCTCGGGCAGTTAGCGGCCACTTCCTACCAGACCCTGCATGCTGCGCTGGAAGCGCGGGAAGCCAAACGTGGATCGCGTAAAAAGCCGCCGATTATCGATACTTGCATCGCGCTATCGAGTGGCGGCGAGGTGGTGAAAAACCGCTGGCCCGAGTTTTACACCCCGCCATCTACCGAGGAAAAGCAATCATGAGCGTCGTGCTGGCTTTCGATATATACGGTACCCTGATCAACCCGCACGGAGTCATTGACGAACTGGCGAAACATGTGGGTGATCGCGCGCAGGAGTTTTCCAACGTCTGGCGTGACAAGCAGCTCGAGTACACCTGGCGACGGGCCTTGATGCAACGCTATGAAAGTTTCCCGGTTTGTACGCGTCAGGCACTGGATTATGCCGACACTCTGCTGCAGACCAGTCTCGATGAGTCGGCTAAAACAGCCTTGATGCAAGTCTACCGGGTGCTACCGGCCTATGACGATGTTGCCGCCAGTTTGCAGGCGCTGAAAGGGGCTGGCTTTCGGCTGTTCGGTTTTTCCAACGGTGTTGCGGATGCGATCACCGGGTTGCTTGAACACGCCGGGATCGATCAGTACTTTGAAGGCGTTGTCAGTGTCGATGCGCTGCAGACCTTCAAACCCGATCCGAGCGTTTATCACCATGTTGTCGAAGTTACGGATAGCGAGCCAGGTAATTGCTGGCTGGTTTCAAGTAATGGTTTCGACGTGATCGGTGCGGTTTCGTCGGGCATGAAGGCGGCGTGGTTAAAGCGCTTCAGCGGAGTGGTATTTGATCCCTGGGGCATCGATCCAACGCTGGTGATTCACAGTCTGGATGAACTTGTGCAGAAAATTCCTCGTTAAAATCAATAACTTGTAGTACACTAAAAATAATTTGCTGCAGTGCAACAAATTACTTGACTTATTCGGCCGCGGCCCCTATATTATGCATATTGTTGCAGTGCAACATAAATTTTTGAAATGAATTTATTAACTTAAACCGAGGAACTACCATGTACGAAGATTTCATGAAAATGGCTCAAGAAAGCCTGAAACCCGTTATGAAACTGGCTGAAAACAATACTGCACTGGCAGTTAAATTGATGCAGGCCCAGTCTGAGAATGCTGCTGAATTGATGAAAAACAACCTGGCACACGTACAGGCGCTGGTCGAAACCAAAGACCTGAACGTTGCAGTTGAAATGCAGCAGAAGTATGTTGAAGCCCTTAACGAGAAGCTGGTTACAGTTGCTAAAGACAACGCTGCCGTAGTCGAAGCTGCCGTTACCGAAGCTGGCAAGATTTTCGAAGGCTCACTCGCCGATGTACAGGCGCAGGCCAAGAAAACTGCAGCAAACATCGAAAAGGAAATCAGCAAGGCAAGCAAGAAAGCAGCCTAGTGTTGCTTACCTGGAGTTGCATTGACTCAGGTCAATGCGATTCCAGAAAATTTACTCCTCCAATGTTTCGGCCCGGCGGTATACTATCCCCGGGCCTTTTTTTTACAGGAACGGAAAAATGACGAATGTTGTAATAGTAGACGCGGTACGTACGCCGATCGGCGCTTTTGGTGGAGCCTTGTCATCGCTACCCGCGAGTCAAATGGGAGCAATCGTGATCAAGGCGCTGCTGGAACGAAACAAACTTGCCGCCGACCAGGTGGATGAAGTGATACTCGGGCAGGTACTGACCGCCGGGACCGGACAAAACCCTGCACGCCAGGCCTCGATCGAGGCAGGACTGCCGCAGGAATGCCCGGCGATGACCATCAACAAGGTTTGTGGCAGCGGGCTCAAAGCCGTACAACTGGCGGCTCAGGCGATCAAGTGCGGCGATGCCGATGTGATTATTGCCGGTGGCCAGGAGAATATGAGCGCGTCCCCACACGTCTTACCGAAGTCTCGCGACGGCCAGCGCATGGGTGACTGGCAACTGCGCGACAGCATGATCGTCGATGGTCTATGGGATGCATTTAACGATTACCATATGGGCGTTACCGCGGAAAATATTGCCAAAAAATATCAATTCTCGCGTAACGATCAAGATGCTTTCGCCGCGGCTTCGCAGCAGAAAACCGAGCAGGCGCAAAACGATGGCGTCTTCGATGACGAGATTGTGGCGGTAGAAATCCCGCAACGTCGTGGCGATCCGGTGGTATTCGATCGTGATGAGTATCCGAAGGCCGGCACCAGTGCTGAAGGCCTGGGCAAGTTGCGTGCAGCGTTTGATCGCGAAGGTACGGTTACTGCCGGAAATGCTTCGGGAATCAATGATGGCGCCGCCGCACTGCTGGTCATGAGCGAAGACAAAGCCAATGAGCTGGGTCTTACCCCGTTAGCGACAATTTCGGCCTACAGTAGCGCGGGTGTCGATCCGGCGATTATGGGCACCGGGCCGATCCCGGCGTCGAAGAAATGTCTTGAAAAAGCGGGCTGGTCGGTCGATGATCTCGATCTGATCGAATCCAACGAAGCCTTCGCCGCGCAGTCGATGTCGGTCAACTGCGACATGGAATGGGACACCAGCAAGGTAAATATCAGCGGCGGTGCCATTGCATTGGGTCACCCGATTGGCGCTTCCGGCGCGCGCGTACTGGTAACCCTGCTGCACGGTATGAAACGTACCGATGCGAAGCGCGGCCTGGCGACACTTTGTATCGGTGGCGGCCAGGGTGTTGCGCTCGCGGTCGAAAGATAAATATTCAATTAATTTAGCTAAAGGAGAAAAATCATGAGCCGAGTAGCTCTAGTAACAGGCGGTACCCGAGGAATCGGTGAAGCCATTTGTCTGGCATTGAAAGATGCAGGGTTCACCGTCGTGGCCACCTATGCGGGCAACGAAGATGCAGCAAAGCAGTTTACTGCTGACAGCGGGATTCCGGCGCACAAATTCGACGTTGGCAACTACGAGGAATGCCAGGCCGCGGTAGCCAGCATCCAAAGCGAAGTAGGTCCGGTGGAAGTGTTGATCAACAATGCCGGCATCACGCGAGACGGCACCATGCATAAGATGACCTTCGAACAATGGAATCAGGTTATCCAGACCAATTTGACCTCTTGCTTTAACATGTGTCACGCGGTGCTCGATGGTATGCGCGAGCGAGGGTTTGGCCGTATCGTCAATATCGGTTCGATCAACGGCCAGGCTGGCCAGTACGGGCAGGTCAACTATGCTGCTGCCAAGTCCGGTATTCACGGATTTACCAAGGCCCTGGCCCAGGAAGGCGCCGCCAAAGGTATCACTGTCAACGCGATCGCTCCCGGTTATATTGCGACCGAAATGGTGCGTGCCGTACCTGAGAACGTGCTGGAAAAAATCGTTGCCCGTATCCCGGTTGGTCGCCTCGGCGAAGCCAGTGAAATAGCTCGTGGCGTGGTGTTTCTGACCGCAGACGATGCTGGTTTTGTCACTGGTTCAACCTTGTCTATTAATGGTGGTCAGCATATGTATTAATGCGGCGTTGTTTACCGCGTCAAAGCCGGGATTCGACAGACTCCCGGCTTTTTTATTTTACCTCGTTATCAATTCGCCTTCGCTAGCCCACCTGGCTGCGACCGTGCTCCATGTCGATGATATCTGCCGCTCTCTCGGCAATGATGTATATCGGCAGCGCTATAAATAATCCGGGTATTTCGGGAAACACCGAGGCGTCGACTATGCGCAGGTTTTGAGTGCCATGTACTTTGAAGTTGTAGTCGACGACCGCTTTGTGGTCCGACTTATGCCCCATTTTTGCACTGCAGGAGGCATGATGCCCCCATGCTTCGCGCTCGATCCAGAGTTTCAGGTCTTGCTTTGCAGCCACTTGCTTGCCGGGGAAAACTTCTTTTTCGATTTTGTCGCCCAGTTTCGCGTTGGTACTGCGTACTAGTTGAATTGCTTCATGGATGGCATCGAGATCCTGCTCTTTTCCTTCCCCAAAGTAATTGAAGTGGATGTCGGGGGTATCCCTGAAATCAGGTGATTTCAGCTTGATCTGACCGCTACGGTTATTGGTGTACCCCTTGAGTATGGCCCAACTGAATAAATTGCGGCTGCGCCCGTTGGGACCGAATGTCTTGTTGGAGTACCCTGGATAGTAGCCACGAAAATCACCTGGTACGCCGAAAAGAATCAGATCTTGTGGGCCACCAGCCTTTTTATGCGCCGTGGATCGAAGTTTGACTCCTCCAACGACCCCATTTGAGGCATAAATAGAACCGTCACGGCTTGCGGGATCTTGCCATGCTCCTAAACAGGGATCCTGTTGTGAATCGGAGTTGAACATGCAGTCGGCAATAAAATTGAAATCTTGCTTGTACTGGCTTACCACCGAAACTTCATACCGATCCTGCAGGTTGCGCCCAACCCCTTCGAGTTGAAGCCATTTTTTGCCATTCCTGGTGGCTTTCCATGCGCTCGATTCAAAGTGTTGGCGAGGGCCTATACCCGACAACATTAATAGTTGTGGTGTATTAAAAGCACCTGCCGAGAGTATGATTTCGTTGTCTGCGCTGAAAACTCTGGTTTGATAGCCATCACCCGCGCCTTGCCGATGCGCCCGATACAGGCTTTTACCTAGCGCCGCTTCTACCCCTGTAGCCCTGATAGAGTTATCTGCACCTCTTTTAAAGAGGATTTTTTTGACCAGTGCATGGGGTAAAACTGTTAAATTACCACCGGTCTCGCTTCGGCCCCTGTTTTCCATGACGTAGTTGTGGACGCTATAACGAGATCCATCCCGGGTCGATTTCGGAATCATGAAAAAACCTTCCTGATCCAGGTTCCCTCGACGATTCACATCTCGCAAGGCGTCGAAAATACTGCCATCATGAACTGCACCTGCAGCTTCGATAAGGGTCGACCTCAGGTTTGCGTCCCTTATGCCTGGCCATATGGAGTTTAATTCGAGGTGGTGCCATCCCGAGTTGTCTCCCCATGCGTAATCCTTTCTTTCGACCCTGTTTTCGAATAGTTCGCGCATATTTTGTGGGTGCCAGGAGGCTGAGTAGCGCTCTCCGGCATTACGGGCTTCATCATAAATGCCCTGCCAGTCCTGCGGGTGAGGGTACATCGCGACCATGGCGTTGTGGGTCGTGCAACCGCCAATACCCGAGGCGCGCGGATACCAGATATTTGACTGGTCTTTCATCGATTCCAGGCCCTGGATATTGAGTGGCTCAACCTCGTCGCGATGTTTCACGAAATAGTCCCAGGCGATCCCGGGATCCTCGGTGGATTGGGCATGGTAGGCAGGAATCACCGACGACTGTGGCATGTGGTCGCCTCCGGCGTCGAGCAGTAAAACATCGTAACCACGTTTGGCGAGTCTGACCGCCAACGGGCCTCCCCCTGCGCCGGCCCCGACAACAATATATTGAAATCTTGAGTTATCGTTGACAGTTGATTGAGAGCTGCCGTTATCACCGCCTGGTTTTACTTGCCCTGGTTTAAGCAGCGGGGTTGACGCACAGCCAGCCGTGGTCAGCGCCAGGCCAAGCTTCGCAGCATGTTTGATGAACTTCCTGCGAGTGACTGCTGTTTCATCTTTCATAGGACTCCCCAACGCTAACAGAATAGTGGTCAAATACTGCCCCTGGTGTATTCGATATCGATTGCATCTGGCGACTTGTTAGAAGGTTTTCAGGTATTCGATGAGCGCATTTTTATCCTCGTCGGATAAATGCGTACCGAATTCGTGACCCTGATCAACCTTATAGTCATTGGCGGCAATCAGGTTTTGGGTTGCTTTATCTGCCTTTTTGTTGGCCCATTTGTCGATTAACGTACCTTTCGGCAAGGGCAGGGAAAGTTTGATGACACCCAGGTTGATGGCATCGGACACTTTGCTTGACCGATTTGTCGCACGTACTTTGCCAGTACGCCGCTGCGGATTAAGGAGTTTATCCATTGCGTCATTAAACGCTTCCAGTCGGCCTTCGACGTCGACTCTGCCGTTGTAAAGACCCAACTCATTGTTGTGTAAGAACGGAGCGGAGGTCCACAAATTGATTAGCGACGGGGTTCGGTAGTACCCGCCATTTGCGAGCAGGGGCAAGTCCTGATATTGCTGCGAAGAATACTCATCCCAGATATGTCCTGTGCGAGCATTGGTTGCCAATGCGCGTGCCGCATGAGTACCAATAACGATACCGGGATAGCGACGATCGTCCGATAGAAAATTCATGCGCGCGAAATCAGGTTTGATCACGGCTGCTCTGAAAAAATCGTTGCGGGTGATGGTGAACCAGGTTTCGGGATCACTGGTATCGTAATTGGGATCATCTGGCTGGATGCTGGAATGGCAGGTCGCACAGTTTTCAGCGAATGCCAGTTTACCCCTGTTCTGGATGACTGGGTCGGAGATCATCAACCTATTGTCAGTGCGCATCGATACCGGCCATCCATCGATAAGTGCGTCCTTCAGCCTATAGGTACTGGTGTAACTCAAGAAATCCAGGATGTCTTCAACACGGGCTTCAGCATCCTGGTATTCTGCGCATTCGTCGTGGAGTTGCTGACGAACTATCGGTTGCTGTTGTCTGCCATGAAAAAGACCACCTGCCGCCTCTATCAGTTGATCGGTACAGGAACCGATGTTGACGAAAACCCGGACAATTCCACCGCCTGGACCACTGGAATCGTCGCCTTGCTTGAGTACATGATAGGTGTCAACGCAGTCTCCGGTCTTGTCGATACAGGGATAAGCATCTGGATTGTAGATACCGGATTTTACCTTTTCAGTGAAAACCGGTCGGATTCCGAGGTTAGCAATGCCATTAATAGCACTCGGATTGAATATATTATCAGTCGCCACTCGTGACGTATCAGAAGTGCCGGGAGCCTGGCTATAGAGCACCTGGCGCGTGAACTCGTTTTCGGGTAGATCCTGCCCCAGGAAAACACCTTCGCGGAAATATTGATTGCCAATGGCAAAGGCTAACTCGTTCCATTGCGGATTGTTCGGATCCTGGGGGGGATTGAGCGGATGAGCAGAAACGTGACAGATCGTACATGCCAGCGATGGCAGGTAAGGCGGTTCTACTTCCCAGGCGTAAAGTTTTTTCTGTTCACCTGGAATTTTGTATTTCTTATCGCGATCGCCGAATGCTCCATCAGATTTACCGATGGCGTTCCAAGCTGACTGATTGAATGCGGGGTTTGGCATTAGACGCAGCCCCAGCAATCCTGACGAGTAGGGGTCATCGCAGTCGTCGAGAACCAGGCCAAACTCGTCGGGCTCTTCATTCATGCGGCAACCCGGGTCGTTAAAAACGCCATATTGATCAAAGCGTGTATTGCGTTTACGCGAGTCGAGGAACTTGAGTACATTAATCGTGCCGTTGCTGGCGATGGAAATTTCCTGCAGAAATCGACCTTTGCCGGCGAGTAAATGCCAGCCTGCCAGACCCCGGCGTTGTGCTGGAGTGAGGTTGTTGTAATCCGGGTGAAGTTGTTCGTTGGGAGGCAGAAGACCAGGTATGCCGGCTACCTGCTGGCTGAAATCCTGATAGCGGGTGTATTGACGTCCCGCAGCAGGCGAACTGGGGGATTCGCAACTACTGCCTTCACAAACCAGAAAGCTCTCTTCATCCTGGATTGATGAGCATCCGGTCGTAACAATGGTTAAAAGCGCAATAGCCAATGCAGCGGTTGATATTTTCATGGTCCTACTCTCCGTAACACTAGTTACCGTCTGGCAACAGTTTGAAAATTGAACTTTCGCAACTTTAGAAAATTAGTTTTAAATTGCAACTAATTATAACTTAGTATCGTATTACGTTACTAAAGGGTCAATCAGGCGATACTAATCGAGGTTAAAGCCAGGCCTGGAGCCTGGGAAGATTTGTCGGCAGGGATACAATCTGCTTTCGGTTGAATGGTTTTTAGCGTTGATATCCGCACCATCATTTTTCTTTTTCGGAGGCGCTAACAGGCTTGCCATGGGATGGTTGCAGTTGTTTTGACTGGCTTGTCGAATAACGGTTAGTGCGAATAGAAAAGTAAACCCTGGGAGTCAGACAAAGTGCAGCTGTTTAAAATTGTTATTGAGTCGACGGTGGAACTGAGTAGGTGCCGGTCGCGTGGGCGACGATATCTTCTTCGCTATAAATTGAAACCTCGACCACGGCCAGGCGTTT